>Ga0208455_1000523_pt1 | contig 16108 bp, 14 predicted proteins | sample June2015DPH_4_50_FD_184690 | JGI IMG/M metagenome (GOLD analysis project Ga0208455, IMG submission 184690) | Peatland microbial communities from SPRUCE experiment site at the Marcell Experimental Forest, Minnesota, USA - June2015DPH_4_40... | ecosystem: Environmental > Terrestrial > Soil >... | reverse complement strand
GCGGCGCAAGTCACGGCGCGCAGCATCCCGGAATGGCGGAGTAAGTATGTCCACCTGACGATGCGGCGAGGACGGAAAATCGCCAAGGTCGCCATGGCGCGGAGACTGGCGGTTCGCATGTACTGGATGATGCGCAAGGGATGGGATTACGAGCGGTTGACAAAGTTCGGTTCGCATGCGGGAAAGCCCGGATCAGGCGATGGTGTGAAGTAAAACATCGAGCAATTGAGTGGGTATCCCGCTCCTCTTCACGGGGGAGTTCGAATTAATAATCATGATCGAAAGTGTGACCGAAGAGATGCATGGGTCGGATCGATTTCTGACCTGAAACTGATTACGAGCGGGCCTTGGTTGGTATGGCAGAACCTTCAACTAGAGCGAAATGGCGCGCTCCTCGGAGTGCACGGGTTAGTACGCTCAAAAAGTGCTTGACAAGGATCCACATTGTCAGAGAGGCGATTTTATGACAGCAATCAGCAGGTAATCCCGCCCATTGCGCTCTGCTCGCTACTTTCCGCTGGATGGACTCCAAACACTTGGTAGCCGCCGACCTTTAGGGTTCATCATGCCCCCGGATGCTACCATCCGGCGCTTGTCGCGGAAGCATCCTCAACATGTCGCTGCCTTACCTTAGTAATCTGGTCCGGCACAGCCCGGCGTCCCTATGATGCGAGAATGGCGCGGAAAAGCAAGCGGTGAAGATGACGCGACTAAGTTGTCATCGTTTCCGGTCGAATCAGGTGCGGCTCGCGCTGAGTGTGCTGGCCTACAACCTGGGCAACTTGTGGCGGCGGCTGGCGTTGCCCAAACGAATCGAGCACTGGTCCGCATCACGCACGACTGGCAACGTGAACGGATAATGGGGAAATAGTGGCAGCCGCGAGTCGAAAAAGTAGTGTTGCACAAAAGAGCGTTGGGCCGTCGCAGCGATGGGCGACTACTCCCAATATATTGGCTCTTATAGCATCGGGACTGGCGATTGCCGTTTACCTCGGTGCGCTCAAATTTCCCTTCGTCTACGACGATCTGCCACAAATACTGCGCAACCCCCGGGTGCAGGAGTGGTTCTACCTGCCTCAGTACTTTACGCATGGCGTGTGGGCCCAAGTTGGGGGGCGGTCGGACAATTACTACCGCCCGCTCTTCCTGGCGTGGATGCTGCTGAACTTCAAAGTGTTCGGCACCGATCCCACGGGGTGGCACTTCACTGGATTGGTGCTGCATGCCCTGGTTACGTGGCTTGTGTACAGTGTAGCAGTGCGAGAGCTGCAGGACAAACTGGCGGCGGGATTCGCGGCGATTATCTTCGCGCTGCATCCGATCCACGTTGAGTCTGTGACCTGGGTTGCGGGAGCGAATGAGCCGCTGTGTGCGGCGTTCTTCCTCACTACTGTGCTTTGCTACTTCCGTTGGAGAGAGGGAGATGGCAAGGAGTGGCTCGTCGCGTCGCTGGCATGCTTCGTGTTGTCGATATTGGCGAAAGAGACGGCGATCGTCGCGCCGGGGATGATCTTCCTGTGCGAATGGATGGGAAGAGCGAAAGAAGAATGGTCTCCCCGCATGCGCGCGAGTTTGTTGACCATCGTGCCCTACGCGGGGCTAGTGGCGGTCTATTTTGGGGCACGCGAATTCGCCCTAAGAGACACCGTGCCGACGATAGTCGCTTCGAAAGCGTCTCTGCTGCTCACGCTGCCTGAGGTGATGTGGTTCTATATCAAACAATTGGTCTATCCCAGGCAGATGGCCTTGATCTATCCGTTCACCCCTATCAGCAGGCCGGGCGCGTGGAACTTCGTGCTGCCACTGCTCGCCCTGATTGCTGGGGGTGTGGGACTGTGGATTTGGATGCGACGCGACCAGCGGGCAAAGGCAGCTTGCGCTTGGATGTTGATTCCTCTGCTGCCGCCGCTGGCGGCCATCGCCCGTTTCCGTCACGACGACTTAGTGCACGATCGCTATTTGTATTTGCCCTCGTTTGGCTTCAGCATGCTGGTCGCAATCGCGCTGCGGAGAATTCTCGTCGGCGATCGCAAACTGTTTGGCATTCCAGCGGCACAGGCGGCTGTACTCACGTTGTTGGGCGTTGTGTTAGGTTTTGCAACGGTGAGGCAGATGGTCTACTGGTCGAGCGAACTTGCGGTTTACAACCGGGCGGTTGCAATCTCGCCGAACAATGTGCTTGCCCTGAACCTGCTGGGCTGCCACTTGTCGGATGTGGGAGAAGATGATCGCGCCGTGATCTACCTGGAACGCGCACTTTACGTTGATCCCGAGAATTACCGCGCGTTGGTGGCGCTCGGGTCTGCCGAGAACAATCTAAGGCACTATGACCGTGCGATCAATATCTTACTGCATGCCCTGAAGCTTGAACCCGATGACGGCGCCGTCTTATTCTTCCTCGGCGTGGCGCAGCTAGGCGCAAATCGTTTGAGCGACGCGGAAGCCTCTCTCCGTCGGTCAATTCAACTGGTTCCAGGTCAATCGCGGCAACATTACGTACTCGGATTGGTCTTGATGAAGGAAGGATGGCTGCTCGAAGCGCGTGAGGAGTTCCTCACCGAACTGAAGGTCAACCCCGCCCCCGACGCGCGAGCCCGGATCCACGAGATCGACCTGCGACTGGCCAAGGGCGCGCCTGCCAGCTGATAGAATGATGCCTCATTCTCTTCGACACCGGATGCGCCCGGAAGAATGCCACTGCCTGAGATGGGCCGAGAAAGCGCTGGTCGCCAGCGTCCAGCGGGATGAATGAAAGGGGGCATTCTGGCGCACGAGTCATCAAGACTTCAGCGCCTGGGTGATCCATAAAGTCGAATGAATCTTAAGAGGCTATTGCAGTCGGGTCGGAGGAGGCACGCTTACGCGCTGGCCTCCGTCCGCCGCTCAAACTGCACGTGCAGGTTTCCTGCATGCAGCTTTCGCGAAGACTCAGCGACGCCGGGATGACAAAGAAGGAATTAAGTCGAGCAACCGAACAAGCCCGTGGTCGCCATAAAGCTCACAACCTACCGCAAAGTGGGCGCCTTTTTATATTGCGTGTGATCGCGATTTTTCACGAACGACCGGTTAGCTGTCGCGGTAGGGACGACCATCGCTGATCGCCCCCCGCACAGATCCGTACAAGCGCGTTTACGCATACGGCTCTTACCAAGGATGAATGGCGGCAAAGGCTCCTTGCCGCACACCGTCCAATCCCTGGGACATGCGTTTCCCGCTCTGTGTCGGGGGCATGTGGGATTGAACGATGTTCTCCTCAGTCTGCGCCCTTCCCTCCCCGACCTCTGCGGAAGGTTGCCCTTCCTTGTTCGGCTGGTTCACTGGTACTACGGCACAGTCCGACTTCTCCTGTACGTGCACGTCCGCCGTTCGGTTTATGGCCTTCGCGGACCGGTCTTGATCGGGTGACCAAGACGTGCAGGAGATCTCCCGGTTCCCGTGCATGTTGTTTCTCAGCGTGCGCGGGTTCTTAGACTACGCAGGACCGACAATCCACTCGCGATTAGCATGGTTGTCGTGTTGCCTTCCTCCACTCGGAACGGAGTCGGCATCCTGTTCCATCGGCTTTTCGAAGCTCAATAGCCCGGCCCACCGATACCCCTGTCTACGCTTCAAGCGACACCTCGCGATCTCGCCTGCAAGACTCGAGGCCAGGATGGATTCGCTGCTTTCCTTTCCTGTAGGGCTCTTTCATCCCCTACAACATGCCGGTGTATCCCGGCGCTCTCCGAGTAGCCGACCATTCGAGAGGTGGACCGGGGAGGGTTGACCTTCAAAATCGGAGACTCAATGTTGCTCGAGCTGTAAGGAAGTAGCGGTTCTAGAGATTCGGATCGAAGGGATTACCACGGCGGCGGCCCAGGCGAGCCAAGGCAGTTGAGACTGAAATTGGATCTTCAACGATCAATTCGCCCGCCGGTAGAGGATCCAATGGGCGGATTCCGCCACTCGGAGATATTCGGTGCCGAGTAGCTCCGGATAAGCATCCAGGATTGCTGCCAGGGTGTTTCTCTCCGTCGCCCGGAATTTCGGCACCAGAATGAGAGCTACGTCCCCAAGCAGGATTTTTTTCGGCGGCATCGCCGTCCGGCGAACGTCCGTGGAACTGAGGTTCACAGCACCTCCGCGCGAGGGAGCGCGCTGCAGCGCGAACGAAAATGGATTACTCATGCCCATGCCCCGCACGGACTCATCGGGGCGGCTGTTCGCCTGAACCAAAGCGATTCCTTCCTCGGTGTATCGTACAAAGTTCTGGCCGTTGTCGTTGGGCGAAGGCCACGCGCAATCGATGAACTCGACCGACGCCAGTGCGGCCTCGTGAAACCGGTAGCCGGGGGTCCGGTTCAGCGCCTTGTCTTCGATCGCCATCGCAACACCCGCGGCGTCCGTGCACATCGGAATTCCAGCAATAAGTAAACCCATAGCCAGCAGCGGGGCCACGTGCGGTGGCGCTGAACCGCCGGGGATCGCTGCGGTCACTTCGTTCAAGAGCAGAAGCCCGGCCGCTCCCAGAAGAGGCAGGCCGAAGGGCTGCGTGTTCGTGAGCAGGAGCAGGGTCCCAGCGGACACCGCCATCGCCACAACCGCCACTAACGTGAACTTGCGCCGGACTGGGATCCAAGGGAGCAGGCTCGCCAGCGCGACCAGCAGAACGACCGGCGCAATTTCGTAACGATCATAGTAAAGGCGTATCGCCACGATGTGGAGGTTGAGCGAGCCGCCCTTCACCGCGGCCAGCAGGCGGTACTCGCGCACCAGCGCGGGCAGGTCGAAGCGCAGATAGGCCATCATGGGAACACTGAAGGCGGCGAAGCCCGCCGCCATTCCCGCCAGACCGATGCGGGCGGAGGAGCGAAGCGGCAACGAGATGGCCGCGAACGTCAACGCCACGAGTCCGTAGCTGATCTTCAGAAAGAGCAGCAGGGCGCATGCCAGTCCGGTGGAGAAGTTGCCACCGAACTCGCGCTTGCGGCTGCCGGCGTCCCGCGGCAGGAACGATTCGAGCATTACCAGGGCCGTCAGCGCATAACCGTAACGGTTGTGCTTCATCGAAAATGCAGCCTGCCTGGGAGTGAAGCCCAGCGGAAACGGAGCGGCGGCGAGCAGCGCCAAAAAGAGACAGGCGACGAAAAACGGAGCGGGCTTCATACGCGGCCCAAGCACGAAAAAGGCCCAGAAACTAATCACAGCGGTGGCGATGGTGCTGCCGTAACCTAAACCGCGCGCGTCGTTGCCCGCCAGCCAAAGCCCCGCCGCGTGCAACAGGTAGTAAGCCGCGCCCATCTGACCAAAGAAGTCCACTCCAGGCCGCTGCCCGTGGAGAACGCGCCAGCCGCCGTCCAGCGACACGAAGATATCGTGGCCGAAGATCCGCAGACGCGGGACTCCGATGATCGCCTCGGCGGCGCATACCAGCAGGAGCAACACGACTAAGACACGGCCGCTCCGGCGGGCGGCGTCGCGGGATCCGACCCACCACGCAACCAAGCCTTCGAACGAGAATCTTGCCACGACGCGAGCCATCTCCTTTCCGATGACGTTGCAAGTATAGGGTTGCGATCCGACCGATGTCGACCCGCGACGCCTGGAAATGTGCGGTACGCCCTCACGTGAGGCGGGGATGAAAGACACGGCCCACAGGCGTGCTGGCCCGCTCGCCTAAACTATATCCCAGGGACCGCATGGACAGCCCGCTTTATCCTGCCTAGGCGCTTACTGTTTTCTGATAGTTGTCGTAATCGCATTATAAAAGGGCGCCCCTTTTGGAGTAGGTTATGAGCGCAAGCAGCGTCACCTACGAAAGGAGCACCCTCAATGAGCAGTGAAAAGGATGCACGAGATGTGCAAGGATTTGGCAGCTGGAAAAAATCTTGGAGCGGGAGACGGGATTTGAACCCGCGACTTCGACCTTGGCAAGGTCGCACTCTACCACTGAGTTACTCCCGCTCGTTGTCTCATTTTACAGCACTTGCGCATTTGCTGACAATTTACTGCATCCGCACTGGCACCCGTTCGTTGTCTGGCTGCTCTGCCGCATCGGCTACAGCACCACCATTCGGCAGGAAACGCTCGATGAATTGGGCTTGGGCGTCCCTTGCCTTACGGCTGTTGTGCACGTAGTGCATCGTCATGTTCACCCCTGGCGGGCCATCGTAAATGGAGAAGTCACATTTCCGCTGGACTAATTTCTGGGGGGCAGGTCACTCGACTGTGCGCCGCACTATTGTGCCCCGGGCCATGGAACTTCTTCCGGGAGCGCGTGAGGCGGAAATCGGACTTTCAGCGTCTTGATCTCGTACGGCTTGGTATGCACCCTGACGGCATCATCGTGCACGGCAAGATCGGCAATCGACCTCTCCCTCAGATCGGTTTCTGACGCCGACTGCGCTCCTGGCGGAAGCTGGAGTGTTACATCAGCTTCTATCCCTGCCCATTCATAAAAACGCAGGACCAGAGAGTCATCGTCCTCAGATTTCTTGATCGCAGTGAGCACCACGTTGTCCGGTTCAACTCGCACGAAAGAATGTTCGCTCGGAAAAGTTCCCTCGTGTTTCTGCGACCGCATGGCGATCAGCTTGTAATTCAGCTCGTAGCCGCGGCGTACGGTCTGAGCGTCGCGCCAATTTCCGCCGTGTGGATACAAAGAGTAGGTGAATTCGTGATGACCTTCGTCGGCATGCGGATCGGGCCATTCTGGTGAACGTAGCAACGAGAGACGCAGCACATTGCCCTTCACATCGTATCCGTACTTGCTGTCGTTAAGCAGGCTGAAGCCATGTTTGGCGTCGGAAAGATCGGCCCAACGCTGGGCCGGAACCTCGAATTTGGCCTGTTCGGCCGGTGTGTTCCGAGTGGTCGGACGTTCTATCGAACCGTAGGGAATTTCAAAAGTAGCCTTGTCACAGTGTGCGCTCAAAGGGAATGCCACTTTCAGCAAAATGTGTTTCTCGTGCCAGTCCGCCTGCATCTTCACATCGACCCGCGGCACGCCGGCGTAAATGGTGATGTCCTGCACGAACGTGGAACTCTGGAAATGTTTCTTGACGCGAATCACGGCGCGCAGTGGCCCACTCTCAACCAGTTTCACTTCGTCAGCTTTATCCAAATCCCAATGTTGTTTCTCGAAATCGGAATCGATGTTCCAGGCATCCCATTGCTTGGGTTTGTCGTAGAAAGCTTGCAAGAGGTTCCCGCAAGCGAACGTCCTGGAGCCGCCCGTATCGCTTTCAGAGGGAGCGAGCGATTCCGTCTGATTTCGCAGATCGAAAAGGCTGGTGATGCACCCGGTTTGCGGATCGACTTTGATTTGGACGGAGGCGTTCTTCAGTGTCTCCCCAGAAGTCTTGACCAGTTGGCCATTGTCCATGTCTGGAGAGATGCCAGTCTTCGCCGCGGAACCCACAAAATAGACCCTGTAGCCCAGTGCCGGCGTATCCGCGAGGACAAGGAGACGCGCTCGGTTCGTGGCTGAGTCGATTGCAAGCAGTTGGGACTCAACTGGTTGGCCTGCGGCGTCGACCACTTCAACCTGTTTAGCCTCGCCCGGAAGTTGTACCTCGACCTCGATCACCTCGGTTCGCGGCCAGGAAAGAGAATTGAAAACCACAACCGGCACACCGTCACCCTGGGTGTTGACGTGAGCCATGATCTCGTCGAGCGCACCATCCGTGATCTCCTTTGCGGAGCGGGCAACGTCTTCCAAATTTCGCTTGGCGTCGAGATAGTTCACCGCGATTCCGGAGCCCGGCATGACGTCGTGGAAATGATCGAATAGCAGATTCTTCCAGGCGAGCTCGAACTGATCTTGCGCATAGGGGCGGCCGAAAATCGAAGCCAGCGATGCATACTTCTCCGCATCGAGCATCAGTTCTTCATCGCGCCGAATGCGCTGTTTCGTGTCGGCTTGCGAAGTGTACACGCCGCGGTGATATTCGAAATACAGTTCATCCTTCCAGATAGGGACTATGAGATTTGGAAGTTCCTGCGTCAGGTCGGCGAAGAATTCTTTGGCAGTGCTGAACTCAATTTTCGGGAAGACTGTGTCCGGATCCCGAAGGCGATTCGCCTGATCAAGCATGGTTCGAGTCGGGCCGCCGCCATGGTCGCCGATTCCGTACAAGTAAAGCATCTGCGGCGAATCGGTTACTTTGGTCCCGTAAATTCGCGGCGCATAGAACGACAGATCCTGCGTGATCTGCTCAGGGTTGAATTCATTGGCGTATTCGTGGGGAAAGTAGGTCAGAAGACGGCTCCCATCGGGTGCTTCCCACCAGAACAACCGGTAAGGGAATTTTGTGTAGTCCGTGGCCCACAACAGCTTGCTGGTCACGAAATAATCAATGCCGGATTTCTTGTAGATTTGCGGAAGCTGCCAGTTGTATCCAAAAGAATCCGGGTTCCAGCCGATCTTGATATCAGCACCAAAGTTCTTTTGAAAGTATCGCGTGCCAACAAGAATCTGACGCACCAGCGACTCGCCGTCCGGCATATTCAGATCGGGCTCGACCCACATGCCGCCGATGACCTCCCAGCGGCCCTCCTTCACCCGCTGTTTGATCTGCTCGAACAGATCCGGGTATTTCTCCTGCATCCATTCATAAGTTCGTGCCGAGGACATGGTGAACTTCAAATCCGGATACTCGCGCATCAGATCCAGAACGCTCTGAAACGTATTGCGCACCACCTCGACCGTTTCCGTCCACGGCCACAACCACGCCATATCAATATGTGAGTTCCCGACGGCGCGAACGGTGAACTGTTTCAACCATGGATTCAACGATTGCAATTGGCTTTGTGCCTGGCGCAGCGAAGCGTCGAAGCCAGCCTGGTCGTCCTTGTCGAGCGGAGAAAAATCGATGGCTTTAACCGCCGCGTCGAGTTGCTGCTGGCGTTCCGCTCGACCCTCCTCATACGCCACAATCACCGGACGCGCCGCCAAGATTTCCATTCGCATCATCGCCGGATCCGGCCGGTTGGCGGCAGGGTCAATAGTCAGCTGAGCGTGATGAAACCGCGTCTCCACGTCCGGAGCATCGATCCGCACGGCGACCAGAAACTTCTGCCCGGGCTGTGCGTTCTCCGTCAGCAGAATCGGCTGCTGCATGTCGTCATCTCCTCGCGACACCAGCGATCCGTTCGAGAATACTGCGATCATGACTGGGCCTTTGTTGTTCCACATGAAGTCGAACCGGAGGTCCAATTTCGCGCGGGCGCCTAGCACTGCATAACCGTTGATCTTCTCCGGAATCTTGATCCAGCGGCGCAGCACGCGAGACCCGGTCGACCATTTGTTCCCGACTCTCACTGTTTCCCAGCCTGAGTCATGCAAAGACGAATCTTCAGGATGTGGCAGGTCTGCGTGAAATCGCCACTCGGACAGTGGCAAAGTGGTCAGCGATTCCAGGCGATCCAAAGTTGGCTGGTAGGGATCAGTTGTGCTCGGGCTCGGAAATGGTTGTTGGGCGGAGACTAACCTGGCTGTTACGAGTGCGAGAAGTGCACACACCATCCATCGCTTCACCGGACTTTCCTCCTTCATTGAATTCGACTGGATAAGGAATTGGCATTGCAGCCGTTGTTCTCAGCCGCAGGCTTATGGTTGAATTTTCGAACTCCAGCACTTTAGCGGTATGGCATCTGGAAAGAAACTGCCTGGTGCATCGGGTCGGCATTGGCATTTGGTTACTCCCGCCGTTATCAGGATGCGGATCTCGAAATCGTCCTGCGTTTCAGCACGAAGTTCAACGTCCCATATTATCGGCTGTATGCGGTTGTGAACGGGAAATCGCATTTTCTAATAGATCGAGGTGAGAAGGAAATACAACAGCTGGCGAGGTTTATTTCATTCCACACGGGCTGGCGGGGCGTGTCACAAACTATCAGGACTGCAAGTCTTCGGCTGGATGATGCGGCGACCACTGCGGATCTTCATCGGGCGTTACGATTTGGCCGTCGCGCATGTGGACGATGCGATCGCCATACTCGGCGGCCTCGGGATTGTGCGTGATCATGAGCACGGTCTGCCCCAAATCTTTGTTCGACTGGCGCAGCATGTTGAGGACGACGCTCGAGCTTTTCGAATCCAGGTTGCCGGTGGGCTCGTCGGCCAGCACGATGGCGGGACGGTTGATGAGAGCCCGGGCGAGCGCGACTCTCTGCTGCTCGCCGCCGGAAAGCTCGTTCGGCCGATGCGCCAGACGTTGGGCGATGCCGAGCATCTCAGTGATCTTCTTTAGGAACGCGGGATCGGGCAAGGCACGGCCGGCGATGTCAGCGGCGATCTCGATATTCGAGCGCGCGCTGAGCGTCGGGAGAAGATTGAATTTCTGGAAGACGAATCCGATCTTGCTCTTGCGCAACCGGGTGCGCTCGCCGTCGGAAAGCGTGGCAAAATCCACGCCGTCGATAATGACGCTTCCCGAGTCGGCGCGGGTCAGTCCGCCGAGCAGATAAAAAAGCGTGGACTTGCCGCTGCCCGAAGGGCCCACAACCGTGACGAACTCACCCTTTTGCACGCTGAAGGAAACACCGCGCAGGGCGGGCACATCCACTTTGCCAACGCGGTAGGTTTTGCGCAGTTCCCTGGCTTCAATGAAGGCCGACATCCAGTGAAAACCATATCACACGGAGAAGCGTGATTGAGTCATTGAATCATTGAGTCAATTATTCAATGAATCAATGATTCAATGATTCAATGACTCAATCCAGCGCAGCGCTCACGCCACGGTCGCATGCTCCACGTTCACCGCACGGGCGCGGAGTTCAACCTGGCGCTTGGGGCCGCGTTTGCGCACCAGCAACAGGCGAATGCGTTCCAGCAGGTCCGCGGGTTCGTACATTCCCTTGGGCAGAAAGACATCGGCAAGCGTTTCGCGCTCGTAGATTTTAGTTCGGCCGGAGATCAGCACGGCCGGCGTCTGCGGGGAAAGAGTTTTGATTTCCTCGATCAGCCGCGAACCATCCACACCCGGCATGATCAGGTCGGTGAGCACCAGGTCAACGCCGCCGCGGCGGAAGGCTTCGAGGGCCAATTCGCCACTGTTGCAGGCGAGCACACGGTAGCCCCGCGTTTCAAGCAGGATTTTGCGGATGGAGAGTGACTGTTCGTTATCGTCCACACAAAGAATCGTTTTCTTGGGCTTCATTGGCCTAACCGGGAGACTGTCGTCCCAAATTTTTTCTGAATTTTGTTCCTAATTTCTTTTTCCTAGAACCGCGAGCGAGGTTGAATGCTAAACAGAATCGGAGCGCCAGTAAAGTGCCGCGCTCGCCAATGGCACTCCGGTGCAAGGGAAGGTCGTGCCATCGAGCGGAGAGTCGCGACTGGCACGGTGTTTCGATGCTCTAGATCGCGAGCGTGACTTCGCCGCGGAGAACTTCCACACAATTTCCACCGACACGCACATTGACCACATGGTTATCCTGCTTCGCGGCGCGAACAAAAAGTGCTGCTGGGACGGTGCACTTCGAGACCCTGCTCGATCAAGACCTGCTCATCGCTGGCAGCAACCGCGTGCGCGACCATCCAGGCGGAGCGGCATCCGGCGGCGGACCCGGTGGCCGGATCTTATCGGTCCTTATTTCGCGGGCCATTTCACGGGCCGAAGCGTAAACCGCGGCCCGATGCGATACCATAATTCCAAGTGGTGGCGCAGCCGAACTAGTTAGTGTTACGTTGCAAGCGAGCTACTCCATGAACTACGGAAGCGCATGCGGTCCGGTGATCGTCCCGGTCTTCAAAACCGGCGGGCGGCATCTACGATGTTGCCGGTGTGTTCGACTCACACACGCTTCCGCCATTTATTTTCAGTGATTTACGCGAACTTCCTCCCGTGTCAGAGTGAGAACTTGGTGCTGCAACCGGCTTGCAGTGATAGAAACGTGATAAGTACGAAGGGAACCACACGGCCTGCCGCTCGTGAAATTTCCGTCATTCGTCCTTCGAGGATGGAGCATCCGCCGAACTAAATCCGCACGCCAACAATCGTCGATTCACGAACCAAGCCGCTTCCGTTCTTCTTCCTGCCACTGAGCCCCTCCACAACAGAACCGGGTTGTTAGCACCACGACCCGGTCAATGAGCCTTATGGGGATGTTACACCAACAATCGGCAAAGACAGGATGGTCAAACATGCGCGTTACTACTGGCTACTGCTGGCGGAAGGACATCTGACGCGGCGGTTGTTCGGGGCGATGCTGGGTTGGATCGCGCTACTGCCGGTACCGACGGGATAGATAGATGGTGGTCAGGTCGGCAGAGAAGTCTGTCTACAGCGAGTTGGAGTAAGGAGAGGTGTCGCAAAAGTGGGCCGCAAATGGCGCAATTTCGGCTGTGCTGGTTCGGAATCTCGTACTGTAAGGGGGATCCGGATGAAAATTTTTTCACATTGACGCGAACAGCGGTTGAGGGGACAATAACAGCCGGTCTTGGGGTCAAAAAGGAAATTCCGGCTTGCCTGCTTTGAGCTTAGAATGCTTGCTCACTATGCCTGACCTTTCCCAGCGAACTCTAGCCCATGTTATGAAGGTGCTGGAAAGTCTCACCCCCGAGGATGCTGATACGCCACTAGACCACACTCCGGAGCAAGCAATCGCCGGCGAAACTCAGCTTGGGCCTTGTAGTTTTTTCTCGAATGTCGAAGCCTGGACGGAAAGTTTTTCTGGCCTGCTGGACCGGCGGACGACCTGGCTTCTCGCGGCACTCTTGTTGCTGTATATCGCAGCCACTGTCCCCCTCGCCTGTTTGAAATTCATGTGGCTGGATGAACTCTTCACCTATTCCATTGCCGGCCTTCCCAACGCCAACAGAATCTGGTTGGCGCTCGCTTCGAGGGGGGTCGCCCCGATGCCTCCCACTTTCTACTTCGTTACCCGCTTCACGCAGAACTTGTTAGGTCCAAGCCATTTCGCAATCCGCCTGCCGGAACTGGCAGGCTTTTGGATGGCCAGCTTGTGTTTATTTCATTACGTGCGCCGTCGCACGGGCGCTCTCTACGGGCTAGTCGGCGTGATGGCTCTGTGGATCACCGGGGCATATCGGTATGCCTACGAGGCCCGGCCGTATGGGCTTGTGCTGGGCTTCTGCGGGTTGGCGCTGGTTTGCTGGCAGGCAGCTCCAGAACGGGTTCACCGCCGGCGAGCACTGCTGGGTCTTTTCGGAGCTTTGGCGGGGGCGGTTTTCAGTCACTATGGTGGAGTCATGCTGCTTTTCCCGTTGGGACTTGGAGAACTCGTCCGCTCGATCTCGCGCAGGAAAGTGGACTGGCCGGTGTGGCTCTCCTTCTGTGGAGCGCTCGTGCCGCTTCTTCTTTTTCTTCCGCTGCTGGGCGGTAGCATTAGCGCGTACGGGGTTGCGATGTGGTCCCGCCCCACGCTTAAATCGGTTCCCTCCTGCTATGGACAACTCCTATCCTCTGCGGCGAGACCTCTGGCTGCGGTTTTCGTGACAGTGACCCTATGGCGGTTGCTGCTGGCGGTAAGAACCGATTCATCGGCGATCTCAGCCGATACCTCTTCACGAAATTGCGGCTGCGATTGGATTGTTTCTGTTCCCGTTGGTCTGTCTGCTCCAGGCCCTTCTGGTTACGCACCAGATCACACCGCGCTACGCGATTCCCCTGGTCATGGGATTCGGCATCCTGTTCGGCTTCGTCACCTATCAAAGCTTCAGCGGCGACGCCGCTAACGGACTGCTGCTTACCCTAATCTTGCTCGGCGGATGGGGAACGCACCTGTGGTCCGAGGCCGCGTCCACCAGGGGCACGGCCAAAGCCAGCCGGGAATTTGACACTTTGGCGGCGCGACATGACACCGGATTACCCATCGCGATCTCTGAGGGCCTTCTCTTTTCTCGGCTTGTGCACTACACGTCTTCCCGAACTTCCTCGCGTCTGTGCTACCTGGCCGATCCCGAACTTGCCAGCCAATACACCGGCTCAGACACTCTCGATTTGGATCTGCTCGCGTACAGCAAACTGACGTCCCTCAAGGTGATCGAGGCTCGCCCGTTTCTCCGTACTCACGCGCCGTTCTTGTTGTACGTTACTCCTGACCAGTGGCAACAGAACTGGATACTCTCGGCCTTAAAGGACAGGACCGCCCAAATCCAGTTCGTCGATATGACACACCATGGGACGCTTTATCGCGTCGTCCCGAACTAACTGACCCACGACCGGCAGTTCGGTGGGACCCCGTGGCGAGCGATTTTGCGCCAACAATACGCTTCCATTGGCCCTTTGGGTTAGGATCTACTGAACGGTTTTCCCATGAAGCTGATGTGCGTTGCGCGCCACCGCAAGTGCTTCGATCACAGCTCTTGTGTTTTCGTCGAGCGGCTTAACGTAGGTTGGCAAGATTTGGGTGCTGGCATGACCGAGCAGGTGGGCAACCGTCAGGCCCGAAGCCTTGCAGCTATTGGCGCGGCTTGCAAAGGAAGCTCTCAAGTCGTAAATCCGTCTCTCCCCCAAGTCCGCCTTTCGGGCGGCTTTTCGCCACGCCGTCTTGTAATCGGTGATGTGGGTATGGGTGATTCGAGGACTCGGGAAAACGTAGGGTGAAAACCCTGGACCCAGCCTTCTTCGCCAAACAATCAGCACATCCCTGCAGTAATCTGTGAGCCATACCGTCCGGAGCCCAGCTGCACTCTTGGACTCGCGAACGTGAATGCATGCCGGTTCAGAGTCCAGCAACACATCGGACCACTTCATGGACAGCGCTTCTTTTCTCACCCGCAGCCCCGTCTCGACCAACAGCGTTATCAACACCGAAAGCCATTCTGGAGAAAACCGCTTCACTCGGGCTCCTTCGTCATACGAAAGCGGCTTTGCCTGACGGCGATCACGTCGTTCATTGAGCCTGCAAACGTCGATGCAGGGATTATGAGAGATTAGGCGCATTCTCTTTGCCTGAGACATGAGCGCGGAAAGCGTTGCCACATCTCTATTGACTGTTGCCTTCCCAGCGCTTTCCGCCAGCCGTTTTTGCTGAAATCTGAAAATTGATTCGGGGGTGATATCAGAAAGCCGGATGTTCTCTCCGAAGTGCCTCAGGATGTTGTTGATGCTCGACTGGTACCTGGAGCGAGTTTTCTCATGAGTTTTCGAAGTGAGAAATTCTTCCGCTTGTATTCCCAAATGGGGAGTGGAAGATTCCATCGTTCTTCTAGAACCTGGGTTTTCCGCAAGGCGAGCAGCTTCTCTACCACACGAAGTTTTGCATCGCTTCCAGCTTTTTCTGTAAGCGCGTGCGCCGTAGCACTTGGTGCGGGTGAACTCCGCGCGGTTTAATCCCCAACTCTCGGGCGCCATCAGAATGCAGATTGTTTCCGAGAGAGACGGCTCTTATATTGGTTTGCGCATCGAGAGGTCTCGTGACGATGCTTGCCCAAGTTGTTCCAGCATCTTTTCGACGTCACTCTCACGGAATCGAACACAGCGTGAGCTGAATCGCACACACGGGAGGCGCCCTTGGCTGAGCGCCTGAGCTTGTTTTCCCGGTTCGCTTTCGCAGGGTAGTCTCTCTGCGGCTTACCTACTTTCGCGGCGAGGCCTATCTAGCTGCGCATCAAGGCACCGAAGCCGCAGCCGAGTTCCAGAAAATCCTCGACCACCGGGGGATTGTGTTGAACTCGCCCATCGGCGCACTCGCGCATCTCCAAATCGGCCGAGCCTATGCGATGACGGGCGATACCACCAAAGCGAAAGCGGCCTATCAAGATTTCCTCACCCTCTGGAAAGACGCCGACCCCGACATCCCCATCCTGAAGGAAGCCAAAGCCGAGTACGCGAAGCTGCAGTAGCCGAGTCGTCTGGGAGAATCCTTGCCGTTCTAGTTCGGATGTCTGGTCGTCGGCTGCTCAGTTCACGGCGTTCGAACCGTTTCGCAAAATCGCCTTCAGCATCGACTCCTGCGCGTCCACCATAGACGAATTCACGCTCTGCGCATACAGCCCGAGCGTGGTCGATACGTTGGCGTGGCGGAGCAGACCCTGAACCGTCTTTGTGTCGTTCTCCTTATTATTGAGCATTGCATAATATAGTTACAATGGAAACAGATCGGCCTGCTGCCAGAAGGCGATCACCAGGGTAGGCCGCTTGCGCATACGACGAAGCGC
>Ga0208455_1000522_pt1 | contig 16129 bp, 18 predicted proteins | sample June2015DPH_4_50_FD_184690 | JGI IMG/M metagenome (GOLD analysis project Ga0208455, IMG submission 184690) | Peatland microbial communities from SPRUCE experiment site at the Marcell Experimental Forest, Minnesota, USA - June2015DPH_4_40... | ecosystem: Environmental > Terrestrial > Soil >... | reverse complement strand
CCGCACTCCCGCCGGATTTCCCATGGGCCGACGATAGCATACCCAGCTAGAAATGTCACTATATTATTCAACAATCAATAGAAACGTATTCTGATCCCCACTCTTCTAACATCGCCTTAACTCGCTTGCGCTCCGCGGCCCAGCAACGACCCTCAGGGGGATAAACAGGTTTGCCCGTGAATGGCGACTGCACGGCATAAACCTGTCCATAATGGGTTTCTGCGCCCGGTCCCGAGAGATCCGCCGATTTCCACGGTTCCGGATCACCGTCCCACGAGCCATATCGAGCATTCATACGTTCCGTGCGATCAAGGAGAGCGGTCTTAGCTAGGTCAATGCTCTTCGTGTACACCAGCACGTATTCGGTAGCGGTCGAAACCTGAGTCTTGCCACCGGCATTGTTCTTAGGCGAATACGTCTTTTGCCAATTGATGATGGCAATCCGATTACTCTCATCGAAGATCTCATCAAGCATTGCGCCAAGCCGGAACAATTCGCGTTGGTCGATGCAGATTGCCAGCACCCCCGAAGGCTTCAGCATAGACTTCATCATGTATAAGCGTGGCCACATGAACCGCATCCACTTCGTGTGGCGGGAACCGTCTTCTAAGGACACTAAAGGTCCCAAGTCCGGATCGTTCGGGTCATCATCCCAACGGTCGTTGTATCGAAAATCGTTGCCGGTGTTGTATGGCGGATCCGCAAGAATCAGGTCGATCTGGTTCTTGAATTTGTACAGTGTCACCATTGCCTGCAGATTCTCGCCCTCAATAACCATGTTTCGGCTTTGTTCTTCCGGTGTGCCGACGTGCAAGTCCGAGATCCTCCGCGTGACGCGCGGCCGAACACGCTTTGCAATCTCCATTGCGGAACGCTTCCCGTAAAAATTCAGAAAGATGCCGCCCGTGGCCATGTTCGTTACGAGCTTTATGAGATCTTCCTGGTCGAGAAGTCCAAGCGAATCTAAATCCAATGTGGGCATATAAGCGGCTCAAACCAACTTCGCGATCTCGATTATCCTCCGCTGCGTGTCAGCATCCAAAGGTCGCACTGCAACCAATTCGCGAATTCTGCGGACCGTGTCGCCTTCTCTCAACTGTGTTTCAACGGGGGGGGAACAGAGGATTATAGAACAACGGGCACGCCCTCACTTTGGAGCAGGTCGCTGGGGTGGTGCAAAAGGCTGCCTGCACCTCTGAAACGCCCGAGCCGCCCATGAACCCTCCGGATACAGATGTCAGCAGAAGGGCTTCCAGAAAGGCATATGGAACGGCGTCGTCTCTGCCTCAACTCGCGAGCGCTTTCGCTTTTTCCGGCGCGACTTCGGAAAGCAAGCCGCAGAGCGCGTTCAGAATGTCAGGGTGGTGCTTGCTGAGGTAGCGTTCAACCGTTCAACCCTACCATTCTCCAACAGCCGTTCAATGTATCTGCACGACATCTTAAGAATAAGGATGTCCGTTCCGTAGGAATCCTCAACTGCCTTGAGGTCCCTCAGCAGGAAGTCCGTTTTGTGGAGTGAGGCTGGGACTCAGGAGCCCCAAGGTGATAAATGCTACGAATTAGCTTCTTGCTCTTCGACGAGCGGCCCGGATCCTAGAAGAGGTTTTGTTGGTCTTGGCCCATCTGTTGACACCACGGGCAGTCCCGGCGGCCCCTTTCGACACGGTGCGGTCATCACTTCGCATTGCAACCGCTATAGCATGGGCCTCTCCACGAAGCTTTTTCATGATCCTCACCCGCATGCCCGACCTCGACTTTGGCTGTTCAGCGAGGAGAGCAAGCAGAGAGGCATCCCGTGGAGATATAGACTTCATATAGTGACTCTAGACCCTTGCGGAGGAACCAGTCAAGATAACGAACTCTCAGCGAAAAGTGCAAGGACAGCCCTATACGAAGCCGTACCCCTCTAGGATGGGGTAACCCGTTGCCCCATAATCATTTCGACCATCCGCGGTATACTCCTTCTGCTCCTTCACATTTACCTGCAAAACTATACCCTCCCGCGATTCGGGGAGCTGGATTGCCTCTGCTTGACCACCTCCACCGTTTCTCCACAGAGCCACAAATCGATAACCGGGATCCTTCTTTCCCAACGGGCAGCTTAGGTTGGCCATTCCGATGCTGGTGAGCGTCAGAACCGAACATCCTGGATCATCAGCCAGAGCGGCCGCGTACCGAGCGGACCATCTGGAAGAAAGCTGGGGCCCGTCTAGAAGCAATGAGACCACCAGATTGGGTCCTACCGCTCTAACCACATCACCGACCGGGTCAGGTCGCGCCAAGTCCTCACAAATCAGAACCGAAACCGACAGCCAGGGGCGAAGAGCAACAAAATATATACATCTATCCTCGATCTCGATGTGTTCCCACAAGAACTTTCTTGCCCCAAGTCTGCCCTCAAGGCCGTATCGTGCCACTTGGGATCGGTCCAAACGCCAACGATGATGCTTCGCTTGGCGTATGTGCACGCTGTGAAATTCGTTCGGAAGCGGAAGATCAAAATGGACACAGTTGCTCTTACCGCCGTGGCTGGATTTTCCGGCGGCGGCAACTCCTGCCATCAGAAATGCAGATCTCGACAAAACGACCTTGCGCACTTGCAGGTACTGCCGCTGGGTTAGCGCTAATTCCGGGAACACAACTCCGTCGATGCGACTATATTTTCTTCGTGCGCTGTCAAGCAAAGAGGCGGTCTTCAAATCGATTCCGATGCTACTGTCATCCGGCAGATATTCAAAAAAGCCGTAGTCGGGCGGCATCTTTATTTCACCCGACACCTTACGAAACCAGTTTTTCTCTACAAGGTAAGGCCAAGGAATTAGTAGCAGGTTGAGTTTGTGCTTGTCTGGATTGCTTGGTACTGTGACCCATTCCGGGCGCATCTCGTTACTCAGGTAGAGGGCGAGATGGAGTGAAAATGACCTAAACGTCAAGCCGCTTTGTGGAGTGTGCATCTTGGGGAGTACTCGCGCCTTCGACGGATGAATGTTTTCGCAGAGTGTCGCACCGTGTTCAGCGTTGGTCAGCAACTCCGTCGCATGGATGTAATACTTGTCGAATTCATCGCCACTCGAAGGGGGTATGCCGAGGGAAAAGGAAGTCTCGTCTGCAATTGCACACAGCTCGACCAGCGTTACGCATAGATCACGATTGTCCGAGATGCTTCCTAGCGCAGTACCTCCCAGCGCCAGAACGCGTTGCCAAAGCGACCGAACCTCTTCAGGAGCAGCTCTGCCCTTATTCCATCGCCCACGCCACTTTTTGGCGATCCTTCCGACTTTCGCTTCCCACGAAGCTGAAGGTGGCCAAGCTAGCATCGTCTGTCGGTAAGCCCCCGATTTCAGGAGGAGGGAGCCAGCGAGCGCGAACACGTCGGGCGGCCACGCGGGCGGCGTTCGCAGAGAGCCCTGATCATAGAGGTAGTACAGTTGATCAATAACTGTATTTCTCTCCAGTTGATGTTTCATTTCTGAATTGGCGAACGAGAGGCGGTAATCTGCCGAACCCGCAACAATTCTACTCTGAAGGTGACACCATCGAGGTTGGGAGGACTGATGCGTGACACCTGGCCTCGACATGAGCTTAGAGACCTTGTCTCAGGTGAGACAAAGTGACGTAGTCGAAGAGCCTTTCGCTGGTGCCGTCGTCGGAAGTCCCTTCCACGTGGAGCGCCGTTGCTCCGTAATGACAAACCGGATGCCCGCAGCTTGACATGGCGGATCAATTGCGGTGCAGTGTAGATGCTCGATTCTCCGTTGAACCGTCTCATGAGTGACCAATCCAAAATCGAATGGACTGACGCGACGTGGAATCCGGTCCGTGGCTGCACGAAGATCAGCCCGGGCTGCAAGTTCTGTTATGCAGAGCGATTCGCAGAGCGATTCCGGGGAGTTGTCGGCCATGCCTATGAGCGTGGGTTTGATCTCCGGTTAGTTCCGGAAAAGCTGATGGAACCGCTGTACTGGCGGCACCCGCGCATGATCTTCGTCAACTCTATGAGCGACCTGTTTCATGAGCAGGTGCCTGACGACTACATTGCCGAAGTAGCCACGGTCATGGCGCGTGCAAACTGGCACACGTTTCAGGTACTCACGAAGCGCTCCCGACGCATGATGGAGCTGCTCAACAATCGCCTACGCAATGCGGCGAAGCTTACTCATATCTGGTGGGGAGTCAGCGTTGAGAACCGTAAACACGGCCTGCCACGTGTCGCACATCTGCGCTCGGCTGCCGCCCGAGTCCGCTTCCTGTCTATCGAACCCCTGCTTGAGGACCTTGGCGAAGTTCCACTTTCCGACGTGTCGTGGGTAATCGTAGGCGGGGAAAGCGGTCCTGGTGCACGTCCGATGCAAAAGGAATGGGCTCTCTCGATTCGGGACCAATGTCATCGCGCCCGTGTCCCCTTTTTCTTCAAACAGTGGGGCGGGGTCCAGAAAAGCCGCTCGGGGCGACGTTTGGCGGGGCGAACATACGACGAATTCCCCGATTTCTCCAGTATCCAAGCTCCTGAAAACGAGGTACGATTGCAGCACGTCAGAGAAGCTGAAGAGGCAAGCCTTCGATTCGTATGAGTATCGTAGATCCCGCCTACTTTGGGCGGGAACAGACTGCTGTCAAGCATCGCATTCTTGAGCGTTACCTCACGCCGCTGCCACTTATCGTCGGACGCACCTGGGTGAAGGACGTGACGTTCGTTGACTGCTGCTCGGGTCCCTGGAACACGAATACCGATGATCAGTCCGATAGCTCCTTTGGCATTGCAGTCCGCCAACTCCGCCAAGCGCGAGACACATTGGCGTCCGAGGGGCACGCGGTCAACTTCCGCTGTCTCTTCATAGAGAGGGATCCGGGCGCATACGCTGAATTGGAAGGGTTCTGCAAGACCGTTGCAGACATTCAGGTCCAGCCGCTTCTCGGTGATTTCGTCGAGCTTATTCCTAAGATTCTGAGATTTGTAGACCAACACGCAGGTTCGTTTCCGTTCTTTTTCATCGATCCCAAAGGTTGGTCTCCGCTCAAGATTCGTCAGTTGACGCCGTTGCTGCAGCGCGCACCCGGTGAAGTCTTGATCAATTTCATGACGTCGCATATCCGCCGTTTTCTGGAGGATGAAGGTAAAGATTTCGGGGCTCTAGTCGGTGCTCATGCTTTAGAGAAGATGCGCGGCCTTAGCGGTCAGGAGCGGGATGATGCAGCCGCTTTTGCCTATGCCGACCAGGTGGCAAGGGCGGGCAATTTTGACTATGTTTGCGCCACACTCGTGCTGAACCCGCAGCGAGATCAAACGTACTACCATCTAATTTATGGTACTCGGCACCCAAAAGGCGTTGAGGTATTCAAGCAAGCTGAGCGCAATGCTAGTGAATTCATGGCGCTGGCTAGGGCCGACGCACAACAGCGGCAGCGAATCGAATCAACCCAACAAACAGAAATGTTCTCGGTGCTAGACTTTGGCGCCGGATACGACAATCATTTGCTCTGTTTGCGGAATCGATATCTGCGACTGGCCCATGAATTAGTTGAAAAGCAACTGACCGTCCATCGGCATCGGCCGATTCCATATGAGGACGCGTGGAGAACTGCGTGCCGTTTCCCGTTGGTCTGGGAAAGCGATCTGCACAGTTGGATCAACCGAGAATGGCGCGACAAGATCAGCGTGATCGGGATGAGACCGAACCAACGCGTACCGAAGTGTCAAGCTGGGAACTCGCTAGTCTGGACGGCGTAACATCTCCAGCCGACGATTGAAGGGGAGAAGGAGTCGACCGTGGACTCGTTCTGGGCTTGGGTTGAAATCAAAGAGATCAGTCCGACCGCATTCAGGTGACGCGCCACTAGGACTCCCGTCAACAGCTGACGGCAGAGAGTCCACTGGGTGCATGGGTGCAACTGAGTCTGCACCCGAGATTCGTAAGCGATACCAGACCAATGAGTTAGCTGCTGACTCTACTGAGTTCGGGACTAGCTCGGTGTTCGCGACTGACATTCCAACAGTCGTGGGGCTTGCCAGCCCGCTCATCTCAACACCTTCGCTGTGCCACCAGTGTGCCGGAACATGTTTTGTGCAGGCGTTAGTCGGCTCTTGAACTTTGCACCGATGTTGCTCACTCTCGTGCAGCGCTGCCCCGTAAGCTTCGCGACACAGACGAACTTGGACGATGGGACGCGACACCCGCAATCGCCCAGTGCACATGTTCGACCCATAGGCGAAGTACTGCATGGAACGACCTCCTAAACCGCCTACGACGCACGGCATCGATTTCGGTACAGTTTCGTGGCTCCCGTAATCTTGATTCGATACTCAACCAATTGCGTCGAAACGTCGTACGCTTCAGCGATGTCAGGAACAGGAGTTCCTGCATCGAGGTCGTGGTAAAACGTGCTCCACGGCAACAGTGCCGCGGCACCGACGCCGTACGCTTCCGCCTCCTGGGCGTGATCGTACGTACGCGTGCGAAGACCCGGCATGACTTCGTGCAAACCCGTCGGCACGTGGTTCCGGTACTTGTGGACGATCTCCTCCATGAGTGTTATCCGATTGCGCCTGCGGTGGTGTTTCGGGTTGAGGATGCAAACGCACTTCCCGTCAGGAAGAGGTGTCGGAAGGACGCCACCGGACCACTGGTCGCATGCCGTCACGAGGAGATGCCGTCTATCAGCCTCGGAAAACCCTTCCAGCGCGAAGTCAGCGTCGATGAGGCGCAACCCGACCTTGGCCGCAAGATCCTCGGGATCGAGGAGCTCGCCGTCGCGGATTCCCGCAAGGCGACGAAGAGCGGTCGCAACCGATTCCCATGGTCGTGCCTGCGTGCTGAACGGCAAGAAAGTCATCGTTCACTTTGTTCCTGCCGTACCTTCTTTGGCCAGCTTCTGGTAGGCAGCCTTGAACATCTCTGACAAAAGCGTTGACGTTCGCTGATCCAAGTTCTTGTCAGCGCGCAGGTACAGTTCGACGGCCTCCGGGGTCGAAGCTGGGGCTCGCTTCCCTGGGGGTTTTGGGGGTCCCGCGTCAAGCCTGAAATCCTCGGGCTTCGCCCCCATCCACTTGCACAGACAAACCAAGGTGCCTGCGTCGATATCCTTTGATCCGCCGCGTTCGATCCTCGAAAAGGTGGCGACGCTCACTCCGCCTGCCTTGGCCGCCTTTTCCAGTGTGACGCCGCGTTCCGCGCGGACGCGCCGCAGACGCTGACCGAAGCGTTCTACATCGATAGGGTCTGGCATGTCTTTCGCCTCTGCCCCAAAGCTTACACCAGCCGCGCCTTCTCACGGACGAGAAATTCCCCTTGACGACAATGGTTCCGGCATCCGATAATTCTCGTGTACGAGAATTTCTTGCCTGTGCCATTAAGACGACCAGGAGGAGGATGAAGGCTCGGCAGGTATCGACAAAGTGAAGGATTCCATGGAAAACCACAAAGAACACAAGCACTATACGATCGTTGTAAACGGCGAACAGAAGACCGTATCGAAAGACGTATTGACGTTCGTCGAGGTTCTCGACCTGGCGTTTCCGCCGCCGCGACCGATCCCGGACAAGGACTACAGCATCACGTTCAAACACGCGAAGTGCGTGCCGCACCACGGGCAGCTGCACGTGGGTGGCACGGTCGAGATCAAGGACGGCACGAGCTTCGATGTCACTCCTACAACTAAGTCGTAGCCCTGATCTGCTGCGGCTGCGGGACGAGGGCTACAACATCGAAATCCGTGGGGGGTATCTTCTGGTGCGGGATATCCCCTACGTGAGTTCGGCGAAACAAGTCTGTCGCGGGATTCTCGTCATGGCCTTGGATCTCGCGGGTGACCGCACGGCCGCGCCGACGGACCACACCGCGATGTTCTGCGGCGACATGCCGTGCCATGCCGACGGCACGCCGATGGACGAGATCAAGCACCAGAGCATTGCGACGGAGATCGCTAAGGGCCTCGTCGCTCACCACGGCTTCTCGCGGAAGCCCTCCCGCGGGCACTACGTGGACTACTTCGAGAAAGTCCAAACCTACGTCTCGCTGATCGCGCGAGAGGTGGCCGCGATCGACCAATTGGCCACCGCCTTGACCGCCCAAGTCGTTGAACCGGAGGACGAGGATTATCCCTTCAACTATCTCGATACGGCCTCCGCGCGCGCAGAGATCAATGCCATTTCCAGCAAATTGGCCGACGAAAAAGTCGCCATCATCGGCCTGGGCGGCACGGGATCGTACGTGCTCGACCTAGTGGCCAAGACGCCAGTGAAGGAGATCCATCTCTTTGATGCCGACAAATTCCTGACGCACAACGCGTTCAGGGCGCCTGGCGCTCCGTCGGTCGAGGAACTGCGGGAACAACCGCGGAAGGCCGCGTACCTGGAGAGCCGCTACGCCAAGATGAAGCGCGGCATCGAGGCGCATGAAGAGGATATTGATGCTTCCAATGTCGATGCGCTGCGGGCTATGACGTTCGTGTTCGTCTGCATCGACCGCGGGCTGGACAAGAAGATCATCATCGACAAACTCGAAGGATTCGGCCTTCCCTTCGTTGACGTGGGGATGGGAATTCAGCGGCATGGCGATTCCCTCAGGGGGCAGCTGCGAGTGACGACGAGCCTCCCCGAACGGCGTGGCACTTCGCGTGAAAACATCCCGGTGTCCGGCGGCGAGGCGAAGGACGAATACGACAAGAACATCCAGATAGCCGACTTGAACGCCCTCAACGCGTGTCTTGCCGTCATAAAATGGAAGAAGTTACGTGGCTTCTATCTTGATGATGAACACGAACAACTGACAACCTACACCATCGCGTTCAATCAACTCACGAGCGGAGACACCCCATGAAACGCTCACGCAAACTCCGCCACGAGTTCGTCGAGTTCATCCCGAGCGTCAGAGAAGACGGCGTGGTATACGTGTCGATACCGTATGCGACGGCGGTCCACAACTGCTGCTGCGGATGCGGGAGCAAGGTCGTGACGCCAATCAGTCCGACTGACTGGAAATTAACATTCGACGGCGAGACGATCTCCCTCTACCCTTCAATAGGGAACTGGAGTTTCCCCTGTCAATCGCACTACTGGATCATCAACAATGTCGTGAAGTGGGCGCCGAAGTGGAGCAAAGAGAAAATCGAGTGCACTAGGCGCGAGGACGCGCTGAGGAAGGAAGAGTTTTACAAGAGAAAGCATCGATCTCAATAGACCTATGGCATTCCTGTCCACGTTTGTCGGAGTCGGAAAGCACACCGATCCGAATGTCCGAGATTTGATCGGGTCCACGCGGGACGCGATCGCCTTGCACGCGCTCTTCGCAGACACATTTCCGGAAAGCAATCCGCAACTTCTACTGGACCATGACGCCACCCTGGCGAATATCCGGGTCGCGCTGCGGGAAACACTCGGCAAAGCGACCGCGGACGACGTTGTGGTCTTTTTCTTTTCTGGCCATGGTTCGCATGACCACAAACTCGCTGCATCGGACACGGAATTGTCAAACCTGGCTCGCACGACGATAGGGATGGACGAGCTCGCGGCGTTCTTCCGATCCACCAAGGCTCGTGCGGTGTTCTGCATTCTTGATTGTTGTTTCAGCGGAGGAGCGCCGGCGAAAGTGTTGGAGGACAGTCCCGTACCGCGTGACACCGCCGCACCGCTGGAGACACTCATTGGGGAAGGCAGGATATTGCTTGCGGCATCGGGCATCAACGAATTGGCGTACGAGATGCCGCAAGCTCGTCACGGAATACTTACGAAGGCGCTGCTTGACGTTCTCCTCGATGCGACGGGCCCGGTTGACATTCTGTCATCGTCATCGGAGGTCATGAGCCGCGTGAGAGCCGAGGCCGCACGGCAAGGAATCACACAAAACCCTGTCATCCTCGGCACGGTCAAGGGCGGACTTGCTATCCCGAAGCTGACTCCCGGCAAGAACTTCTTTGCCGCGTTCCCCGAACTCAAACACGTCAAAGTATCCCCCGCGATCAACGATTTGTTGCAGCTCGGATTTCCGCCCGCCACGGTAGCTGCCTGGAAGGAGCGCTATGCCGGCGGCCTCAATCCCCTGCAACTCGCCGCGATCAATGACAAGGGTGTCGTCGACGGAAACTCGCTCCTCGTCATCGCCCCCACGAGCGCGGGCAAGACGTTTGTGGGCGAACTTTCCGCGGCAAAAGCGATGGCTGAAGGAAAGAAGGCCGTGTTCCTCCTTCCCTACAAGGCTCTCGTCAACGAGAAGTACGACCAATTTACGGAGCTGTATAAAACTCAACTGGGTTTTCGCGTCATCCGTTGCTCAGGCGATTACAGCGACCAGGTAGGGGCGTTCTACAAAGGCAAATACGATCTGGCACTGCTGACCTACGAGATGTTCCTGCAGCTGGTCGTAGGGACTCCCTTTTCGCTCAACCAGATCGGCCTCGTCGTCCTCGATGAAGCGCAATTCATCACCGATCCCAGCCGGGGCATCAGCGTGGAGCTGTTACTCACCTTCATCCTTGCCGCTCGGGAGAAAGGAATCAGTCCGCAGATCATCGCGTTGTCGGCAGTGATCGGCGATGCGAACAATTTCAACCGATGGTTGGGCTGTGATCTCCTCTTCAGTACCGAGCGGCCCGTACCGTTGCTCGAAGGCGTCATCGACCGCAACGGAACATTCCAGTTCTTGGACGAGACCGGCACAGAAGGTACTGAGCAGATTCTCCGGCCGTATGAGGTGCAACAGCGACGGGAAAAACCGAGCGGGCAGGACCTCTTCGTCCCGCTCGTCAAGAAGCTAGTTTCCGTGGGCGAAAAGGTGATCGTCTTCCGCAACCAGCGGGGTTTCGCACAAGGAGCCGCGAATTACTTGGCCGAGGACCTCGGGCTTCCACCAGCGACCGACGCATTGCGTCAGCTGCCGGAAAGCGATCTCTCAAGCGCATCGGCGGCATTACGGCGCTGCCTGCGCGGCGGTACCGCATTCCACAATTCCAACCTGACAAGAGAGGAACGCATCGTCGTCGAACAAGCATTCAGAGACCCCAAGAATCCTCTGAGGGTGCTTGTCGCGACCACCACCGTTGCCGCCGGGATCAATACTCCGGCGTCGACCGTGGTACTTGCGGAAAACGAATTCGTTGGCGAAGACGGTCGGCCCTTCACGGTCGCGGAATACAAGAATATGGCGGGTCGGGCGGGACGCTTAGGTTTTAACGAGAAGGGCAAGTCCATGATCTACGCCGAGACGCCCCACGAACGGCAACTCCTCTTCAGAAAATACGTGAGAGGACAGCTGGAACGGCTTCACTCGTCATTCGATCCGGGCCAGATCGAAACCTGGCTCGTGCGTCTCCTCGTTCAGGTCGAAAAGCTTGAGCGCGACAGCGTATCCACCCTTCTCCTCAATACCTACGCGGGGTTCGTGGAAACCATGAGAGACCCCGGATGGCGCGATCGGATGCGAGCGCACGTTGACCACCTCGTAGGCAGAATGATTTCGTTGGGCTTGATCGAGGTCGAGGGATCAGCTGTCCGCCTGAGCCTTCTCGGCAGAGCGTGTGGCCGCTCGTCGCTTTCGTTCGATTCGGCGATGCGTCTCATCGAGATCATCAAGAACGTGCCGCCACACTTACTCACTGCAACGAACTTGATGGCCCTGATGCAGGGCCTGCCCGCGGAAGAGATGGGCTACACGCCGCTGGTCAAAGGAACGAAAGAAAATGTCCGAGTCAATCAGGCATCACTCCGCTTCGGCCACGAAATCACCCGCGCTCTCCAGAACCGGGCCCGCGACATTCTTGAATTCTATGGGCGGTGCAAACGGGCATCGGTACTGTTCGATTGGATATCGGGGAAGAGATTGGACCAGATCGAGGCCGAGTTTTCGACGAATGCGTATTTCGGCCGGATAGAGTACGGTGATATTCGTCGCTTTGCCGACACGACGCGATTTCACCTGCAGTCGGCATCCGATATCATCGCCATTCTCTTGTTGGACAAGTATCCTCAATCCGAACTTGCGGCACTCTTAGTGCAGCTCGAAGTCGGCTTCCCGGCGCATGCGTTGGGCCTTCTCGAACTTCCTATGACGTTGACCAGGGGGGAATATCTCAATTTCATTTCGCTAGGAATCACGACTCCCGATCAATTCTGGGCAGTAGGAAGAGAGATAATCTCCAAAGCTCTCGCCGAATCCCGAGTACAGTACGTCGAGAAGTTTCGGCCACAGAAAGCGTCTGCCGCCGCGCAGTGATTAGGCACGTTATGCGGATCTCAAGGAACTATAAGGCCGAGCACTGGAACGCTCTCACCTTTAACAGGGAGGACGACTGGCAAAAAGGGGTTGAGATCTTCATGGATCGGCTCACCACCCGATATCTTCTGCATATCCAACGGTTGCTTCGTCACAGGACCAGCGGTTTTGCGGTTCTCACGCTCGACTGCGCCCTCATTGAAACACTGGAGCAGTTCCGCCGCGGCGTGTCGAAAACTCCGCGCGGGCAAAGCCAGGAGTACTTTGCGACGTTTCTGACCGGGACCTCATTTTCTCAAGACTTCAACACCGAACGCGCGATCATGTTCTATAAGGTCATACGGTGCGGCCTGCTTCATCAATCGGAAGCCAAGTCGTCTCTTGTGAAACGTAGCGAAACCCTGCCGCTAATTAAGCTCACTGAAGACCGGGAGGGCTTGATCGTCAATGCGAAAGCGTTTCATGCGAAATTGGAACGGGTCATTGGCGAATACGTTTCCGTTCTCCAAAATCCTGAGTCCAAACAAGCAAGGGCAGCGTTTCGCAAGAAGATGGACTCTATCTGTAAGGTTTGAGGAATCTATACGGAGGGACTTCCCAGGGGGCGTTCTTGCTTATCTATCCAGATAGGCCGAGCGAGAAACGGCACCCCCAAGCCCTTCTGCTGAACACCTCACCTGCATAACTCTTGACACTTCTATGGCTGACTGTCGGTCTGTCAGAAATCGGTTGTTCCGCCCAAGTTTCGAGCGCGTTGCGCGCCGAGTGTGTGCTGATACCGAAGCGGCAATCTTCAAATGGCCGACACGGCCCCAGCGATCACAAGAATAGTTAGCTCGCTGCTATCCCAGCAGATCTCTCACAATGGCGAGCCACTCGGTGTCGAGTGGTTCTCGGCAAACAGGCTTGCCGGCACGACCGTACCAATAGCCTGCGTTGCCCTGGTCGCCTTCCTTGCGGTGCAGGTAGGCGTGAACACACGAACCTCCGGGGCCTTCGTCCTGCTGAGCAGATTCGTGGGCCCTAGTCCAATCACCTTTGGCATCCCACCATAGGCCGGCGAGAGCGAGCGTGAGTTCCGCCGGCGGTTTGCCGCCGTCAGGGATTGACGAAAATCGTCCGCAGTCATGTTCGTTACTCCGTGTCGCAATGGCCGGATGCTGCCACCCTCAGCCCCGAGAACACATTATTGATCTTCCGCATAGTCCGCTCCGCCCATTGGAACGCGGGCCGCCACGAGCGACTCGGTTCTCGGGCTGGACAAGGGCTGCCCGCACCTCTGAAACGATCGAGCCGAGCTGAACCCCTCCGGCGGGCAAAGCCCCGCAGAATGGCCTCCCTGAAGAGTATCCAAACACCGTCTTCGCAGTCACAGAGGGTGTACCAGAGAATTGGGACTAAGTGATGGGACTAGCCTCAGTAGGTTTCCATCGGGATCTCTGTGCTGAAGCAACGCCGAATCAATGGTTTGGATTCGAGATCCTTTGGTTCCGTAGTGTCCCGAACCAGGTGCTCTACCAGGCTGAGCCACTCCCCGACTGACGACTGGATGACGGCCGCCAAGGAACGACGTGGCGACTCGAACTCAGACAGTATAGCATTCTGCGGTCTGGTGATTTGTTCGCGCGGGCTGCATGGTGCTGTCTCGATCCGACGCTATTTTCTGTGCTGCTATTGCAGGCACCGATTTCGGGGAGTGTCGAGTTTCTGAGGCTACCATGCTGCACCGTGCCATGCTGTAGCGTTTCATTGGGATATTTGCCTGTCGTGAAAAGTATTGTTCGCCGACGAGGCATCGGATCGTGTCTGCCGACGGGCGCGCAAAGGCTGCTACAATCTTGGTCACAGTCGTTTCTTACCGCTATTAAAACGTTTCTATGCTGGCTTTTACTGCTGAAAGGCTGTTGACTCCGACTGACGTCGTCGAGCATCCTCTCGTGCTCGTCGAGCAGGGACGCGTCCTCGAAATTTCCCCTCGGAGCAGCCGGCAGATTCCCGCCCGAGTTTCTGTGTCCGACTTCGGCGATCGCGTGATGGCGCCGGGTTACTTTGATCTTCACATTCACGGCAGCGCCGGATATGACGTCATGGATGATACCGCCGAGGCGCTGCCGGCGATCGAACGCCTGCTCGCGCGGCATGGGGTCACGAGTTATTTCCCAACCACCGTCACCGCTTCGATGGATGCGACTTTGCGCGCACTCGAAGGGCTGGCGGATGCGATCGAAAAGCGCGAACGACAGAATGCGGATGGTAAGAGCCGAGCGGTCCCGCTCGGAATCCATCTTGAAGGACCATTCATCAGCCATGCGCGCCGCGGCGTACACCCGCCGGGAAATTTGCTGGCTCCGACGCTGACCTTGTTCGAGCAGTTCTGGCAGGCGGCGCGCGGCCGTATTCGCATGATGACGATTGCTCCCGAATTGGAGGGCGCGCCAGAGGTCATTGCCGAAGCCGCGCGGCGCGGCGTTTGCGTGAGCCTGGGACACTCCGACGCCGACCTTGCGGCAGCCGAACGCGGAATCGTGGCGGGAGCGCGCCACGCGACGCACACTTTCAATGCCATGCGTCCGCTCGACCATCGCAGTCCCGGTATTTTGGGGGCGGTGCTCACGGATCGTCGCATGAGCGCGGACATCATCGCCGACGGCGTTCATCTTGATCCCACAATCGTGAAGCTCTTTGCTAATGCCAAAGGCCCGGAGCAAACTGTGCTCATCACGGATGCTACGTCCGCGACGGGCATGCCTGATGGCCGCTATCGGCTTGGGTCTTTCGAAGTAGATGTTCGAGATGGCAAGTGCATGGCGGACGGCAAGCTGGCTGGAAGCGTTTTGACCATGGACCGTGCCGTACGCAATCTGGCGCGTTTCGCGGAATGGGATCTGCCCCGGGCAGTGGCGGCCGCCAGCCAGAATCCGGCGCGGGTGGCGCGAATAGCGAACAAGGGTGTTCTCGCGGTGGGAGCCGACGCGGACTTCGTGATCTTAAGCCCGGAAGGCGAAGTGTTGCGGACTTTTGTTGGCGGCGTGGATTGCTCCTGGTAACGATTTAGAGCGCGCTGGTTAGAAGAATGATGGTTAGAAAGAATGATGGTTAAGGAAAGTAATGGCTGAGACGCGCAAGTTTCCGCATCATCTGATTCGAGAGATTTTTGAGCAGCCCGACGCCTTGCGGCGAACCATTGAACCACGCGTCTCGCTGGCCGAAGGATTGGTTCGCCTGGACGAAATCCATATCGCGCGCGAGGAACTGCGCGCGCTGCGGCGGATTAACATCGTGGCTTCCGGGACCAGCCGTCACGCGGGTATGACGGGCCAGTTCATGATGCAGGAACTGGCGGGCGTGCCGGTCGATGTGGACTACGCGAGCGAGTTCGAATACCGCAACCCGATGATTGGGCGGGGAGAACTCAGCATCTTTATTACTCAGTCGGGAGAAACCGCCGACACGACCGCAGCGCAGCGCGAAGCCCGGCAGAAGGGGTCGCGCACCATCGCCATTTCGAATGTCGAAGGCTCGACGGTTGCGCGGGAAGCCGACGGTTTCATCTACACCCACGCTGGTCCGGAGATCAGCATCGCCTCGACCAAGGCATTCACCGCGCAGATGGCGTGTTTGTTTCTCTTCGCGCTCTACCTCGGCGAAATCAAGGAGAAGGTTTCGAAGGCGCTGGCCCAGCGCTACATCGGCGAACTTCTGGCGCTACCTCAAAAGACGGAAAGGATTTTGGCGGCGTCCGATCAAGTGGAGAAGCTGGCCGAGCTTTACTATCGCGTGGACGATTTCATGTTCCTCGGCCGCGCCATCCACTACCCGATCGCGTTGGATGGAGCTCTCAAACTGAAAGAAGTTTCGTACATTCACGCGGAAGGCTATCCCACCGGAGAAGCCAAGCATGGGCCGAACGCGCTGATTGATTTCCG
>Ga0208455_1000513_pt1 | contig 16231 bp, 22 predicted proteins | sample June2015DPH_4_50_FD_184690 | JGI IMG/M metagenome (GOLD analysis project Ga0208455, IMG submission 184690) | Peatland microbial communities from SPRUCE experiment site at the Marcell Experimental Forest, Minnesota, USA - June2015DPH_4_40... | ecosystem: Environmental > Terrestrial > Soil >... | reverse complement strand
CCGATCAGCATTTGAGTCTCCTCGAAGAATTCGAGAGAACTCTAATGAAACAGTAGATCTCGCGAAACCTTTTGAATCACCAACACAAAATTCAGGCACTACCAAAAGTCTTGGTTCAGCCTGAAATGGAGAGTCGCCGTTTCTCGTAAACTACTATATTACGCCGCTGCGCGGCGGGTGTTGTCAAGGTACGGGGGGTCTGTCGTTCGATGAGTCCTGAACTTGAGTTGGGGGAACGGGAGCGCGGTGCCGCCGGGCGGGCACGCCCCCGACCTCATCGACGCGATGGGCCCACCGGGTTTGAGCCGGCGACCAAACTTGAACTGGTGACGATCAGTTTACCAAACCGTGGGTCGCGTACCTTTTGACGCTTGTAAGTCATTGAACAGAGGGCCTAGAGGGATTCGAACCCTCGACCTACCGTTTGGAGCCCGAACCTCTACTAAAATGCGCTTTAGGCGAACGAAAGGCCGAATACCAGCCACTGTCTTGCTCTGCCTCACCTTAACCTGACCCGAGAGAACACGATCCACACCTCCGCATGATCGGCGGCTCAACGAGAGCGCCTCGACAACAAACGTCGTCTTAATCCGGGTGCTGGAACTGAAGTTCGACGCACTAACCAGATGGAGGTGCGTTTAAGCAGACCTTCATAGTCAAGACCGAGCAGCGCCCTGCGGCCAAGAAACTTGAGCGTTGACGGCATGACCGACAGGGTCCCTCAGATCGGCCGGGACGAAAAACAAGTCCAAAACCGGTCCAACTTGAGCGTTCTAAGAGTGTTTTTGAGCGACTTAGCATTGCCAACCGTGCCGCAAAATCAATGAGATACCCTTGCTTAGTCAGCCTGGCAGTCATGAGGTCGAGAGTTCGAACCTCTCCAGGTCCACCATTTATCCCATTGATTATGCAGGGCTTAAGTCATGAAAATCCTCCCCTACAGGGGAAGCTTTGACCTCATGAGTGCAAGTCATGAGGTCGGGAGTTCGAACCTCCCCAGGTCCAGCAAACTTTTCAATAAGTTAGCCTCAAGACCTACCGAGCGGTGGGCCACATTGGGCCACATCTGAATTACGAATCTCATTCTCCACTTGCCTTTTGTGCGGCAAGAGAATCAGTTTTTCGATCTTTTGCACCGCCTCCCGCATTGGACCTGCGAGTTCGTGCATGTATCGGTCGGTGGTACTTAGCCTTGAATGCCCAAGCAGTTGCTTCATGATTAACGTCGGGATACTCCCCTCGTTTCCTCCGAGCGTCGAGAACGTGTGCCTGAGCGAGTGCCAAGAGATAATGAGGGATGCCCAAGCGCTGGGCAACCGGGTAGACGTGGCGCTGAATCAGGTTGCGGTCGCTTAGCGGCTTACTGGACTCGCCGGTAAACAGCCAGCCAGTGGTCGGGTGCTGCGCACAATAATCGCGCAACGCCTCGCCTAAGAATGATGGAACCGGAAGCTCTCGATCCTTTCCGTTCTTGGTCCCTCCCGCCTGTCCCCGGCATCACGAACGACGGACGTGGAGAGTACCGCAATCCAAGTCCTCTACTTGAAGCCCCAGGATTTCACCGCTCCGCAAGCCGATCATGACGCCAATCATCACGATGACCCGGGCGGGATCCTTGAGGTGTTCGAACAAGAGACTAACTTCTTCCGCCGACAAAGCCCGCTGCTGGCGTTTAACCCTTGTCGGAGGTGCTTCGATCTCCCTGGCCGGATTATCGACCAGCCAGCGCCACTTAATAGCTGTTTTGAACATCTTGCTTAACACGGATCGAAGGTGCAGGACAGTTTGAGATGCGTAACCTTCTTTATACTTGTTGCTGAGAAGCCGGTCGATGTGGAGTCCAGTGATGTCCCGCATCCTTTCTCGTTCGAAAGTAGGTGCGATATGGTTCTTCCATAAGAGTTGGTACATATCGCGAGTGTTCGGTTTCATCTTTTCGACGAGGTTGGGCTTGAAGTGCTCCGCCCAAAACTCGCCGAGGGTTATGCTGGTTTGAGGCCTGGGGGCCGCCCGATTGACTTCTTGCATGATCTGATCGGCGGCTTTCCTGGCTTCGTTCTTTCCACGAAATGCCGAGACGGGTCCGAGGATGACGGTCCTTTGAGGCCGTTCCGCCTTTCCCTTCGGCGTAATGCAATCTTCCCGATAGCGCAAAACATAGTTGCCGTTCTTCTTCCTTACACTTCCTCTCTGGTAGCGCCGAATCATTTGTTCCTCCGCACTGATTTGCGGCGTTGATTCGGACTCTCAGTTGGCTGCTGGTTCCGCACTATAACGCCTCTGCGAATTCCTTCGCAAGCTTTCAACGTAATTCCAAAGGTCACTTTCCCGGAAACGCAGGTACTTGCCGACCTTTAGGTACGGTATGCCATCCGGTGGCTTCAATCCGACCCGCCGGTATACCCACTTCCGCGGGACATTTAGCAGCGCGGCCACTTCCTCAACTGTGAGCAGCCGACTCATCTCGTCATTTCCATTGACCAAGCCCCCGCGAAGCTGTGATCCTTCTGCGTCCAACGAGATCCTCGACTGCAGAGACCCTAAGCTTGGCCTCCTTCCGCTCGCATTCGCTGGCGCCTGCTTGGCGGCAGTCAACCCTGCCATGACGTCGCGCCTGTCGATATTCATGTCACTCTCCTTCACGGCTAGCCATGCGCCTGACACCGGTCGCCAAGCGCAATGCGCGGTCAGCGCACTATTGCGCCCTTTGTGAGCGCCAGAGCCGACTTTCAGGGCGTCCCACACCGCAGCCAAGAGAGTGCATCGTTCCGATAGTTTCAGGTCTGTGTATCTCGGTGCGGCTCTGATGAGGCGTTTGGCGAGGAATCCCTAGCCCATTCATAGAACAGGATTTCCTTCGTGTTAAAGGAGCATGACCGCAGAACACCCGGTCCGTGCAACTGGCTCAGTAATGACGACTTGGCGAGTTCAAGGGGGAAGGAAAGGCCTCCCTGCAAGGTCACGGCTGAAAGGCAAATTGAGGACCCGAACCGCACGCTGAAACCCACTCTTCGGGGCCATTACCTCCCATTCGGCAGATTTGAATGCGGGTAATAGAGACGCCGCCTCAGATCAGCCTTATGGCACCATGGCGCCATCATAAGCCAGCTCAATCAGTTACATGACCTTCGCTCCTCCAGCAGGGAGCGCTCATCGCAGCGGTGCTGGTCTGGTCCAGACACGGTGTGCGCCTAGCGTGCCCGTAGGCGTGCTCGGTGACCGCTTGCCGAAAGCTGGTGCCACGCCCCGTTTGCCCTTTGCGTTTACACTTGGTTCTCACAGGCGTCGACCGGTGAAAAAAACTTGGCAAGCAACATGCCCCCTTGGTCACGCACTCGGGCTGCATCAACGGTTGCTCCGCCCACTGGCGATCTGTGCCGTTAGGATGCACCAACGAACCTGGCTCAGGCCCCTGCGCCGGCCGCTAACGAGACTCCGCCGGCTTCTGAGGTTTCGGCCCGGTCTGGGTGAAGCAGGGAATCCACATTCGCCTTTAATCGGACCAAGGCCACCGAATGGAGTTGCGAAATGCGCGATTCATCCACGTTCATATGCTCGGCAATCTGTTTCATCGCCAGCTCGCGCCCATAGTAGAGGGTGACGATTTGCCGCTCACGCTCCCGCAGGATGGAAAGCGCGCGACCCAGAATCTCACGCTGCTCGCGACGGTAGCAGAGATCAAAGGGATCGGGATCGTCACCCGCCAGAAACGCTGGCTCAATCCGTCGGCTGACGGACCTGGAGGTCGGCCCCGCCGAAAGAGTTCGCGTACTGACGTCGAATCCTGCACTCTGTACCTCATTCAGCGCCCTGTGCCACTGTGCCAGATTCATTCCCTGCACCGCGGCCATCTCGTCGTCCATGACGGAGCGACCGAACTTGACCTCGAGTTCGTTATAGAGCTTTCGGATCCTTTGGTTCTTGCGCCGTAAATCGCGGGAGGCCGGATCGGCACCACGGAGGCCGTCCAAAATACTTCCGCGAATCCGGTGCTGCGCGTAGGTCTCCAACCTCACCCGCTTGCTCGCGTCAAACTTGGTGACGCCATCGACCAGTCCCAGCACGCCGTCTGAGAACAGGTCATCCAGCTCCACATGGGCAGGCAGGCGTTTGCGAATCTTCAGAGCCACGCGCTTTACCAAGGGAAGCATATCAACCAACAGCGTCTCCCTGTCCTGGAGAACCTTTCCCTCGTGCCTTCTCCTGGGACGCGAAATCGGAGGAGTCAGGGGCTGACGCGATCCCACAGGTGGGGGACAGCGAAGCGCAGGAACGGCCGCCAAGCGGCCTGGTTGGTGGAAAATGTGAACTGATTGAGTTGCCATAGGAACCTCGATCAATTTCGAATGCCCCGATCGGGGACACCGCCTTCCGAGATTCGGCTTCGTTGCTGGTATCCAGAGGCAACACTTCATCGGCACCGTGGAGCCTGCCGCTCCGAGCTTCGTCCGCTGCCCTGGCCTCTGGGGCGCTTTTCTTAGGGGGAGCAATTATGACCATGGTATAATGACTATGATAAGGAGTCGGGAATGAAGACAATGGCAGCAGGTTCGTTCAAGGCACAATGCCTTGCGGTCATGGACGAGGTTCAAGCCAAGAGAGAAACCGTTGTGATCACTAAACACGGCAAGCCGGTGGTGAAGCTCGTCCCCGCCGACAAAGCTACGGACGAGATTTACAATTTCCTCCGTGGCAAGGGTGCGGTTACAGGCAACGTCATTTCACCCGCGATCGAAAACTGGGGCGACCTCAAGTGATTCTCCTCGACACGCACGTGGTCGTCTGGCTGGCGTTCGACCCAAGCCGGCTTTCCTGCAAGGCAACCTCCGCCATCGACAATGCGCGTAAGAACGGAGACGGCCTAGCAATCTGCGATATCACTCTCCTGGAGTTGACAGCTCTTGTGAGCAAGGGACGTATCCATCTCGACATCAGCCTGGAATCTTTCCTGCGGGAAGTCGAAGCCCGATTCGTCGTCCTACCGATCACTGGCCGCGCCTGCGTGCTCGCCCTTGGCCTTCCAGCAGCTTATCCCAAGGATCCAGCGGACCGTATTATCGGAGCTACTGCGCTGGCCGAAGGGTTACCTCTACTTACGGCTGATCGCGAGATCCATCGGTCAAAAGCGCTTCCCACGATCTGGTGAGAGAAGCGAGTTCTGGCGACTTCTCTTGTCGAAGGGCGCGGGTAACCCCTTCATTCAAGGCTGATCCGAATTGTTTCGCCGAAAGGTGCCTTCCTGCGCGAATCGGTTACCCAAAGCACCGGATATTCCGGGGCCTCCGGATACAAATCACAGCATAAATCGGTGAGATAGATAAAGCAGACCGGCGCGATATCATTTTTGCCCACCCACTCGAAAACGGGGCGGAAATCTGTGCCGCCACCACCTTTGGGTTCGAGTTGCACCGGTTCTGAAGGTCTGAACTCTTGAGCGGACTGAACTGCTGCATCGCAATACACCACGTGTATGGCTTCTGGCTGCGCCTCCTCGGAAATCGCCGAGATCTCACCTGCAAACTGTTCCAGCTCACGCTTTCCGATCGAGCCTGAGGTATCAACGGCAATCACGATCTCGCCCATTCCTCGGCGCTCGACCGAGGGCAGGTACAGGCCCGAAGCGATGTGACGGCGGTTGGGTGGGGTCCAGCGATAATCAGAGGGCGTAGTAGAGGCCACAAAATCACGCAGGATCGCGCGCCAATCCTGCTGGGAACGGACTTCTTCACCATCGAGGCTTGGACTCGGAGGGGCTTGACGAGGTTCCTGGTGCTCTTCCTGATCGACTTGTCGAGCCGACGGGTGGAGATCGCCGGACTGGCGCGGCAGGTGAATGGGCTCTGGATGAGCCGGGTGTCACGCAACCTCAGTGATGCTGGGGAAGGCTTCCTGGTTGGCAAACGATACTTGATCCACGACCGGGATCCGTTGTTCACCCCAGAGTTTTTGGAAACTCTCGGAACCAGTGGGGGCAGTCGGTGAACCTGCCGCCGCGCTCGCCGAATCTGAATGCGCACGCGGAGCGCTTTGTCAGAACCATCAAGGAATCGTGCATGGAGCGCAGGATTCTGTTCGGAGAAGGCTCTTTGCGGAAGGCCCTTCACGAATTTGTTGAAGACTACCATCGCGAGCGCAACCAGCAGGGGCTGGGCAACTGGCTGATCATAGAGGATGAGTCAGGCGTCGGTAGCACTGGACCGATCCAGTGCCGCCAGCGGCTGGGCGGAATGCTGAACTACTATTATCGCGAGGCAGCCTGTGGGAGGACCAAGCAAGCTCCGATGGAGTGATCATCATCAGGTGCGTCGGCCCTCTTTCCAGTGCCGTGCGTGGACCGTTCCTGGGCTGGTTGCAGCCGCTCGTACCGAGCCGTGAGGCGTGTGGACCCGGGAGGCCCTACCGAGAAGCGATCCTTGATCCAACCGAAACTTGCGCCACGCGGACATCGTTGGGCCAAGGGAACTGCCTTTCATTTGAGTTTTTGGACGCTACGGCGTTGGAGGCCATTTTCCAGAACTTAACCCCGCACGAGAGGTAGGCGCGCATCCGGTTGCTTCCAGGTTGAGCGTACCCAGACACGTTCCGGGTCTTCAACCACCGCCATGGTTCGGGAGGTCCCGGCTAGGAAGTTCAAATAATAGACGTCGTATCCGGGGCCGGCCACAACGGGATGATACCCGTCTCGGACGAGGACAGCATCTCCGTCCCGAACCTTCAGAGTCAGATCTCGAGCGGTGCGAGGATTATAAAGGTTTTGAAAGGCGAAGCCTTCAGGATGGTCAATTTTGTAGTAGTAAATCTCGTCGAGGTCAACTTCCTGTGGGGGATTGTGGACATCGTGCTTGTGGGGAGGGTAGCTCGACCAGTTTCCACCCGGAGTGTAAACCTCCACAGCGATCAAGCGGTCGGCCGGAAACTCTGGCCGGATGATTTCAACGATTTGGCGTGAAGTGTTCTCGCCTCCCCGCAGACTGCTGACGACATCCCGCGGAGTGATGAGCTTGGGCTCGAGACGGGCGTCGGAGGGAACCCTACACTCGGCCAGCTCGCAAATGGTTTGGGCTTTGAGAATGACTTGAGTGCTTGAAGGGAGATAAAGCGCATAGGGAAAGCCATCAAAGACGTTCTTTCGCTGTCCAATGCTTACTTCACCTTTACCCCAGTTTGCCAGGCATTGCCCCCCCAGAAGGACGAGAATTACTTCTTCGTTCTTGGTTTCAAACTCCCAGACCATCCCGGGCGTCAACCGCCTCACAAAGAAGCTCATCCACTGCCAACCCGCTTCCTCTCGCGGGAGCCTGAGCAGTTCACCAGGCTGATCTGAAGTAAGATTTCGTGAGTGGACAAGGCTGTCATTTTGGTTCATACAAGCTCCGCGTCGGAAGGTGACTGCCGAAATCCTGGGATTGCGTTGTTGTCTGTCGCTGACGTCGCACAAGCTGTTTCTTCTGGTGCGAACTGCGATCTCGATGAGGCCTGCGTAGCGCGACCTCAAGCTCGGCAGCCTGTGCGACCAATGGCTCCTGATTCTAACCCGGGCAGCGCCCAAGCTCGCGCCACGAGTCGTCTAACCGATTAGAATTGAATACAGGAAACCTTTTCGCCTGTCAACAACTTATCTTTGCTCGCCCAGACATCCGCAGATGCGAACCGCCTTTAGCCAACGGTGCGGCGTGTTCAAATGAAGGTATTGGAGTCTCAGGTGCGGAATTGCCTGGGGAAATGTTGCGCGCTTTCGGCTCCAACCACCGAACGGTCCTTGGCCGTCAAGGCCTGGAAAGACGTCAGGAGGTCCACGGAGGCCCGAGCGTGGGGAATCGCTCATGGGGTGGAAGGCTCGAACAAGGTTCGAAATCATTACCCAGGATTCACGGGGGAAACAGAGTCATCGGAGCGCATTTTCGCCATGTGGAGCCGGAAGCCACAGGAGTCGCGAACCCGCAGCTCGGGCATCAACTTTCTCACCACGCCCTGGCTGCGCTGGGTCGCGATCTTTTCCAGCAGCAATTTCGCCGCTTCGAAGCCTACCTGGTATTTGGGAAGTTCCACGGTGGTTAGGCGGGGGCGAAACAAGGCAAGCCAGGGGTAATCATCGAAGCTCACGAGTCCAAAATCCTCCGGGCACTGCAATCCCATTTCATCAGCGGCCTTCAGGAACCCCACCGTCATAAGATAGTTGGCAACGTAAACCCCATCCGGCCGCCGCGAAAGCAACGCATGCCCGCCCCGGTAGCCTGACTCGATACGGTAGTCTCCTTCCATCACCAGTTCCGGTTCGTACGGGAGCCCCTTCGCCTCCAGTGCATCTCGAAACCCCTGCCAGCGGGCTTTCCCATTGCTCACCTTGAGGGGCCCCCCCACCAGTCCGATCCGGCGATGACCGGCTCGCGCCAATTGGCAGACCGCCTCATAAGCGCCCCGATAGTCGTCAGTGATCACCGCGTCTTTGGTCAACTTGGGGTAGGTGCGCATGAGAAGCACAAACGGCGTGTTCACCTCGGCGATCATTCGGCGCATAGACAGAGTAAAGTCCTGGGCCGTCTTGGTGAGCAATATCCCATCGACTCGCTTCGAAAGCAGCAATTCCAGCGCGCTTTCCTCTTTTTCCAGGGTGTCGTCGCTATTACAAAGCAACAGGTTGTAACCGTGCTTTTGTGCAGCATCCTCCGCGCCCCGGACGACCGAGGGGAAAAAGGGGTTGGCAATATCGGGGACGACCATGCCGATCGTGTACGTTCGTTGCTTGGCCAAGCTTCGGGCCAGCAGATTGGGTCGGTAGTGAAGCTCTTGAATGGCCGCTTCGACACGTTCGCGAAGTTTCTTGCCAACATGACTCTTCTTGTTGACGACCGCGGAAACGGTAAAGACCGAAACCCGAGCCGCTTGGGCTACATCATAAATACTAGCGGCTTTGTTGGGTTTCGGCCTCCTCGAATGTGTCATTCTTCCTCTACTCGACCGAGCCATCAGGTTTCACGGAGCTTCGACTGCTTCCACACAGGAACGAATCCTCTTTGAGGAGAGGTAGTATAGCATCCGGGCAGCGCGGGAGACCATCCGTGACCACCGCAGAGGTGTTACTGCCCCCGCGGTTTGTGGGTTTGGACGATTCATCCAGCGCAGAGCCGGCGGGGGATTCCAGGAGCATCGAAAGTTCCCCCGAGCGCTTGGCGGCGGGAAGCAGCGTCCCCAGGCGCCGCCCTTCGCGAGCGCGGTTGCTCCCACTGCCCCCACAGTCTCCCCATCGTACTAATCAAGTCCGGGAAGAACTCGTCCTGCGGGCCGCGATTTCTTTGGCGAAACGTGCGAGGGGGGCCTTACGAAGGTTTCCGGGACTGTCGGAGGTGCCCTCTGGGGGTGCTAACCCCCGGCACAAAATTGCTGATCCTCCCTCACCCTGCGAATCCCTTGACACGATGCAGGAATTGATCATAATGCTCTAAGCGCTTAGCAGCCCCCAATGAGTGCACCATTGAGGATGGGACCAGACGAGCGGGAGGCTGACGGGCGGGGTGGTTCGGTCCGGCGAAGGACAGGGATGCGTGTTACGACTATGCTCTGGAGAATTAATCTGGTTTTGTCGGATCGACAACTATGCTCGATGTATTCATCAGCGCTGTGGTAACTGGAGTGAACGCGCCCCGTTGCCAGACCACGAATCAATGAATCCCGCCGCTGCTCCAGACGCTAGAAAGGAAATCACCATTGGAAGAAAGCCATGAGTGACCGAACAGCCTACAAGAGCCCTTTGCACGAGATGACCCAGACCACCCCCACCTGCCTATGGAACGACTCGGCATCGGTTCAGGAGTTGACCTACTCCCTCGAACACGGGGCGGTGGGAGCCACCTGCAACCCGGTCATTGTGACGGAGGTGCTGAAGAAGGAAATGCACCTCTGGGAGAATCGCATTCGGCAATTGATCCGGCAAATGGCTACGGCTACGGAGGAAGAGATCGGTTGGAGGGTGGTAGAGGAGATGTCGGCCAGGGGGGCCGCACTTCTGAAGCCGATCTTCGATCAGAGCGGGGGGAAAAACGGCAGGCTTTCAATCCAAACTGACCCGCACTTCTACCGGAACTCGGAGGCCATCGTTGAGCAGGCAGTTCGCTTCAGCCAGCTCGCGCCGAACATGATTGTGAAAATCCCTGTGACCCGGGCGGGCATTCCCGCCATCGAGGAAGCTACCTACAGGGGAGTGAGCATCAATGCCACGGTTTGCTTCAGCCTGCCGCAGTGCATTGCCGTGGCCGAAGCGCTGGAACGAGGCTTGCGGCGGCGAGAGAGCGAGGGTCTGGACATCGCCAGCATGGGGCCGGTGTGCACGATCATGGTGGGCAGGCTGGATGACTGGCTTAAGGTGGTAATGGAAAAGGAAAACATCACCACTGATCCCGGGTATCTGGAGTGGGCCGGCGTGGCCGTATTCAAGAAGACCTATCGCCTCTTCCGGGAGCGCGGCTACCGGGTCCGGCTCCTGTCGGCGGCCTTCCGCAATCACATGCATTGGAGCGAATTCATCGGAGGGGATGTGGTGATCTCCCCACCCTACAAATGGCAGCTCCGGTATAACGCCAGCGACGTCGAGGTCGTGCCGCGCATCGACAAGCCGGTCGATCCAAAAATTGTGGAGGAATTGCTGCGGAAGTTTGATGACTTCCGGCGGGCCTACGAAGAGGACGGGTTATCGCTCGACGACTTCGACGACTTTCCGCCCACCCGGCGCACCTTGCGCCAGTTCATCGGGGCTTGTCACGAGCTGGCTGCCCAGATCCGGGAGTTCATGCTACCCAACCCTGACCAGAAGTAAATATCCCCCAGGCAAAGCCGGGGTATCTCCCCACGGAATAGAAGGGTCCTGGTAGCCACGTCGCGGTTGCCACTCCCTCCCGGAAATCATCGCCCTTCGTCATGCAACCTTCAAGAAAATCGAGTGTATTTCCAAAGGAGCCAGCCGCATCCGACCAGAAAAGCCAGCATGGCGAGCACGAGCGCCGCAATCCAGGTTGCGGCCATGGCGAGGGGGGGGTGGGTCGCGCAACGGGCCAGCCAAACAAAAGCATCAGTAGCCAGAGCAACGATCAAATAGTCCCACCACCGGCGACCGTGCGTAACCATCCCCAGCGGGTCCTTCCCCAACTGGGCTGAGGCCGTCACTTCCAGATCCAGCCCGTAGCGGTCGCACTCGCGTGCCATCACTTCACGAACTGCCGCCTGCTCGCTTTCCGGCGCCACGGCGCTGCTGATGGCGACAGCTCCCGCGATTATGATCAGGGAGCCCATGATGATCTGGGCCTGAGCGGGCTTTCCGAAGCTGGAAAGTTCACCAAACACTAGTGCGGCCCACGCCAGGCCCCAAAGCTGGTTGGTGTTGGAAAGTGGGATGCCCCGGCCAATGCCAATATACTTGGCGGCATATTGTTGAAACAAATCACCCAAGACCCAGCAGAACCCGCCGAGAAACAGCCAGAAGAGGACGGGACGTGCTGCCGCCACAGTCCCCAAGACCGGCCTGATGCCGCCCAGAAACACCACGGCGAGAGCGCCGGTGGTCGCGAGTTCGCCCACCGTAAACACGGTGACAAAGGAGAGTGGATTCATTCCGCTCAGATAGGCCTTGCGGTAGGGAATGTACATCGTTCCCCACAGCAGACCGGCGCCGAGCGCGGCCAGGATGCCCGGGACCAGCCGGTGCGGCGCCCCGCCGGCTCGGTGCGCGGAAGCCAACCCCAGCAGCGTCGCGCCGAAAACCACGGCCCCGGCCCCGCCCAGCACTTTGGCTGTGGTTTTCCAGACGCGGCCACGCAGTTCCCGGAACAGGAACCAGCCCCAAAAAATACCGACCAACGAATTGGTGTTCCAAAGTGGAAAGGCGACGGACAAACCCACGTCGCGAATCGCAAAAACCGTCAGGGTATTGGCCACGCCCCACAAGGCGCCGGCGAGGATGGCCCAAACCATCAGGTGCGCTCTCTCCCTGAGGTCGAGGAAGACATAACTAGTGCCTTTCAAGACTACCGGAAGGGTCCAGCGGGCCACGAACACGCCGCTCACCATACAAAGCGATATCAGGAACGGCGAGAGCCCCAAGGTCACCAGCTTGGTGGGCGCTTCCGCGCCACCCAGCCACGCGCCCGCCGCCAAGCCGCATACTACCCCCAGCATGTGAAGGGAACGCGCTGTGGGCATCGAACGTGTTGTTTCCAAAGAAGTTACCTCGTCAGTGGACGTAGATCAGCAGCAGCACCCCCAGCACGAGCACGGATAGAGGGATCCAGAAGTGGCCGTCGGTCAATATCGCCTTGGCGGTTGATCTTCTCAAAGGGAACCTCCAGAAGCCGGATGGTGGCCAGACAAGTCGAGCGCTGAACCTGCTATGCCTGACGGCGCATAGCGGGAACCAAGTAAGGCTGCTGGTTGCCGTGGTGCCCGCGAATTTCCTCCAGCCGCACGGCGCGGTGCTCATCGTGCGACTTGCGGGCCGCTGCCGCTTCGCTTTTCGCGCCTCGCCCCGCCGCGGCCGCAAGCTGCGACTGCTGGGAGCCCACGGCCTCATCCGAAAACTGTCCGGCGGTCATGGACCTAGGTGAACCGAGTAACCCTCCAGAGAGTAACTCCCCCCCCCACCAAAACCAGCAGCATAGCTGAGGTGAGCGCGGCGAGCCAGCCCCAATGGAGCTCCATGGCGGGAACGCTAGCCATCAAAGCAAAGGCAACAAATATTGAGGTGGCCCCTCCGATCAAGAGCCAATCGACCAATCCCCGTCCCTGGCTCCGGGCATTCATTTCCTTGCCCTCCATACGCGAGGCTACATATAAAGGCGCGATGCCGTAAAGGTCGCTCTCCCGCTGGGCTGCCTCTTTCCAGCTCGAGTACTCCCCCTGCGTCGCGGATGAAAATGCAATCGCGACTGCGCCCGCCGCCATAAGCAGCGATCCCCCTATCACCTGCGCGTACACCCCCCGCCCCAGGCCGTGCAGCTCACCAAAAACCAGGATGGCCCAAAGCAGGCCCCACAACTGGTTGGTGTTGGACAAAGGAATACCGCGACTGATTCCTACGTATTTCGCGGCGTAGTTCTGAAACAAATCACCCACCACCCACATGAATCCACCGAGCAGCGGCCAGAAGGCCACATTCCGGCTCCTGACCAACTCGTGCCAGAAAGGCTGCAATCCACCCGTGAAAGTGACCGCCAACACTGTCATGGTCACGATCTCCCCAAACGTGAAGATGGTGACAAATGTGAGCGGGTTCATGCCGGTGATGTAGGCTTTTCGGTAAGGGATGTACATCGACCCGAGGACGGCGCCTGCGCCCAACGCGGCCACCACACCGCGCACAGCATGGTCGTGATGGGCTTGAGACGTGGAAGCCAGAGATAACAGCACCGCACCTCCGAAGAGCACAAGGGCTCCCCCTAATACTCCAACCCAGCGCACCCAACCTGCGCGGTGCAATTCCTTGAACAGTAAAATGCCCCATAGAATGCCGATCAGGCTGTTGGAGTTCCACAGGGAGAACGCAATGCTGAGGCCAATGTCTCGTACCGCCAGGATGGTCAGGGTGTTCCCCACCGCCCAAAGACACCCCGCCAAAAGTCCCCAGACGACTAGGTGGGGAACTTGTCGCAAGTCCGAACCGATGTCGGAAGTTCCGCGGACCAATGCCGGCACGCTCCAGCGCGAAATGAAAGCTCCAAGAACCATCATGAAGGAAATCACAAAGGGAGAGACGGCTACGGTTACCAGTTTGGTCGGCGCCTCAGCCGCAGCCAGCCACAGCGCAGCAGAGAAACCGCACATTACGCCGAGTGTCTGGAGCTTGCGCTGGCGCGAACGTTCGGACAAACTCGCAGTGATGAGCGAACCCAAGCTTTCATACCTCCTTGCAATTCGTTTGGATCAGACGCGACAGAAACATTGCCCCTCAGGGACAGCGCAGAGAGCGGACACGAGGGTCGCGGTTCCCACCTGACGCCCTCGGCAAATATCCCCAGACGCAGACTCGAAATGTCGTTGCCTTGGACGTGGCCCCTTCTTCCGTCGAGAAGATACTGTTGTCGATCGGATGTTTCTTAACGACGGAGAAACCCAGAAGGCACACGGAGGTAATATCACAAATGAGGTGATCGCCGACACAACTGTTGTTGGGCTGGGTTTGTGCAACCCCTCGATTTATTGGTGGTGATGAGAAAGAAGCTCCCGTCCTCCGGCTGCACCCCCGTGGATTCTTCATGCGTGGGCACTACGCCATGCTGACTTCGACCGGTCGATTCTCCTTAAGAGATATGGTTGCAGCCAGACTTACCCGCATCGCAGCGACACCGTCCGCACCCGTGACCGAAGGCTGCCGACCCTGTAATACGTTATCCACAAAATCCTGGATTTGAGCAACGTAGGCCTTTTCAAAGCGTTGCATGAAGTATGGTACGACGTCATGTGTGATTCCTTCCTTGGTCATGACGAGAATCGGCGTTTCCCGGAAATAACCGATCTGTATGGACCCTTTTGTCCCCCAGATTTCACAGCGAATGTCGTAGCCGAAGACAGCGTTTCGGCTTAGCTGCACGACACCCAAGGCTCCGCTTCCGAAGACCATATTGATGACTGCATTGTCGATATCGCCAATCGCTTTCATCTCGGGATACGCCAATGTGCAACCGATGGCATACACGCTCTTGACATCCCCCATAAACATCCGTCCCACATCAAAATCGTGAATCCCCATGTCAGCAATCATCCCGCCGCTGACTTTAGGGTCACAGAATTCGAGCGGCGGACGAAAGGGATCCCGCGAAGTCGATTGGAAGAGCACGGGAGTGCCAATTTCCCCCGCCGCAACCTTCTTCTTCGCCGCAACATATCCCGCGTCAAAACGTCGTTGAAACGCGGCCTGGAAAAACACACCCGTGGCTGCAACTGCCTGGAGCACTTGCTCGGCTTCTTGCAGCGAAGTGGACATCGGCTTTTCGCAAAAAATAGCCTTCCCACTTCTCGCTGCATCGATGACAATCGCTCCATGCTGGCTTGTGGGAGTCACGACAATCACGGCAGTTACATCTTTGTCCTTGAGCAAGTCACGGTGATCCTTATACCATTTGGGGACGTCGTATTCTCTCGCAAACGCTTCCGCAACATCTGCTTGGGTATCTGCCACCGCCACGAGTCGCGCATTCGGTACGCATTGGGCGAGATTGGTTGCATACACGCGGCCCATTCGCCCCAGACCAACGACGCCAACGTTCAGACGACTTTTCATCTCGATGCACTCCTTTTAATGGATTTCACTTAACTTGACCGACCTGTTTTCTTTTACCGATTTCGCAGCGGCCAACCCGATCGCCACAGCCATGAGACAATCATTTCCGGTCACCGGGACTGGCTTGTTCTCCCGAACCGAATCGACGAAGGCTTGCATCTCCCTCAAATACGATTCCGTGTATCGCTCCATAAAGAAGTTCAGTGGCAACGACGAGTGGGTACCTGTCCGGTCGAGGCAGATATGACTGTCGGGAGCGTTGTTGGCGACCGTGACCATACCTTCGGAACCAAACACCTCGACGCGCTGGTCGTAGCCATAGACAGCTTTTCGGCTGTTGTCGATCGTTCCCAGAGCGCCGTTTGCGAACGTCAGCGTCACAACGGCCGTATCCCAATCGCCGGCTTTCTCGAATACCGGGTCCACCAGGACAGTCGCCCGGGCGTACACTTCGGTGACGTCGCTTCCCATCAAATAGCGGGCCATATCGAAATCGTGGATGGTCATGTCCAGGAAGATCCCACCGGACGCACGTATATAGGCTTCCGGAGGAGGCGATGGGTCGCGGCTGGTGATCTTGAGAACGTGGGGTTCTCCGATTCCGCCGGATTTGACGATTTCACGTACTTTTAGGAAATTGGGGTCGAACCGCCGGTTGAACCCGATCTGCAACTGGACCCCGAACCTTTTCACCGCTGCCAGGGCCCGATCGATCTTTTCCAGGCGATGGTCGATCGGCTTCTCGCAGAAGATGTGTTTGCCCGCGCCTGCCGCCGCCACGATCAGATCTGCGTGCGTATCGGTCGACGAACAAATCAGCACGGCCTCGATCTCGGGGTCCGCGAGGACCTCCTCAGCGCTCTCGGTTACTCGCGGGATGCCGTAGCGCGTGGCAACTTCCTCTGCCGCCGGGCGGTTGATGTCCGCGATAATCAGCGCCTTTGCCTCGGGCAATCGGAAGGCAAGGGT
>Ga0208455_1000511_pt1 | contig 16249 bp, 10 predicted proteins | sample June2015DPH_4_50_FD_184690 | JGI IMG/M metagenome (GOLD analysis project Ga0208455, IMG submission 184690) | Peatland microbial communities from SPRUCE experiment site at the Marcell Experimental Forest, Minnesota, USA - June2015DPH_4_40... | ecosystem: Environmental > Terrestrial > Soil >... | reverse complement strand
AGGCTAATGAGGGTCGCAATGAACGATGGTATGCCGACGACGCTCGACAAGACGCCGTTGATCGCACCGATCCCTGCGCCGAACAGCAGCACAACGACGACCAGCAAGGGCAAGGGAAGGGCGAAGGCCTTGCAGCCGAGGATGACGATGAGCGCGCTCATGCCCAGGACGGCGCCCACGGAGATGTCGAGGCGCCCCAGCAGCAGAACCAGCGTGGCGCCGACGCAGACAATGCCGAGCTCGGCGCCTTCGCGAGCGAGGTTCTGGAGATTGAACGCGCTCGCGAAGAAGGGAGACACGAGGGCAAAAAACACGAACGCCAGCACGGCCAGAACGGCGAGCTGGTTCTTCAGCAAGAATTTGTCAACCCGACGCAAGCCCGGCCAATTCATCGGATCTAGCTGGGATCAAGGCCGCAGACTGCGCCGGTTCCTGGCCGGCGCAGTCTGCCCGGAAGATTTCAGTTGGATTCTCCCGACACGTAGCCGGAATGCTCGCCAAAGGCCAAGCGATGAACCCGAGGATCGTTCATATTGTCCTTGGTGACGATGTACAAGGGGACGTTCCAAACGATTCCCTTGTCTCCTTGCTTCCAGCCGCTCTCGACGAGCATCGACACCAGATCAACGGCGCGCCGAACTTGGTCGCGCGTATCCCAGCCGATGCACTTGGTGAAATAGCCCTCCTGAAGGCCGGTGAAGCAGACGTCCGACGCCGCCTCGGTCCAAGTCTTGATCTTTCCGACCTGTCCGGCCTCCTTGAGCGCTTGACCCATGCCCACGCACTGTACATCCCAATTGCACCAGATGCCCGCGACGTCGGGATGCTGCTGCAGAAGCGTTTTCGTCACCTGCTTGGCCTTCTCGGCGTCCCAATTGGCAGGCTGCTCGAACACGATCTCGAGGCCGCTCTTATTCTCCTTGAGCCATTCTTTCATGCCACGCAGGTCGTCCACCGCGGACTGGGAGTTGGGATCGCCCAAGATGAGGGCGATCTTGCCCTTGCCGCCGAGGTCCTCGGTCATGGTCTTTGCGAACAGGCGGCCCATCTGGTAGAAGTTCGGCCCGACATGCCCGGCGCTCGGATAGCTGATTCCCATGTGATAGACCACCACTGGACGTCCGGTCGCCTCGAACTGTTTCACGGCATTGTTGTTCGCCACGTAGTCGATGGAGAGCATGACGATGCCGGCCACGTCGCTGCGCGCCGCCAGCGACAGGATATTCTTGGACTGGGTGCCTACGTCCCATTTCGCATCGGTCTCAATGACTTTCCAGCCGAGCTCACGCGCGCGGTAGACCGCATTGTCGCGGAAAACCTTCTGGATGTTCATCGATTGCCGATCGGGAAAGGCGAACCCGATGGTCTTGCCTTGAAAGTCGGAATATGCGGGCGTCAACGGCTCCGCCTCGCCCGCGATCGCGGCACGAGCCACCCCGGCCGTGGCGAGGCATAGGAACGACGCCAGGATCTTCGTCTTTATCGTCATCATCAGCTTTCTCCCTTTGGCGACCCGTTGAGTTTCTCAGGGCTAATTTTCGGCCTGCGCGGTGGGCAATTTGTGCCAACGTAATGTCTGCCTTGCCACCGGCCTGATAGCATAACTATAACATACTGTCCCTGAGCCGACATCGTGGATAACACTGGTGACCCGCAGATCTGAGACGCGCAGCCCGCCGTCGTTCGATGGCAACACAAGCGGGTCAAGGCGGGCGGAGATTTCGCCCGCTGCGCATGGCCGACCGCTCGCCAATGCGGCAGTGGCTCGCCTCGAGGAGCGAAACAGGCTCTATGCGCTCTTCACCGAAATTGTCGAGCAGGTCTCGCTCGACAACGATCTGGACGAGCTGATCGAGACGGTCGTCGCGGTCATTGGGCGGGGGTTCGGCGTCAGCCGCGCGATGATCGGCCTCTACCCGCCGGACGTGGAATCTTACAGCTTCCAATATATCTGGCATGCGGAACATGCCCCGCGATTCGAGGCGATCGTCATGCCCGGCTACGATCACAATCCAACATTCCGGATGTTGCTCGCCGGCGAGATATACAGCTGCTGCGACACGATGGCCGACCCGCGCTTCATCACCATGCGCGACTTCTATGAGCGCTATCAGATTCGCGCGACGACCTTCGTCGGCCTCTGGCGGTTCGGCACGTGGTGGGGAACGATCGGCGTGCATCAATGCGACCGCCCCCGTCAATGGACCGAGGAGGAGGTCTTCTTTCTGCAGGACATCGCCGACATCGTCGCGCTGGCGATCGATTTCATCCGTCATCGCGAGCGCGCGCGCGAGCAGGTGCTCCATCTTGACTATACTCGCACGGAACTAAACGACCTGCTGGCGCAGGTTCAGCCGCGGCTCAACCGTGTGCAACGCAGCGCATCGACGCGTCTGATAAAGCACAGCGACGTCACTCAAGGCGAGATGCGGGTGCTGCGGCACGTCACGCAAGGCATGACGAACGCGGAGATCGCGACCCAGCTCAACCTGAGCCGGCGCACGGTCGAAAGCCACATCACCAACATGTTGGGCAAGCTCGCCTTGCGAAACCGGGTCGAGCTTGCCCGCTTTGCGCTCGGGCAAAAGTTCTTCTAGCCCGGCAGCTCGGGATGAAGCGAGACGCAGATGCCTTTTTCGTTCGGCAGCTCGCCGGCCAGCGTCAGGATTGCCTTCTCGGCCTCGCCAAGGCTGAATTCGTGGGTATGCAAGCGCGCAAGATCGTAGCGGTTCTCGTTGAGGATGCGCAGCGCCTGCTCATAGGCCTCCCATCCCTGGCTGTAGGCGCCCAGTAGAACAAGCTCCTTGAACAGCACCCGATCGGTGTCGAGGCTCACGCGGGTATCCTTTCCCTTCAGGCCGGCGAGCACGATGGTGCCGCCGATGCGGGCCGCCTCGACGGCGTGGATGACGGGATGCGGCGCCGCCGGAACGACATCGACGATGACGTCGGCGCCGCGTCCGCCCGTGATGTTCATGACCCGGGCGACCGTGTCCTCCTCGTCGACGACGATGGTATGATCCGCGCCGAGCGCGCGCGCGAGATCGAGCTTGAAGCGGTCCCGGGACGGCCCCGTCACGATGATGCAGCCGGCGCCGGCCTCCTTGCATGCCACGACGCTGCCGAGGCCGCGCTGGCCGCAGCCGAGAATGAGAACGCAGTCGCCCAGCGCCGTTTTCGGCAGCTGCACGGCCCAGCGCACCCCCGCCGCGAACGCCTGGTACATGGTCGCCAGCTTCATGGGCAAGGATGCCGGCAGCTTGTGTAGGATAGTGCGGGGATGCAGGTGGATATATTCCGCGTACCCGCCCCACAGGCCGTGACCGAACTCAAGCGGCAGATAGCCGTAGGCCGGGAGCCCGACGGGACGCACCATCTTGCAGAGATTGTAATGCCCGTCTAGACAGACCGGGCAATGACCGCAGGACAGATGCGGCTCCAGCGCAACCCGGTCGCCCTTCCTGACGCCCCAGGCCTTCGCCGCGTCCGCGCCGACCTCCTCGATGATGCCGAGCGGCTCATGACCCGGTATGAGCGGGTAGCTGACGATGCCTTTCGCCACTAAATGGCCGCGATATTGCTCGACATCACTGCCGCAAAGCCCGCAGGCCTCGACCCGGAGCAGGCCCTCGCCCGACCCCACACTGGGAATCTCGATCTCGCGCATCTCCAGGCGACGGCGGTCGACCTGCACCATTGCCTTGGCTTTCATTCCGTCACCATCGACCGAAGGTCATGCACTAGGATTCCCCGGCGAATCGGCACGCAGGCCGGCGGAAATTCCTGAACGAACTCGCATTCCGATTCCCTCAACTTGCGGATGAAGCGGTCGAGATCGCGCATCGCGGCCGACTCGACGTCGTGAAGCACGACCAGGGACCAGTCCTTGGCGGCGCACTGTGCCAATCCCAGCTCGACCCAGGCGGCGGGATCTTCCCAATCGCGGGGAACGACGTTCCACAGAACGCAGCTGTAGCCGCCGTCGAGCAGATAGTCGCGCGCGGCAGCGCTGAGCAGCCGGCAATCGATATGGCCGCCGTCGCCGAAAGGCCGGAACAGGCGGTCGCGATGGGCGAGATCGCCGATAAGGCGCTGCGCCTCGCCGATTTCGATTTCGGGCGCGTCGGGTCGCGGATCGCACCCCAAGGGGAGGGTATGCGTCAGGGAATGATTGCCGATCCAATGCCCCTCCGCCTGGGCCTGTCTGGCGATTCTCAGGCACGCCGGCTCGCGCAAACGGCTCGCCACCAGGAAGAAAGTCGTGCGTATGTCGTGCCGCGCCAGCGTATCAAGCACCAGGGCGGTCCCCTCCGCATCGGGGCCGTTGTCGAAGCTCAAGCTGACCCGCGTCATGGCTGGTCCGCGGCGATGCGAAGAAATGTCTTGATTACCTGAGACTTCTTGCTGCGCGCCTCGTCGAAGGCGAGTTGTCCCATTTCTAGCGGATAAATCTTGATGAGCCCCTCGACCTCGAGGACGCCGGATTGCAGCAGCTGGACAGCTTCGCGGAAAGCACCGGCGCCATAGGCCATGACGCCGTGCATATGATATTCGCGGCGGACCATGTCGGTGAAATCCACGCCCCCTTGGGCTTGCCCGTATCCGACGAGCACGATGTCGCCGCCGGGCACGATCGCCCGGCATGAAAGCTCGCGCGTCGCCGCATAGCCGGCGCAGTCGTAGATCGCATCGTAGCGGGCCGGCCCCACATCCTCGGCGCGGACTGCGGTGGCGCCAAACCTGCCGGCGAGCGCGCGGCGCCCTTCGGCGTTATCGATGATGTGGAAGCCCCGACCGCCGATATGGCGAAGAACAGTCGCGATCATGGTACCCAGGCAGCCAAAGCCGATAATGAGCGTACGCTTGCTCTCGGGCCGAGGCACCATGCTGATCGAATGCAGAGCGCAGGCGAGCGGCTCGGCCAGCGCGACGACCTCGCCGCGGCCGCCGTTGTCGATCGCGATCACGTTGCGCTCGGGAACCGCAATGCGCTCGCGCAGCGCACCGTCGTGATGGAGCCCGATCAGCCGCATCTGCAGGCAGAGGTTCTCCTTGCCCGCAAGGCACATCGTGCAGATGCCGCAGCCGACCAACGGGTTGACGGCGACGAGCGTGCCATTTCGCCTGGCCACGAATTCATGACCCAGGATGAGCGGCGGCACGCGGCCGGGGCTGCGTCCCATATAGCCGAGAATGTCGGAGCCGCAGATCCCCACCAGCTCGACATCGACCGTGATTTCCCCCAACGCGGGGACAGGCTCGGGACGGTCTTCGATCTCGAGCCGGCCCTCGCCGGTATACACCAGAGCACGCATTCTCCTGCGCCTAGTGTGTGGTGCTGAGCTGTAAGCGACAATCATGGTAGGTATCTACCTCGAGAGACCATTCGGGCGGCAGGTAGATAGTCGTGTTCTTGCGCTCGACGATCATAGGTCCCCTGCCCACCATCCCGGCCTGCAGCCGCCCCCCGTCGACGATGTCCACGTTCTGCCAGGCGCCGGTTTCGGGCAAGAATGCCCGCCGCTTCTCCTTGACCGGTAAGGCCTCCGTCGCGCCCTTCTCCTCGAAGCGAACCATTTTCGGCTTGGGCTTGATGCCGTTCGCGATGACGCGCAAGTTCAGGATGTCGCACAGCTCCATGGCGCCGACGAGGCCCTCGCCGTACTTTCGGGCGTATTCGTTCTGGAAGCGGCGATATACATCCTCGCTCCCCGTCTCGCGCGACAAGGGCACGCAATCCAGCGGCACCGATATCTCCCATATCTGGCCGTGAATGCGCATGTCCGCCTCAAAGGAGAGCCGCACCGAATCCGGGCCTATGCCGTCGCGCTCCACAAGCGAGAGTGCGTGCCCAGAAAGCTCCTCGAAGACGCGGTTCACGGCGGCGACATCGAGCGGTAGCGATCGGTAAAAGGTCTGGGCCACGTCGCGCTTCACATCCGCCACGCAGGCGCCGAACGCGCTGAACACGGCGGCGCGTTCCGGGATAATGATGGAGCGAATATTGAGCTCGCGCGAGATGTTGGCGATGAAGAGAGGGCTGCCGCCGCCGTAGCTCACGAGCACGAAATCCCGCGGATCGAAGCCCTTTTCGATGGTGACGTTACGCAAGGCATTCCCCATGCTGGCGCTGATCGTGCGGTAGATGCCGACGGCCGCCTGCTCTATCGACATCCCGAGCGGCTTCGCGAGCTTCTCGTCGACCGCCTGCGCCGACTTGGCTTTGTCCAGCTGGATGGCGCCGCCGAGGAAGTAGGCGGGGTCGATGAGGCCAAGCACCACCGCGGCGTCGGTGACCGTCGGGTCCGTGCCGCCACGGCCGTATGCCGCCGGGCCCGGAATGGCCCCCGCGCTCTGCGGCCCGACGCGCAGCATGCGGCGATTGTCGATCCAGGCGATAGAACCGCCGCCTGCGCCGATCGTGGTTATGTCGAGAACCGGCAGATTCGTCATGAAATGGTCGATCTTCGCGCGGCTCTGGGTGATCGGCTCCTGCTGATAAATCACCGAAACGTCGAAGCTGGTGCCCCCCATGTCGGCGGTGAGAATATTCCGCTCGCCGATGGTGCCGCCGAGATAGTTGGAGCTGACGATGCCGCCGGCGGGACCGGACAGCGCCAGCGTGATCGGCTTCACACGCGCCTCCGAGGCGGTCAGCGAGCCGCCGTTCGATTGCATCACCAGCAGATGGCCATCGAACTCGCGCTCGCGCAGATGGCGCTCCACCTCGTTCATGTAACGCGCGAAGCCGCGGCCGGAATAGGAGTTGAGGATCGTTGACATCATCCGCTCGTATTCGCGGAAGACCGGATTGATGTCGCAGCTGATCGAGACGTAAACGTCGGGATACATCTCCTCGATCAGCGCCTTCACCGCGCGCTCATGCTTGTCCATCTTGAACGAGAATAAGAAGCAGATTGCGATCGCTTCGCACTTCTTCGTTTCGACGAGAAAGCTGATGCGCTCGCGAGTCTGCCGCTCATCCAGCGGAACCACGATCCGGCCGGCGAAGTCGACGCGTTCGTCCACCTCGGCGACGCAGTCGCGGGCCACGATCTCCGGCGGGCTCGCTTGCGCGTAATAGTCGAGGTCGTTCGTGCGCGGGCTGCGGGCGATATGCAGCAGGTCCCGGAAGCCGCGGGTGGTGATAAATCCGGTCTTGGCACCTTTCAGCTCGGCCAGGATGTTGGTGATGATGGTCGAGCCGTGGGTGACGATGCGGGTCTCCGCCAACAGGCTTTCCGCGGTGATGCCCATCTCCTGCGCGGCGACCTCGATCGCGTCGAGCAACCCCTCATGGAGGCGTCCGGGGGTGGTCGAGGCCTTGCCTTCCCAATAGTGATCGCCATCGCTGACAAAGACATCGGTGAAGGTGCCGCCGATGTCGACACCGACGTAATATTTCGACATTTTCTGGTCTCCCGCCATGGGTCCTGCGCGCGCCGGCTCAGCCGGCCTTACGCAGCTCAGCTTTTTCGTAGTAATGCGCCGGTTGGCTGTCGTGCATGATGGCATCGCCTTCGACCGCGAGCTCCACCTCCAGCGACGAGCCGCAGCCGGGGCAGAGATACTGCCGACTGATCATGGCGGGATCGCTCCTCAATCCGATCTCGAGCGCATGGTCGGCGAGATAGCTCTCGTCGATCTGATGCTCGATGCGCGGCACGACAAGCTTCCAGTTGCTCTGCGCCGGGCCGAAAAGCGTATCGCACTGCGCGCATTGGAACGTGAGGCTGCCCTCGTAGCGTCCAACTTCGATCGCCGGGTTATGGTGGAAGACGACGGCCTCCTTCCTGCCGCGCTGCAGTTTGCCGGCTGGATTCTTCACGGCGGCCTCGAGCCGGACGCGTCTGATCTCGTCGCGGCGGCGCTGCGTCGCACCGGTATCCACCTCGCCCGACGGGCTCAGCACGACGCCGTAGGCGAGCCGGGCGGCGCGAACGTCGACATAGCCGTCGGCCACGTCGCGGGCGACCAGCGACGGGTCGCGCAACAGTGCGTCGCCATAGCCCCCGCCGCCACAATTCGCGACATAGAAGACGTCTCGGTCGGACAGGGTCGTCGTCTGGTCATTCATCGGCGTGATGATATGCTCGCCCGGCAGCTCCTCGATCGATGTCGGGTGCGGCGTGCCGCTTGCCAGCCGCGTCTTCACGTCGGAGTCCACGGCGTGCACGAACAAGGAGGTGGAGACGAGCTCGGCGCCGAACATGCCGATATGGGGCACGCGAAAGCGTTGATTGAACAGCACGGTGTTCATCGTAGGGACATCGTAGATCGACCACGCGTATTCAAGGCCGAGCCCGCCCCGATATTTCCCCGCCCCGCCCGAGTTCGGCCGCAGCTTCTTGAACTGGAAGAAGAGCGGAAAATTCATCTCGTTGAATTCCACGTCAGGGAGATCCATGCCGCATTGCTGCGGACATCCGGCGACCGGAATGCCGTCGCGGTCGGAGAAGGCGGCCCCGCCGCATCCGCCGCCGTCCATGTTGATGTAGATCTCGAAATTTCCCTCGCGATTGAGGCCGTGGCAGAGATGGAGCGTCCAATTGTCCGCCCACATGCCCATCGCGCGGCCGCGCCAAGGATCGTTGCTCGCCGCCATCATCTTGTTGATGCAAGCCTGCGCCGTCTCCTGGATCTTGAAGGCGGCATTCATATGGCCAGCGCCGATCGGCGCTGGCTTGGCCGCGTTCACGAGCTTGCCCTTGTCCGCAACGAACTTCAGCGGCCGCAGGAAGCCGTCGTTGTAGGGAATATCATAGCCGAACATCTGGATGACATGGACCAGCGTGCCGCCGCTCATGCCCGAAGGCCCGCAGTTCACAAAGCCCTGGGCCTGCGCATCCGAGCCGTTATAATCGAAAGTGATCTCGTCGCCGCTCACCCGCAGCTCGCAGCCAACCTTCCACAAGCCGTCTACATGACCGTCGTTCTCGACCCAATCGACAGCGCGATAGACGCCGTCGGCAAGCTCGCGGATGCGGTGACGCATGCTGCTCTCCGACAGGTCCAGGATCTGCGCTTGCATGCTGGTGAATGCGTCGTAGCCGTAGTTCCGTGTCAACTCCGCGATGCGCTTGCCCGCCACATTGTTAGACGCGATCAGCCCCTTGAAGTCGAGGCCGACCCGGTTGGGCATGCGGATATTGTTCATGAGCAGCATCCACAAGCTGCGGTCGATCTTGCCTCTGCGCATGACCTTGACAGGCGGCAGCAGCAGCGCCTCGGCGTAGCATTCCGTTGCATTGCTGTTCCAGCCGCCAGGCACCGCGCCGCCCACGTCGATCTGGTGCGAAGCGCAGGCGGACCAGGCGACGATCTTCCCCTCGAAGAAATGCGGCTGGAACACGCAGACATCGCCTGGATGAATGCCGCCGCCGTAGCAGGGATCGTTGGCGATGAAGACGTCGCCCTCGTCGATTTCCTCCAGCGGATATTCGCGCCTAATTACCTCGATACCCTCCCAATTGGAGGAGGCGTGATAGAGGATGTATCCGGCGAAGGAGAGCTGCCGGCCCATATGGTCGAACAGCGAGCAGGAGAAATCCTTGGTCTCCGTGGTCGTCGGCGAGCTCGATGTCCTTATCAGAGCAGTCGCCATTTCCCGGACGATGCTGTCCAGCCGGCTGCGACAAATTTCGAGCGTGAATGGATCGACCTCGCGCGATGCCATGCAATTCCTCCTGAGTTCTGGTCTCGCGCCGCGGTCGGTCGGCAGCGAGCCTTTGGCGCATCTTACGGGGGGCTCCGGGTCTTCGCATCGTGGAAACCACGGATGATCGGCGGCGGAGGTTTGCCATGATAGGTCGGCAGACGGGCGATCAGAGCCAATTGTTTTACCTGTTCAATCTCGAACGGCGCATCCCAGCGGGCCATCTGTTGCGCCGGATCAATCCGGTCGTGACACGGATACAGGTTGAGCTTCATGCTTTGCGTTACGAGTTGGTCAAAGCATAAGCGGAAAACAGCGCCCGTTCCAAAAACCCCGACGCGATTGATCTTACCATGCGCGGCTGGGCCTCGGTTTGGCAATCGTATCAGCAATCCATGAAGGATAAGCATGATACCATCAATGCAGCGCAATCCATATTTGAATAGGCATTGACAATCGATCCAAACAACAGCGAGGCCCTGGCGGGCAGCGCTTTCACGTATATGGCGGATTACAGCTCGACGCAAAAATACTTTGCCAGGCCGACCAATCAATCACGCTCGATCGCAACACCGTTCGTGCTAGAGCATGTCTCGGCTGAATTGAATCGGAGGATTCCCGAGGGTCTTTGTATGAGCGAGTCTAGCGGCATCGATTCGATTTTTGGAGTACGATCGATGCCAAAACCATGTTTTTTGGACTTGCGTGAGCGCGTGCTGGACGCGGTCGAAACGGGTGCGTCGCGACGTGAGGCGGCCGAACGGTTTGAGGTGAGCCCCAGTTCGGCGATCGAAAGGCTCTGTTATTTGCTTTTGGAGAAATTATCTAAGTCCCTAATCCCTCTCAGTGATTGCCCGTTCGTGCTCAATCGCCTCCCTGTTTTTCTTGGAAAATCTCCCTGTTTCGGGAAAAAACAGGGAACCATGCGAGGAATTAGAGCCACTGACAGTGCTGCAGATTTTCCGATCTTTGTTCGATGACCCCGTAGCTGATGCTGTCCATCGCCGCCGCCCCGCCGACGTCATCATCGGTCGCCCCGACCGCCCGAGCTCCATCGTCGCCCCGAAACGGAATCTGCGAACAAGAATTCGCGAAAAAGAAACGGCGACGTCACCCAGCAGCCGCAGCGCCGCCCAGGCGGCTCAACCATATTGCGCGGGTCGGTCTGCTGACCGAGCTCGGCGGGTCGGCGCCCGCCTCGCACGCGCGAAGATTCGGCGCGAAAAAGGTTAACGCTGGGCTCAGTGCGCGCGTCGGCGGCGGAAACGGCTTCGCATAAGGATATCGAACTGAGGGCTCTTTCATTTTCTCAGGTTGAACGGGTCCACGCCTTGATTTCGCCGCGGATCAATTTTTCAAAGCCGTCGCCGCGATCGATCATATGGCGTTCGCCGGGCCGCTCGGCCTTGAGCTTCTCGCGCAAGGCGGTTGTCGCCTGTGCATCGATGGTGAACGAGTCACCGCCGGCATCCGGCTTAAGCGCGACGCCATAATCGTCGCGCGCCGCGGCGAGCGAGACCTTGCCCTCGATCACGTCGCGCTCGACCAATTCCGCCTCGCGCTCGAGCGGATCGCCCCAGCCACCACCGCCGGTGGTCACCACGCGCACGATCTGGCCGGCGAGCACCGGCTCGCCGTCGACCAGGCCGCCAAGGTCGCGCGGCGAACCCTCGACGTCGATGGTCACGCAGAACGGCGTGCCCGCCTTGCCGCCGTTGACGCCATAGCAGCCGAGTCGCACGCGGTCGGCGGTGACGATGGTGCGGCAATCGACTAGCGCGCGGTAATGCTTGTCGTAGCCCAAACCGCCGCGGCGCTTGCCGGCGCCGCCGGAATCGGTCCGCAACGCGAGCTTTTCCACCAACAGCGGAAACCGCGTCTCGGTGAATTCGGCCGGCTGATTGCGCGAGTCCGGTACGATGTGGATGGCGTCGTTGCCGTCGGCGTAATAGCGGCCGCCGGAGCCGCCGCCCAAAACCTCGCGGGAGAGGAACGGCTTGCCGTTGCGGTCGGTGCCGTAAAAGCCGGTATAGCGAATGGTTTCCTGGTCGGCCGGCATGCGCCCCTGCGCGGCTTGCGCCACGACGCCGGCGAGCAGACCGAGACAGCGCAGCAGCACGAACGAGCGCGCGTTGGTGGCGGCCGGCCATTCCGGCGTGATCAGCGTGCCTTTCGGCGGGAACACGACGTCGAAAACTTCGCAGACGCCTTCGTTGACATGAATTTCCGCGGCGCGCTCTGGCGTATCCGCGAGGTTGCGCAGGACCGGCGCGACCCATTTGATCAAAAAAGCCCCGCCGGCGTAATCCCCCGGCCAGTTGATCGGACCGCTGGATTGCGGATCGGTGCCGGTGAAGTCGAGGGTGATGCGATCGCCCTTTTTGACCAGGGTGAGCGCCAGCTTGTGCAGCTTCGGGTCGGTGACGCCGTCATGCTCGACATAGTCCTCCCAGCGATATTCGCCGTCGGCGATCTTCGGCAGCAACTCACGGCGGAAAATATCCCGGCAAGTATCGAGGATAGCCTGGAAGCAGGCTTCGACCGTCTCGCGGCCGAAGCGCTCGAACAATTCCGCCATGCGGCGGGCGCCCATCAGGCAGGCCTGCACTTCGCTGTCGAGATCGGCGGCGAGCATGTCGGGGACGCGGGTATTGCGCCGGATAATCGTGAACACGGCCTCATTGCGAACGCCGGCACTGTAGAATTTGATCGGCGGCACGGCGAGGCCCTCTTCGAACACGGTCGTGGCAGAGCCCGGCATCGAGCCGGGCACGCGCCCGCCGATGTCGTCATGGTGACCGAACGCCTGGATGTAGGCGACGACCTCGCCTTGGTGGAAAACAGGCACAGTGCTGCACAGGTCGGGAAGGTGCCCGATCGAGCCCTCGGTCAGATAGGTGTCGTTCATGAGGAACACGTCGCCGGGCCGCATGGTGTGCGGCTGGAAATCGCGCACCACGGCATTGGGCATGGCGGAGTAGGAGCGGCCGGTGAGCTTGCGGCAATAGCGATCGAACAGGCCGACGCGGTAGTCGTGCGCCTCGCGGATCATCGGCGAGCGCGCGGTGCGCTCGATGGCGTATTCTATTTCCGCCTCGATGGAATTGAGCGTGCCTTCGACGATTTGCAGGACGATGGGGTCGACCTCGCGCGCGGGCAAATCCGGCGCGGTCGGCCACGGCCACTCCTTGGAATGCACGTTCATCATTTCAGCGCACCCGCGGATTTGTTGGCGGCGCGAATGATCAGGATTCCGTGGCGGTCGACGGTAAGCTGCTGGCCTGGAAAGACGACGGTGGTGGAACCAAATTCCTCGACGATCGCCGGCCCGTCAAGCTTCGATCCGGCTGCAAGCGATGCGCGCGCGAACACCGGCGTGTCGCGGAATCCGCCGTCAAAATAAACCCGCCGGTTCGTATGTTTCGGCGCGGCACCGGACTCGGCAAGTTCGGGGATGCGCGGGCGATCGATCACGCCAAACCCCGATACGCAGAAATTGACCAGCTCGACCTTCTGTTGGCCGGCATAGTTGTAGCCGAAGGTTTTTAGGTGCGCGGCGTGGAATGCGTCGATCAGCTCGACAATGAATTGAGCATCAATCGTGCCGGAAGGTGCCGGCACGCGCACTTCCATAGACTGTCCGGCGTAGCGGACATCGGCTTCGCGAACGAGCGCGGTCTTCGCCGGCGCGATGCCGTTCTTCTCCAGCGTTGCAACGGCGTCTTTTTCCAGCGACGCGTAATGGGCGGCAATGGTCGGAAGGTTGATTGCGTCCTCATACATCACCTTGGTGACGATGTGGTCGGTGCGCCAATCGACGGCCAGAAGGCCAAATGCCGACAAGTTGCCGGGGTTCGGCGGCACGATACAGGTCTTCATGCCCATCAGCTCCATCACCGCCGGAGACTGCGCCGGGCCGGAGCCGCCGAAGGAAAGAAGCGCAAAGGCGCCGGGATCGATGCCGCGCTGGATGGTCATCTGCCGGATGGCGTTGGCCTGATCCCAGTTGGCGATCTCGATGATACCTTCGGCCAATTGCTCGACGCTCATTGCGCCGGGAAGCCGTGCCGCAAGCTTTTCAAGACCTTGCCGTGCGCGTAAAAGGCTCAGGCGGATGCCGCCGCCGATCAGCGCCGGAGGAATGCGGCCGAGGACGAGATTGGCGTCGGTGATGGTCGGCTCATTGCCGCCATTCGGGTAGCACATCGGGCCGGGCTCGGCGCCGGCGCTGCGCGGTCCGACCTTGAGCTTGCCTTCGCGCGAGATCCAGGCGATCGACCCGCCGCCGGTGCCGATGGTCTTGACGTCGAGCATGGGAATGCGCACCGGGAAACGGCCGACGCGGCCGCCATTGGTGGTCTTCGGCTTGGCACTCTCAATCAGGCAAAGATCTGTCGAGGTGCCGCCGGCGTCCAGCGTCACCAGATCGGGAAAACCGGCGATCTCGGCCATCACCGCACTGCCGAGCGCGCCGGCGGCGGGCCCCGACAGCGCCGTGGCGATCGGCTTGCGCATGACCTGATCGGGGCTGGCGACGCCGCCGCTCGACTGCATCACCAGGAATGGCTTCTCGCTCAGTTGCGGACCGAGTTCGTCGCGGATGCAGTCGAGGTAACGGCTCATGTGCGGCTTGATGAATGCATCAACCAGCGTCGTCACCGCTCGTTCGTATTCGCGGTATTCGGGAAGCACGTCGCAGGAGAGCGATAGCGTGCAGTGCGGATATTCTTCGCGCACGACCTCGGCCGTCCGGCGTTCGTGTGCCGCATTGGCGTAGGAATGCATGAGACACACGCCGATCGCGGCGATGCCCTGCCGGCAAAAAAATCGTGCGGCGGCGCGCACGCTTTCTTCGTCGAGCGGCCGCAGCTCGGCGCCGAGGAAATCGAGGCGGCCGCCGACCTCGCGCACATAGCGAAGCGGCACGATGCGCTCGGGCTTCACCCAGAAATATGAATTGCCGTAGCCCTCGGGCACGGATTGGCGGGCGATGTCAAGAAGATGGCGGAAACCTGCGGTGACGATCAGGCCCAGTCCGGCGATCTCGCTCTGAACCAGCGCATTGGTCGCAACCGTTGTTCCGTGCGCCAGCACGGCAATATCGTCCACGCCGGCGCCTGTTTCGCCGAGGATGGCGTGGATGCCGCGTACCAGCGCAATGGCTGGATTTGACGGCGTGCTCGCAACCTTGGTCACGCGCATCGAGCCGGAACTGTCATCGACACAGACAATGTCAGTAAAAGTGCCGCCGGTGTCGATGCCGATCCGCAGCTGACCTCGCCCAACTGCAAGTGCCATGTTCGTCGTTCCATTTGCGCCCAATGAGACTATATGGGACGATGACGGAAGCTAGTCAAAAGGTGTTTGGCGATACGGGTATCGGAATTTCTGATGGTGGCGGGATCAGTCACTGAGTAAATCGTGGAGCTTTGAGAGGTATACCTCCTGACGCCGCGCAAGCGGCCGCCGTCCGGATGCCCGCACCCTACGCCCCAAAAGACGATCGGGATTTCCGATCGTTGCATCGACAACTTACCCCGGCGGTCGTTGGCGATCGGCTCAAGGGCGATGCCGGAATGAAGCGTTGGGTCGGGCTGCGTGGCAACTGGTGTTCGAAGAGTATGCCGGCTTGGCCGAGCTAGAGCATGTTTCGGTCGAAGTGAATCGGTTGGATTCCCAGGGGCTTTTGGATGAGAGATTCTCTCGACATTGATTCGCCTTTGGGAGACGGAACAATGCCGGGAGCCTACTCTGCTGATATTCGGGGTCGGGTGATTGCACGAGTCGAGAGCGGGTCGTCGCGACGCGAGGCGGCGGAGCAGTTTGAGGTCAGCCCGAGTTCGGCGATCAAATGGGTGGCCTGCTATCGGGCGACCGGAAGCTGTGCGGCCAAGCCGCGGGGCGGGAGGACCTCGCCGCTGGAGGAGCACACGAACTTTTTATTGGCGTTGATTGAGGATCAGCCGGACTTGACGCTGGATGAGGTAGTCTGCGCGATGCGCAAGCACAAGATTGCCGGCAGCCGCACTTCGGTGTGGCGCTTCTTCAAACGCCACGACATCACGTTCAAAAAAAAGCCTGCGCGCGGCAGAGCAGGAACGTGCCGACGTGGTGCGGGCGCGCCGGCGCTGGATGCGAGAACAGGGCATGTTTGATCCCGCCCACCTGGTGTTCATCGACGAGACCGCCGCCAATACGAAAATGGTTCGGTTGAGCGGGCGTTGCGCGCGGGGCGAGCGCTTGGTCGGCCGGGTTCCGAACGGCCACTGGAAAACGATCACCTTCGTAGGCGCTTTGCGCCGCAACGGAATCACAGCCCCATGTGTGGTTGACGGCGCTATGAAGGGAAAGACGTTCCTTGATTATGTCGAGCAGTGTCTGGCTCCAACTCTAAGAAGAAACATACTTGCTCGGACCGTGCCAGAAACTCCCCTTGCTGGCGGTGCCACAAACACGGCTCAGGCGGCGAGCGGCTTGATCTCCACAGCGTAGCCGAGGTCGGCCAAACGTTTGACCAGGCGGTTTTTTTGCTGGTCGGTGGAACGGCGATCGAAGTGATTGCGGCCGAGGTCTTTGTACATCGTCCCGTCCTTG
>Ga0208455_1000498_pt1 | contig 16528 bp, 17 predicted proteins | sample June2015DPH_4_50_FD_184690 | JGI IMG/M metagenome (GOLD analysis project Ga0208455, IMG submission 184690) | Peatland microbial communities from SPRUCE experiment site at the Marcell Experimental Forest, Minnesota, USA - June2015DPH_4_40... | ecosystem: Environmental > Terrestrial > Soil >... | reverse complement strand
GCGCATCTCTCAGAGTTATCTGAACGCGATTGCTCTGCGGCTCAATCAACGTCCGCGAAAGACCTTGGGCTTCCAAACGCCAGCCGATAGACTACAAGCGGTGTTGCACTGACCGGTTGAACGCACACCCCGAAAGCGACCAAATTGCTGCATTACGGCAACGGTCGCTGACGTGTGCTTCAATACTCCTCCGCCAACATGATCGTGATCACGCGCTCGGTAACCGACGGATCGGTTGGGTCAGGCGAGTGATACGTCAGATCCTTATCGAAGTAATCGATCTTGAAAAAGATCAGATTGCCGTCGGCTTCGAACGAGCCAAAATCGTGTTCTTCGTATGGGTCGTTGGCATGGCAAAAATCGTCGTACACTGCAACGGTTTTGACGATCCGGGCTACGGCTTCGGCGCCGAGGGCGGCGACCCCGGTGGTCATGACGGTATGACCATTAGGCAGGTTGCGGCGCAGCTCGTCATTGAGCGCGCGAATGCGGTCCGTGTTGAGATTCATGGATTGCCTCGATCAGGAGATTATTGGGGGAAAGCTCGGGCCGCAGAGCACGACCCGAGCTGTTGTGACGATGTTCAGGTGCTGACTGGGCCTGGCTTCAACAGCGCGACGGCACCGGCGTGCCGCACGACGTTCGGCTGCTGATAGTCACGCCATTTCAAGGTCAGCATGTCGCCGTCCCGGGCGAGGACAATTGCCTCCCACCAGCCGTCCTTGGCCCCTTCCTGGGCGATCACCAGGTGACCGACGGCAATGTCATCCCAGGTGGCCGGTAGCCCCGGGGCGGGCTGCTCGGCGGTCGCCTGAGCGGTGGTGCCCGGCACTGGTTGACCGGCGAGTTTCAATTGCTCGACGATCTTGCCGTACACGCTGCGGCCCGCTGCTGGCACGAACCCACGCCCGGTTGCGTACAACCGGCCAGTCGGCAACTTCTTTGCAAGGTCAGCCAAAGCCGCGCCGTCGGCCTTACAAATGGTGAGGTTCATGGCCTTGGCGGCCTTGGCTACAAGGTCGGCCTGGCCTGCCGGAAACCGGGCGGCCCGCGGCTTGCCTTCGTCGTCCGGTCCCAAAACGATCAGGTCTTGGCCAGTGCCGTTTGGCTCTTTGGTCATGACCGGCCTCCTAGAAAGCCGAAGGGGGCCAGCAGGGCCCCCTTTGCGGTTGGAATAACGAGATTAGAGCGATGCGACCCTGGTGGGCCGGAAGGTTTAAAGTTGGGCATTGGAAGTATCCCCTAAGGTTTCGTATGTCTTGCCGCAGGCGTCATTGCCTGCGACAACGCTAATTATACTTAGGCCAGGCCAAAATACAATGGAAAATACTTGACAACGCGCTTATAAGCCACTGATTTTGCTCGCTTATTTCAGGCGAATTCGGTCGCAAATGCGGTATAACCGACAGTGCCGGTTTTGGCACCGATGCTGGTCATCGACCCGGTTGCCATTGCAAGTGTCGCGGTCTTGCTGGCTGCAATCGAGATAGCGCAGGCCGCCGTGGATCAGCTTGGTCGATGCGGAGGAGGTGCCGCTCCCGAGATCGGCCTGCTCGCAAAGGTAGGCCGAAAGACCACGGCCGGCCGCATCGCGGGCAATGCCGCAACCGTTAATCCCTCCACCGATGATGGCAACGTCGTAAGTCCCGTCCACCCGATCTTCTTGAAGCCGGCAAGATGGCGCTGAGTTGGCCCGAGCGGCGCCCCGGCACAGACCCTCAGGGCGCCGACATAGGTCCCGCCCGCGGTGATGCCGATAGATATCCCTTCCTTCTGGGCTTCGCCGCGAAGCGCGGGGGTGAATACCGTCTCATCGCAGCGCGGCGGCATTTGGGATCAGGATGATGCGGTTGATCATATTCATGGCGGTTAGCCGCAGCATCACCCCGCAAACGCAGGTCTTCCTGCATTGAGACCGTTACATGCCGCACCAGCGGAGTAGCGGATGAGCGCACTATCTTCGTCACCAAACAGCAAGGAGATAGCCAACAACCGCTTGAAATAGCCGCCTATCGGAGTTTCCTCTGCCATGCCGATCGCGCCATGCAACTGGACGGCCTCCTGCGATACCTGAAAGGCGGCACGCACTGTCATGTAATGCGCCGTCGTCACCGCATTGCGTCGCGTATCGACATCATCGTCATCCAACACACCAGCGGCCATTTCTGCCAAGGTCCGTGTTTGTGTGACGGCTATATCCATGTCAACAAAGCGATGTCGCAGCGCCTGATAACTCGCGAGCGGCTGTCCAAACTGATGCCTGACTTTCAGATAATCACTGGTGATCGCTACCAGTTTTGACATTGCGCCCAGAGCGTCGGCGCAGAGCGCGGTGAGATAGGCGTCCCGGCACCATTCCATCAGGTCTCTGGCCCGGTCACCCCGGCAAAGAACGCAAGCAGGGGCCGCGGCTACACCGTCAAGCACAACATCAGCGTAGGGAAATCCATCAATACCGATGACGGAGTTCTCAACTTTCACGTTGTCCTTGTCGATCAGAAATACAGCGGGCTCGGATGTTTGGCCAGACAGCGTCAGGGTAGCTTCGATGAGGATAATACCGGCCTCAGCACCGAATGGAACGAGCTGCGCACGACCAGAGAGGGAATATGCAGGCATACTGGTATTTGAACTTTCGGCGGGAGTTGCTGAAATTGCAGACAGGTGCGGAATAATCGGTAGGGTCGCAACGATTTCGCCACCAGCGATCCTTTGCCGAATTTCGATGCTGCCAGATGGATCGGAAACTCGCGATAGCGCCCGTGTGACCACCGCGGAAGAGGGGATGAACGGCGAAACAATCCCGTGATACCCAAGCATCTCGGCAATGACCGATACGGCGCGTGCGTCACCAAATCCGCCCTCAGCCTCGGGCAGAGCTGCAGACAATACGCCGGCATCGACAAGCTGCTCCCACACAGAGCGCCCGGTCGATGTCTTGCGCGTCGACCTTTCGACGGCGCGCCCGACCATATCGGATAGCAGGTCGTATTCTTCGCGAGACACAAAAACGAGATCTGAACGAGTCGTGATCTGCATTTAACATCAACCTAAAAGGTTCTTTGCGGCGATGTTGCGCTGTATCTCATTGCAGCCAGCGTAAATCGTTGTTTTGCGCAGATTGCAGTAGGTTGGCGCCACGGTGGCTTGTTCGGAAGCGAGCCCAAGACGTTGGTTGGTCGGCGCCACGGAGCGCACAGCCAAAGCCTGCGCCCCGATGGTACGCATCTGCAATTCGGCAATGTCCTGTTGAAGGTGGGAGCTAAGGATCTTCAGATACGGCGCAGGAAGATCGGCCGTTTTGTTGCACTCGGCCGCTCGCAGGAAGCGGAGGTTCGTTAAATCGGTTGCAATGATGCGCATTTCTATCGCCGCAAGTCTGGCCTTGACCAGAGGGTCTTCAAGGACGGGGCGGCCTGCACGTTGCACACCCGCAGCAAGCCGCTTCAGACGGGCGACCTCTCGTTTGCAGAAACCCATGCCGCCGAAGTTCAGGCGCTCCTTCTCAAGCAGGTACTTGGCGCAAGTCCAACCCTGCCCTTCCTCGCCAATGCGATTCTTGACCGGCACGCGCACATCCTCGAACCAAACTTCGTTGATCTCGTGCGCACCATCGATAGTGATGATCGGGCGAACCGTAATGCCCGGTGTGCGCATGTCGATCAGCAGAAATGTAATGCCATCCTGCTTGCGGCCTGTATTCGAGGTCCGAACCAGACAGAATATCCAATCGGCATCCTGCGCTTCGGTTGTCCACGTCTTCTGGCCGCTCACGACATAGTCGTCTCCGTCTCGAACCGCGCGGGTCTTGAGAGACGCAAGATCGGAGCCTGATCCCGGTTCAGAGTAACCTTGACACCAGTAATGCTCAAGCGAAGCGATGCGAGGTAGGTAAAATTCCTTCTGCGTATCGTTCCCAAACGCCATAATAACTGGCGCGACCATCTTCTGGCCGAAAGGCACGACTTCAGGCGCACCCGCCTGCGCCGCTACGTCTTCAAAAATGTATCGCTGCACCGCAGTAAATCCAGGTCCGCCGAATTCCTTGGGCCACGTGTAGCCGCCCCATCCACGGCTATGAAGAATCTTGCTCCAGCGCACTTTGTCGTCGCGGCTCGCCCTCGCGCCAGCTAGCATGCGTTCTCTGATATCGGCCGGAAGCTGAGTGGAGAGAAATTCCTGGACCTCTCTCCGAAACGTTTCTTCTTCAGGTGTGAAGAGTCGCGCCATTGTTCAGATCCATCAATCACCGGTGAAGTTCGGGATACGCTTCTCGATAAAGCTAGCCACACCTTCCTTAAAATCGCGGCTGCGCGCGGCGAGGGCCATCTCGCGATTGGCGTCGATGGTTGCTTCCGCAAGCGTCTGAAATGGAACCTCGTAAAGTTGGCGCTTGATGACGCTGACAGCGCGGGGCGAGGCGTTATTAACCAGATCGCGGACATATTCCATTGTCTTTTCGCGCAACTGATCGATCGGAAATATCCTATTGACGAGCCCCATCCGCAGCGCCTCGGCGCTCGATACTCGTCGTGCCGACATCAGCAGATCGAGAGCATTGGCGTGTCCGACGATCCGCGGAAGCATCCAGCTTATGCCGTGCTCGGCAATGAGCCCGCGCCTAGCAAACGAGGTCGTAAACACGGTGTTGTCAGACGCAAAGCGGATGTCGCAGTAAAGCGCATGAACGAGGCCAATACCCGCAGCAGCACCGTTCAACATGCAAATCACCGGCTTGGAAATCGATGGATAATATGAATAACGCGTCTGCCAATCCGCGCGGCGATTCATATCGAACGGACGCATCCACTGATCGCTCTTGATGTCGTTCGGATCAAGCGCCTGGAGTTCTTCCATATCGGCGCCTGCGCAGAACGCACGGCCTGCGCCCGTAAGTACGATAGCTCGCACCCCGAGGTCCTCAGCCGCAGTTTCCATGGCGGCGCGAACCTCGCGCTCCATCGTCGGTGTCCATGCGTTCATGCGATCCGGCCGGTTCAAGGTAATGACCGCGATCCGTGCTTCGACATCGTAGAGGATATGTTGATAGCTCATGCAAAACTCTCTTCAGCGACCAGAGTTGACAGGCATCTTGGTGCGCCAACCTGCAGGCTGGGCAAGGTAGTGGACAGTCTCCGGGCGTTCCTTCAGCCAGCCGGCCCAACGCTTGAAGACTTTCGCCATGCGTTCCGGCTCGACGCCAAGCTGGACCATAGCAACGCCGCCGTTGACGGATTCGCGATACTCAGAGATCAGCTCATCACGAATAATGAAACGGCTCATGCCGTCGATGACAACAAACCGGCCGTTGAATTGCGGCAGCAGCGACGTGAAGCTTGATAGCGACCATGCATACCCTTGAATGCCGTCGAAGACCGGGTCGAACATCTCCCAACGGTAGTCGCTGCCTGCATCACGTCGAAACAAATTCACGAGCATGTGCGCGATATCGACGCGTCCTTTGTGCGGTCCATAAATATAATCGTAATAGATCGCATCCGTGGTAAAGCATTGGGAAAAGCGCTTGCCATCCGCGGTTTCCGCTGCAAGTGTCATTTCCTGCAAGAGTTTTTTGAAACCTTGAATATTCATGTCACGTTCCTTGACGTTCCCTCGCGGCCCATGACGCGCAATTTGCCCCGATCGATTTTTCCCGTCGCGTTGCGTGGCAATGCATCGATCAGGCGAACTTCACGTGGTACCTTATAGCGCGCGAGCCGCCCAGCACACTGTTCGAGAAACGACTCTGGAGACAGTGCCGCTCCCGGTAGTGGGACAACGAATGCAAGAATGCGTTCGCCCAACCGTTCGTCGGGAACGCCAATAGCCGCGACTTCGAGAATACCTTCCAGACCATGTGCTGTCTCTTCGATTTCGCGGGGATAGATATTGTAACCACCCGAGATGATCAGTTCCTTTTTGCGATCCACCACAAAGAGATAGCCGCCTTCGTCAACGCGGCCAATATCGCCGCTATGAATCCAGCCATTACGAAAGGTCTCAGCAGTAAGTTTGGGCTGCCGGAAATAGCCGTGTGCAACACCGGGACCCGAGATGAGGATTTCGCCTGTCGCGCCCGCCGGAACGTCTGCTCCTTCGTCGTCCACGATGCGTAGCGAGACGCCCCAGTAGGGTTGTCCAGCAGATCCAAATTTTCGCGGGCTGCCGTACAAGCGCGATCCGGTGACCGACGGGCTCGCTTCTGTCATGCCGTAACCTTCGGAAATCGGTACGCCGAAACGTTGTTCAAATCGCCGGTGAACGTCCTCGGCAAGGGCTTGTCCTCCGGAGACGCACGCGCGCCACGAGGACCAGCCAAGGCCAGGCGGAAGTTCGACGCGTCCAAGCGACCAGTACATTGCCGGCACGCCCATGAAAATAGTAATGCAGTCGTCGTGAATGGTCCGGATTGCGTCCACCGGATCGAAACGGTCGGCGATCGAAATCGACGCCCCTGCAAACAGAAAAGCGGAATAGAGGCAGGTATGTCCAAACACATGACTGAACGGCAGCGCCGAAAATCCACGATCCTCAGGCATCAGCCGCAGGAGATCGAATGCAAACGCTTGTGCGTTCCAGAAAATATTGAGGTGAGTGAGTTCGACACCTTTCGGCTGCCCCGTCGATCCCGATGAATAGAGGATAACAGCAACATCATCAGCCGCCGCCGCGGGTAATGGCCCGGGTGTGGCTTCCCGTCGCGTCAGCTCATTTCTATCGAAATCGTGGACGCGTGATGCCAATTTGCTGGCCGCCTTGAGTTGTTTGGCGAGCGAACTAGGTGCAAAAACCAGTCTGGGATCGCAGTTCGTCATAATTGGAAAAAGTTCGGCGGGTGTGAGTCGTGCATTAATTGGGACCGGAATACCACCGATCTGCAGCACGCCCTGGTAGAGCACCACCCACTCAATGCTGTTCGGGAGGATGAAAATGACGCGGTCACCAGCTCGTACTCCCATGCTGCGCAGCGCTGCAGCGCAACCAGCGGCTAGGCGATCAAGAGTGCTGTAACTTATGGTGCAATTGTTCGAACGCAGAGCGATCGCATCCGGACGTTGTCTCGCATTGAACCTAACGAAATTGCCAATATGCATCGTCATGGTGAGATCACGCGGTTGCCATTCTCGGGCAAGTCGTGAGTATTTCTCCTGGTGGTGCAGGAGGCGCGCTGGTATGCGAAACACCCGAGGAACGCGATCGGTGATACGGCGATTTCTTGCCCAGCATTTGACTTAGATCAAGAAAGCTTTGGGCTTCAAGCGGATGATGCAAGCCTGCGTAAGTTTCTGGTACCACTACAACGTCCTCACAGAGCGAAGGACAAGACGGAAAAAGGAAGAAGCCAACAGTTGATTACAATGACAGAAAATCAAATCATGGAAACGGAGGAGCCTTCGCGCGCTTCGAGCATATTTTTGGCGACACTATGGAAACCGGCCCTAGTTCAATAATTACGCTCCACATCGGTTATTCGTAAAAATATCGGGAGGCGCCGTGTCAGTTGAAGGATCAAGTGTCGTTGGCGACGGCGAACAAAGAAGCGTACTGCTGAGAACCGAACGTCTTTCTCGCAATTTTGGCGGCGTGAGAGCAGTCAGCGATCTTTCTTTTGACATTTCCAGAGATGAGATCATTGGCCTAATTGGACCCAATGGTTCCGGCAAATCGACTAGTGTTGGTTTGATTGCAGGTCAGATCGCGCCGTTGTCCGGACAAATTGTTTTTAATGGTGAGGACATCACCACCGCCGGACAGGATACGCGTGTTCGCGCCGGACTTGCGCGAACGTTCCAGACCACGAGCATCTTTCGGGAATTCACCGCGCTCGAGAACGTTATGGTGGGTGCGCATGTTCGTCAAAGATCGCGCGGCAATCCGGTCTTCGGCGATCCCCTCACGGATGAGAAATCACATGCGCGACGGGTGCTAGACTTTGTCGGATTATCCAGCGTCGCCAACGATATTGCAACATCGCTTTCATCGGCGCAGCAGCGTCTTCTCATGATTGCGGTTGCGCTCGGCAGCGTGCCAGCACTCGTGTTGTTAGACGAGCCAGCGGCTGGAATGGTCGCGAAGGAACGTCGCGACCTTGCGGCGCTGCTCACGAGAATCCGTGCGGCGGGAATCGCGGTGTTGGTGATCGAGCATCACATGGGCCTAATCATGGAGGTATGCAACCGAATAGTCGTACTGAATTTTGGCGAGATGATCGCACAAGGCCCACCCTCGGAGATCGCGAAAGACCCCGTAGTCATAGAGGCTTATCTCGGTAAGGCGCATGATGTTGAATGTTGCTGACCTTCGCGCCGGATACGGCAAGACAGAGATCGTCCATGGAATTTCATTTCACGTACGGGAGGCCGAGTGTGTCGTCCTTATCGGCGCCAACGGAGCCGGTAAGACGACGACATTGAAGGCTTTGTGCGGCCTCTTGCGGGAGACAAGTGGTGAGATCGAATTCGACGGTCACAGACTGGAGGGTCTCGCCGGCCACGATATCGTACGGCGTGGTCTCGTGATGTGCCCGGAAGGCCGGCAGGTCTTCCCTGCCATGACGGTTCGTGAAAATCTTGAGCTCGGCGGTTACCGCCGCTCGGACACAAGTCGGGAAAAAGACCTTGCGGAAATTTTTGAACTGTTTCCGGTGCTCCGCGCCCGTTCTAGGCAGGCGGCGGGAACGTTGTCGGGCGGGGAACAAGAAATGCTAGCGATCGGTCGTGCGCTGATGGCACGACCAAAACTCTGCATCTTCGACGAACCGTCGCTCGGACTGGCGCCAAAGATTGTTGCAGAGGTAGCGAGTGCGCTGAAGAAAATCAAAGACAGTGGAACGACCATTCTGCTTGTAGAGCAGAATGCCGAAATGGCTCTTCGTCTCGCCGACCGCGCCTACGTTCTGGAAGCAGGCGAGTTCCGTCTCGAAGGAACAGGAGAGGAGCTTCGCAACCATCCAGACGTTGCGGCGTCCTATCTCGGGTTTTGAGAAACAGGAAATACTAAGATGAGGCAAAAAGGAGGAAATGTCATGAGCAGTCGCTCTACCGCTTTAGCGTTAAGCTCGCTAGCAATGTTATTGGGCTTGGCGACGTCGGTGCCAGCAATAGCCGCGGAAAAGAGTCTCAACGTGGGATATAATGACTCGCTGTCGGGGCCCGGCGCTGTGTTCGGTCTGCCGCAGCAGCGCGCGATTCAGATCGCTGTCGACGAAGTGAATAGCGCCGGTGGCATCAAAGTCGATGCCGATAACTACAAGATCACTCTGATCACCAACGATGACAAAGCCAATCCGACCGAGGCCACGAACTCGGTTCGCAAGCTGATAGACCGCGATAATGTGAAATTCCTCATCGGATTCTGTTGCTCCGGTCCGACCAGCGCGGTCGCGTCCTTTATCGGCGGCGAAGACGTTCTGATGCTGGTCGGCACCGCCGCCGAAAAATCGATCACGACGCGTGGTAATTCGAATCTATTCCGCAACCGCCCACCCGGCGACTTCACTGGAGCCGCAGCCGGCCGCTTCATTGCGTCGAAGGGCATCAAGAAACTTGCTGTCATCGGCGCTCTCGATGCCGCACTCTACAATCAGTATCTTGCTGCGCTAAAGGCTGAGTTTGAAAAGCTTGGTGGACAGATTATCGCAACCGAGAGTGCAGGGCTCGGCGATCGCGACATGACCGCTCAGCTGACCAAGATCAAGGGTCTCAATCCCGATGGGCTCTTCGTTGAAATCTATGTGGAACAGGCAGCATTCATCTATCGTCAGGCGAATGAACTCGGACTGAAGGTTCCAACCTTTGGCTTTCACGGCGGTAGCGAGGAACAATTTCTGCGCGTGCTGTCTTCCGAACAAATGGAAGGCGTCTATGATCTTCGCCCGACCGAGCTAACGCTGGCGGCTCTGGGACCTGGAGCCACGAAATTTGCCGAAAGCTATAAGAAGAGGTTTGGCGAAAACCCCGCACCAAACACGGGTTATGCCTATGACGGCATCTATATTCTCAAGGCGGCGATCGAAAAAGCTGGCAGCGTAGACGTGAAAAAGGTGACGGCTGCAATGGCAAGTATGAATGTGCCGAATGACGTAGTCCTGAAGTATCTACCGGTTGATGGAAAACTGTTCGATCAAAACGGACAAGCCTACATCACAAACGGCGCATTCCAGTGGCGCAATGGCAAGTGGACGTTTGTCTCCGAATTGCCGTCGGATACAAGGGCCTACTCGGACGCCCTCAGCGCGGCGCGTGCAAGCAAGAACCCTATAAAATAATAAGATCCAGAAATGCCAGGCGCCGCCGAAATATTGCAACAGATCGTCAACGGAACCGTTATCGGTAGCGTTTACGTCTTGATCGCATTGGGCCTCACCGTGATTTTTGGAATTCTTGGTGTGGCTCATTTCGCTCATGGGTCTGTCGCAATGTTCGGCGGCTACCTGACATTTTGGATTTCCCAGAAGTATGGATTGTCGCTCTATCCGGCGATGATTCTTGCTGTCCCGTTCGGTGCTGCTCTCGGCGTCATTCTTGAGCTTTTTGCTTATCGGCCCGTGAGAAATGCAGCACCTATTAACGCCTTTATTGTTGCACTAGGATTGACTATGCTTGTTGACCGGTTGAACATGCTACTGTTCGGGCCGGATCAGCTTGTCATTCGGACGCCCTATAACGGCGTTTATGAGATCGGAAGTATCGCGGTTAGCGAACTGCGGATTCAGGTAGTCGTTGTCACCGTCGTGATGCTGTGCCTGATTGGGTATCTCATCAGCCATACATCGGCTGGCCGGGCCGTACGCGCCGTCGCGCAAAATCCATACGCAGCGACGTTAATGGGCATCGACGTCAACTGGGTTTCATTACTGATATTTGCCGTGAGTTCAGCACTTGGAGTGGTCGCCGGAGCTCTGATTGGAGCATTGCTCGCGTTGGCTCCGGGCGTTGGCGAGAATCTGGTGATCAAGGGATTTGCGATTCTAATCCTCGGAGGACTGGGGTCGATCCCCGGTGCGATCATCGGGGGACTAACCTTGGGGATTAGCGAGGCATTGGCGGCTGGCTTGCTCTCATCCGCTTATAAGGACGTTATTGCCTTTATGATCATGATCATCGTCATTCTGGTGCGCCCTCAAGGATTGTTGGGGCGCGAATGAAGATCTCAGGTGGACAATCGTTCACGTTGGCAGCTTTCGCGCTTCTTGGCGCGCTCCCGTATCTCGCATTCACGCCCTATACCATCCAGTTAGCTACTATTGCTCTAATGTGGGTTTTGATGGCCCAGGGATTGAATGTCATTCAGGGTGAGACCGGCTATGTATCGATCGCGCAAGCTGGCTTTATGGGGGTCGGCGCCTACGCTTCGGTACTGCTGGTCCAGCGGTATGGATTTCCGGTCTGGGGAGCGATGCTTATAGCGCCGCTGGCAGCATCTCTGCTCGCTGCCATCATTGGATTTCCGTCGCTGCGCGTGAAGGGGCACTACTTTGCGATTGTGACCCTTGCCTACAATCTCGTCATTTTCATTACGTTGTCAAATGCTGTGTCGATCACTGGAGGCGAAGGTGGTCTTAGCGGAATTCCACGACCTGAATCGTTGGAGCTTCCCTATTTTGGTGCGGTCTCATTCCGCAATCGTATTAACTACTATTATTTGACGTTCTTGATCGCAGCCTTGGGATACCTTGGAGCGTGGCTTATTTCACGATCCGCCTTCGGTCGCATTCTGCGAGCCATTCGTCAGAACGAACCGCTGGCCGAAGCCGTCGGCGTGAATTGTCGGAGATACAAGTTGACTGCGTTTGTCATTAGCGCCACTTATGCGGGGGTTGCAGGTGTGCTCTATGCGCACATGATCGGATTCATCAATCCGACGCCGTTCGCGCCGGATGCCTCGCTTAATACCATTCTCGCCGTGATAGTCGGCGGCAGTGGGACGGTTGCAGGCCCAGCCGTTGGCGCATTCATGGCGACGTTCTTGCCAGAATTTTTGCGTGTCGATGAATCAACCCGTTTCATCGCGTATGGATTGATACTGATTGTCGCAACGATCTATCTTCCGCGCGGTCTTGTTCCGGCTATTGCCGAAGGCATTGCTGCATTGAGCGTGCGTTTCAGATTAAGCGGCTCCCCCCACGCCCGCCAAAAGCCCTCATCCGGCTAGCGAGCTGTTGCAAATCAGCTAATGTTTGCTCGGCGAATGCCCGCATGATATGATTTTGCTCGATTATTTCAGGCGAATTCGGTCGCAAATGCCGTACAGCCGACAGTGCCGGTTTTGGCACCGATGCTGGTCATCGACCCGGTTGCCGTTGCAGATGTCGAAGCCTTGCTGGCTGCAATACCGCCAGATCGCGTGCTGCACGAACCGAGGAAATACCTGTGGGTAGGCGTGGTTGAACTGCCGAGCATCGATCCGCTTGGCAACCAAGCGAATGATATCGGTGCAGCCGCCTGACCGGTAGCAGCCGGGGCTGTAAGGATGCGCGGCTTTGAACCGCCTTAGGATCCCGGTTCGGTGCAGAAAATTGTGGACCAACGTATCGACCGCGATCAGCTGCACGCCGACTTCGAGCCACCTCGGGCGAACGTCGGCGGCGCCGATCAGAATGCCGGACAATGCCATGGCGAGCACCTTGTCGGACACGCCATAGACATTGCGTAGTGGCTCAATCAGGGCATTGCGCGCTTGCGCCAGGCGGTCCAGAGCGGCTTGGTCGTTCGCCTGGCTCAGGCGGTCATCGATCCAGCCGACCAGGTCGCCGTCGGCAACGTCGCGAATGAACAGGTACAGGCTGTAGGCAATCTGATTGAGATGGCCGTTTCTCAGGCGATGGGTTGGCAGCGGGCAAGTCGCTATGTGGTCAGGCTCGGCACAGGTGTGGCTCGTCTTGTCGTATCGGCAGCCATGAAAGTGCCAATAGGATTTCAATTTTGGGCAGGTGGGTCGCCTGGCTAGATTTCTCCGGACAGAGCGCCAAGTCGCCTGGCCATGACGGCGCATGTAGTTGATGGCAATCTCATCCGAAATGCCTTGAAAGCTAAAATCGTGCATTAGCCGGTCAAACAACGCGGCGCTGTCATGCCGTTCTATTGCGGCGTTTAAGTCTTGGTCACGAAATTCTTCGAGCAAGTCGAACGAACCCGCCAAACGACAGACCTGGTGAATGAGGCGAGTGGCGTAATCAGCGGCAGGCGTGTTGATGTCGATTGGTCTTGTCTTTGACCGCGCTCGAACCTGACCTGCAGCGCGGTTGGCGGCCATTTGGCAATCAGATCAGCGATACGAGCTTGCGTTGGGCGTCGGTGTCGCCGTCGATGTACCGCTGCGTGGTCTGGATCGAGCGGTGGCCCGCCAGCAGTTGCACGTCCCGCAATGACCCACCGGCCTTATGTACCAGCCGGGCGGCCCGAGTGATGAAGGTGCGGCGGCCCGAATGGGAGGAGCAGCCTTCGAGTCCAATTGCCCGGTAGGCTTTGGCGAACCAGCACACGATGCTTACCGGGGTCATCGGGCCGCCGCGCTCGGATCGAATGACCGGGCCGTCCAGCCCAACGGCCAGCCGCACTAGTTTGACCAGGGCCGCATGCAATTCTGGGTGAAGTGGAATGACACGACCGCTGCCCTTCTTCGCGGCTCGGTCTCGCAGTTCGAGCGACGTCCCGATCTCGCCAGTCGGATCAATCAGCATCGGCCAGGTCATATTGGCGATTTCACCGGCGCGCAGGCCAGCCTTGACAGATAATAGCACCAGCACCTGATTGCGGATGGGGTATCGAGTCTGGCGAGCGAAGACCAGCAAGTCTTCAACATGATTGGGCGACAAAATTTTCGCGCGCTTGCCAACCATTTGAGCTGACATCAAACTGCCGAGCGATTGTAAGCGTAACGGCGCGGTCAGCAACCGGAAATCAGGATCAATTTGCAAGATGAACACTCGCTAAGAAATGCCATTTTGTTAGCGAGTTGCCTTGCGACCGCGCTAGATACTATGCGTCTCAACCACCAAATGTGCAGAGTCCCTGATCCTCGTCCAAAAAAATAGTGCGGCGGTCCAGGCGCTTCCGCTGTGCTTCTATCTCCGGACACATTGCTGCTTCGTGGCGAAGGTCCGCGGCCGCCTGATTTCCGACGCTCGTCATTGGGCGTTTCGGCCGAACGCCGGCTTGGCAAAATAGGCAGATGACTGAACAGTCGTCCAAGGGCGCCAGCCAGCGGTCCTAGGACGCCACCTTGAACACGTCGGCCGCCTCTTGGACGCCGCGCCAAGGATTAGGATAGACCAGCCGGCGCAGCCCGCTGCGGTCGAAACGGAGCCAGCGCCCTTCAGGCTGGGCCAGTCGGTCAGCGATCACGTAGAGCGTCGCTGGATTAGCTCCAAGACCGAGATGGCTCGCCCGCACCTCGACATTTTCGGTGTGCGCCCGGTCGTCTTCCATGCAGCACTGCCAAGCGACGATGCCGTCGCTGCGGCTGAAGATTGACGTGGTAGGTACCGGCGGCGCCAGATGCAGGTTGGCATCGAGGCGAGCTTCGTCGACGCTGTGGCCGGCAAGTTGCTCGTACCGCCGCCACGCGCGGGTCGCCTTGGGATGGCCTTTGAACGGACTTCCAAGCGTGATAACCAGCCGCACGTCGTCGGGCACTTCCTTCGCGACCTCGCGGGCAAAGATGCCGCCCAGGCTCCAGCCGATCAGGCTGACTTTGCGGCCATGCCGTTCACGAATTTCTTTCAGGCGCAACATGTTGCGGTTTCTGAGCCCGGGACGCAGGCCGCGATTGCGGCCCAGATCCCAGCCGTATGCCGCGTAGCCCCGGGTGCGCAGAAACGCCCGCATCGGCGCCGTCGAGATGTCGCTAGCCGCAAGTCCGGGAAACACCAGCACGGGATGGCCGTCGCCTGCCGGCAGCAATTGGAGCCAAGGGAAAAGGTTCACAAACGCCGCGTGCTCGTAGATGGCGCGCGCTTCCCAGAAACGCAGATGCCGCGGCGGCGGTTCGGTGTGCTCGACGTCCATCATCGGGTCTCCTGCACGGGTGGCTAAGGCCTTGCTGTGTCATCCTTATAGCAGGCACTCAAATCGCCAATTGGATGCTTCCTTTGCTAATCGGAGCGCTTTCAAACGTGCGGTCTTTTCGCGAGTGGCGCGGGCTTGAGCGTCATATTCCGTCATCGCCTTTCGTGCGGCCAACTGACGCTCTTCTTTCTGAAAATTTCTTTCTGCCCGTTGCCGGGCCTGATCTAAAGTCATAGTCAAATGTCTCCTGTGCGGCGATCATGCCAAAAAAACACTCCGCCCTTACGGCGTTGATCGATAGTACATCTGGGTAGGAGAGTAGTAAGTATATAAGCGCTGATCGGATAAAGAAAAGCCCCGCGCACGTGAATGGCGGGGCTTGTTGGTAGCGTAGCTGAAACCGAACGTTACGCGCGCGAGTCGAGGGATAATCCGAGGCTGAATGCTTTTTGACGTGTCGCGCCCTCGGTTCGCTTCAGAGCCTTTGCAATTCTCTTCGCGGGCACTTTCTTTTTGGCGAGTGTCTTCAGCTCGCGGACCTGTACGGATGTCCAGGCGCGTCTCTTTTTTCCGTTTTTCATGCGAATCTCCATAAGGGCGGATGCTTGTAGCTCTAAGTTGGTCAAAAGAAAAGACCCGCGCGTATGCGGCGCGGCTTGAGGACGCGGCCTAGCTCAAAAAACTCAATGTGCGATGACTTGCGCTGAGCGTCGGTGTCGCCGTCGATGTACCGCTGGGTGGTTTGGATCGAACGCACGAGGCCACGGCCGTCGGTGTCGACGAGCGCGTGGCGCTTGCGCCCGCTTCGGTCGCGCTCAGCTTGTGGGCACTCCGGGCCGAGTCGCGCCAACGACTACAGCCTGTGTGATCTTTGATGTGAAGATATTTGTCGGCAAGGTAGAGACGTTACTTGAGGATTACCTATGTCACGTCTTTATTCTGATTCAGGAAAGCGATGATGCTCGCGGGCGGGTAGAGCACATGATGCTGACTGACCAAACATTCGAGCACATAGTCAGATTCCTACGGTACCACCGCAAGCGCATCGTCGGAATCAAACTGCCGGGGCTATCCTAGTCAGAACTACTGCGGTCGTTGTCGATTCGGTGCTCCGCCGCCGCTACCCGGTCTCGTGCGCGCTCCAGGTCGGCAACGGTAATGTAATGGGGTCACATTCGCGCGAAACTCGACCCCAGGAAAGAATTGGATTTCTCCATATATTCAATGATATGCGCTCCGTCCTCGGCGGGGCCACGCTTGGAAGCGATTTCACACCCAGGCTCGTCATGTCACGCTTCATGGCTCGAACGCAATCCGCGATATGCGCGCTTATGCCGTCACAGCTTACGTGCTCTAGTCTTCTTCTTCCGTGTGATTATGACGCATGGCCGGACCGATATCCATTTCGGCAGGCGCCGGGCTGACGTGTTAGAGACCACTACTGATGTCCGGTCCCGGAGTTGAATCTGGCATGCATGTGCACCGAACAAATCCCCTGCCCATCGTGGGCGTTTCACATA
>Ga0208455_1000487_pt1 | contig 16902 bp, 15 predicted proteins | sample June2015DPH_4_50_FD_184690 | JGI IMG/M metagenome (GOLD analysis project Ga0208455, IMG submission 184690) | Peatland microbial communities from SPRUCE experiment site at the Marcell Experimental Forest, Minnesota, USA - June2015DPH_4_40... | ecosystem: Environmental > Terrestrial > Soil >... | reverse complement strand
ATCCCGAGGCAGAAAGGCGTTGTGATAGACGCAAGCGGCGGGACAAGACACACTACAGCGGAATGCAGGGCGCGGCCTAATGACAAGATGAAACCTCCCGGAGGAAGGAGACTGGTAATTATGCAGACTCCAGGCAGAAATGCAAGGTCACAGCCTTTCTCGCCACCAGAAAACTCGCGTAGGGGCAGCCGGCTCAACTTGCTACGCCGGTCGGAGACAGGGCCGTAGGCTTCGTCATTGTGCTGGTACGAGCTGGGCGTCCTCGTCCACGTAGGCCGTTAGAGGCGTGCCAGCTTTCACTTCAACGTTCTTGCCATGCTTGATCAGCCCTATGGGCCCAAAGAGCACCGTCAAGGCTACGGCGGTTCCCACTTTCCCCTCGCCCTCCTTGCCCTTGCTCCCGCGCAGCCTGACCCGCTGATCGCCAACCGCCAAATGCTCCAGCCGCATGTTCAGCTCGCCGGCCTTGCCCATCATCCCAGCCTTCTTTGCGTTTGTTATCTCTCCCACCGCCTTGCATCCGGCTTTGGCGACTACTACATCACCAATCTTAATGTCTTCATCCAAGATCAGGTTGACCGGGTCACCGTCCTCTGCCGTCTTCGAGCTCAAATCATTCGCGAATTTCAGCTTCACGTCCGTCCCCTCCCTCAAGACCAGCTTGCCCGTAACGGGTGCGGCGGCCGGCTGTGGCGCCGGGGCAAGAGGCGCGGTTGTCGGCTGTGGTGCCGGCGTGGGGGACGCGGCTTCCGGCTGCGGTGGTGGGCTCTGAGGCGCAGTCGCCGCCTGGCCTGGTGCCCCAGGCGCATCCTGGCCGAATAAGATCGCAGACGACGCGCACAGGAGGATCGCAAGAGTTACTGCAAACACTCTTCGTCGCATAGTCATAAAGATCCTTTCGTTTCAGCGGACACCGCCACTTTGAGGTCTCGGCCGGAAACCCCTTCAAACTGTTCCAGGGCCCAGGTAGAGCCATCCTCGGTGGGCAGGAAACAACTGTTTTCGAAGAGTTGCTGATCGGTATAGACGATTCGTGGCGACACGGTACCAGAAACGATGCCAGTTGCCGCGGATCATTGTCAACGGATTGCCACGATCCATTCCACTAAAATCGTCTTCGTCCCACGGCAAGTCTCCCTTCGTGGACCCCACCTAGAACCCACCGGCTCTGCCGCTCAGATGCCGAGAGAGACACGATCGGCGTCGCGGGGACCCCTAACCAGTAGAGGTAAGCCATGGCACGCAGAGGGAGCGCCTGTCCGTGTCCACCTATCAAGTCGGAAGCAGCCGCAGGCGGGCGGACTTAACTTCTGTGATCTCCAGCGACCGATCACTGCCATCGCCCCAGCCACGAGAGGTATCGTTGTACGCGAAAACTGATAACCCCCGTTGCGATTTTTTCAAGCAGTTCGTTCCGACGCATATCCGGTACGTCTGGTTATGCTTTTTCATCATCTTGTACTCGTTGGGGGTCATCTCAATGTTGATCCCCGCGCCTGAGAGTCCTTTAACCTCGAGTCTCAGCAGCCCGGTCTTGCGGTAAGGAATGTAGCTCCAATCATTCCACGTCCTGGGCTGGATTTACTCAAAAAAGGAAGGTTACCAATCGCTGGCGTTTTAGCACCGCCGTAACTTTAGGCGGGGTTACTTTCGTCGTATGTTGACGAAGGTATGAACTTTCAGTCGCTTTTGGTCAGCTCGGATGACCGTGTAATCCGTATTCTCCGCAACGTCCTAGGCGAGCTAGAGATCGATGTGGAGCACTGTGCGGATCCAGCCGGCCTAAGGGTTCGCGCAAGAACAACTCTACAGTTGGGGCTTGATAGTGTAGTTCCACTCGGGCAGAGTTTCGTGGCGCTGCAATCGAAGTGAAGCAATTTGATCCGGTGTGGGTTTGAGACCGCAAGGATAGTGTCGGCGGTCGAGATAAGCAGTGACCCGAAGTCCGGTTTGGGTTTGGGTGGTGCGGGCATAGTGGAGGATCTTCTGGTAGGAATCCAGCGGTTCGCCTGCCCAGTTTCGTGAGACTTCAGAGAAGAGGCGATGCTCGATGGGATTCCATTTGGAAGCGCCGGTGGGATAGCAATGATTCCGTAAGGTGGGGGTAAGGTCCGAGGCCAGTCGGTGTATTGGCAGGGGTTTCACCGCGCTTGCAGATTGGCGTCATTCTTGCGAATCTCGGAAGGTACTTGATTTTCTGCATTCCTGACACTATCGTGCCTGTCATATGAAGCCGTCCGGCGAACCCGACCTGGAACTGCGCGGCAAACTCGTCCGCAGCCTCGGTTTGTTCCGCGAAATGTTGCCCGGCTCTTTTGTCGAACGCCAACGGGCGTGTGGCCAGCCCACCTGTCATTGCGCCGACGGCAAACGCTTGCACGTGCAATATCAAATCTCCCTACTGGTGGACGGCAAGCCGAAGACCCTCAACGTTCCGGCGCAGTGGGTGGATAGGGTGCGCGAAAAGATCGAGATGCGCCGACGCTTTGAGGCTGCCGCCGCGACCATCTGCAGCGTGAACCTGAAACGGTTTCTTAAGGAAAAGCTCAGGGAAAAGGAAGATCGGCAAATTTGAGCCGGCACCGGCATCGGTTCGAGGCTTATCTCGACAAGGTGTTTGGCTTCTCGGATTTGGTGAGTGCTCTCCCGAAGGACGGCAGTTTCCCCAGCACGCGTGGAAGAAAGTGTTTGATGCGGTCTTCTTGGGAGCGGCGATGCAGATTTCCAGTCTGCTGCAGATCGAGGCCGAGTGTCGCGATGGAGCGCTGGCCAAACGCATCGGACCGATCAGCGACGACACACTGGGTTATTCGCTCGAAAGACAATCTCCCGAACCTGTGTTCGCGCTCAGTTGTGAAATTGCCCGCCGCCTGAAACGCAACGGAGTTCTACGTTCCGATTGGTCCCGAGGGTTGGTGGTAGGGGCGGTCGATGGCATTGAAATCTGCAGTTCCTTTGCCCGCTGTTGCGATGCCTGTATGGAGCGCGAGGTGCAGCACAAGGTGAACGGTGAGATGAAAACCGAGATCCAGTACTATCACCGCATCGTAGTCGTAGTCCTGGTAAGCACGTCGTTTCCCATCCCCCTGGGTGTCCGCTTTCAGAAGAACGGCGAAGGCGAGGTCGCCTGCGCCCTGGCTCTGTTGCAAGACCTGGTCGGGCAGTTGGGCCGCCGCTTCCTGGATGTGTTGGTGGGAGACGCTCTCTATCTGCAAGCGCCCTTCGTTCAAGCCGTAGAAAGTCTGGGCCTGAGTTGGGCCTTCACCTTGAAAGAGAACCAGCCCGACTTATTGCGCGAGGCCGAGCGTTGCACGCAGCAAGCTCCTCCAGGAGTGCAGGCCGAACCCGGCCGGGAGATTCAATACTGGCACTTGCCGAACCTCGATTGGCCGGTCGCTGATCGCCGGGTGCGGGTCGTCAAAACCGTTCGCCTCGAACACCTGCAACGGGTCAGGATCAGCGAAAAAGACGGTCATCGCAGCAAAGCCAAGATCCCGGTGGCGCAACCCAGCACCAACTTCTATGCCACCAATTTCGAACTCGGTTCGATCTCTCCCCTGTTCATTCATCAGTTCAGTCGCAGTCGTTGGCGAATCGATACCGAAGTCTTTCACACTCTCACCGTCGACTGTCACCTCAAACACGCCGCCGTCCACCAAACCACCGCCCTGGTGGTGCTCACCATGATCCGCTTTCTTGCCTATACTCTGTCGCTGGTCTTCTACCATCGTCAAGTTTGCAGCCATGCGCGCCGAAAATGTGACACCTTTCATGAGCTCGCCAAACGCTTCGCCTATTGGTTTCTCGCTCTTTCCCCCAATACCAGTTGATCTCCCGCGCTCGCTCGTCGACCCGTCCGGCAACCTTTTCCGGTGTCCCCCGACGCTGTGGTCGCCGTATTCCTTCCCACCCGAACACTCAACCGCTCTCTCCAGTTTCCAACGGTTTTAGCCGCCCTTCGAGCATTTCCAACTCGCCCCCAGCTCCTCAACTGATACAACTGCCCCCAAATCACCTGCCTGCCCATCGCCAGATGGCGCCTTACGGAATCACTGGGGTGGGATAGTGGGCCACGGTTACGGCCAGGGCAAAGGAGTTGGCCAGTTGAGACTGGACCTCGGTTTTCCAGGCATAACAGCGGCAACTGTTGCTGCAGCCGGTATCGGCCAGAATGAGCAGTTGGCGGGAACCAAAGTAGCGGGTGGAACCTTCCTGGTGCCACCAATGAGCGATGGCATGAGCGGCAAAGGCGGGGGTGTCGTGGGAAACGCCGACCACCAGAGCCCCGCGATTTTGCGTAAGATCGTAAATCCCATAGGGAATCGCGACCCCGATGGAATCGGTGCGGAAGTCGTGATCAAAGACGCAACGCGGGGCCATTTCCCACCGCCGACCGGGATTTTTGAAATTGCCGACGAGTTCGCGTTTTTTACTGTCTACGCTGACGATGGGCAGATGACGGCGTTGGAAGCGGTAGCGCAGCTCGGCGAGATATTCGAACTGAAGGTTACGGTTGGGACTGCAGCTGGTAGAGATCTGCTTTTGATTGACCCGCAAGGAATAGCCCATGTCATGGAGCAGACGAGCAACGGTGTTGGGCCGAGTTTGGCCAACTCCTCGGCAATGGTGGTGGTAGTGCGTCGAGACCAGCGTAAGCCGGTCATAGGATCGCCCGCGGTATCGTGTTCGAGCAGGCAATGGAGAACGGCGATTATGTCTGGCGTTTTTTTTCCGTCGGAATACGACCACCGCCGGTGCGGCGGGTTCGGCCGCCGACCACATTCTGATCCAGCAGTTGTTGCCGACCGCGGGCAACGGTATGCACCTCCAAACCCAGGAAATCGCCCAGCAGAGTGTCCCCGCCATGGCCCAGGCGGATGGACTCCAGCCCGGCAAACAATCGCCGCTGTTGTTCGTCGAGCAGGCCATAGAACAGAAGGATGGCAGCCTTGACTTCATCGGGAGAGGCCTGGAGGGTGGCAGAATGGACGGCCACAGGAACGGCTTGAGCGCTGCGGCGGGCTAATATCTGTTTGCGGCGTGGGATGGACTCGATGGCGGTATAGAGAAACTGGCCCTCGACTTCGATTCGTGCCAGGCGCTGTTGCTCGACGAGATGGCGGAGAGGCTGCTGCACTTCGGCGTGCAGGTCATCCGCCAACTCCTGGGCATAGTAGCCCTGGGGCGACTGGTTGACGAAAATTTCCACGGTGGCCAGCAGGGTGCCGTGGCGGGAGAACCCGACGCCTTGGTGCGACCACAATCCGTGATCGTCGAAGTGAGCGATTTCGGGCAGGGTGTAGAAGCGCCCACGATGGGTGTAGCTGGCGAGGTAGTCGAGCGGCTTCAGTTTGCGAAACACGGTCAGATCGGTCTTTGTGCCGAGAGCGCGTTTCAGCTCGGGCAGATCAGCGATCTTGTGACGGCGAAGATGCTGGCGAAGGACAGACGGACGGAAGGAAGTGGGTCGCATAATGTTATAGTTCTCACTCCTTGCCTGGAATGGTGATAACTATAACATAATTGAAAGCGAGACCTGGACAAACACATGTATGGCATCTGCAGCCGCTGTTCACGCCCCATATTAGGCCCTCAGAGGGTTAGCGGGTGGGTTGCCCTGGTTTATTGTGGCATGCGGAAATGTGCGAGTTGTGCCCGTGAATGGACAATTATTGTTGCGTGGTCCCTTAGGTAGACGCCAATCAGCAGTAACGTCCGTCGCAGGTCGCCTACGTGCGACATTCGCGTCGGACTGGCGGCGAAGGCGTAGACCCGTAGTCCTTGAGCTTCGTCACCGCTCGTTGAGTTCCCAGCCGCCAGCGCCCTCAAAACTACAACCATCGAAGTTCGTCGAAAATGGCCCAATCGTGGATGCACTTCAGCACAGCGGTGCCATTCACTCCGTACAGTGCCCCACACCTCGGGGCCATTCCCAATCCGATTCGTCAGATGCACACTCAGAACACGAGAAAGAACATCAAGGCGCTACCTTCTGTCCACCGGTGGTTGGACGGGAAAGACAGGCTGGTCGTTGAACATGCAGGATGCTCCGGGTGAAACGGTCTTGCTCCAATCGGCACAATAAAGGCGGGTGAGAACCATGTGGATGAGATCATGTGCCCTATGCAAGGCACTCCTAAAAAAGCCAAAATTGTGGGATTCCGTCCGCTGCCAATGCGGATGGGAGTGGGAGGGTGCCTTAGTAGATCGTGGAAAACTTATCGCGTTCCCCGCACCAACACAAAAGTCTGCCTGAAAGTATTAAGCTTTTGTTATTTTGAGGAACGCCGTAACCGCATTCTTGTCCATGTGAGTGAACCACTGCCGCGCTCCAGCGTATATCTTCTGCTTTCGATTGTTGTCTTGCATCGCTTCTTGCAAGTAGCTAGCGAGCCCAACCCGAAACGCATTGATAAGTTCGCGGACATGAACGACACAATTATTGCGTCCGAGTTCTTTGGAAGCCTGCTCCAGTTCATCGGTCTTAGCATCTCCCCATGCGTACACGACTTGGCGTGCGATCCCTTTCCGTGACCTGTTGGATTCCGGGCTTAAAGTGTGCAGGATGCCGCAACGAGCACCGTAGAGGTCTGAAGCCGAGCATGGCAGCGATGCCCCTCGCAAAAGATACTTGTCAGCCCATGCCATGAAAGCAGACCCGCTCGCTCTACCCGATTCCAGTAGGTCTTCGATCCCGAGCGCGACGGTCCCGCGAGTGCTCAGCTATTAAAACTTTTTTCCACGACCTCAAGGAGCTTATCGAAAGCTTCGGCGAAGAGGCGGACACCGTCGTCCGTCAGCTTATCGGTCACTTCTTTCATCGAAATCCCGAGCTTCGCCACCGTTTCCATCGTCTTATTGGCGGAATCAAGATCTTCGGTTAGACTGGCGCGCGGCCGACCGTGATCGCGGAAGGCAGCGAACGTGGCCGGCGGGATAGTGTTCACCGTGTCCGCACCGATCAGCTCTTCGACGTACAGAACGTCGCAGTAATTCGGATTCTTGGTGCTCGTGCTGGCCCAAAGGACGCGCTGCGTCTGCGCTCCCTTGGCTGCCAACGCTTTCCAGCGGTTGCCGCCGAAAATGCTCAAGTAACACTGATATGTCTGCTTTCCATTGGCGACGGCGACTTTACCGAGCAGGCTCTTCAATTGCTCCTGCTCGCATGGGTCTTTGGACTGCTTGAGCCGCGCCTCAACAATGGAATCGACGGAACTATCGATGCGGCTGATGAAGAAGCTGGCCACGCTGGCAATCTTGCTGACGTCACCACCGCGCGCTGCGAGTTGTTCCAGCCCGGCAATATAGGCTTCCGCCACTGGTTTGTAGACTTCCTGAGAGAAAAGGAGGGTTACGTTAACGTTGATACCCTCGCTGGTCAATTGCTGGAAGGCCGGTAAGCCTTCTACCGTTCCTGGAACTTTGATCATCACATTCTCCCGCCGGACCGCTTTCCACAGCCTGCGTGCTTCGTCGAGAGTGGCCTGCGTGTCGCGTGCGAGATAGGGAGAAACTTCCAGACTGACATAACCGTCACGACGCTTCGAACTTTCGTACACGGGCCGCAGCAAGTCGGCCGCGTCCTGTATGTCGCGGATGGCAAGAATTTCATAGCGGGCCTTGGCGTCAAGGTCGGTCCTCGCGGCCAGAGACTGCAGCAGGTCGGTGTAATCGGTGCCGGCTATCGCTTTTTCGAAGATGGCGGGATTCGAAGTCATGCCGCGCAGGCCGTCTTCAAAGATCAGGCGTTTCAGTTCGCCCCTGGTGAAGAGATCGCGGCGAATGTAATCCAGCCAGACCGATTGACCGTAACTCAGGAGATCTTTCAGGGGATTGGTAGCTTTCGCGGTTTCAAGAATTTCGGTTGTCATAAACTCCTCACTTTACCCCTGCGGTTTTGAAATCCGATCACGCTCAAATCTCCGGCTCATAGACCTGCCTAGAAAGGATTCCGATGGCCCACCCTGCGGCGTACCCAGTTGGGGGTGACAAGCAGGACCGGGCACGTGATTTGTGGGCTTACGTTGTAGCAGTCCTTGCGTGTATGCAGTGACACCAGTCACAAATGAGTGTGATCGTACGGCGAGCACTCGGGCGATGCTGTGGCAAGGCACGTGCGGTAGAATCTCGGCTACAGCAAAATTACGGGTAGTCTCATCGGAAGATTCGTGGTCCTTCGCCCAGGAGCTTGCTTAGGCATTCGCTCAGTGCCAAGAGCACTCCAATCGCTTTGTGCGTGAATAAGCTATGACGCGGGTTATTCTCATCGGAGCAGGCACTGGTGGAAGGGCCTTGGTGGAGCTATTCCGCAAAGACCCCACCGTCGAAATCGTCGGGGTGTTTGACAGGAATGAGGCGGCACCTGGCCTGGTGCTTGCTCGCGAACTGGGTTTACCGGTAACTACGAATTATCGAGAACTCCTCAAGTCCGGAGTGGCCGACCTCCTTATCGATGTGACCGGCGATCCCGATGTTGGCCGGGAGATCTACGAACTAAAACCCGAGGGGATGGACGTTGTTGGCGGGAATGCCGCCCGATTCATCTGGGAATTCATCGAAGCCAGGAACAAAACCGAAGCCCTCGAAGATAAATACCAGCTTGCCATCAGGGAAATGGAAGCCCGTGGGGAAAGTGAGTTCATCATCGGCAACAATCCCAAGATGAAGGAGATCTCCGAACTGATTGCCAAAGTTGCCCCCACCCCAACCACTGTCCTAATTCGCGGCGAGAGCGGAACTGGCAAAGAGCTTGTAGCTCGGGCAATTCACCGTCACAGTGCGCTGAGCAATCAGCCTTTGGTGACGCTCAACTGCACCGCCTTATCACCGACTCTGCTGGAAAGCGAACTTTTCGGCTACAAACGCGGCGCCTTTACGGGCGCCTATGCCGACAGGAAAGGGTTGTTCGAAAAAGCCGATGGCGGAACCATGTTCCTCGATGAAGTTGGCGACATGTCGCTGGAGACGCAAGCCAAGCTCTTGCGAACTCTGCAGACCGGCGAGATTCGCGCCGTCGGCGACATGCGAACTAAAAAGGTGTCAGTCAGAATCATCGGGGCGACGAATCAGGACCTGGAAAGAACCATTCGCGAAGGCGCATTCCGCGAAGATCTGTTCTATCGGATCAACACCTTCACCATAACCCTGCCCCCACTTCGCGAGCGGATTGAAGATATCCCGTTTCTGGCGGAATTCTTTTTGCAGCGGGCCCGAGCCAAGGTTAACAAGAAAGTGGACGCCGTTTCTCCCCAAGCCCTCATGTTGCTTAGAAATTATACCTGGCCGGGCAATCTCCGCGAATTGGAAAACATCATTGAACGGGCAGTCGTCTTGGCGTCCTCATCCGTGATCGAGGCTGAGCACCTTCCCCTCCACGTTCAGGACGTCGTCGGATTCAAGCCCCAATTGGGTTTTAAGCCAATTAAATCCCAGGCGATGCAGCGCTTTGAACGGCAGGCACTGTCAAGTTATCTCTTGGAAGCGAATGGAAACATTTCCCGAGCAGCCTTGCTGGCGAAGATATCGCGACGCACCTTCCATCGTTTGATGGCGAAATACAAGCTCTCTGCCCAACCTGCAAGACTCGACCGGCGAGACATCTGAAACACATATATGCGACTTGAGTGTCCCATAGGCGTAACCGTCACTATCTCCTTCTGGAATAGCAAATCGGCAACCTTGCACTCTACTTACATTCAGCCAATGTGACATCGTTGTCCGCCTCCTGACAATACCAACGCTGCGCGGAGGCCGTCTTCTATCTTTACTCCTCTGGGGCTAACCCATAGAGACAGAAACCGCTTACGTAAGACACCCTTTGCTCTCGTGGTCACTGGGGAGCGTTGGCAAGACGATTGCCTTTAGATGATTCGTAAGGGGACGGGGATTGGACAACAAGATCTGCGGGGCCCTCAGAACCAAGTGGTACCGAAGTGATGAAGCAAGGATGGGGCTGGGCCAACCAGCCCGGCTGTCCAAGCGCGAGTTAGAGAACTTGGCTTCAGTCGTTAGTAGTGACAAACAAGAGCGACAGGGCGGGTTTTATGGCCTCGCTGCGGGAGCATGAATGAACGGCCACAGTGGCCACTGAAACAACTCCGTTGGCTGATGCTAAGGAGCACGAACAATTTCGGAGGCCTGAGCGGGAAACACGCACACGCCCGCTCTGGCGGGGTTGAACACGCGCAAATACGTGAATGAATTGAAGAAGCCCAGGAGAACAACCATGGCGAAAACGACACGCGAAATCACTCACCGGATTTCACTTTGTTATCCAAGTTGTCCAAGTTATCTAACGCGTTTTTCGCACCAGGAATGGCGTCCGCTGGTTGATTCGCGGCTTGCCGATGAAAAACGTGTTCACTATCACTTCGACGCGTGACTGAGGTCACTGATGTTTGTGTCATTGGGAGAGATACTCTCGGGCAAGTATTTTGGACCTACGGAAGGCCGAGCCGATCGCTGAGCGATTGCTTTCCAGATTTGGCGGCGCTCCATGCGGAGCATTTCTCCTTGGTTCTTGCCACGCTGTCTTTCGTTGGGACGCAAACACAATCCCAGAGGTGAAGGCCTCATTCACTTGTGCTCGCTGGTCAGTATGACCGCGTGGCCCGTTGCTTCAATCTCGGCGCCAGCGAATGCCACTAACCACGGAAAAGATTCGATTGTTTTCGAAGGAGATACAAATGTCTAGTAACAACAACCCGGCTAAGACGAAGAGCCGTTGGGCAGCAGGCATTACGCCCTACGCGGAAATGGGCTACTACGACGCCGATTACGAACCGAAGGCCACGGATATTCTGTGCGCATTCCGGCTGGTGCCGCAACCGGGCGTCGAACCCATCGAAGCCTCGGCAGCAGTAGCGGGCGAGTCTTCCACTGCCACATGGACAGTGGTCTGGACGGATCGCCTGACCCCCTACGAACATTATCAGGCGAAATGCTATCGGGTCGATCCCGTCCCCGGCACCGATCAATACATCGCCTACATCGCCTACGATATTGATCTTTTCGAAGAGGGCTCGATTGCTAATTTGACCTCGTCGATTATCGGCAACGTGTTCGGCTTCAAAGCCTTGAAGTCTCTGCGCCTGGAAGACATGCGCATACCGCCGCACTACGTGAAAACCTTCCAGGGCCCTCCTCACGGCATCGTCATGGAGCGCGAATACCTGAATAAATTTGGGCGCCCGCTGCTGGGCGCCACGGTCAAGCCCAAGCTGGGTCTTTCCGCCCGCAACTATGGCCGCGTGGTCTACGAGGCCTTGCGCGGTGGGCTCGACTTCACCAAAGACGACGAGAACATCAACAGTCAGCCCTTCATGCGCTGGCGTGATCGCTATCTCTTCTGCATGGAAGCAGTGAACCGCGCCGTGGCCGCTACCGGGGAGATCAAAGGGCATTATCTGAACGTCACTGCCGGAACCATGGAAGAGATGTACGAACGCGCTGACTTCGCCAAGGAACTGGGCAGCGTGATTGTGATGATTGATCTGACGATCGGCTACACCGCCATTCAATCCATGTCCAAGTGGGCGCGCCGCAACGGGGTAATCCTGCACTTGCACCGGGCTGGTCACGGCACCTACACGCGACAGAAGACGCACGGCGTGAACTTTCGTGTCATCTCCAAATGGATGCGTCTGGCGGGCGTGGATCATATTCATGCCGGCACGGCGGTCGGCAAGCTCGAGGGCGACCCCAACGCCATTCGCGGGTACTACAACACTCTGCGGGCGAACACGCTGTTGGCTGACCCTTCTCAGGGTCTGTATTTCGATCAGGACTGGGCATCAATGCCCGCAGTGATGCCCGTGGCCTCGGGCGGTATCCATGCCGGGCAAATGCACCAATTACTGCACCTTCTGGGCGAAGATGTCGTGCTTCAGTTCGGAGGCGGCACCATCGGTCACCCGGATGGGATCGCCCAGGGGGCGACCGCGAATCGCGTGGCCACGGAAGTGATGATCCAAGCCCGCAACGAAGGACGCGACATCCTCAACGAGGGGCCGGAGATCCTGGCGAAGGCTGCGCGTTGGTCGCCAGAACTGCGCAAGGCACTCGAGATATGGAAGGACGTTAGTTTTAACTACGAATCGACCGATGTGCCGGATGCAGTCGCCACGGTCACGGTTTGATGGCTAGAGGCCGGTCGTCCGGGCAGCAAGGGTCGCGCTACACCTTAATTGCTGGGCACCTGCGGAACGGAGACGAACAATGCGAATCACGCAAGGTACTTTTTCTTATCTACCCGACTTCACGGATGAGGAGATTAAAGCCGAGGTGCGGTATTGCCTCGATAACGGCTGGGCCTTTTCTATCGAGCACACCGACGATCCCCATCCCCGCAATGCTTACTGGGAAATGTGGGGGTTGCCGATGTTTGATGCCAGCGACCTAGACGACGCCATGCAGCAGATCGATGAGTGTCGCAAGGCCTTCCCGGAAGAATACATCAAGGTAAACGGTTATGACCGCACCAAGGGCCGGCAGACGACCATGTTGAGTTTCATCGTGCACCGGCCCAAAGAGGAGCCCGGTTTCTATTTGGAGCGCGCGGAAGGCCAAGATCGCCGCATCCAGTACACGATTCGCTCCAAAGCCAAGGTTGCGGTTTAGCACAGACAGTAAGCATCGACTTATAGCAGAAATAGCAGTGCGAGAATGCCATGCAAAGACTAGAGACGGATCCCGCCGTTGATACAGGTACTGCCCAGGAGACTGGGGAAACTCTTGTGGATATCGGCGCCGCTCATCGGGATTCCAATCTCGAGGAAATCTTGGATGAGCTGGATCGTGAATTGGTGGGCCTGAAACCCGTGAAGGCCTACATCCGGCGGGTGGCCTCCCTGCTGCTGGTGGCGCGCTTACGCGAGAAGGTTGGACTGGCGAGCGAACGCCCCACCTTGCATATGTCCTTTACCGGACATCCCGGAACCGGCAAGACCACAGTCGCGATGCGAATGGCGAAGATACTGCACCACCTCGGCTACCTGCGCCGCGGCCATTTGGTGGTGGCCACGCGCGACGACCTGGTGGGCCAGTATGTGGGACACACAGCTCCAAAGACTAAAGAGACGCTCAAGAAGGCGATGGGTGGCGTGCTCTTCATCGACGAAGCGTACTACCTGTATCGACCCGAGAATGAGCGCGACTACGGCCAGGAAGCGATTGAGATGTTGCTTCAGGCTATGGAAAACCAGCGCGAGGATCTCGTTGTCATCCTGGCCGGCTATCAAGATCGGATGGCAACTTTCTTCCAATACAATCCCGGCTTTCGCTCTCGTGTGGCGCACCACATCAGCTTTCCAGATTACTCGCTGCAGGAGTTGGCGACGATTGCCGAATTGATGCTGCGTCAGCAGAACTATGCCTTCGACCCCGAATCGCGCCAGGCATTTGTCGAGTATCTCGCGTTGCGGATGAAGCAGCCGCAATTTGCCAATGCTCGCAGTGTGCGTAATGCCATTGACCGCATAAAACTGCGCCAGGCCAGCCGCTTGGTCAGCGAGGGGGGCTGCATCCCCAAAGAGCAACTGCTTCGCATCGCGGCGATTGACATTCGTCAAAGCCGGGTGTTCCAAGGAGGCTCGGACGTGGAACCCGAAGATATTGACGAGGGCGGCGGGCAAAGTATCCCGCGCGAGGAGGAGTGATGACTAAACGAAGACCAATAGTGTTGGGCATCGTGGGGGACAGTGCTGCTGGCAAGACGACGATCACCCGTGGATTGGTGGAATTGCTCGGCGAGGACCGGGTTACGCACATCTGTGCCGATGATTATCACAAGTACGACCGCACCGAGCGGGCGCGCTTGAAAATCACTCCCTTGCATCCCGACTGCAATTATCTCGACATTCTGGAGTTGCACCTGGAACGAGCCCATTACGGCCAGCCGATGCTCAAGCCGGTGTATGACCACAGTGCAGGCACGCTGGTGCGGCCGGAATACTTGGTCCCGAAGGAGTTTGTCATCGTGGAAGGACTGCTGGGCTTTCACACTGAAGCAATGCGGCAGTTCTACGACGTCAAAGTATTTCTCGATCCACCCGAGGATCTGAGGCGGATTTGGAAGATCAAGCGCGATACGGCGAAAAGGGGGTATACGGCCGAGCAGGTGCTGGCCGAAATGGAGAAGCGGGAGGCGGACTCACGGAACTTTATCCGCCCACAGCGCGAATTTGCTGACATCGTTGTGCGCTTCCATCCGGAGAGCGGCGTGGGATCGGATCAGGCGGATGCGCATTTGAACGTTCATCTGGTCTTGCGCCCCACCATTCCTCATCCCGACCTCACTTATCTGGCGAACCATAACAGCGGCCAGGCTGCGGGGATTCGCCTCGAACTCGGGCGCGACTGTGGACGTCCCGTGGAGTTTCTTGAGGTAGACGGCGGCGTGAGCCGCGAACAGGCCGCTCAATTGGAACAAGCGGTGTGGAAGCATCTGCCCGATCTGCGCCCGTTGCGGGCCGACCAATTCGGTGATTACAACTACGGCACTGAGGTGCGCCACAGTGATCCGCTGGCCCTCACGCAACTGCTTATCACCTATCACTTGCTGCGTGCCTACAGCAAAGACGCTCCGATCCCTTTTGCCCGTCCTATCGCCGCTCTTAGCCGATTGGAGTCGGTGCCGCAAGAGGCGCCGCTCGAGGTTGTCACGGAAAAGTGAGGAACCCCTATGACTACACTTCTGTCCACTACGTCGTCCCTGACCAGAAAGGAGTTGGCTCGCGTACGCCGGCTGACCGCCGACACCATACGCGGCCTGGCGATGGACGCCGTGCAAAAAGCCAACTCCGGGCACCCAGGAATGCCCATGGGCATGGCCGATGCAGCGGTGGTGTTGTGGGCGCACTTTCTTAAGCACAATCCCGCGGACCCGCTGTGGCCTGATCGCGATCGATTTATCCTCTCGGCTGGACACGGCTCCATGCTGCTTTACAGTTTGTTGCACCTTAGCGGCTACAACCTGCCGTTGGGCCAACTGCAAGCTTTTCGGCAATGGGGCAGCCAGACGCCCGGCCACCCTGAATATGGATTGACTCCTGGCATCGAAACTACTACTGGTCCGCTTGGCCAAGGCATCACGAACGCCGTTGGGATGGCCATTGCCGAACGCTCGCTGGCAGCGCGCTTCAATCGGCACGGGTTCGAGATCGTCAATCACTGCACTTATGTGATCGCCAGCGACGGCGACCTGATGGAAGGCATCTCGCACGAATCCTGTTCGTTGGCCGGTCATCTGGGTCTGGGTAAGTTGATCGTGCTCTACGACGATAACGGGATCAGTATCGACGGGCCGACCTCGCTCTCCTTCAGCGAGGATGTTCTGGGCCGCTTTGCCGCGTATGGCTGGCACGTGCAGCGGATTGACGGTCACGACACAACCGCCGTTGAAGCAGCGCTCGTGTCCGCCCGGGCAGAGACCGAGCGTCCCTCGTTGATCGCTTGCAAAACGCACATCGGCTTTGGCAGCCCGAACCGGCAAGATACCCACAAGGCGCACGGCGAGCCGCTCGGGGTCGATGAGGTACGGCTCACGAAAGAGAAATTGGGTTGGCGGATCGATGAGCAATTTTGGGTTCCCGACGAAGCGCGCGAGTTCATGCAAGAGTCCGCCGCGATAGGCGCAGCTCAGCAGGAAGAATGGGAAGAGCTTTGTGCCGCTTACCGGCAGGCTTACCCAGAATTGGCGGCGGCCTTCGACTGCGTCCTCGGCGGCGACTTGCCGGAAGGTTGGGACTCGAACCTGCCGGTTTTTCCTGGAACCAAACCTATCGCTACTCGTGCTGCCTCCGGAGCGGTCTTGGATGCCATCGCGCCCCATCTTCCTGCGCTCCTCGGGGGCTCGGCTGATTTGACGCCTTCCAATAACACCTTGCCTAAAGGTGAGCATGACTTGACGCGGGAGGATTTCACCGGCAGATATCTCCACTTCGGCGTGCGCGAGCACGGCATGGGTGGCATTCTCAACGGTCTGGCTTTGCACGGCGGGGTTCGTCCTTACGCAGGCACATTCCTCATTTTTTCGGATTACATGCGCCCGGCCATTCGTCTGGCGGCTCTGATGGAACTGCCGGTGATTTTCGTCTTTACCCACGACAGCATCGGCCTGGGCGAAGATGGCCCCACGCATCAGCCAATTGAGCAGATCACAAGCTTGCGCTTGATTCCGAACCTGGCTGTGTTCCGCCCCGCCGACGCGACGGAAACGGTGGGAGCTTGGCGCGCAGCGCTCGGTCGCCGCCATGCGCCGAGTGCGCTCGTCCTCACTCGGCAGGCCTTGCCGGTTATCGATCGCACGTGCCACGCTCCGGCGCAAGGAGTTGCACGCGGCGCTTACATTCTCCGCGACGCCGATCACCCGGAAGTCATTCTGATTGGAACCGGCTCAGAAGTTCATCTGGCACTGGCTGCGCAAGAGATACTTGCAGCGCAGAAGGTTAAGGCTCGCGTTGTCTCCATGCCGTGCTGGGAATTGTTTGATGAGCAGCCCGACGCATATCGGGAAGCCGTGCTGCCTTCAAGCTTGCGCGCCCGGGTGGCAGTGGAGGCAGGCACCACACTGGCTTGGGGGCGTTACGTAGGGCTGGATGGCGCCGTCGTCGGGCTGGATCGTTTTGGCGCTTCGGCGCCTTACCAAGTGTTGTACCAAGAACTCGGGATCACAGCCGAGGCTGTCGCCGAAGCCGCCCGCCGAGTGCTCTCCAGGGTCAAGTGATGGGGCTAGCCGGGGGACCAATCCACGCTGTGGTTGACCCGGCGCAGGTTTTGGCCGCAAGGGCTCGAAAATAGGTGGCACGTGCTGTTACGGCGTGCAGAAAAGGTTGGTGTGATATGAAACGGAACTATCTCCTTGGGTTAATGGCATTGGCCATAGCAATGATGGGCGCGAGTTCC
>Ga0208455_1000485_pt1 | contig 16935 bp, 15 predicted proteins | sample June2015DPH_4_50_FD_184690 | JGI IMG/M metagenome (GOLD analysis project Ga0208455, IMG submission 184690) | Peatland microbial communities from SPRUCE experiment site at the Marcell Experimental Forest, Minnesota, USA - June2015DPH_4_40... | ecosystem: Environmental > Terrestrial > Soil >... | reverse complement strand
TATATCGGCAAGATCCTCTACGAGATCAAAGGACGGCCGGTCTATTTCGTCGCCGAGCATGACCTGAAGCCGCGCGAAGAAGCAAAGCGGTCCGAGAGCGATAACCGCACCGCCGCCGAATAGGCCGCGATCCTGCGCCGCGACGTGAGCGCGGGGACGCGCCTCTTACATCACTACGACCTTGGTGCCGACCTTCACCCGCCCGTAAAGGTCGGTGACATCGTCGTTGCGCATGCGGACGCAGCCGGACGACACCTGGGTGCCGATGGTCCAGGGCTCGTTGGAGCCGTGGATGCGATAGAGCGTCGAGCCGAGATAGAGCGCGCGCGCGCCGAGCGGATTATCCGGGCCGCCGACCATGTAGCGCGGCAGGTCGGGCCGGCGTTTGAGCATTTCGTCCGGTGGCCGCCAATCCGGCCACTCGCGCATGGCCGAAATCTCCTTCACGCCCGCCCAGGTGAAGCCGGGACGGCCGACGCCGATGCCGTAGCGCAGCGCCTTGTCATCTTCCTCGACCAAATAGAGAAAGTAATGCGGGGTATCGATGATGATGGTACCCGGCTTTTCGCCGCCATGGTAGTCGACGACCTGACGGTCGAATTGCGGATTGACCGCATGCGCCATGTGCCCGACGCCGGCGGGGGCGTAGCCCGCGGCCGGGTCATTGGCGGCGCTCTGCTGCGGCGCCGCGGACGGATCGTACTCAGACGCGCCCTGGTCGGCGGGCGCAGGCGGCGCCGGCGCCCATTGGAGGGATTGAAACAAGCCGCGTGGCTGCGGCGCCGACGCCGCGGGGCCGGATTGCGGCGCTTGATAGGTGCGCACGACGGGCTGCCGGCCTCCGTCGAAGAGGAACTCGAAAAAGCCGCCGCCGTAATTCGTCCGCTCCGCATATGCGAGCTGCCCGCCGGCGTCGGGGGGCTGGCTCGCCGCGTCGGCGTCAGGAGCGATCAGGAGGAAGCCCAAGCCGGCCGCGATGCAAAGCGCGGTTGCCGGAGGTGAAACGAAGATACGCCGCATTGCTGAACTCTGTACTCTTGCACTGTTTTACGCCGAGCCAAACACCCCGTTCGCTCGTGCCAGGAGTACAGACGCAAACCTCGACTGTTTAGTAAATTTCGCGCAGCGCTGTTCCGCAGGCGCAGTCTTCGTACATTGTTCATCAACATATGGTTTATTTTGCGTGCACGGCGCGGCCTCATGGTTAGCGGCTTATGATCGCTCCCTTGCCGCCGCAGCGGCGACGGACGCCATGAACGCCGTATTAAGCGGCCCACATTTAATCTCGCCCGGAGCACGATCCCGAAACGACCTGCCCCGGATTCGATCCACGGCGGTCAGCGATGTTTCGCAGAAATCATGCTCAGGAGAATTGTAGAGCCCGCTTTAGTTCGCCTCGGAGCCGGCGGACCCTGGTGGTGACGACATGGCCGAGCCGCGCAAGATCTTTCGCATCGAACAAACGGCCGCCACGCGCATTGATCCGCGTGGCGACGACCCGCAGGTGCTGCGCCACGCCGAGATCATGCAGGAGCTGGGCGCGCTGCGCGCCTTGCTCGCGGCCGCACCTGCCGCGCAGGGAACCAGAGCCAACGGCTCGCGGCACGCCGAAATCGAGCGCCTCATTTCCGAGCTGTACCTCATCGACGCCGCGCTCAGCGGAACCGCACGTCAGCATGGCGACCGCAACGGAACGCGCCTGCCGGCGGCACCGGCGACGCTGATCGCCAACGAACTCGAAGCCGTGATGAAAAGCAGCGAACAGGCGACCGAGAAAATTCTGGTTGCGGCTGAGGAAATCGATCAGGCGGCGAACAACCTGTCGGCCGCGCTCAAGGACGAGACCGAGCAAGAGCTCGCTCAGGACATCCGCGATCGCGTGATCCAGATCTTCGAGGCCTGCAACTTCCAGGATCTCACCAGCCAGCGCGTCGCCAAAGTGATGGCGACGCTCAGTCGCATCGAGCAACAAATCTCCGGCACGCTCGACGCGCTCGCGCACGCCAACGCCGCACCGTCGGTGCGTGGCCCGCGCTTGGAGAGCGAGCACGGCCACGCCTCGCAGAGCGACATCGACTCCCTGTTCAGCGGCGGCGGTCGGTCGGGATGAAAACGCCTGTTCCAGTGATTTGAATTTCGCTCAGGGCTTACCGCAAACTCACCTAGCAACTCCAAATCCAAAACCCGCACCGGAATCCGGACTTCGCGTCGTTCCGGACGAGGCGGCGCGTACCTGCGTGAATATTTGCGGCCCGCTTTTTGGGCTAGACCTACTTAGCTGTAGAGCAGGCGCGGATCATCAGTTACAATGATGACTGCACGTGCGCACGATCGCAGACGAGAACTTAAGCGCACGGCACTTCTGGGGAGGGGAAAATGGACAGCAAGTTGTACCTGACGATATCCGCAATTATCTTGCTGCTGTACGGAATCGGCTTCGCGGCGATTCCAGCAGATGTGGGCGGGCTGTACGGAGTGCCGCCGGAACCTCACGTCCTCATGGCGGACCGGTTCTTCGGGTCGACGCTTCTGGCTGTGGGCGTGATAACGTGGTTTGCGCGAGACTTCGCGGATTGGGCCGCCGTGCGCGCCGTCCTCATCGGCGGCTTGGTCGGCTACGGCATCTCCACCCTTGTGCTGATCTGGAGCACGGTCCAGGGCCTGCTGAATGCGCTGGCGTGGGAATCTACGATCGTGAATATCCTGCTGGTGCTCGGGGCGCTCTATTTTCTGTCCACCGGCTCGCGCAAGTCGGCGTGAGGCGATAGAAGACGCCCCGGCCGGACGGGCATGATTGATGGTCTTGCGAACTTCGGAATCCGGACGCTAGTGGGGTCTGCTTGAGCGCGCCATGCCTTCCGGCGCGCAACGCACATACACGCCGGCGCCATAGCGGGTCGCCACATCGGGATTCATCCAGCGCAGAACCATGGTGCGGCCGTCGAACGAGACAATTTCGCGATCTTGCCCGCCGCCGGCCGGCCCGGGCGGACCGATATAGTTCTTGCCGCTCGGACTGCCTTTGAGATTGAGCTCTTGCAGTTGCGCGCTGTCGGCGAGGTACATCATGACGCCGCCGTTCGGCCCCCGGTTGATCAATACCGGCTGGCCGCACTGGCCGCGCGCGGCGACTTCCGTACGTGCCCGGTCGGTTTCGTTGTGATAGGCGCCATAGCCCCAGCGGCCGACGATCTCCTCGGGGCGGATCGAAGCCGGGATCTCCGGCGCCAGCGTCGCCGAAGGTGGCGGCGTAGGCTCAGAAGATGAGAACGGGTTTGATGAGAACGGATTGCTTGTGCATGCGGAGAGCATGAACGCCGCTAGGCCGACGCTCACAAGCAACCGAAGATCGCGCAGCGACGCGCTCATGCAAACTCTCCTCCCAGACCGTGGAGCCGGAATGGCCGATTCAAAATAGCACGCCCCAAGACCCTAACCCTATGGCCAAACATTTGGCCGGCATGGTGGCCAGTTTTCGCACCGAGGGCCAGAGCCGGTGCCATCGCATCGAAGGCTTCGCACATGATTCTGCCGCGGGGCACCGCCGCTGTGACGGCTTGACAGCCTCTCGGCCAGCCCTTATCTGCCTGTTCCTGGCACTCATCTGGCAAGAGTGCCAAATATCTGTAATACCAAGCCTTTCCCTATTGCACATGGATGCCGCGCAGGCCAGCGGCGATGAGGTGATCATGGCGAAGCTCAAGTTCCGTCCGTTGCATGACCGTGTTGTCGTCAAGCGCATTGAAGCCGAGGAAAAGAGCAAGGGCGGCATCATCATTCCCGATACCGCCAAAGAGAAGCCGCAGGAGGGCGAGATCGTCGCCGTCGGTCCTGGCGGCCGCGACGAGAACGGCAAGCTCATCGTTATGGGCGTCAAGGCCGGCGACCGCGTGCTCTTCGGCAAATGGTCCGGCACCGAAGTCAAGCTCGATGGCGATGAACTCCTCATCATGAAGGAGTCCGACATCATGGGCGTGATCGCCTAACCGGAGGACAGAGGACGGAAGACAGACGACAGAAGTGAGCTCCTGCTCCGTTTCGTCTTTCATTGTCGTCCGTCGTCAGTCGTCCGTCATCCATCTCCGACATCTGACATTTGAAGGAATGAAAAAATGGCTGCGAAAGACGTACGATTTTCGATCGACGCCCGCGACCGCATGCTGCGCGGGGTCGAAACGCTCGCCAATGCCGTGAAAGTGACGCTCGGCCCCAAGGGCCGCAACGTCGTGATCGAGAAGAGCTTCGGCGCCCCGCGCATCACCAAGGACGGCGTCACCGTCGCCAAGGAAATCGAGCTCGAAGACAAGTTCGAGAACATGGGCGCGCAGATGGTGCGCGAGGTTGCGCAGAAGACCAACGACGAGGCCGGCGACGGCACCACGACAGCGACTGTACTCGCGGCCGCTATCGTCAAGGAAGGCGTCAAGTCGGTGGCAGCCGGGATGAATCCCATGGACTTGAAGCGCGGCATCGACCTCGCCGTCACGGCCGTCGTGGCCGACATCAAGAAGCGAGCGAAAAAGGTCGGCTCATCCGCTGAGATCGCCCAGGTCGGCACCATCTCCTCCAACGGCGATGCGACCATCGGCAAGATGATTGCCAACGCGATGCAAAAGGTCGGCAACGAGGGCGTGATCACGGTCGAAGAGGCCAAGTCGCTGGAGACCGACGTCGAGATCGTCGAGGGCATGCAATTCGACCGCGGTTATCTCTCGCCCTACTTCATCACCAATGCCGAGAAGATGGTGGCCGAGCTTGAGGACGCTTACGTGCTGCTGCACGAGAAGAAGCTGCCGGGGCTGCAGGCTCTTTTGCCAGTGCTCGAGGCGGTAGTGCAGTCGGGTAAGCCGCTGCTCATTGTCGCTGAAGATGTCGAGGGCGAGGCACTGGCGACGCTCGTGGTCAACAAGCTACGCGGCGGGCTCAAGGTCGCCGCGGTGAAGGCCCCGGGTTTTGGCGATCGCCGCAAGGCCATGCTCGAGGACATCGCCATTCTCACCGGTGGCCAGCTCATCGCGGAAGATCTCGGCATCAAGCTGGAGAGCGTCACCACCGCCATGCTCGGCCGCGCCAAGAAGATCGTGATCGAGAAGGAGAAGACCACCATCATCGACGGCGCCGGCAAGAAGAAGGACATCGAGGCGCGCGTCGGGCAGATCAAGGCGCAGATCGAGGAGACCACCTCCGATTACGATCGCGAGAAGCTGCAGGAGCGGCTGGCCAAGCTCGCCGGCGGCGTCGCGGTGATCCGCGTCGGCGGCGCCACCGAGGTCGAGGTCAAGGAGAAGAAGGATCGCGTCGAGGATGCGCTCAACGCCACCCGCGCCGCGGTCGAGGAAGGCATCGTGCCCGGTGGCGGCGTCGCCTTGCTGCGCGCCAAGAAGGCGATCGGCAAACTGCACAACGACAATGCCGACGTGCAGGCCGGCATCAACATCGTGCTCAAGGCGTTGGAAAGCCCGCTGCGCCAGATCGCCGAGAATTCCGGTTTCGAAGGCTCTATCGTGGTCAACAAGATCCTGGAGAACAAGTCGGAGACGTTCGGCTTCGACGCGCAGAACGAGGATTATGTCGACATGGTCGAGAAGGGTATCGTCGACCCGGCCAAGGTGGTGCGCGCGGCGCTGCAGGATGCCGCCTCCGTCGCCGGCCTTCTGGTCACGACCGAAGCCATGGTCGCCGAAACGCCGAAGGAGCAGCCGGCCATGCCGGCGATGCCGCCCGGCGGCGGAATGGGCGGGATGGGCTTCTGATCGCTTCGCTCCTTCATCGAACGCACAAAGGGCGCGGTGCAAACCGCGCCCTTTTTTCTTCTGTTCTCTCCGCTTGCGGGATAGGCTTGATGTCTTCCGATACCGCTAGGAGCAGATGATGACGACTGCGAATGCCGATCCGTTTGCGAAGTTCAAGGCCGCTCAGCGCGACGCTTGGGCGGTGTTTGCGCCGGCGGCGATTTTCAACACTATCGCGGCAGCGAAGTTGGTGAAGTTCGCGCAGGTCGCTCCGGGGCAGCGCGTCCTCGATGTTGGGTGCGGTACCGGGGTGGTCGCGGTGACGGCGGCCCGCCGCGGTGCCAAGGTGACCGGGCTCGATCTGTCGCCGGATCTCCTTGAGCGCGCGCGCAAAAACGCCAGCATCGCAGCCGTCGATGTCGATTTCACCGAGGGCGACGCCGAGGCGCTGCCTTATCCGGACGCTTCGTTCGACGTCGTCCTCAGCCAGTTCGGCCACATGTTCGCCCCGCGTCCAGTGGTCGCGGCGCAGGAGATGCTGCGGGTGCTCAAGACCGGCGGCCGCGTGGCGTTTTCGACCTGGCCGCCGGAATTGTTCACCGGCCGCCAATTTTCCTTCGTCGCCAGCTATCTACCACCGCCACCACCGGGCGCCGAGCAACCTCCGCCGCCGGGCTTGTGGGGCGAGCCGACCGTCATTCGCGAGCGGCTCGGCAAGTTCGTGAATAACCTTCAGTTCGAGCGCGACGTCACCATCATCCCGGCGTTGAGTCCGCAGCACTTCCGCGAAGCGCAAGAAAAGACCATCGGGCCACTAACGAAGATCATCGATTCCCTGCAGAACGATCCGGCCAAGCTCGCTCAGCTCCGCGCCGAATACGAGGCGATGATCAGCGAGATCTTTGAGGACAACAGCGTACATCTGCACTTCTTGATGACGCGCGCGACCAAAGCGTAATCGCCGGCGCCTCAGTTGGTCATCAAGCGAAACCGCAGCGTGGTGGCGCCGCGCAATTCGATGACATCGCCGCTGCGGCGCCAATTCGTGACCTGCGCCAGCGCCGCCAGTAGATTCTCGTCGTCGCTTTGCCGCTCCGGCGCGCATTGCGCCGGCTCGATCGGTCCGGCAACGATCGTGATCGAATCTCCGCCGATACTGGCCTGACCGCGCGCCCTTGCGCACCAGAGATCGATCGAGGCCGCGCCGTTCTCGGCGATCTCGATGATCGGCACGCGCTTGGAACCAGGCATCGGCGCCGTGTCAAGCATGAGCTCGCGGTCGAACGGGAAGGCGCGGTCGCTGGCCATAGCGGGCACTGGCGAACTCGCGAGCATCACGCAAACCAGCCAGCACGCGCAACGCCGACGCAGGCAGACCATCGTCGTCTCCGAGGGGTTTACGGGTAATTGGGAAACGGCGGCCGGGCGACCGCCGCGAGATATACGCCGCACGCGACAGTCCCCGTCAAGCCCTTTCCGTCACTGCGGGTGAATCGCGGCATCGATGCTGACCAGGCCAACCGCCGGATCGTAAATCAAACCCCCGCGACTGTGTCGCAGGGGCCGTCGCGGCTGTGGATCAGGCTTGTCGCCGTCAATGCACGATCATTCCGGTGAACACGTAGGCTTGCAGCATCACCAGGATGCCAACGAGGCAGGCGAGCGCGATCGAGTGGAAGAACACGAAGCGCAGGATCGTGCCCTCGTGTCCGAACCAGTTTGTCGCGGTCGAGGCCACGACGATCGACTGTGCATCGATCATTTTGCCCATGACGCCGCCGGACGAGTTGGCGGCGCCCATCAGGATCGGCGACAGGCCGAGCTGTTCGGACGTGATCTTTTGCAGGTTGCCGAACAGGATGTTGGAGGAGGTGTCGGAGCCGGTCAGCGTCACACCCAGCCAGCCGAGCAGCGTGCCGAAGAAGGGATAGAGCACGCCGGTGCCAGCGAAGGCGAGACCCAGCGTCGCGTCGATCCCCGAGAGCCGAGTCAAGGTGCCGATCGCCAGCATCGCCGAGATGGTGATGAGCGAATAGGCGCAGATCTTGATGGTCTTGCCGTATTCGACCACCAGTTTCACCGGCGAGAAGCCCATCAGGACACCGGAGATAAGCGCCGCGATCAGCATGCCGGAGCCGGTGTAGGACAGCCAGGTGAAGGCGAACACCGCGCCTTCCTTGGTCGGCACCGGCACAACCGGCGCAACCTTGTTGATCATGTTGTGCAGACCGGGTACCGGGTAGCTCCAGGTCGCGTAGGCGTTCAGGATCGCCTTGATGTAATTCGTCCCCCACAGCAGCAGGACGATGCAGACGATGATCCAGGGCAGCAACGAGAACCAAACCTGAGCGGTCGACGGCTTGGGCTTCGTGCTTGGCGGCTTCTTGGCCATCGTGGCAGCGGAATCGTCGTGGCTGCGCAACGCCGGTGAGGTCCAGACCACCTTCGGCTTCCAGAGTTTCAGGAACAGGATCAGGCAGCCCATCGAGATAAGCGAGGCGCCGATATCGACGATCCACGGGTTGATGAAGTTGGAGATCAGGAATTGCGGAATTGCGAAGGATACGCCGGTCATCAGGATCGCGGGCCAGATGTCCTTCATGCCCTTCCAGCCGGCGAACGCCCAAATCAGCCAGAACGGTACGATCAGCGAGAAGAACGGCAATTGCCGGCCGACCATCGCGCCCAGCAGGAACGGGTCGATACCGGTGACGCTGGCAAGGCCGGCGATCGGTGTGCCAAGCGCGCCATAGGCGACCGGCGCCGTGTTGGCGATCAGCGACAAGCCGGACGCTGCGAGCGGCGAGAAACCGAGCCCGATCAGGACGGCGCCGGTCACCGCGACCGGGGTGCCGAAGCCAGAGGCGCCTTCGAAGAATGCTCCGAAGCAGAAAGCGATCAGCAGCAATTGCAGCCGGCGGTCTTCGGTGACGCCGCCGATCGTCGTCTGCAGCGTCTCGAACGCGCCCTTCTCCACCGTCAGCCGATAGAGGAAGATCACGTTGAGCACGATCCAGCCGATCGGGAAGAAGCCCGTCACCGCGCCGAGCACGGTCGCGCGTAGAGACATTCCCGCCGGCATGGTGAAGATGAAGATCGCGACACAATTGGCGACGATCAGTGCGATGATGGCGGCGATGTGCGCCTTCACCTTATTGGAAGCGATGAGAACAAGCAGGGTGACGACTGGCAGCGCTGCCGCGATCGTCGATAGCACGGCATTATTGAATGGATTGTAGACTTGATTCCACACGTTGGCGTCTCCTCGGCCGCGCTCCGCGCCCCTTGGCGGGGATGGTGACACTTTACCGGTCGGCAAGATATGCGACAGATCACGCCGCACATGACACACACGCCAAGTCCATTGGAACGCTGGAAACTAGTTTTGAAGAGCGCGCCCCGTCGACCGCCGGATACAGCCGGTCGGCGCGACCACCCTCCCCTGTGTCCCCCTAAGGTAAGTTGAAAACCAAGTGCGCGACAAGATCAAGCCTGAATTGGCGGACAATGTCGAAACCCCCATCGCTCATGCTAATCGGAGTTTTCGGGGGATCGTCCCGCGGGCCGGGGCCGGGCAGGCCGCACACGACAGGAGTTACCCGTGAGAGGCTTCCTTGCGACGATAGCCTCGATCTGGGGGTTATCCATTCCTTACTTTCGCTCGGATGACGGCTGGGCGGGGCGGGCGCTGCTTGGGGCAGTGATTGTCATCGAGCTTTCGCTCGTCGCGATGCAGGTCATCCTCAACGAGTGGTACAATCGTTTTTACAATACCCTGCAGGATCACAACTGGGACGCTTTCGTCAGCGCCATCCTGTTCTTCTGCGTGCTGGCGGCCGTCTACACCGTTCTTGCCGTCTATCAGCTCTACCTCACACAGTGGCTGCAGATCCGGTGGCGGCGCTGGATGACGCAGACCTACCTGCATCAATGGCTCAGCGCCGCCAACCACTACCGCATGCAGCTTCTCGGCGATACCGCCGACAACCCGGACCAGCGCATCGCCGAGGACCTGCAGTTGTTCGTGCGATACGCGCTGGCGCTCGGCACCGGTCTGCTCAGTTCCATCGTGACGCTGTGTTCGTTCATTGTCGTTCTGTGGACCCTGTCTGCGCATGCGCCGCTGCATGTGTTCGGCGTCAATCTCGCTATTCCCGGTTATCTGGTATGGGCGGCGCTGATCTACGCGGCGATCGGCACCACGCTCACGCATCTGATCGGCTGGCGGCTCATTCCGCTCAATTTCCAGCAGCAGCGCTTCGAAGCCGACTTCCGCTTCAATCTGGTGCGCACGCGCGAGAACGCCGAGCAAATCGCCGCGCTCGGCGGCGAGGCCGCCGAACGTGAGCGCCACCTCGGTCGCTTCGGCTCCGTGGTCGCCAACTGGCTGGCGCTGATGCAGCGGCAGAAGCAGGTCACCTTCTTCACCCAGAGTTATTCACAGGCTTCGGTGATCTTTCCCTATATCATTGTGAGCCCGGCCTATTTTTCCGGCGCCATGCAGCTCGGCGGCTTGATGCAGACGGCCTCCGCCTTCAACAAGTTGCAGGAGGCGTTGTCCTATTTTGTCAGCTCGTATCGCGACATCGCGGAATTCCGCGCGGTGGTCGAGCGCTTGAGCGGCTTCGAAGCGGCGATCGCGCTCGGCCGCGCTGCGGCCGTCGCCACGCCGGCGATCCAAGTGGTGCCGCGCGACAGCGGCAGCGCGGTCACCGTCGATCGGCTTGACGTGCGGCTGCCCGGCGGCGAGCGGATCGTCGCCGCCGAGCAGGTCGCCTTTCCGGCCGGCGAACGGGTTCTGGTGACCGGGCCTTCCGGGTCGGGCAAATCGACTTTGTTCCGCGCCATAGCCGGCATCTGGCCGTTCGGCTCGGGCCGCGTGACGGTGCCGAAGGGCGCCAAGATCATGCTGCTGCCGCAGCGGCCTTATTTTCCGCTGGCGCCGCTGGCGGCGGCGGTCGGCTATCCGGCCAAGGCCGGCACGTTCGACGAGGGGCGGATCGCCGAAGCACTGGTCGCGGTCGGGTTGCCGGAATTGGTCGAACGGCTCGGCGAGGAAGCGCACTGGAATCGCATGCTCTCGCTCGGCGAACAGCAGCGGTTGGGCATTGCGCGAGCGCTGCTACAGGCGCCCGACTATCTGTTCCTTGACGAAGCGACCGCGTCGCTCGATGAAGCGGCCGAGGCGGCGCTCTACCGTTTGCTGCAGGAGCGGCTGAAGAACACCACCATCATCTCTATCGGCCATCGCTCGACGCTCAACGCCTTCCACGGCCGCCGCGTCGTGCTGGTGGCGGACGAGGATACCTATCGGGCACGAGAGATGCCGCTGGTTTCGGCGGCGGAGTAATCCGGCCAATTGCGAAGCGCTCAAAAACGAAGCGGGCGGCAGCTTCGCGCCGCCGCCCGCAGCTTTGAGCGTTCAGCAGCCTCGCGGGTCTACTTGATCGAGCTAAGGTTGATGGCGGCCGACAATTTCGCGATGAAGGCCGCGCCGCACCAGTTGGAGCCGGGACCGCCCGGATTGATCGGGGTGCTGGCCACACCCGACGCTGTCTGATCGCTGGTAAAGGCGTTGCAATCACCCTTGCTCAGGTTGGTGTCGTAGTAGCGCAGGTCGAGGGTAAAGATCTTGTAGGTGATGTCGAGGCCGACGTCCCAGGTCAAATAGCTCTTATACGGGATGCCGTTCGGATAAGGAGCGACGCAAGCGACCCCAGCGCCCGTGCAATAGAAGGAGTCGCTCGTGCCTAGCGCCCAGTAGCCAACGTCACCAGACAAAGCGGCACCAATCCCATTCGGCAGCAAATTCGAAGGAGCCGTCAATGTCACGTTGCCAGTCGTAAACCAGCCGTCGGCACCGGAATTGAGGACCGACGGTGAATACCACTCCTGCAGGCCCAACGAGAGATTATCGTTCACCGTATAGGTCGCCTTGGCGTACCCCTCGATAAAGCTCAGGTCCGACTTGATGACATTTCCGTTCAGCAACGACGACTGGCACCCAGGAACAATCGAGTTGTAGCAGGTGCCGCCCGGATACCAGTAGTACCAAACGCCGAAATCCAGCGCGAGCTTATCGAACGTCGGACGAATACCGCCGTAGAAGTCGACCTCGGCTGCGGCGCGATTGGGGAAGTCGATGCTTTCGCCCGATACGCCGACGTAGCCCTGCCAAGCCTTGCTAAAGTTGTAGCGCGGTTCGAAACCGGCTTGGGTTGACGGCTGGTGGTTCGACTGAGTAATGCCGCGGAAATTGTAGTCCGACATCAAAGCGGCGGTGATAGCAACATCCCATGGCGACGGTGCCGGCGCCGGTGGTGCCGCCTTGACCGCCATATCGGCGGCCATGGCGGTGGAGGAGGCCAAGCTGACGGCAACAGCAAACGAAAAAATAAATCTCTTCATAATCCGTCCTTTTTCTCCGCCTGTCCGCAGACGGCGCTTGCGCCAGACCGGATACAGACGGACCCATCCTCGTGCCGCGCAGGCGCGGCGGGGATTGGAAGTAATTTTTTTATTATTTTGTTGCGGGGCCAAGATGAAAGATACAGCAAATGCTGATTTTTTATGCGCCTGAAGCGAATTTATGACGTATGTGCTGCGGGGGACACACTACTCTCCAATACTTGCTTCGCGCCGCCAAGGCGCACGCCGTCAGGCGCTGTTTGTGTTTCCACAAACAGCGCCTGACGCAAGACTTTCAGGGCAATCTATCGGCGCGACGACGCTGCGCGAGGTCGACTACTCGCCCTCCGCGCCGATCGCATAGGCGGTCTCGCCGTGAACCGCGTCGTCGCCGACCTTCAGAGTCGCCTCATCCATCCGCAGCGGCACGATGAACGAGATGACCTTGAGGATGATCAAGGTGGCGATGATGTTGTACACGATGATGAACGCGGCGCCCTCCGCCTGCAGCAGCAGCTGCGGGGCGTTGCCGTAGAGCAAGCCGGTCACATTGATTCCCGGCGCCTCCTTGTCGGTGCCGATATATTGCAGCATTTCCGGGTTGGCGAGGATGCCGACCAAGAGCCCGCCCGTCAGGCCGGCGACGCCATGGGTGGAGAACACGCTTAGCGTATCGTCCACTTTCATCATGAACCTGGTCTTTTGCAGCTTGTTCATGGCGAGCCACGGGATGATGCCGGCGCACACGCCAATGGCGATCGCGCCTAGGCCATCGACGTAGCCGGCACCCGGCGTGATGGCGACCAGACCCGCGATCATGCCGTTGACCGCGCCGAGCACCGACGGCTTGCCGTAGGCAAACTTGTCCATCAGCGTCCAGACCAATAGCGCCACGGCGGTGGCGGTGTTGGTATTGAGCACCGCCGCGCCGGCGTCGGCGTTGGCAAAATACGGATCGCCGCCGTTGAAGCCGTTCCAACCGAGCCACAGGATGCCGGCACCGACCAGCGTCATCAGCAAGCTATTGGGCGGGAAGTGTTCGCGATCCTGCAGCAGCCGCGGACCGACCATCCATGCCGCGACGAAACCCGATGTGCCGGCGGCAAGATGGATGACATAGCCGCCCGAGAAGTCGGCCACGCCCATGGCGGCGAGCCAGCCGCCGCCCCACAGGCTGAACGCCCCCACGGTATAGACCAGGGTCATCCATACCGGGCAGAAGATCATCCACGCCGTAAAGTTCATGCGGCCAAGCAAAGAACCGGCAAGGATGATGACGGTGATGGCGGCGAACACGAACTGGAAGAAAATCAGGGTCGCCATCGGAAAGGCCAGCGGCGGCATGCCCGCCGCGGCGGCCGGAATTGTCGCTTGGCCGGTGGTGAAGAGGGCCGACGTCGCCAAGCCCGGCGTACCGAGGAAGGGCCAAAGCTGAGGCCCGAACGCCATGTTGTAGTCGAACAGAACCCAGACGACGAGTACCGAAGCGAAAGCATAGATCGACATGAAAGCGGAGTTGATCGCCCATTTCTTTTTGACGATGCCGCCGTAAAGAACCGTGAGCCCGGGAACACTTTGCAGGCCGACGAAAGTCGCAGCCGCTAGCTGCCAGGCATTATCTCCGGTATCTAGCCATTGTGGTGATGGGACGAGTGCCATTAGCTTCCCCCTGTTTCGCCGAAGCCAAATCTGCTGAACGGCATGGGGAAAGGCGGCAAAAACTATGCCAGCTCCTATCCAATTGATCGATATGTTTTTTGTTCGCAATCAGACGCCGAGGACCAAGCGAGATGACTAAAAAGACGACACTTGAATATAAAATAACCAAACAGCCCAATTGGCGCGCAGCAGACAACAATAAGGCTGCGGTCATTGGCGGATTGCCGTCTACAACTTTGCTCGCTTCCGATCGGGCGATGCCGGCGCGACCATGGTCCTGACCAAACCCTTAGCGGCGGCGACTGCCGCGTTGGCGGTCGGCATGGCCGGCCCGGCGATGAGCGGCGAGCCGCACGGCGAAACGGCGGTCGCCTGCAGCAATCCGGCCAGCAGTGCGACGTGGCAGATCAGGATCGACTACGACCGGAGCACCGTGGATTCCTATCCGGCCCGTATCAGCGACGCCGAGATTTCGTGGCGCGACGCGAATGGCTGGAGCTACCGGCTTGACCGCAAATCGGGAGAACTTACGGTCGTGCTCGCGTCAGCCACCGGCGGCAATTTCCTCCATCATCGTTGCAAGTTGGAGAAATGAACCCGCGCCGCCACCGTGTCACGATCCGTGCTGCCCGCAGCCCCGGCGAAATCGGAGCCGTCGATGGTTGAGCGGATTCCCGGCGTTAAGGCCAGCGTGGGGTTCGCCTCCGAGACCGGACCGCGCAAACGCAACGAAGATTTCGCTGGCGCGGTTTTCGGCTCGGAGCTGCCGCAGCCGCGCCGGGATGTGGTGGCGGCGATCGCTGATGGAATTGGCGGCGCCAAGGGCGGCCGCGTGGCAGCCGAAACCGCGGTGCGTGGTTTTCTCGACGGATTTTGCGACTTGTCCGAGACCATGGAAGTGCGACGGGCGGCGGCAGGAGTTCTCGATGCACTCAATGGCTGGATCTATTCCCAGGCTCAGCGGGACAGCAAGTTGGCGGGCATGGGATGCACCTTCACCGCGCTGGTGCTGCGCGGGCGCGTCGCCCACGTGCTTCACGTCGGCGACACGCGCGCTTATCGCCTCAGCGGTGACCGCCTCACCTGCCTGACCACCGATCATGTGCGGGACGACGGCACCGGTCGGTCGCATGTCCTTACCCGCGCGCTCGGCGTCGAGACGGAGTTGCGGCTGGACTATGCCACCCAGCCGATGGCGCGGCACGACCGCTTCCTTTTGTGCAGCGACGGTGTGCACGGCTTCCTCGGCGCCAAGGCCATCGCTGACATTCTGCGCGAGCGCTCTGCCTCCGAGGATACCGCCCGAGCGCTGGTGACAGCAGCGCTGCAGTCCGGCAGCACCGACAATTGCACGGCCTTGGTGCTCGACGTGGTCGAGCTGCCGACGGTGGAATCGGCTGAGATCGGCGCTGCGATCACGCAACTGCCGCTGATCCCGGTACCGTTTGCCGGCGAGACGATCGACGGCTTTCTGCTCAAAGTGCCGGTGTCCGACGGACGATACACCCGCCTGTTCGGCGCGGCGGACGAGATCGAGGGCGGCGAGGTGGTGTTGAAATTTCCGAAGCCCCAGGTCGCGGCGGTGACCGTCTATCGTGCCGCGTTCGCGCGCGAGGCCTGGGTGGGCGCGCGCGTGCACAGCCCCTGGGTCGGCCGCATCATTGAAATGCCGCCCGGGCGGCAGACCTGCCTTTACACGGTCATGCCGCTCTACCAAGGCGAGCTTCTGGAGACGCGGTTGACGCGTCGGCCGTTGCTGGGCCTGGAGGAAGGACGCAATATCGCGATCAAGCTGGCGCGCGGCGCTGCGGCGCTGCACCGCGCCGGCATCATCCATCGCGACATCAAGCCCGACAATGTCATTCTCGACGACGGTGGATCGCTCAAGCTGATCGATCTCGGGGTGGTGCGGGTGCTCGGACAGGAGGATTTTCCGACCGAGCAAATTCCCGGAACGCCGGCCTACATGGCACCCGAAATGTTCGCCGGCGAACCCGGCAACGAAGCCACCGACATTTATGCCCTGGGTGTCACCATGTTCCGCGCCTTCACCGGTGAGTTCCCGTATGGCAATCCCGATGCCACCAGCCCGCCGCGCCGCGACCGGCCGCAGCCGCTGTCGGCGCTGCGTCCCGACCTGCCGGCTTGGCTCCAGGCCACGCTCGCGCGAGCGATCGCCATCGATCCGGCCGAACGCTTTCAGGATGTGATGGAATTTGCCTTCGAAATGGAGGCCGGACCGGCGCGCGCGCCGGCGCCGATGTCCCGGCCGCAGACGCTCTATGAGCGCGACCCGGTCCGGTTCTGGCAAGGTGTCGCCGCATTGCTCGTGCTGGCGCTGATCTTGTCACTGCTGCGGCATTTGAGGTAGTGCCCCTTCGGGCATCCGGGCGTGAGGCGGCATGGCGTCACCAAAGTAAGCAAGGAGTGCGTTCCATGAAGGCCAGTGTTGACGGCTATATCGTCGCGCAAAGCGACGACATCGTCGCATGCGCCGGCTACCAGTATTTTCCGCGCCCGGCGGTGCGCATGGATTGGCTGGAAAAGACCGAGAAGACCGCGGACGATCTGAAATGCCCCCACGGCGTCCAATTCTACGACGTTGTCGTGGACGGCAGGCGGCACCAGCGCGCGGCCTGGTCCTACGAAGCGCCGCGGCCGGAGATGGTGCAAGTCGCCGGCCGGTTCGGCTTCTGGGAGGACGTCGAGGTGAGCTGAGGCGCGGCGCGCCGTCACGCGGCCGCCTTCTCGCGATTGGCCGCGAGCCGCGCGTCGACCAGAGCCACCGTCGCGTCGATGACGGGATGGCTCATTCCCTTCTGCTTGGCGATCAGTTGCACGAGCTTGTCGGCGCGTTCGATATTCGGCGCGCCGTTCTGCAGCGCGCGCGCCGCCGAAGCCGGACGCGTCAGCGATTGTGCGGCCGCGGCATATTTCTCGAACGGCACCATGTCTTCGGGCTTGGCGCCGAGCTTGATGCAGAGATCGTTGACGAAGTTGTAGACCGAGCGCGAGGTCTCAATATCTCCGTGCACGGCCTCTCGCGCGGTGCGCATGCCGTCCTTGGTCACGCAGCGATAATTGCCAGCCAACAGCATCGCCCATTTGGCGAGCGGCACGAAAATCGAATCGTAGA
>Ga0208455_1000461_pt1 | contig 17488 bp, 15 predicted proteins | sample June2015DPH_4_50_FD_184690 | JGI IMG/M metagenome (GOLD analysis project Ga0208455, IMG submission 184690) | Peatland microbial communities from SPRUCE experiment site at the Marcell Experimental Forest, Minnesota, USA - June2015DPH_4_40... | ecosystem: Environmental > Terrestrial > Soil >... | reverse complement strand
CCAGGGTGGCGCTCGTCGGCGACGCCAAGCCGATCCTGCAAAGCCTGCTCGCGGAATTGCCGGCGCGCAACGCCAAGCGCGCATCGCTGCAGGCGGGAATGGACGAGCGCCAAGCGAAGTGGCGCAAGCGCTTCGAGAAGATCGCCCCGCAGGTCGCCTTCCTCGAAGTGATGCGCGCCGAACTGCCGGAGGACGGTATTTTCGTCGACGAGGTCACCCAGCTCGGCTTCGCCGCGCGGCTGGTCTTTCCCGTCTACAAGCCGCGCACGTTTCTTTCACCCGGCTATCAGGATCCGCTGGGCTGGGGATTTGCCACGGCGCTGGGCGCACAGGATGCGCGGCGCGATGTGCCGGTGCTTTCGATCTCCGGCGACGGCGGCTTCATGTTCACCGCCACCGAGCTTGCCACCGCCATGCAGCACCGCATTCCGCTGGTAACGGTGGTGTTCAACGACGGCGCCTTCGGCAATGTGCGCCGCATCCAGCAGGAGCGCTTCGGCAACCGGCTGATCGCCTCCGATCTGGTCAATCCCGATTTCGTCGCCTTCGGCAAGAGCTTCGGCGCCGAGGCGGTGCGGGCGCGATCGCCAGCGGAACTCGGCCAAGCCCTGCGCCGCGGCTTTGCCCGCCGCGACGGCCCGACCGTGATCGAAGTCCCGGTTGGCGCGCTGCCGAGCCCGTGGGAGTTCATCCATATGGGGCGAGTGCGCGGTGGCTGACGGCCCCGGACCGGCGACAACGCCACGCGATTCCGCTATCACGCTCGCAATGCATCTGATCACAACAACGTCCGAGCTTACCGCCGCGTGCCGGCGGATGGCGTCCTACCCCTTCGTTACCGTCGACACCGAATTTCTGCGCGAAACCACCTATTACCCGCTGCTGTGCGTGGCGCAGATGGCCTCGGCCGACGAGGCGGTGGTGGTCGACGCGCTGGCGCCGGGTATCGACCTGGCCCCCTTCTTCGCGCTGATGGCGGACGAGAAGGTAATGAAAGTCTTTCATGCCGCGCGGCAGGACATCGAAATCGTCTGGCACCGCGCCAAGCTTATTCCGCATCCTATCTTCGACACTCAGGTCGCGGCCATGGTTTTGGGCTACGGCGATTCCATTTCCTATGACCAGCTGGTGCAGCGCATCACCGGCGACACGCTCGATAAATCGCATCGCTTCACCGACTGGACACGCCGGCCGCTCTCCGAAGCGCAGCTGTCCTACGCGGTCTCCGATGTCACGCATCTGCGGGATGTCTATGCGGCCCTGGTCGAAGACCTCGGGCGGCGCGCCCGGGTCGATTGGGTGCAAGAGGAAATGCAGGTGCTGACGTCGCCCGACACCTACCGCATGGATCCGGAGAACGCCTGGCAGCGCCTGAAGACGCGCATACGCAAGCCCAAGGAGCTTGCCGTGCTGATCGAGGTGGCGGCCTGGCGCGAGCGTGAGGCGCAGTCGCGCGACGTGCCGCGCTCCCGCGTGCTCAAGGACGACGCGATCGCCGATATCGCCGTGCAGGCGCCGACGACAACCGAGAAGCTCAAGAACCTGCGCTCGCTGCCCAAGGGCTTCGAACGCTCGCGCTGGGGCGAGGCGATCGTCGCCGCGGTGGCGCGCGGTCTGGCGCGGGATCCGAAGACACTGCCGCGCCCGGTGCGGCTGCAGTCCTCGGCCAACGGCGCCGCGGTCGTCGAACTGCTCAAGGTGCTGTTGCGCATGATTTCCGAGCGCCACCACGTCGCCGCCAAGGTGATCGCCACGGTCGACGATCTCGAGCGCATCGCCGCCGATGACGTCGCCGATGTCCCCGCGCTCAGCGGCTGGCGCCGCGAGCTGTTCGGCGAAAAGGCGCTCGCGCTCAAACACGGCAAGCTGGCGCTGGCGATCGAGAAGGGTCGGGTGGCCGCGGTCGAGCGCGGATAGCCTCGGCCTACCCCAGCAGCACCACCGGCTCGCGGCCGATGAGCCGCGCCAGCACGCGCAGCCGGTTCAAAACCCGTTCGCCGTAGAGCGCCGCGAATTGACTGGGCAGCCGCAGCGCCAGCCGATGCCGCTCGACCGCGAGCGGCGTTCGCGGCAGCACGCCAGGCATGGCCGCGGACACGACATAGGCGAGCCGCAGCGCCGCGCCGAGCACGCGCGCGCGGTCGAGGCCGCGTGTCGAAGCAAGCTCGCGCAACCGCGGCGACAGCTCGTCGTCCATCACCAGTCCGACGTGGCGATAAAATACCGCGAGTGCCAGATAGGCACGGCCTGGATGGTCGATGGCGGTGAAGCCGCCATGGGCAATGATATTGAGCGATTGCTCGCCGCGGTAATCGGGATGCGCCCGCCAGCCGATATCGGCCAACAGGCAGGCGGCGTGACGAAGCCGGCGTTCCTCGGCCGTTTCACTGAGGCCGGAGGAGGCCATGAAACGGTCGGTCCATGCGATCAGCTCTTCGCCGTGGCGCGGCGAGCGCGAACGCAATTTGTTGAGCCCGCGTGCCGCTTCGATCAGCGCATCCTTCTCCTTGTCCTTCTGCTTGAGCAGCGAATAGAGCAAGCCCTCGCGCACGCCGAGTGCGGAGAATATTACCTGGCGCGGCTTGCCGATGCGCACGATGTATTCCAGCACCAGGGCCGCATAGGACAGCAACGGCCGCCGTGCACTCGCCACCACTTCGATGTTGGAGAGCGTCTCGGCATCGACCCGATGCACCAAGCGGGCGAATTCGAGCGCGTCATCGGCGGCAATGGCGTAGCCGTGCATCACGTGCAGCGGGTATCCGGTCTGCCACATGTGCAGCCGCGCCAGCGCCCGCCAGGTGCCGCCGACGGCGTAGAAGTTGCGGCCCTCGCAGTCGCTGAGCAGCGGCAACGAGCCGAGGGTTTTCTTGACGAACTTTTCCGCCTTCTTGAGAGATTTTGCCGAAATGTCGGCCAGGGCCAGACCGCCGAGCGGCCGGGTCAAGCCGCGCCCGGCGCGCGTGCCGTGGACATTGACCAGTTCGAGCGAGCCGCCGCCGAGGTCGCCGACCACGCCGTCCGCCTGATGCACACCGGAAATGACGCCGAGCGCGGTCAACTGCGCCTCGCGGCCGCCGGACAGCACGTCGATCTCGGTTCCGATGATTCGCTCGGCGAGCTTGATGAAGGCGCGGCCATTCTTGGCGTCACGGCAGGCCGCGGTGGCGATGGCCAAAACTTTCTTCACCCCGATGGTCGTACAGAGCGCGCGGTAGCGCTTGAGCGCGGCCAAGGCCTGCTCGACCGCGTCGGCGGCGAGCAGTCCGGTGGACTGCACCTCGCGGCCGAGCCCGCATAACGCCTTCTCGTTGAACAGCGGCGTCGGGCTGCGGGTCAGCCCCTCGTAGACGACAAGCCGCACGGAATTCGAGCCGATGTCGATCACCGCCAGTGGCGGACCATCGTCGAGGCGTCCCTGGGCGTCGATCTTGGCGCGGCTCATCTTTTGCAATCAGCGCCGGGCAATCGGTGGCGCGTTTGCGGCTTCGCTCACGCCCGCTCCGAGCGATGCCGTAAGCGGGGAATGGACTCTTTCGGCGACTTTCCGCGCCCCGAAAGGCTTGGATTGGTCATGAAGTAGGATTGGGCGTTGAAGGGCTCCTCGCCCGGCCCCGGCTTGATGCGCGACGAGGAGCCGTCGGCGACGAGCTCCCAGCTCTGCTGGTTGTCCTTGAAATTCGCGACCATGATCTGATCGAGCACCTGCTCGTGCACGGTGGGATTGAGGATCGGGCAGAGCACTTCGACGCGACGGTCGAGATTGCGCGGCATGATGTCGGCGGACGAGATATAAACCGCAGCCTTCGGATGCGGCAGACTGTGGCCGGCGCCGAAGCAATAGATGCGGCCGTGTTCGAGGAAGCGGCCGACGATGGACTTGACGCGGATATTCTCGGACAGGCCGGGAACCCCCGGCCGCAGGCAGCAGATGCCGCGCACCACCAGTTCGATCGCCACGCCCGCGCTCGAAGCGCGATAGAGCGCGTCGATGATATCGGCATCGACCAGCGCATTCATCTTCATCCAGATGGCCGCCGGACGGCCGGCCTTGGCGTGGGCGATCTCCTCTTCGATGTGCGCGTGGATGCGCTTGCGCAATGTCAGCGGCGAGACCGCCATGCGCTCAAGCTCGGCGGGCTCCGCGTAGCCGGTGACGTAGTTGAACGCGCGGGTGACGTCGCGGGCGATGGCAGGATCGGCGGTGAAGAACGACAGGTCGGTATAGATGCGGGCGGTCACCGGGTGATAATTGCCGGTGCCGACATGCACGTAGGAGGCGAGCGCGGCACCCTCGCGGCGGACCACCAGCGAGAGCTTGGCATGGGTCTTGAGCTCGAGGAACCCGTACACCACCTGCACGCCGGCGCGTTCGAGATCGCGCGCCCAGCGGATGTTGGCCTCCTCGTCGAAGCGCGCCTTGAGCTCGACGACCGCGGTGACCGATTTGCCGGCTTCGGCGGCCTCCGCGAGCGTCTTGACGATCGGCGAATCCGCCGAGGTGCGATAGAGCGTTTGCTTGATGGCGACGACGTCCGGATCGCGCGTCGCCTGATTGAGAAAATCCACCACCACGTCGAACGACTCGTAGGGGTGGTGGACGATGAGATCCTTCTGCCGGATGGCGGCGAAGCAATCGCCGCCATGGTCGCGGATGCGGCCGGGATAGCGCGGCGTATAGGGCACGAATTCGAGGTCCGGCCGGTCGAGGCTGGCGAGCTGCGCCATCTCGTTGAGCGCCAGCACGCCGTCGACCTTGAACACGCTGTCATCGGTGGCGCCGAGCGCGCGGAGCACGAACCGCTGCAGCTCCGCCGGCATCATCGCCTCGATGTCGAGCCTGATCACCAAACCGCGGCGCCGCCGCTTCAGCGCGGTTTCGAACAGCCGCACCAGATCTTCGGCCTCTTCGAGGACTTCCAGTTCCGAGTCGCGGATGACGCGGAAGGCGCCGACCCCCTTCACCGCATAGCCTGGGAACAGCTTGCCGATGAACAAGCTGGTTTCGGCCTCGATCGAGATCAACCGCACCTCGCCGCCATCCCCGGCCTGCGGCAACCGCACGAACCGTTCGATGCGGTTCGGCATGCGGATCAGCGCGTTCATCGCCTTGCCGTCCTTAGCGCGCGACAGCTGCAGCGCGATCGAGAAGCCGAGATTGGGGATGAACGGGAACGGATGCGCCGGATCGACGGCGAGCGGCGTCAGCAGCGGGAACACGTGGGCAAGAAAATGGTCCTCGAGCCAAGCCTTCTCCGCCTTGCCCACATCGGGACCGTCGACCAGCACGATCCCGGCCTGCGCGAGCGCCGCACGTAGCTCGCGCCACTGCGTCTGCTGGTCTTGCACCAGCAGCACCACGGCCTCGGCAATGCGCACGAGCTGCTCGGCCGGGGTCAGTCCCTCGGGGCTCTTGGTGCCGATGCCGGCGCGCACCTGGGCGCGCAGGCCGGCCACGCGCACCATGAAGAACTCGTCGAGGTTGTTCGCCGAGATCGACAGGAATTTCAATCGCTCAAGCAGCGGATGACCGCGATTGGCGGATTCCTCGAGGACGCGGCGGTTGAAATTGAGCCACGACAGCTCACGGTTGATGAAGCGGTCCGGGCTGGAGGCCAAAGCCGACGCAGCGTGCCGCTCCGCCGGTTCGGCGAGCCGCGACGGCGCTTCCAGCGCCGCCGCAGGGCTGGATTCGAGCGCAACAGCGGTCGCTTGGCCGCGGTCGACCATAACCACTCCTTGGTCCTCGAGCCTCACCCTCGCCGTCCTAGATAACGATTCCATGACTTTCACCAACGAGATAAGGCGGCGCGGCGGCGCGCCGTCAAGCCTTCCCTGGAGCGGGACCGGAGACGGCACGGCGGCCACCGGTCTCGGCCTGATAGATCAAAGAGTTGCGGCCTTTTAATGCTTGACGGCATGAGCAACGAGGCCTATCTGCGCCTCGTCGGTCAGAAAAGCAAACTGAACGACTTCTAAACTCGGCAATTAAGCCATGGGCAGTACCAACGCTGGTACGGCCGGCACTCGATTGTCGGTCTTACCGGTCAGCATCACGACCGTGCGCGGCATCGACGGCTGCGCGATGGCAAAAGACCGCGGCTAGCGATCTCTTGCCAACGCTCACGCCGAACCCGCGAAGCGCGGTAAAGGAGGCGAGCGATGGTCGCAAGACTCGCAAAGCGGCTGAATGGTGACCGCCGGCACGCCCTGCCGGTCGGACCGATCCACGAAGAACTCGACGAGCTGGCGGTGGCGGAAGCCCATTCGGTGCTCATTGTGCCGACTGAAGCTTCGCCTTTGCCCAGCGATGCCCGCAGTCCGGAAGCGGTCGGCAATGAACTCGAGCGGCTTTACGCCTCTCTCGAAGCGGTCACGCCGGACAACCATCCGCGCACGGCGAGGCTTTTGCGAGCGAGCAACCGAAAGGTGGCGCAAAAAGTCATCGAGGAGGCGGGCGAGGTCGCGCTCGCAGCCGTCAAACACAATGACCGGGCGATCGTGCGCGAGAGCGCCGATCTCCTTTACCATCTCGCCGTGCTGTGGCGCCGGGCCGGGATCGGTCCTGCCGACATCTGGTCCGAGATGCGCCGCCGCGCCGACAGTCTCGGCATCGCGGAGAAGCTGCCGAAGTCAAAAGCGTAAGCACGGCGCTTAGCGCGTGTTTGCACTGCCTGCAAAAAAGGCCGGGGAAACTCCCCGGCCGCTTCTGAGGGCCCTTGGCGTCAGGGCGGCGTTTCAAGCTGTTTTGAAACACCGCCCTGATTTCTTCTTCATGGTTCCACAGGCTTGTGGCTGTGCTCCAGAAGTCCTCGAAGGAAGACCGTTCGGCTGAGATCAGGCAAAGTCGAAGCGATCGGCGTTCATCACTTTGGTCCACGCCGCCACGAAGTCTTTCACAAACTTGTCCTTCGAATCCGCGCACGCATAGACTTCCGCCAGCGCGCGCAGCTGCGAGTGCGAACCGAAGATCAGGTCGACCGTGGTGCCGGTCCACTTGACCGCGTTCGTCTTCCGGTCGCGGCCCTCGTACACGCCATCGGAGCCGGCGGTCGGCTGCCATTGCGTGCGCATGTCGAGCAGGTTGACGAAGAAGTCATTCGTCAGCTTGCCGGGCTGGTTGGTGAAGACGCCGTGCTTGGACTGCCCGGCATTGGCGCCCAATACGCGCAGGCCGCCGAGGAGAACCGTCATCTCCGGCGCCGTCAGCGTCAGCAACTGCGCCTTGTCGACCAACGCCTCCTCGGCCGTCATGAGGTGCTGGCTGCGGTAATAGTTGCGGAAGCCGTCGGCGAGCGGCTCGAGCGGCGCGAAGGATTGGACGTCGGTCTGCTCCTGCGAGGCGTCCATGCGTCCCGGCGTGAACGGAACCTTCACCGCGACCGCGGCCTTCTTCGCCGCTTCCTCGACGGCCGCGCAGCCGCCGAGAACGATCAGGTCAGCAAGCGAAACTTTCTTGCCCTTGGACTTACTCTTGGACTGCGAAGCATTGAATTCCTTTTGGATCGCTTCGAGCTTGCGCAGAACCTTCGCCAACTGAGCCGGCTGGTTGACGTCCCAGTCCTTTTGCGGCGCAAGCCGAATGCGCGCGCCGTTCGCTCCGCCGCGCTTGTCGGAACCGCGGAACGTCGACGCCGACGCCCAAGCCGTCGACACCAGCTGCGAAACAGTCAGGCCGGAGGCGAGGATTTTCGCCTTCAGGGCGGCAATGTCCTTCTCCCCGATCAGCGGGTGATCGACCGCGGGGATCGGGTCCTGCCAGATCAGAATCTCCTTCGGCACGAGCGGGCCGAGATAACGGTGAATCGGCCCCATGTCGCGGTGGGTTAGCTTGAACCACGCCCGGGCGAACGCGTCGGCGAACTGGTCCGGATACTCGTAGAAGCGCCGCGAGATCTTCTCGTAGATCGGGTCCATCCGCAGCGACAGGTCCGTGGTCAGCATGGTCGGCACATACTTCTTCGACTTGTCGTAAGCGTCCGGGATCGTGGCGGCGCCGCCTTTCGCCTTCCACTGATAGGCGCCGGCCGGGCTCTTGGTCAGCTCCCATTCGTTGTTGAACAAGTTATCGAAGAAGTGGTTGCTCCACTTCGTCGGCGTCTGCGACCAGGTGACTTCCGGGCCGCCGGTGATCGCGTCGGCGCCCACGCCCGTGCCAAACTTGCTCTTCCAGCCGAGACCCTGCTCTTCGATGGCCGCGCCTTCCGGCGCCGGGCCGACCAGCGACGGATCGCCGGCGCCGTGGGTCTTGCCGAAGGTATGGCCGCCGGCAATCAGCGCGACGGTCTCCTCGTCGTTCATCGCCATGCGCGCGAAGGTCTCGCGAATGTCCTTGGCCGCCGCGAGGGGATCCGGCTTGCCGTTCGGCCCTTCCGGATTGACGTAGATCAGGCCCATCTGCACGGCGGCGAGAGGATTCTGAAGATCACGGTCGCCGCTGTAGCGTTCGTCGTCCAGCCATGTCCCTTCGGGACCCCAGTAAAGTTCTTCAGGCTCCCAGACATCGGCGCGGCCGCCGCCGAAACCGAACGTCTTGAATCCCATCGACTCCAGCGCGACGTTGCCGGCAAGAATTATCAGGTCGGCCCAGGAGATTTTGCGGCCATATTTTTGCTTGATCGGCCAGAGCAGCCGGCGCGCCTTGTCGAGGCTCGCGTTGTCCGGCCAGCTGTTGAGCGGCGCGAAGCGCTGTTGGCCAGCTCCGGCGCCGCCGCGGCCATCGGCAATGCGGTACGTGCCCGCGCTGTGCCACGCCATGCGGATCATCAGTCCGCCGTAATGGCCGAAGTCGGCCGGCCACCAGTCCTGCGAGTTCGTCATCAAGGCACGCAGGTCCTTGATCACGGCCTTCAGATCGAGGCTCTTGAACTCCTTGGCGTAGTTGAACACCTTGCCCATCGGATCGGACAAATCGGAGTTTTTACGCAGAACGCTGAGGTCCAACTGATTGGGCCACCAGTCGCGGTTCCTGTGGGCGTGGGTGAACGGGCACTTGCCCGCGCTCTTCTCGGTCTTGGCGTCCATGTCTGTCTCCGATCGTGTTTTGTAATTTTCTTCGGGTTGTTCCGCACGGAACGATTATGACTTCTGGGGGTTGTTGCCACTCGTGCTATTTCTAGGCTTCTTCCGCAATCAGGTCCAATCGTATTGCCTAGGGCTGTCGATAAGCGTAACTTATCGGGATGATCACCCTGCGTCAGCTTCGTTATTTGACCTCGCTCGCCCATCACCGGCATTTCGGGCGAGCGGCGGCGGACTGCGCGGTCACCCAGCCGGCTTTGTCCATGCAGGTCCGCGAACTCGAGCGGAAAATCGGTGCCGAACTGGTGGAGCGGCGGTCGGGTGAGATCGCGCTCACCGAGACCGGAGTCGAAGTCGCGCAGCGGGCCGAGCGCATTCTCGCCACCACCCGCGATCTCATAGACTTCGCTCGCCATCGCGGCGTGCTCAGCGGCAAGCTTCGCCTCGGTATCATCCCGACGCTGGCGCCCTACATTTTGCCGCGCGTGCTACCGCGGCTGCAGACGAGCTATCCGCAACTGCGTCTGGAGGTCCGCGAGACCCAGACCAAGATGTTGCTCGAAGAACTTGCGGGCGGCGATCTCGACGCGGTGATGCTGGCGTTGCCGGCGGACGGCGCCGACGTGGAGATACTGCGGCTGTTCGACGACCCATTCCTGCTGGCGCTGCCGGCCGCCGATCCGCTGCGAGGGCGCGTCGCGGCCGAGGATGTGGACCAGCGGCGGCTCATTCTCCTCGAGGAAGGACATTGCCTGCGCGACCAAGCGCTGGCCTTCTGCGCGGCAGCGCGCGGCGACACCCCCGCCACGCTCGGCGCCACATCGCTCGCGACCGTGATGCAGATGGTCGCGAACGGTTACGGGGTGACGCTGGTGCCGGAAGTCGCCGCTGCCGTCGAGGTTCGCGACAGCCGGGTCAAGCTTTTGCGTTTTGTCGAACCCGAGCCGGCGCGCACCGTCGGGCTCGCGTGGCGGCATACCTCGCCGCGCAAGCAGGATTTCGCGGCGCTGGGCGAGATCATCCTTGCAACGCTCGGCCTAGCCGCTCGGCGAAGTCTCACCACGAAAAATCTCCGCCGCCAGCGCCCGCGTGGCCGGGCGCCGTTGCCGTAGCGCCTCGTTGTCGAGCGCGATCACCGCCGCGCGTGCGGCGGCAAACGAGCGCTCGATATGGGTCGACAGATAGCCCACTACGCTCTCGTCAAGTGCAAGCTGGCGATCCGCGGCGAGCTTGACGATCACCGCGCGCAGCATCGCATCGTCCGGCGCTTGCAGCGTCGCCACCGGCAAGGCGCGCAGCCGCGAGACGAGGTCGGGGATGGCGGCCGGCCAGGTTGCCGGCGCCGTTGTCGCGGTGAGCAGCAGCGCGGCCTCTTCCTCGCGAGCGAGATTGATGAGATGGAACAGCACGCGGTTGTCTGCCGCCGCGGCGTCCTCGACGACCAGCGCTCCGGTCACGAGCGCAGCTGGAAGCTCGGCTTCGCCAAGCGATCGCCCGGCAACGACGCGCGCACCCGCCGTCGCCGCCCATATCATCGCCAGATGCGTCTTACCTGACCCCTCAGGTCCGATCAGGGCGACGGCATTCGCCGGCCAATCCGGCCAGCAGTCGATGAGCTGGAGCGCGCCCTCGTTGCACGGTCCGGACAGAAAATCGTCGCGGGCATAGCTTTCGGCGTGATCGAGTGCGAGCGCGAGCTGGCGCGGGCGGGAGGACATGGCGCTCAAGTCGACCCTTTTCCGGTGTAGAGCGGGCTCGCCCGGTAACGCTGCAGCGCAAACCGCGTCAACACGCCGGCTGCGGCGGCCAGCGGTATCGCCAGCAACAGGCCGACGAAGCCGAACAGATAGCCGCTGGCGAGCAGCGCAAAGATCAACCAAAGCGGATGCAGCCCGACGCTCTCGCCGACAAGTTTCGGCGACAATACGTTGCCTTCGAGAAATTGGCCGACCAGGACGACGCCGACAACGATCAGAATCCGCGTCCAGTCAGGAAAGAATTGCGCCAGCGCCACGCCGGACGAAACCACCAGAGCGGTCAGCGAACCAACATAGGGAATGAAGGTAAGAAATCCGGAAACGGCGCCGATCAGCACCGCGAAACTCAATCCCGCCAACGTCAACCCGATTGCATAATAGGCGCCGAGGATAGCGCAGACCAGGAGCTGCCCGTGCAAATAGCCCGACAGCGCCTTATTGATCTCGCGCGCGAGCGTGCGCGCGATGTCGCGCTGTCTCCGCGGGATCAGGTCGTCGAATGCGCTGACGACGCGGTTCCAGTCGCAGAGCAGGTAGAACGCCACTACCGGCGTGATGACGAGCAAAGACAGGACAGAGAGGATCGCCTCGCCCTTGGTCCACAACGACGTTAGCACCCCTGTCAGATAGTCCATGGACTTGGTCATCAGAGCGCTGACGAATTCGCCGCCGCCGGCCGTGCTGCCGATAAGGGCTTTCAGCCACGGATGGCTCGGATCGGTTGTCAGCGACTGCAGGCGCTGCACGTAGCCCGGGATGTGATCGATGAAGGATGAAAGCTGGTTTATCAGCACCGGCGCGATGAGGAGGAACACGCCGACGAATGCGATCACGAAAGTGCCGAGCATGAGCAGCGCGGCGACCAGCCGATTGAGCCCGCGCTTGGTGAGCTGGTTGGCCAGCGGATCGAGCAGATAGGCAATTGCCGCCCCGACCACGAAGGGCAAGAGAATGTGATGCAGCAACCAGAACAGGCCGACAAAGACCGCGAGAGCAACGATCCAGAACGCGATGTGCCGCTCGAACCGCATAGCGCAATCCTCAGCGCGGGTTTTGCATTTGAAGTTCCCGTACGAGTTGCCGCTGGATTGCGAGAACTTCAAATCCGCCGCATTAGAGCGCAATCGCTTCAGATTGAATCGATTGGCGCTCTAATATCCTAGTAGAGCATGATCTTTTCGGAAAACCGGCTTCCACGTTTCCGGATCATGCTCTGGCCGATCAATGCCCGGCCCCGAACGAGTTCATATGACGGAGCCACTCGGCGAGATAGAAGGCGATCGAGAGCAAGGTCAAGATGGCGACCAGCCCGACGACGATCTTCGAGGCCAGCATAGCGTCGAACCCGAAGCCTTGCTCGGCAAGCACCAGCGTAGCGAGCAGGATTTGCGCCACCGTATTGGCTTTTGAGACCGGCAGCGGCCTGACCGGCATCGGCCTTCCGACCAGCCAGGCCAGCATAAATCCGCTGATGATCATGATGTCGCGCGAGACGACAAGAATGACCAGCGAGATCGGCAAGGCGCCGGCGATGCCGAGCGCGACGTAGATCGACACGATCAGCGCCTTGTCGGCGAGCGGATCGAGATAGGCGCCCAGTTCGCTCGCCATATGGAAGCGCTTGGCGAGGAAGCCGTCGACCGCATCGCTGATCCCGGTTGCCAGGAAGAGAAAGAAGGCGGCCCGCATCTCTCCCGACATGATCGCCCAGACCACGACCGGCACCAAGATGATGCGCCCCAACGTGATGAGGTTTGGAATACTCAAACGCGTGCCCCCGGCTCCGGCGCGCTCGCCGCGAACGCGTATCCTGGCTCCGCGCGCCGTCCTTGTGCCTCACTTATAGCCGCGCCCGCGCGCTTGCGCACCCGTCGATTCCGACGTAGGAGGCGCCGCGGAGTGCCTCCCCGTCCGGGTAGGCACCATTGCCGATTGGTGGTTCCGTGGACAAGGCACGCTACGCAGCTGCCGGCGTCGATATCGATGCCGGCAACCGCATGGTCGATTTGATCAAGCCGCTGGTGCGGCGAACCGCTCGGCTGGGTGCAGACGCCGAGATCGGCGGCTTCGGCGGCCTGTTCGATCTCAAGGCCGCCGGCTACTCCGATCCCATTCTGGTCGCGGCTACCGATGGCGTCGGCACCAAGGTCAAGATCGCAGTCGAGACCTCGCGTCACGATACGATCGGCATCGATCTCGTGGCGATGTCGGTGAACGACCTGGTGGTGCAAGGGGCCGAGCCGTTGTTCTTCCTCGACTATTTTGCCTCCAGCAAGCTCGATCCGGAGGTCGGGGCGACAGTGGTCGCCGGCATCGCCGCCGCGTGCCGGGAAGCAGGCTGTGCTCTGATCGGCGGCGAGACTGCGGAAATGCCCGGCATCTATCAACGCGGTGACTACGATCTTGCCGGATTTGCCGTCGGGGCGGTGGCGCGCGCGGAGCTGTTGCCGCGGAGCGATATCAAGCCGGGCGACTCGGTGATCGGGCTTACGTCATCGGGCGTGCATTCGAACGGCTTTTCTTTGGTGCGCCGCATCGTCGCCGCATCCGGACTGGCCTGGGACGCGCCGGCCCCGTTCGAGCCCACGCGACACTTGGGCGAAGCCTTGCTGACGCCGACGCGACTCTATGTACGATCGTGCCTCGCCGCGATCCGCGGCAGCAAAGCGGTCAAGGCGCTGGCCCACATCACCGGCGGCGGCTTTGTCGACAACATTCCGCGCGTGCTGCCGCGCGGGCTCGCGGTCGCTTTGGATCTGGACCGCGTACCCGTCCCGCCGGTGTTCAAATGGCTCGCAGTGTCGGGCGACGTCAGCGAGCGTGAGATGTTGCGGACCTTCAACTGCGGCATCGGCATGGTGGCCGTGCTCGACGCCAACGCAGCTGCCGCGGCGTGCGAGCAGTTCACGGCCAATGGCGAGACGGTGGTGCGGCTGGGCGAAATCGTCGCCGCGGATGGCGATGCTCGCGTCGACTTTCGCGGACGGCTCGACCTTTCCTGGTGAGGCGAATGGGCAAGAAGCGCGTCGCCGTGCTCATCTCCGGCCGCGGCTCGAATATGACGGCGCTGATCGAGGCTGCCAGGGCGGAAGACTATCCGGCCGAAATCGCGCTCGTCGTGTCGAACAGGCCCGAGGCGGCGGGCCTGTCCCGGGCGCGCGAAGCGGGCGTCGCGACCGCGATTGTCGATCACAGATCGTTTGGCGAAGACCGCGAGGCGTTCGAACGTGCGCTTGACGCAGAGCTTCGGGCGCAGCGGATCGATTTGGTGTGCCTGGCCGGATTTATGCGACTTCTGACGCCGTGGTTCGTGACCCGCTGGAGCGGCCGGATGCTCAACATTCATCCGGCTTTGTTGCCGCAATTCAAAGGCCTCGATACGCATCGCCGGGCGCTCGAGGCCGGTGTGAAAGAGCACGGCGCGACCGTCCACTTCGTCGTGCCGGAAATGGATGCGGGACCTATCGTTGCGCAGGATTCGGTCGCGGTGCGCGAGGACGACACGGAAGCGACGCTGGCCGCGCGCGTGCTCGAGGTCGAGCACCGCATCTACCCGCAAGCATTGCGCGCGTTGGCCGAAGGCCGGGCAAGCCTGGCCTCCTCGTCGAACGAAAACGTCCCCCGCGAGGGCAGCGCGTAATCCTTCAGAAAGCCAGCTCCCGCGTTTCCGGATCAGGCGCCAAAAAGCAAAACCCCCGGTGCGAGCGCCGGGGGCTACAAGTACCGGGATTTTCCCGGAACGCGCTATCCGACCTTGAGATTCTCCGCCGAAGTCCGGCCGCGATTTGTCACGAGCTCATATTCGACTTCTTGGCCCTCATTCAGCGTGCGCAACCCGGCATGCTCGACGGCCGAAATGTGGACGAACACATCCTTCTCGCCGCTGGCCGGCTTGATGAATCCGTAGCCTTTGGTCGAATTGAACCACTTGACGGTACCCTTGTCCATCGTCTGTCTCCTCAGTCAGTCAAACTTCGGCGCAGCAACAGCCGCCGCACGCCGCGTGCAGGTGCCGCGCACCGCGCCACAAGCCAGATTTTGGGGGAAGGTCCGAAACGATCGCGTCGGCAAGACTGCACCGGCCGGAAGGCCAAAATCCGATTGAGAGCAAAAAACAAACCGAGAAATGCGGCGCAAGCATGGCTGCTATGAGCCGCGCACTTTGCCAGTTCGCAAGCCCAACGCCGCAATGGTTTAGCGCGAGTTAATCCGAGGCGCTTTGTCCGGAGTTGTTTCCGCGCCCCAGGAACGCGCCGACGGCAACGACCAAGAGCGCGCCGGCGCCGCCTGCTGCCATCTCGATCCACGATGCAGCGTTCTCGCCAAGCGCCGCAGTCAAGTAACCCGCGACCGCCGGGTCGACCGCCATGATGTCGCCGGCGATCCAGCCGAGCAGGGCGGCACCCGCCCAAACCAGAATCGGGAAGCGATCGAGCAGCGCCATGAAGAGAGCCGCACCGGCCAGGATGATGGGGATGGAGACGGCGAGGCCGGTCACGAGCAAGGTGAGATTACCGCGCGCCACGGCGGCGATGGCGATGATATTGTCGAGGCTCATGATGAGGTCGGCTACGGCGACGATTCTCACGACGCGCCACAAATGCGTTGCCGCCTCGACTTCGTTCTTATCGCGATCCTCCGGGACCAGGAGCTTGACCGCGATGTAAATGAGCGCAAGTCCGCCGATCAGTTTAAAATAGGGAAACATCAACAGCTGCGTGACGACAGCGGCGAAAATGATGAGCAAAAGCGCCGCGGTGCCAGCGCCGATCAGGACGCCCCAGTACCTCTGGCGCGGCGGCAGACGGCGACACGCCATGGCGATGACCACGGCGTTGTCGCCGGAAAGCAGCACGTTGATCAACACGATCTGCGGGATGGCGATCCAGAAAGCCGCGCCTCCCAAACCCGGGACGCTCGCCTGGAGACCGTCGCTCCAGAACGCAGGATTCAGATACTGCGCGATCCAACCCACCGTTCTTCTCGTCTTTTGCCGGCGGGCTCATGCCGCCGACTGGCCGGCATTGCACGGTGCGCCCGGGCTCATCGAATGCTCGGTGCCCACAGTCGTGGACGCACGAGCGACGCGTCTTCAGCCGACGATTTCGTTTTCGGCGAAGAACTGCGCGATTTCCTTCTCGGCGGTGTCGGCGGCATCGGAGCCGTGCACCGAATTCTCGCCGATCGATCGCGCGAAGACCTTGCGAATAGTGTCGAGTGCGGCCTTGGCGGGATCCGTCGCGCCCATCAGATCGCGATAGGCTGCAATCGCGTTCACTCCCTCGAGCACCTGCACGACAACGGGACCCGACGTCATGAAGTCGACGAGTTCGCGAAAGAACGGCCGCGCCCGGTGGACGGCGTAGAACCTCTCGGCCTGCTCGCGGCTGATCAACACGCGTTTCTGCGCGACGATACGCAGTCCGGCTTTTTCGATCATCGCATTGATGGCGCCCGTCAGGTTGCGGCTGGTTGCATCGGGTTTAATGATCGAAAATGTACGCTCGATCGCCATCACATCGTCCTTTTGGGAATTGCGAATGCAGTGCGGAACCGCGCGGCTTATAGCGTCCGCTCATGATCGCGGCAAGCGGCGCGCCGGCACATGAAGCCGTCGAGCGGCCCCTCTACCGCATGCAACGCCGCTCAGGTCTTGCTGTCGGGTTTCGGCGGCTTTTCGATCTTCACCGGCGGCTTCTTCGCGATCTTCTTCTCGGCTTTTTTCTTCACCGGCTGAAGTGGCGGCGGCGGTTCTTCCACGCGATCCATTTCCTTGAGCCGACCGGCAACAAACCGGTAGACCCCGGGTCGCACACCACTCTGGTAGGTCAGGATCGCGATCCGATCGCCGTTTGGAGTCCGGCCGAGGTTTGCAGCGCTGGGCGGGCCGACACGCGCGACCACATCGCATTCGCTCATGCCAATGGCGATGCCGCCGCCGAGCGAATCCGGCGCAGCCGGCGTTGGGCAGGCGCCGTTTGCATCGACGAGATCATTGGCAGTAACGGGACGCTGCTGCTTCGACTCGTCGAGTTGCGAGTAGGTGTAACCGGCATTGCGGCCGAACACGTCAAGCGGCTTGGAAAACCAGGAGCCGCTGGTGTCGAAATTGGTATTGGCGCAGCCGGCGAGCGCACCGGCCATCGCCAACGTCAGCAACACCCCGCAACGATTTGATTCAACCAGCACCCAAGCCATCCCCTTCAGAGCGACCGGCAGCCTGTGGCAGCATGCGCCGGTTTGTGTTGTGATCGTGGCGCAAAGCGCAAACCGCCGGCCCCGAAGCTTCCACCGCCCCGCCGCAGCTTATAGAATGAATCGCGCAAAGGTAAAAAAACGATGAGAGGACAAGCGCTTGGGCCCACTTCCTGGACGCGGCGCGGAAGCCACGCCGGTGTGACCCCGGTCACGGACTTGGCGGCCGCCTGACAGCACACTGGTATCGACTGCCGCATCGCTTGGCCAAGCCATTTCACAAAGCTCACAACTCCCTGGGGACAATCCATGCACTTGCAATTCGTCGGCTGCGGCGATGCCTTCGGCTCGGGCGGGCGATTCAATACCTGCTTCCATCTCGTCGGACGAGGCATCAACGCCCTGATCGATTGCGGCGCCACCTCGCTTGTTGCGATGAACAAGCTTGCGATCGACCGCAACGAGATCGATGTCATCTTCCTCACGCACTTTCACGGCGATCACGTCGGCGGCGT
>Ga0208455_1000460_pt1 | contig 17572 bp, 16 predicted proteins | sample June2015DPH_4_50_FD_184690 | JGI IMG/M metagenome (GOLD analysis project Ga0208455, IMG submission 184690) | Peatland microbial communities from SPRUCE experiment site at the Marcell Experimental Forest, Minnesota, USA - June2015DPH_4_40... | ecosystem: Environmental > Terrestrial > Soil >... | reverse complement strand
GCCGAGACCAAACGGATTGCCGACCGCCAGGACCCAGTCGCCGACGCGCGGCGCGCCGTCGGCGAGCTTCACATAGGGGAAGTCGTTGCCGTCGACCTTGATCAGAGCGAGGTCGGTGCGCGGATCGGTGCCGATGACCTTGGCGCTGTGCGTCTTGCCGTCATCGGTCGTGACCTGCACGTTCTCGGCGTTCTGCACCACGTGATTGTTGGTCACCGCATAGCCGTCGGCAGTAATGAAGAAGCCGGAGCCCTGGCCGGTGATGACCTGGTGGCCGCCGCCTTCGCCATTGTTGGGCATGCCGAAGCGTCGGAAGAAATGCTCGAAGGGTGAGCCGGGCGGGAACGGGAAGTCGTTATTGCTCAGCCCACTATGGACCGGGCGCTCCATCTTGACGCGCACCGAGATCACCGCCGGTTTGACCTTGGCGACGATGTCGGCGAAGCCGACGGGATGCTGTGGAAGTTGCTGGGCCTCTTGCGACAGGTTCTGCGCATGCGCAGCATCGGCAAACAGGAAATCAGCTTTCGGCGCCATGGAGGGCGCCAAAACCGCCGCCGCGCCAAAGCCGACAATCGTCGTGGCCAGAAGCGCCAGACGCCGCGCGGACAGGCTGCGGCGTGAGGGTGGTGTACTGCCGTTCATTAACGTCTCCAAATCGGTTGTCCGCCTTATGACGGAAGGTACCCCGAGGCCCCGCATTGGCCCGGCAATTTGAGCAAACACTCCTTACGGCGTGCTGTCGGCGGGATTAAAAGTTGGTAATGTGGCTGGCGAGGGAATTCTGTGGCCAAGGTTCCCGGCTCAGCCTTCTTCGCGCATGAGATTAGCGAGGCGGGCTTCTTCGGCGGCGGAGAGGTTGGCGGTTTCGGTAAGCGGGGCGGCGCGGCGGCGGCGCAGCACGACGACGATGGTGGCGATGCCGAGGATGAGGAGTGCGGGCGGCAGGCCCCAGAGCGCCGCGGTGTGCCAGGACAAGGGCGGCTTGAGCAGCACGAATTCGCCGTAGCGGGCGACCAGGAAGTCGAGCACCTGGGCGTCGCTGTCGCCGGCCTTGAGCCGCTCGCGCACCAGCAGCCGCAGATCGTGCGCCAGCGGCGCGTCCGAATCGTCGATCGACTGGTTCTGGCAGACCATGCAGCGCAATTCCTTGGACAGCGTGCGGGCACGGGCTTCCAGGATCGGGTTCGCCAGCATCTCTTTGGGCTCGACCGCCCGCAGCGGCGCCACCGCCGCGAGCAGCAAGACGAGCGCCACGGCGAGCGTCGCCGGCAGCAGGAGGCGCAGGCGCGCGGTGGCCACGGCGCTCACTCCGCCGCCTGCAGCGCCGCTGCGGGCGCTTTCGCCCGCCGCGGCGCGCCGACCCGCAGCCGCCGGTCGGACAACGACAGCGCCCCGCCGGCAAACATGAACAGGGCGCCGAGCCAGATCAGCAGCACCTGCGGCTTGAAGTAGAGCCGCACCGCGACCGAACCGTCCGGGTTGGGATCGCCGAGCGACAGATAGAGCTGGCTGAACCGCCGGCTCATCAGCGCCGCCTCGGTGGTCGCCATGTTGCGGGCCGGGAAGGTGCGCCGGCTCGGCTCCATGGCGCCGAGCAACTCGCCGCTCATGCGCCGCACGGTAAAATGGCCGACCAGTTCGTGATAGTTGGCGCCGGGGCGCTCGAACAGGCCGTCGAAGGTGAGCCGGTAATGCGCGATCTCGACGGTGTCTCCCGGCTTGATCGCGGCGATGCGCTCACTGCCCCAGGCGGTCACCGCGACGATGCCGAGAAGCGTGACGCCGATGCCGAAATGCGCCAGCGCCGTGCCCCAAGCCGAGCGCGGCAGGCCTGCCGCCCGCCGCAGCGCCGCGCCGAACGGCACCCGCAGGATCATGGTGCGCTCGGCCAGATCGATGAGCGCCCCGGCCATGACGAAGATCGCCAGCCCCACCCCGAACGGCGCCAGCACCGGGCCGCCGCGTTGCAGCGCAAACGAAGCGGCAATGGCGACGGCGGCGAGCAGCGCCGCGGCCAGCAGGCGTTGCGCCGCGGCCAACAGATCGCCGCGCTTCCAGCCGAGCAGCGGCCCGAACGGCATCGCCAGGAGAAGCGGCACGAACAGCGGGCCGAAAGTTAAGTTGAAGAACGGCGGCCCGACCGAAATCTTGGCTCCGGTCAAGGCTTCCAGCGCCAGCGGATAGAGCGTGCCGACGAACACCGTGGCGCAGGCCGAGGTCAGGAACAGATTGTTGAACACCAGCGCGCCTTCGCGCGAGATCGGCGCGAACAGCCCGCCCTGCTTGAGCAGCGGCGCCCGGGCGGCATAGAGCGCCAAGGCGCCGCCGATGAAGATCGCCAGGATCGCCAGGATGAAGACGCCGCGCGTCGGATCGGTGGCAAAAGAATGCACCGAGGTGAGCACGCCGGAGCGCACCAGGAAGGTGCCGATCAGCGACAGCGAGAACGCCAGGATCGCCAACAGGATGGTCCAGACCTTGAGCGCGCCGCGCTTCTCCATCACCACCGCGGAATGCAAAAGCGCCGTGCCGGCCAGCCACGGCATCAGCGAGGCGTTCTCCACCGGGTCCCAGAACCAGTAGCCGCCCCAGCCCAGCTCGTAATAGGCCCAGTACGAGCCGCCGGCGATGCCGAGCGTCAGGCACATCCAGGCGCCGAGCACCCACGGCCGCACCCAGCGCGCCCAGGCGGCGTCGATGCGGCCCTCCAGCAGCGCCGCAATGGCGAACGAAAACGCGATCGAGAAGCCGACATAGCCGAGATAAAGCATCGGCGGATGGAAGGCCAAGCCCGGATCCTGCAGGATCGGATTGAGGTCGCGGCCCTCGAACGGCGCGTTCGGGATGCGCAGAAACGGGTTCGAAGTGATCAGAATGAACAGATCGAAGGCCGCCGCAATCCAGGCCTGCACCGCCAGCGAATTGGCCTTCAGCTTGACCGGCAGATTGTTGCCGAACACCGCCACCAGCGCGCCGAAGAACGTCAGAATGAACACCCACAGCATCATCGAGCCTTCGTGGTTGCCCCAGATGCTGGTCAGCCGGTAGATCAGCGGCATCGCCGAGTTCGAGTTCTCGTAGACGTTGAGCACGGAAAAGTCGGAGGTGACGTAGCACACCGCCAGCGCCGCGAACGAAAGCGCCACGAAGACGAATTGCGCCAGCGCCGCCGGCGTCGCCATGCTCATCAGCACCGCATCGTTGCTGCGCGCGCCAACAAGCGGCAGCGAGCCCTGGATCAGCGCCAGGCCCAGCGCCAGCATCAGCGCGTAATGGCCAAGTTCAGCGATCACTTGCCCCCTCCTGCAACCGGTACCGCCGCCTTCTTGGCGTAATCGTCCTGCCAATGCCCGCTCTTCTTCAAGGCGGCGGCGACCTCCTTCGGCATGTAGGTCTCGTCGTGCTTGGCCAGTACCGTATCGGCCTCAAACACGCCGGCGCCGTCCAGCACCCCCTCGGCCACCACCCCTTGGCCTTCGCGGAACAGGTCCGGCAGAACACCATGATAGTTGACCGCGATCTCGCGCTCGCCGTCGGTCACCGCGAAGCGAACCCGCAAATTGTCGCCGCGCACCAGGCTGTCGGCCTTCACCAGCCCGCCCAGCCGCATCCGCGTGCCCGCCGCCACGTGCTTCTCCACCACGTCGCTCGGCGAATTGAAAAATACAATCGAGTCGCGCAGCGCATTGAGCATCAGCCCAACCGCAATCGCCAGAACGCCAAGACCCCCACCAATCAATACAAGCCGTCGTCGCTTACGAGTCATTGTTGTGTCTTCCGCGGCATGATCCGGTCCGTCAACCCTCGAGACCGAGCCCTTTGACCAACTCGTCAATGCGCTTGATCTCATCGGGATGATCGGCAAGCGCGCGCTTGGCATCGGCGGCGGCGTCCTTCGCCTTGTCGCGGTCGCCGAGCACGACGTAAGCGCGCACCAGGCGCAGCCATCCCTCTACGTCGCCGCCATTCTCGCGCAGTCGAGTGGCAAGACGCGCGACCATACCGCGGATCATCTCGCGCTGCTGGTCGTCGTTCACGTTGGCGGCGGCGGCCACGTCGCTCGCGCTCGGCCCCGCCGCGGGCGCCGGCGCGCCGGTCGCCTGAGCAAGCGCTTCACGCACGAATTCGACCCACTGCGCGCTGGCCGGCGCATCCGCCAGCAGAGAGCGCCAGATGGTCGCGGCCTCATCGTTTCTGCCATCCTGCTGGGCTGCGAGACCGAGATAATAGCGGGCCTTCGGCTCGTGCGGATCGCGCGCAACGGAGCGATCGAACGCCGCTTTCGCCTCCGCGGTCACAACGCCGTTTGCGGCCCCCGCCAGTGCTTCGCCGAGGTCGGCCTCGCGCGTTGCGGTATGGCCATTGAGCGCAATCGATTTCCGACTGGCCTCGACCGCGTCGTCGTAGCGGCCGAGTCGCAAATAAACCGGGGCGATCACCTCCCAGCCGGCGCCATCATTAGGATTGCGCTCAAGATGGGCCTCGACCTGGCCCACCAAGTTCGCGACCGACTGTGCCCCGTCTTGCCCCTGCGCTGTCTTGACGCGGGCGAACGCCGGTTCTCCCGGAACGTCCGGCGAGCCGAGCGCGACATAGAGCCCTGGCGCACCGCACGGCAAAATGATCAAAGCGGCGACCGCTGCCACGCGGCGCCACCGCGGATTTGCCGCCGGGGGCGGGGTCTGCGGCTGGGTATCCGCCGCGGTAAGGAGCCGCCGTGACACTTCAAGCCGGGCGGCCTCCGCCTCCGCGTCGCCAATCAGCCCGGCCGCGCGGTCGCTGTCGATTTCCTGCAACTGATCCTTGTAGACATTGAGGTCGCTGCCGCCGCCCAAGCCCCGCAAGCTGCGCCCAAGCGGCCATAACACGGCGAAGATTGCCGCGGCCGTCATCGACGCAAAAGTCACCCACAGGATCATGGCGTCCTCTTCATTCGAACCGGGGGAACGTGGGCACGGCCGCCGTCGAAGCGCGGGGTTACATCATCACGGTGTCAGTGCTGTCGCAATGGGAACCCCGGCGTGGCAATTGCGCACTGTGACGCGGCCGGAGCTCAACCAAGGCATTACTGAAAACCGCGGTGATTTCCGCGCCCAACGCCAGATACGCGAGGCTCGCCCCAGTTTCCCGGCCGCAATCCCCTCCGGCCCGGAAATCACCCGGGCCGATCAGCTTACGGTGGTCCATGTACCGTCGGGATTGCGGCAAGCGGTGCCGCGATCGATCTGCGGCTTGCCGTCAATGTAGACCGTGTGCGTGTACTGCCGGCAGGGAGCGCCGTTGACCTGGTAGGCGGGGCCCGGCACGACATTGCCGTAACGTCCGGAATCCGGATTGCGCCAGGCGACAGGGGCGCCTGAGGGGCCGGCTTCCAGCGCCTGCATTTGCGCCGCATACGCGCGGCGCTTGTCCTCGTCGTCGAGCGCCGCGCCGATGCGGTTCCCGAGGAAGGCGCCGAGCGCCGCACCGGCCAGTGTTCCGGCGACGCGATTGCCAACGCTGCCGCCAACCGCATTGCCGATCACGCCGCCCGCCACAGTGCCGGCCGCGGTGCCGCCAATTTCTTTCGGCCCGGAATCGGTGGAACACGCGGCCACGCCCAAGCCGGCCAGCGCGATTGCAACCAACCTGATCGCCGCCATGACGCCCCCAACGCCCTCGCGGACAGCCCAGCACCGCCCCGCTTCAGTCACATCATCCACAGGCGACGATTGGGGCGAAATTCTGTCAACTCATCCGCCCGGCAGCGCCAGCTCGGCGCGCAAGCCTCCGATCGGCGCGGTGCCAAGCGTGAGTACGCCGCCGTAGAGCTCGGCGAGCTCGACGACGATGGACAGGCCGAGGCCCGAGCCAGGCTTGCTCTCGTCGAGCCGTTGCCCGCGCAACGCTACCTGCCCGCGCTCCGACGGCGAAAGCCCGGGACCGTCGTCGTCGACAATGACGCGCACACGCGGCTTGCCGTCGCCGCCGGGACCGTCGGCGGCGACCTCGATGGCGACCCGCGACTGCGCCCATTTGCAGGCATTGTCGACCAGATTGCCGATCATCTCCTTCAAGTCCTGCTCTTCGCCGCGAAAGCGCGCGTGGTCCGGCAATTCGACGGCGATGGCGATGTCGCGTTCGCGGTGCAGCTTTTCCATGGTGCGCGCCAGCGCGCTCACCACCGGGGGAACGTCGATCAGCGTGCCGACGACGGTAAAGCGCGCGGCGAGCCGCGCGCGCTCGAGCTGCCGCGCCACCTGGTCGCGCATGATGTCGGTTTGTTCGAGCACCTTCTGCGCCAGCGGATCGCTTGCCCTCGCCGCCGCCTCATTGACGAGGACGGAGAGCGGCGTCTTCAGCGCATGCGCCAGATTGCCGACGTGGGTGCGCGCACGCTCCACGATCTCGCGATTGGCCTCGATCAGCGCGTTGGTCTCGCGCGCCAGCGGCGCGATCTCGACCGGGAATTCGCCCTCCAAGCGCTCGGCTTGGCCGGAACGGATCGCGGCAAGGCTTTCTGAAATACGCTTGAGCGGCGATAGCCCGAAGCGCACCTGCAAGGCAATGGTCAACAACAGCGCGGCGGCAAGGCCAGCAAAGATCGCACCGATGACGCGGTCAAAGCTCAGCATCTCCTCGTCGATTTCCGACGCATCGCCCGCCACCTCGATCAGATAACGGCCGTCGTCGCCGAGGTCGATGTTGCGCTCGACGACGCGCAGTCGCACGTCTTCGGGGCCTTGCCCGTAACCCTGCCGGTAGCCGCTCGATGCGGCGGAGCGGTCGGCGGCCTCGGGCAGCCGCGGCAGGTTGGAATCCCACAGCGAGCGCGAGGAATGAACCTCCGGCTTCGGCGTATCGAGCCGCGTGACTTGCCAATACCAGCCCGACAGCGGCAGCTCGAACAGCGGCTCGCCGATCGATTGCGGGAACTTGTCGTTGCCTTCCTCGGGCGAGGCGACGTCGGCGACCAGCGTGCGCAGGTAGACGTCGAGCCGGCGGTCGAAGGCGCGCTCGACGGCGTGACGGTACAGCGAGGACAAAACCAGGCCGGTGACGATGAGGATGATCACCGTCCACCCGGTCGCCCAGAGGAACAGGCGAAACGCGAGCGAATTAGCGCGCATCGGGCGGAGTCAGCAGATAACCGAGACCGCGCACCGTCTGGATCACGTCGACGCCAAGCTTCTTGCGGATGCGCCCGACGAACACCTCGATAGTGTTGGAATCACGGTCGAAATCCTGATCGTAGAGGTGCTCGACGAGTTCGGTGCGCGATACGACGCGGCCAGTATGATGCATGAGGTAGGACAACAGCCGGTATTCGTGCGAGGTGAGCTTGACTGGACTGCCATCGACGGCGACGCGGCCGGTGCGGGTATCGAGGCGGACCGGGCCGCAGGTGAACTCGCTCTTGGCGTGGCCGGCCGAGCGGCGCAGCAGCGCGCGCACGCGCGCCAGCACTTCTTCAAGGTGGAAGGGTTTGGCGACGTAATCGTCGGCGCCGGCATCGAAACCTTGCACCTTGTCGCTCCAGCGATCGCGGGCGGTGAGGATGAGCACCGGCATGGCGCGGCCGGCGCGCCGCCAAGCCTCCAGGACCGAAATACCGTCCATTTTCGGCAGGCCAATGTCGAGGATGACGGCGTCGTAGGGCTCGCTCTCGCCGAGGTAATGGCCTTCCTCGCCGTCGAAAGCGCGATCAACGACATAGCCGGCATCGGTCAGCGCGGTGGCAAGCTGCCGATTGAGATCGGGATCGTCTTCGACAACGAGCAGGCGCAAGAAACGCTCCGAAGAAAACCGCGCTCACAGCCCGCCGACGGGCGTGCCTTTCGCGGCGTCGACCACGACTCGCACCACTTTGCCATCGTGCGCAAGCACTGTCAGCACATAGACCAGTCCTTCGGGGCGGCGACACAGCCGCGCCCGCACCAAGGTCCCCGGCACACGGCTTCTGACGGCGTGCATGGCTGCGGCGAGGCGTAGCACCGTGCCGTTCTCGACCAGGGTGCGACGCTCCTTTTGATTGAGACAGGCGCGCTGCGCAAGATCGGCGCCGTTACGCGGCGTACGGACGGCCTCTTGCGCGCGCGCCGGCCCTAGCGCAACGGCAAGCACCAGCAGCGCGGCGACGGACGCTCGGTTGGCGGTACCCATGCGGCCTCCCGAATGAGGATTTTAAGTTGCTACAGCGTCGCCGCAACGTCGCGGCGGAACTTCAAATCCAAACATCCACGCGGTCAAAAAATCGCTCGTGTCGCTCATTCCGATATTCGCACGCAAGCGTGCGGCAAAGTCGCGAACCTCGGTAAGAAGATACTAGGCGCTTGGCAGTGAACCGGGCGTGAACGGCTGATTTAGGGCAGTTTCTGCCGCTGCCGGGGCTTTTATCTCAATCCGCTGCATCATAGGCTAACGGCCCGGTGGCGGATCGGGGGGAAAACCGATGCTCGGCAAGAGGCCAATATTGCCGCTGGCGCTACTATGGGTGGCGGCGTCCCTCCTCGCCGTCGCTCCCGGTTCTGGTGACGCGCGCGCCCAAAACGCCACGGCCTGGAAAATCGAGGCCGAGCGGGACAAATTGACCGAGCGCGTGTCGCGCTTTGCCTTGACCCTGCCGAAATCCGGTCCGGTGATGCAGGGCAAATCCGTCACGACGGCATTGATTATCACGTGCGCAGGCGGGGCCCCGGCCCGGCCGGCGCATCCGGAGCTGATGATCCTGTTCACCTCTTTGCCGCGGGCGAAGCACGCCAAGGCGATCGCGACCCGGTACCGCTTTGATGACGGCGCCGTTCGTGATTACAAGCTGAAAGTTATCGGCAGAAACGGCGCTCACGCGATGCTGTTGCCGAAATTCGGCAATGGAGATCGATCTTCCGAGCGCGCGCGGGACGCTGCTCGACTTCAACGTCACCGGCGCCGCCGACGCGGTGAAGGCGATTGCCTGCCAATAGAGCCTTATTGCGAGCGGCTACGTGCCATAGCTCCGATTGGGGATCGGGAAACCGCAGCTCGAGCCATCGGTCACCTGCACCTCATCCTCCCAAGGCAAGCGATATTGGCCCGCCATCAGATCGCGCATGTAGGTGTAAGGGCAATCTTGCGCTCCGCCTTTGACCGCGACAAAGCCGCGATGGCCGAATTGGTAGATGTTGTTCTCCACGCCCCAGATCCGCCGTGCCTCGTCGGCAAGCTTTGGCCGCACCTCGGCGGTGATGATCTCATCGGGCACGCCGTTGCCGGTGACGAGCGGCACACCGTCGAAATTGACGATCATGCCTTCGCCCATGGAATTGAACACGCCGTCGGTGCCAGCCATGCAGACGTTCGCGGTGTACATGAGGTTGGTGAACGCGTTGCTCTGATTGCTGACGTGCCAGGCGTGCCGGATCGGCGCCGTGTAACCGGCGGTGCGCAGCATGATATTGGCGCCCTTGTAGGCGCATTCCCGAGCCATCTCCGGGAACATGCCGTCGTGGCAGATGATGAGCGCGATCTTGCTGCCGTTCGGGCCGTCGCACACCGGAATGCCGAGGTTGCCGGGCTCCCAGGGTTCGACCGGCACCCAAGGATGCATCTTGCGGTAATAGAGTTTCAGCTCGCCGCGCTCGTCGATGATGATGCCGCTGTTATAGGGGTTGCCGTCGGGATTATACTCCATGATGGAAAAACAGCCCCAGATGCGGTTCTCCGCGCACGCCTTTCTGAAGCTCGCCACTTCCGGTCCATCGAGCCGCGACATCAGCTCGGCGTTGGTGTCCATCGACAGGCCGTGCAGCGAATATTCGGGAAACACCACAAGGTCCATGGTCGCCATTGCCTTGCGCGCTTTCCGCACCATGCCGCAAATTTTTTTCGTCTGCGCCGCCAGATCGCCTTTGTCGGCAATCGTCGGCAGCTGCAATTGAACGAGGCCGATGACCACGCCGTCGGGAGTCTTGTTCAATCCGCCGAGCCCACTCATTCCCATCTCCTCATTGTTCTCATTCGCTGACTCTGCTCCCGGACGCTTGATTATCTACACCGTTTCGCCGCCGAATTCTGCAGCCGCGCGCCAAGCTGGAGGTGCTGGAGCTGACCCCCGAACCAAAGTCGCGTGTGCCCTCGCTACCGCCGCCGCGCCGCCTTCGGCAGCCGCAACGGCCAGCTCACGATATGGTCTTCGAGGTCTTCGTCGGGTACGTCCGTCTCGCTTGAGCCGACGCGGCTGCGCACCGAGACGCCCGCGGCATGGACGCTCTCGGGATCGCCGGAGACCAGCGGATGCCACCAGTAGAGGTCCTTGCCGGCGGCAAGCAGCACGTACGCGCAAGAGGGCGGCAGCCAGGTAATGGTTTTCAGGCTCTCCGGCGTGAGCTGCACGCAATCCTCCACTTTTTCCAGCCGGTGCGGATAGTCGCGGCAGCGGCAGGTGTCGCCGTCAAGCAAGCGGCAACCGACGTCGGTGTAATAGGTACGGTCGGTTCCCTCCTCTTCGAGCTTGTTGAGGCAGCAGCGGCCGCAACCGTCGCAGAGGCTCTCCCATTCCGAATCTGTCATTTCCTCCAATGACTTACGCCGCCAAAACGGGATGTCCTCGGGGCTTTGATCGGTTGCCATCTGTTCTCCGCACCGGCAAGGGAGGCGCCTGCAAGGCTCTTACGCCCAATTTGCCCCCCATTTCCATTCACACTGTCACCGACACGTCATTGGCCCATGCCGCCGGCTCGGCTAAATCTCGTTGACTGAATCGACAAGGACGGGGCGGATCCCGTTCCGGGAGTACGCAACGCGTGACGGACCTGTTTCCCGAATCGGGCAACGACTGGCGGCGCAAGTTCAAGCGGCTGCTGCTCGATCTCGACGCGCGCATCGATTCCGCCGTTTTCCAGAGCGGCAAATGGGCGCGCGAGCTGTACGAGCGGTTCACCGCGATCATGGATCGTTGCCACGTCGCCGGCTGGCGGCGCTGGCTCATCGTCGAGCCGCTGTCGGAAGCTGCCACTTGGGGCACCGCCGGATTGTTGCTCATGCTGGCGCTCGCCGTCCCCGCCTTCCGCGAGACGTCGGACGAGGACTGGCTGAAGAAATCCGAGCTCGCCGTCACCTTCCTCGACCGCTACGGCAACGAAGTCGGCAACCGCGGCATCAAGCACAACGATTCGGTGTTGCTCGAGGACATGCCCGACCATCTCATCAAGGCGGTGCTGGCCACCGAGGACCGGCGTTTCCACGAACATTACGGCATCGACTTCTTCGGCACCTTCCGCGCGCTCATGACCAACGCCAGAGCCGGCGGCGTGGTGCAGGGCGGCTCGACCATCACCCAGCAGCTCGCCAAGAACCTGTTCCTGAGCAACGAGCGCACGCTCGAGCGCAAGATCAACGAAGCGTTCCTCGCCACCTGGCTGGAGACGCGGCTGTCCAAGAACGACATTCTCAAGCTCTACCTCGACCGCGCCTATCTCGGCGGCGGCGCCTTCGGCGTCGACGGCGCGGCGCAATACTATTTCGGCAAGTCGGTGCGCGACGTGACGCTGCCGGAGGCGGCGATGCTCGCCGGGCTGTTCAAGGCGCCGAGCAAATTCTCGCCGTTGGTTAACCTGCCGGCGGCGCGTGCCCGTGCCAACGTCGTGCTCGACAATCTGGTCGACGCCGGATTCATGACCGAGGGTCAGGTCTACGGCGCCCGGCGTAATCCGGCCACGCCGATCGACCGCCGTCAGGAGGACGCGCCAAATTATTACCTCGACTGGGCGTTCGACGAGATGCGCAAGCTGGTCGACACGTTCCCGAAATCGGTGAATGAAAGCTTCTTCGTGGTGCGCACTGCGCTCGATCCTAATCTGCAACACTACGCCGAACGCGAGGTCGAATCGGCATTGCGCCAGTACGGCCACGACTACGGTGCGAGCCAAACAGCGGTCGTCGTCGCCGATCTCGACGGCGCGGTGCGCGCGATGGTTGGTGGGCGCGACTACGGCGCCAGCCAGTTCAACCGCGCGGTCGACGCGCTGCGTCAGCCCGGGTCCTCGTTCAAACCCTATGTCTACGCCACCGCCCTGGCGAACGGCTTCACGCCGAACTCGGTCGTGGTCGATTCGCCGGTGTGCATCGGCAATTGGTGTCCGCACAACTATTCCGGCGGTTATTCCGGATCGATAACGCTGACCCAGGCCATCACCCATTCGATCAACGTCATTCCGGTCAAGCTTTCGATCGCGCTCGGCGACGGCAATCCCAAACTCGGCCGCGCCAAGATCATTCAGACCGCGCGCAATCTCGGCATCTGGACGCCGTTGCCGGACACGCCGTCGCTGCCGATCGGCGCCGACGAGGTCAACGTGCTGGAACACGCCGTCGCCTATGCCACCTTCCCCAATCTCGGCAAGGCGGTCACGCCACATGCGGCGCTCGAGGTGCGCACCGGCACCGGTGAATTGGTGTGGCGCTTCGACCGCGACGGCAAACGGCCGCAGCAGGTGATCTCGCCGCAGGTCGCGCTGGAAATGATCGGGATGATGAACTCGGTCGTCGAAAACGGCACCGGGCGGCGGGCGCAACTCGACGGCATCAAAGTCGCCGGCAAGACCGGCACCACCAACGGCTGGCGCGATGCCTGGTTCGTCGGCTACACGGGAAATTTCTGCGGCGCGGTCTGGATGGGCAACGACGATTATTCGCCGACCAAGCGCATGACCGGCGGCACGATCCCGGCGCTGGTCTGGCACAACATCATGGCTTACGCGCATCAGGGTATCGAATTGCGGCCGTTGCCCGGCCTGCCGGCGCCGCAGCACGCTCCGACGGTCGCCGACGCGTCGCTGGAGGGCGGCCCAGCGCCGCAGCAAATCCTGCTCACCCGCAAGGGAACCCAAGCTCTCGTCCACGTCGAGCATCTGCTCGACGACGCCAGCAGGGCGATGGCGGTGCAGACCGCCCCCGCTGCAACCCTTGGCGCGCTCGGCCCGCTTGGCGGCGGCGAGTATCGCCCCAACCCTCTGACGGCGGCGAACGCCCCGCAGCCTGCCGGAACTGCCCGCCGCGACTAGCAAGCCGTGCGGGATAATATCATTCGATCGGGTCGAACGTGCGCCTGTTCTTCAGTTCCTGTTTTACCTTGCTGCTCGCCGCCGTCATCGGGCTCGGCGCGACCTGGCTGACGCTGACGCGCGGTGTTGCTTTCGGTTCACTGACCATCGGCGCCTGGAAGGCTTGGCCGAAGAGCGGGTCGGTCGACATCGATCCCTACGCTCGCGCCACGATTGCCCGCACCGGCGAACTGCCGATCGGCACTGGTGACGGTGTCGCCTTCTATGCACACACTGACGATGCCGGAAACACTTTTGACGGGCGTTGCACCTTCGTCATCAGTGGCATGAGCCCGGCGGCGCGCTATTGGACGGTGACGCTCTACGACCCGGAGGGCCGGCTCGTCGCCAACTCGATCGACCGGCACGGCTTCACCAGCGCCGAAGTGGTGCGCGACGCCAGCGGACGCTTTACCATCAACGTCGGCCCGCGTGCGCGGCCGGGAAATTGGCTGCCGAGCGGCGGCGGCGAAAAATTCGTCCTGGTCTGGCGGCTCTACGATACGCCGATCGGCGTCGCGATGCGCACCACGAAGGAAGGCCCGATGCCGGCGATCGTGCGAAAGGGCTGCTCATGATCCGGCTAACGCTATGGATTCTCGGCGCCCTGCTGCTGGCCGGCATCGTGCATCTTTCGACCGTGCTGGCGATGCCGCAGGCGGCGACGCAAGACGCCTATTCGCGGCTGGCGCCGCTCGCGCCCATCAACGCCGCGGTGCCGCTCGCCCCGCCGACGGCCCAAGCCGCGATTATGCCGTTCATGGATCCGGCCTTTGCAGTCGCGGTGTGCCGATACGATCTTTCCAGCGGGGCCCTCAAGCTGAACGCACCGGTGAGCCTGGCCTATACCTCAGTCACGTTCTACACGCGCAACAGCGTCGCCTATTACGCGATCAACGACCGCGCCGCCGGGCGCCGCGCGATCGAACTCGATCTCATGACAGCCGAGCAGCATGCGGAAATGCCCGAGGAGGAGGACGTGACCGCCGCCGACCGATTGATCATCGAGTCGCCGACCAAGACGGGGCTGATCGTGTTACGGGCGCTGGCGCCGGAGCCCGGACTCATGGCCATGACGCGCCGTGCGCTTGCCGGTGCGCAGTGCCGCATCGAGCTGGCGCAACAGTAGCCCAATCAGCGGCGTCTGACGCGCCGTCGACCGCTATTGTCCGCAGGCGGATGCGTGCGAGGTTCGACGTCTGCCGCACGCAACTCGCCGTGTCGCTCGACCCGGATTACCGGAAGGATGATGACCGTCGCGGACTCATCCGGCATGTCCGCACGGCCGAAGCGGACGATGCGCCCCTCGTCGGGGAATTTTACAATGGTGCCCATGTTGGCGGCGACCCGTCGTCCGCTACCTGCCGGGCAGCGGACCCCTGCCCCGATGCGCCCGCATCGGCGTTGCTCCGAATAAGCGGCATGCAGGGTTAACGCTCCGCTAACGGCGGCAATTTAGGCTGCCGAGGCGGTCCGTGGGGCCCGGTCTGGTCCGGACCGCAGTTGCAGTTGAGTAGTGTAAAATGGCAGCGCAGAACCTCTTCGGCCTCGAGGGTCTCACAGATTTCGGCTTACGTAGCAGTGTCGATGTGCGGCTGACTTTGCTGCGCGTGCTCACCGACCTTTATGTGCACAGGCTCGCTCATACTCCTGATGAGGAGCGCCACTACACCGAGCTAGCGCTGCGCCTGCTCGAAGCGGTGGATGTACCGACGCGTATCGCCGTGGCGAAGCGGCTTGCAGGCTATCGCTCGGCGCCGGCGCGGGTCTTGCAATGGCTGACCGAAAATGTCGCGGATGTTGCCGGCGAATTGCGCGCGCATTCGCTTCCGACCGGTGCGGTCGACCCGGCCGTGCAGCATCCTGCCGCGTTGCCGGCTGCGGAAGACGCCACCTTGCGCGAAGGCGAACGGTTCGCGGACGCTCCCCATGTGGTCGATCGGACCACCGCCAGCGTACTCAACGAGCTGTTCTTCACCGCGAATGCGCAAGAGCGGCGCCTAATCTTGCTCAATTTCGACGTGGTCGCTCCCGTTCCGGCCGGACGTGTCGGCGTTTCGTTCGATCCATCGGTCGGCCGGCGGCTCGAAGCGGCGGCGCTCGCCGGCAATAACGAGGAGTTCGCGCAACTGCTCGCACGCGCGCTGCGGATTTCTCGCGAGCAGGCACGGCGCATGGCGCGCGACGAACTGGGCGAGCCGGTCGCGGTGGCGGGAAAAGCACTCGGCTTGGCGCGCGATGTGCTGCATCGCATCCTGTTGTTCGTCAATCCCGTCGTCGGCCATTCGGTGGAGCGCGTCCATGCGCTTGCCGCACTCCATGACGCGACGACGCCGCAGGCGGCGCAGGGCATGGTCGAAATCTGGCAGGCGCTGCCACAGAACGAACGTGCCGGAGCCAAGCACCAGCCACTCACCTGGGACGAGGTGATGCGCCGGGGCGCGCGCGCCGCGCCGGCGGCGCCGCGCACTGCTCCCGCACCGCGAACAAACGAACGCCGCAATGCTTCTTGAGTTCTGCTCCAGGGGAGTGAGCGAAACTCATTCAGACGTTCAGCCGGTCACGACATCGAGAAAATTTCGCCCTGCGCGATCCTCCACCTCGATGATCCAAACATCCGGATCGAATTTCACCTGTCGCGCGAGATAGGCGTCGACCGCCGCATCGGGCGCCGATTGCGCGGCAAGGCTCGGGGTGAACGCCCGCGTCGCCCCTTGCACCGCGTCGAACGCGCTTTGCGGCGCCGGGCCGAACAGGTCAGAGGTGCCGTCGAGCCTGCTGATGCGAACGAATACGGCACCGGCCTCTTCCGCTCCGCGTCTGCGCACGACGCCGGAAATGCCCTCGACTTGACAGCGCCGCAGATAGGCGGCAACCCAAAGTGCGGTTTTTAGGCGCATGGCGCGGCCCGCAATGGTGGAACGATCGAGATATGCCTCGGTCGGGCGTAAGCCGCAAATATTCCCATGGTTCCGGGACGGGGCAACGAGTTCGGCCCCTGAATAACACCTTGCTAGTCCAGCGGCCGGCCGGCCATGACAGCAAGCCCGCTGAGCAGGCGATCGGAGAGCCGTCCGGTCACCGGCAATTTGTGCTCGCGCTCAAATTTCTCGATCGCGGCGCTGGTCTGTTCGTCGAGAATGCCAGAGGGCCTGATCTGGCCGTAGCCAAAATCGGACAGGACGCGCTGCACCACGATGACGCGCGATGGCGACCCGATCAGGTCGGCGATCGGATCGTTGCGCCGCGCAGAGACGGTCTGCGGTGTTCGCAGGCCGGCGGCCGCACGCGCGGGGACTGGTTCCGCAGGCTTGGGCGTTGCCACGCCCACAACGTTGGGACGGCTATCGGCCGCCCGCGGCGGCGAAGTCGGCACAGCGAAGAATGGCGTCGGGTGCGGACCGGTTTGCAGAAAAGCCGCGTTGACGACGATGACAAGGCTCACCGCACCGGCGCCGAGGATCGCCAGTGAATCGACGGGACGATCGGCGGCTTTTCGCCATACGCGCAATCCGAGCGCTGCGAGCGCGCTGGCGGCGCCAGCGGCGCCCGCCATTGCGCGGCGACCATGGTTGCGGCGGTTACGCACTTTTCTTCACCCGAATATCGATGTGTGATGCGGCTTCTTCGCCGACTCTGACCGGGCTCGTCGGGCGAGCCGCCGTGCGCTTCGCCAAGTGGACCGGTAGTGGAAGCGGAGCGGAATGCATGTTTCCCGGCGCTGCGCGCTCGCAATCGAGCGGCAGGCGCGCGGACACGCGCGTACCTTCGCCGATCCGGCTGCGGATGTTGATCTCGCCGGCGTGCAGGCGCACCAGCCCCTTGACGATGGAAAGTCCGAGACCGGTGCCGCCGTGGCGGCGGTCGTAGGAAGCGCGCGCCTGAAAGTACGGCTCGCCGACGCGGGCTAAATCTTCGTCACTAATCCCTACACCGGTGTCCTCAACCACGAAGACGATGCTTCCGGCCTCCGCACGAGCGCCGATCGTGACTTTGCCGCCACGGTCGGTGAAACGGATTGCGTTCGACAACAGGTTGAGCAGGATTTGATGCAGCGCACGCTTGTCGGCGACCAATTCAGGCAGCTCTCCGGTCGGCGTTTTTTCGAGCCGAACGCCCGCCTCCTGCGCCCGCAGCGCCAGAAGATCGCAGCAGTCGGCAATAACCTGCGCCGGCGCGAACGGCTCCGGCGTGATCGCAAAATTGTTGGTCTCGATTTTCGACATATCGAGAATTCCATTGATGACGGCGAGCAAGTGGTGCCCGGAATCGTTGATGAGGCCGGCATATTCGTGGCGGCGTCCAGCGTCGAGCGTCAGCGCCCTCTCCTGCATCAACATTTCCGAGAAGCCGATAATGGCGTTGAGCGGCGTCCGCAATTCGTGGCTCATGGTCGCGAGGAAACGGCTCTTGGCGGCGTTGGCGCGTTCGGCCTCGCTGCGCGCGTCCTCAAGCGCCTGCTCCTGCCGTTTGCGGTCCGTTACATCACGAAGCACGGCAACAACTTCACG
>Ga0208455_1000452_pt1 | contig 17671 bp, 5 predicted proteins | sample June2015DPH_4_50_FD_184690 | JGI IMG/M metagenome (GOLD analysis project Ga0208455, IMG submission 184690) | Peatland microbial communities from SPRUCE experiment site at the Marcell Experimental Forest, Minnesota, USA - June2015DPH_4_40... | ecosystem: Environmental > Terrestrial > Soil >... | reverse complement strand
AGAACGGGCACTTACCGGCATGTGGCGAGGCATCGTTGGGCTTCTCCCCTGCATAAACTGCAATCGTCGCCAGACATTGCTAAACGGCTACCGCGCTGCCAGAGCCTAAGGGCAGTGATATCGACTTCTTCGTCGTGGATGTTGGAAGGAAGAGCCTCCCCCTGGTTGGCAATTGCAAGCTGGTCACTTTCAGGCTCCAAAACTCTGTCTATCGGCATTTGAATGCCCTCCTTTTATAAGAGATTGACCACCGGAGCTAACCGAGACATTTAGGAGGAGCGGACGCGCCGGTGGCGGTGCGGCAACGATGGTCCGCAAAAGGTTCCCGGTTTGTTGCCACCAGCCCAAGAAGGTTTGATCATGGATGTGACGAACGCGCAAAGGACGCCAGCCACTGAGGGCGTCCGGCGGTCGAGGAGCGAAGCCCGGGTTTTTGATATACTCCTCTGGCACGCACACCTCTCCTTCCGCGTTTTGGCTCCGTAGCACATCGACGAGAGTGACGATCACACATCGAGTATCGAGGCGAAGTCCAGCGCGCAGCGCTTTCAGGGCACTTTCCTTCGCGCTCCAAAGCAGAGTCACAAGCCAAGGCCGGTCCGCAGGAGCGGCTCGCGCCACCAGCGCCTGCTCCTCGGTCGCGAAATAATCGGCGATAAAAGCGTCGCTGTGGGGTTCGATGACTTCCAGATCGCAGCCGAGCGCAGCGGGGTAGTTCGCCACGGCACAGACTGCCCATCCAGCGCGATGGCTGAGCGAAATCGTAACCGGCGCCCACTTGTTTCCGAGAAAGATCTCCGGGGCGCCGGAAGGGCTTGGGCGTACTTCGATTTTCGCGAGGTTGGGAAGATCAGCCGGCAATTGAAGGTACACGGCTACGGCGTGTTTGGCTGTCCAGCGGCCGAGCTGCCAGTCCGCGCGACGCTTGGCGAAGCGCATGGCGCTCAGTTGGACCCGTTCTTTCGCGCCGAGCCATTCCGACTCGGGTCTCGTGGCAGGGCCATCCTGGGCATGACCGTCCACGGGCGGGACGCCCGTGCCACCATTGGGCAAATCGGCTTCGGTTTGTTCCAACCAGTATACTTTCATCGAGAAACTACAGCTAAGCCTGCCGCGTTTTCAGAGAACTGGCTTGACAGGCCGCGCAAGGGTTGCGGCGGGGTCGGATTTGCGGACCGCGGCGGCGCCTTTAAGCCAGTAGGGTACTTTCTCCAGATGGCGTTCCCCCACCGTCACTTTGACGTCGCCTTTGTCGCCGCTCGCCGCTGCGTACCGCACGGCAGGCAAAGCTGCATCGGGCTGCGTCACTCTTTCCATCCCGCGTTCAACCGCACGAATAAGGTAGGGGCGAAGATCTCGAGGTGGAAGGATGTGGTTGAGCGCACCCACCCGGAGTGCTCGCTCGACGCAGTGCACGTGATCAAATTCGGCAGCAACTTCACCCAGCTTTTCCGAATGGACTCGTTTGAAGAGGTCATTCCACTCGACGCGCAGGCGGCCCTTTTGTGCACCTTCTGCTTTTGCCAGTTTCTGGCTCAACTCGGCCACGCGTAGGTCTTTCTTAGTCCTGTTCTCCACCTCCCGGGCAAACACCACGGCTGCCGCGGGCGCTCCACCGATCACCGACGCATACGATCCTTCGAGTGCCACGACCTCGAGGTTTTCGTTGAGTGCGCGAGAAAAGACCACATAAGCACCGCCGTGGTAACGGGAGATCACGCAAAACACCATGGGCCCCTTAAAGTTCACGACTGCCCGACCGATTTCAGCGCCGTACTCGAGCTGAAGTTTGCGCATTGACTCCGGCGAGCCATCGAATCCTGAGAGGTTGGCCAGGACCACGACCGGCCGGTTGTTATTTGCGGCGTTGATGGCGCGCGCCACTTTCTTCGAAGAGCGAGGGAACAGCGTCCCGGCACACCACTGATCGGGGCCATCGGCCGGGACAATTCCCAAACGGGGCACCGGGTGGGATTCGAAGCCGATTAGACAGACCGGGTAACCTCCAAGATGGACATCCCAGACCACGGCAGTCTCAGCATCCCGCATGCCCGCCCAACGCTCGAGAGGAACATGGTCCTGGTCCGAGACCGCCATCATCACTCTGCGAATATCAAAAGACTTCTTGCGTCCGGCATTCGTCTCATCCGAGAAAATCTCCCCTATCTCGGCGAACCCCTCCCCGCGACCGTTCCCGTTGCCGTGCGGGTAGGGCTGAACGTCACGAGTAACAGGATCAATCGTAACGGCTCGCCGGGGGAATCGTTCGCCAGGAGCAACATAGGTATGGTCGTAGTGACGCATGAGAATATGACAGACTTCACCGATATCTCGCGCCCAATACTGCGCCTGGCCGTTGAGGCCCATGATGCGGTCATACCCGCCAATCCCTTGATTGTCCTCTGCCGAGACGCTGCCGGAGTAGTCCAAGGCCTGTTTGCCGGTGAGCACCATGGCGGCATTCGGCGTCATCACCAGAATGCCCCGGGTGTGCATCAGCATGGTGGCCTCGGCGTTCCAGTAGGGCTGCGCTCCTACGTTGATCCCGTTAATCAACAGGTTCACTTCGCCGCCCGCTTGCGTGAACTCGACCAAGCGACGGAGGACGCGGGCAATCCAATCCATATTCTCGACGCCACTGTCCATGGAGATCTTTGCACCCGCAGAAATGGGAAACCATTCCAGCGGCACGCCCATCTCTTGCGCCAGGTTCAGCGCGGCGATTATGCGGCGACACTCGGGTTCTGCGAGGGCGCCCAAATCTTTGCTGGGATCTCCCAGCAGCAAGACCCGCGTCATCCCCTCGGGGTACTTGGTGGTGAAATTGCGAATGATGCCGGCAATGATGTTAGCCTTGTTTTGGCCGTGGGGACGATCGACGGGAACCAGGCGCCCGTCGGGCCCAAGATCGTGCTCGACAAATTCCCCGGGAGGGAATTCCGCTCGCGTGCCTCGGCGGGCAGGGGTGAGCATATTGATGATTTCGTAAGGGTAGATCAGCCCGCGCTGGCGCATGCGCACAACTTTCTGGTCGTACTCGCTCAGCGGCTTGAGCGGCTGGAGTTTGGTGGCAGGCCGGAACGTCATCAACACACCCTTGCCGCACGGGTTCGTAATGCGCACCAGCATATCGCGCAACTCGCCGGTCTGCGGGTTGGGAATGCGCCCTCGCACAACCACCTGCTCCAAGCCCAAGCCGTCAGCCTGCGGAGCCAGCTTATTCACGATATCACGCAACTCCTCTGAGGTAAGATTGAGGGGCGGCCACACGTAAAGGAGAATGCGGTTCCAGTAGAGGCGTTCCGAAAGCGAGCGCCGCGATTGATAGAGACGGATGCCCGCCAGCGCCTCAGCCAGCATGCGCTCCAGGTGCGGCAATTGGACGATGCGGCCACTCTCATTTCGGACCGGCGTCATGTCGCGCACTTCTGCAAAGGCGAACAGTCGCTCGTCCTTGGGGTTCTCTTGCGCGATGGCGTGAAACAGGTAGACATCTTCTACCGACGGCAGCCGTTCAATTCGAAAATTGTTAAGCCTCCACAGACTCAGCCGTTTGCCCATCATGGGGTGGAGCCCACGGTAGAGTTTCTCCTCTTCATAAGCATCCCCACTTGGGCGGTAGGTGAAATGCTGCGTCCCAGCCATGCCCTGACCGTCGCCGGGTCCCGCCACGACTGCTACGATGCGGCGCAGAGAGCGGGGGAAGCCGGTTTGGTTGAGCACGGAATGAATTTGCTGTTGGGTTGTCTCGGCATCGCGATGCAACCCGGCGTGCCAGAGATAGTAATCGAGTACGACGTCATGGTCCGGTGGCACGTTGTCTATCCACGGAGACATCACTCCCGCCGCCTCCGACAGGCCGGATATCTCCGAGTAAGCTGCGAAGAGGTGCACGCGTTTACCTCTCTCATCGTACTCAGCCGACACGTAGCCCTGTCCGTTGTGCTCGAGAGAATTAAAATTCTCGAGCTTTGTAATGCGATAGTATCGCCGAGTCACCACCTCCAGCATTAGCCCTCGAAGGGCTGCATCGGCGGCCGCAAACCGGCTGCAAAGCAGGCTCACCAAGGGCTGCGGACACGCCACCAATTCGTCCAGCTTGTCCTGGCGGTCGGCAGCTTGGGGATGGGCGGCGAGATAGGCCAGGTGCTCTTCCGCTTTCGCGTAGATCTGCTTCCGTGCCTGGTCAAATTGTGGCTTATCGAAGCAACGGTAACGCACCTCGCGGGCCAAGTCGCTGACCGCGGGAAACTGCTCGCGAGTTACGGAGATCACGCGATCCAGAAGCTCTCGAAAGCATTCATCTGAGCCCGTCTGAGGGACCGCAGATTCGAGGCGCGCCAAACGGCGTTCCAGCACGGCGAGAATAGAGGGTACGTGCTGTCCAACGCGTTGGTGCGATTTGTAGATCCAGAGCAGACTTTCTTCGAGCTCAGTCGAGCGGTCCAGGGTTTCGACGCCGTAATGAGCTAAAGCGCGCCGCAACGCTTCCACAAATCCACGTGGAAGCCGCTCGCCCCGGGTGTCGAGCATGCGCAGGTAGGAGAAGAGGTAGGCTTCGGAGCTCGGCGCCTCACCCCCGGCCGAACCATCCACCCCCGGCTGTCGCTGGTAGAGAGAGCATACATCGACGAAGATGGTGAGAATCTCGTCCTCGAGCTTTCTTGTTTCATCGATCTCGTGAGGCGTCTCGCAGTACTGACTCCACTCGGCGAGTAGCTTCGCGGTCTGCTTGGGATCGACATCAAATCCCAGCATGAGCTGGCGGAGCTCATCCAGATTCTTGTAGCAGGGAGAACGGAGATCTTTGTCCTCCCCTTCCAGCACGAACGAGCTGCCGAAAGCCACCCGCTCCGTCGCTACCTTGGTGTCATCTTCGCTGGCGGGTTCGATTTGTAGCAGCGGGGCGCCCACCGGCACCTGCACGTTGGGTATCGTCATCACTTGTCGAACGCGTCCTGAAAATGGAGCCACCACTTGCATCTCCATTTTCATCGCCTCGAGGACGGCAAGGCGATCTCCCGCGGTGACGGTGTCGCCTGGCTTTACTAAGATCGAAATGACGACCGCCGGCGCCGGGGCATGCACCATGCCGCCATCGTCGCGCTCGACCCGATGCGAAACGCCATCCACTTCGATTCGATAATTCAGTCCCTGAGCTACGGAGACAACGTGGAAGCGTCTCTGATGGCCGGTGAGCCAATATTCAAACGCTCCCAAGTGATCGATATGGAGGTCGGCCCGCGACCCATCACACTCTAAGCGGTATTGCCGAGGGCCGAGCCGGCAAACGCTGAGAGAGTAGGACTGCCCCTTGTAGCGGAGGTCTACCGTGCGACCCACCTCGCACCGCAGTTGCGGGCGTCCGCGCACCGCCGACGCGTAGAACTGTGCCTTCTCCACCGACAGTTCGCCATCATACGCTTCGATGGCAGCCTGGGCCAGAGCTACGTCAGCATAAGACCGGGAAAGATGATTGCCGTTGGCCGCCAGACGATCCAGCCATCCGATATCGACTTGTCCACTCTTTACTTCGGGGCGGGCCATCAATTCCAGCAGAAACGCTTTGTTACTGGCGCCGCCTCTGATAACGACAACACTTTCGCGCAGCGCTCGCTGAAGCCGGGAAAGCGCCTCCTGCCGGTTCTGTCCGAACGCGATAATCTTGGCGATCATGGAGTCGAATTCCGCCGGAACGGCATCGCCTACCGCCACTCCGGTGTCAATACGCACCCCCGGTCCGGTCGGAGTCTTGAAGCGCTCGATGGCGCCCGGCGCAGGGGCAAAACCGTTATCCGGATCTTCAGCATTAAGACGCACCTCGATGGCGTGGCCCGTGGTGAGGGGCGGTTCGCCCTCCAAACGCCCGCCCCGCGCGATGTGGATTTGCAGCTTAACCAGATCGAGGCCGGTGGTGCATTCGGTTACCGGGTGCTCGACCTGCAACCGGGTGTTCATTTCCATGAATGAAAAGCGTTGGCTTTCCGCTTCATAGAGGAACTCCACCGTGCCGGCGTTATGGTAGCCCGCCGCCTGACTCAAACGGACTGCGGCCTGGCGCAACTCGCGATCCTGCTCTGGGGTGAGAGCCGGCGAGGGAGCCTCCTCGACGATTTTCTGGTGGCGGCGTTGTATGGTGCAGTCGCGCACCCCGGCGGCCCAGGTTGTCCCGAAGTGGTCGGCGATGATTTGGACTTCGATGTGACGCGCGCCCTCGACGAGTTGCTCCATGAAGACGGTTGCGTCTCCGAAGGCCTTAAATGCCTCACAGCGGGCGCTCTCGAAAGCTTGCGCAAGTTCATCCCCTGACATCACTCGGCGGATTCCACGACCACCGCCCCCTGCCGTAGCTTTGATGAGAAGCGGGTAGCCCAGCCGCTCCGCATGACGGCATGCGTCAGCAAGCGTTTCCACCGGCCCTCCGCTCCAGGGCGTGACCGGAACCTCCGCCTTTTCAGCCAACCGTTTCGAGGAGATCTTGTCGCCCAACCGGCGCATGACGGCGCCATCCGGGCCGATGAACACGATGCCCCGGTCGCGACAACGGTCGGCGAATTGAGCGTGCTCGGCTACAAAGCCCCACCCCACCCAGACCGCGTCGGCACGCGCTGCAGCCAGGGCGGTTTCCAGCCGGGGGTAATCGACGTAACTGCTTTTGGGTTGGTGAGTGCTTGCGTCGATAGTCTGGGCAGGACCGAGAAACACTGCTTCGTCCGCTTCCCGGACGAACATGGCATGGCGATCGGGCTCGGTGAAAAGCCCGATCGTGCGTATTGAGGTGCCGTGCTCTTGATTGAACTCGCGCGCCGCGTGGATGAAACGCATCGCAGCTTCGCCGCGATTTACGATCGCCACACGTTGGAATTCGTGTTGCACAATTCTCCTCCGCTAGTCCATCGTCAGGACAAACAGGAAGTGTCCTCATTTGACTGGTAGCGCCCACCTTCAGAGCCTGCCCTGAGCAGAGCGAAGGGTCGGCAGATGCTGGCCTAAAGGCCAGCGCTACGCCGAAACTAGGACACTACCGACAAACACGTCAGCTTGCCGAACCAACCCTGCCCCTTCCAAGTAAGGAGAGGAAGCCGAGGTGTCAATTCCAAGCTCCTTAAAGGACGGAGCCTGTCCAACTCCCCCTGCCTTTAAGCAGGGAGCTTGGGAGTACGAATGGAGCGCCCTGCTGCGCGTCCATCAGGACATTTAACGGTTTCGTGTCAATGCTGTCAGGAAGAGCCACGGTGCGATAGCCACGAAGACTGACGTACCGGTTCCCTTGCGCGTCTACGACCTCGGCATCATAACTCCCGTGATCCGGGTCAGGCGTGACCACCGCGATCAGCGGCTCGTCGGCCGGCCCCGGCGTGCGCCACACGCAGACCCGGTCCACGTGCATGGGCAAACCCAACTGGTTGTGCAGGTCCATCTCCAAAAGTCCTGCGGTTTGAAAACAAAGTTCGATCAAGCGCGGCGCCATAAGCGTCGGGCGGTCTGGTGGTTGATGATGGTTGGGCAAGCTCTTGGCCATCTGGCCCACCATTCGGTGGCCATCTCGCCAGGTCCGCTCCAAGACCTGGTACGCGGGCCCGTGGAAGTAAACTTTATAGATCGCCTCAGCTCCCGTGATGGGGCCGTGCTGTGAAGCCGCCGCCTCTTCGAACAAGTGTCCAGCCGGTGAAACTTCTTGACCGGGACCGCTGTCCGAGGGAGTGGGTGGCTGCTTTGCCAGGCGGACACGCGCCGTGAAGTGGGTTGTCACTTGCGGTTCCAGTTGGTTCGGAAGCTGCCGCTCGCTCGTCAAGCGACATTCCGCCACCAAGTCATCACCGTGGGGGGAGATGAGCGCTTGGGTTGTCAGGGTGCGCGGATCGTTCCGGTAGAACTTAAGTGGCGCAAGGAAGTTCACATCTTCAACGGCTTCGATGTGCCAGCCGGGAAGCATCCAGAGGGCGGCTTCAGCGAAGGCTTCAATGCCCATCACGCCCGGCAGAACGGGCTTGCCGTTGATCTGATGATCGTACAAGAACGGCTGGACCTTCGGGTCGAGCGTCGTCTCGATCGTGAGACCGTGCTCGAGCCCCATGCTCACGACTCTACCGATCATAACTCCCGGCGTCTCTTGTGGGGGCGCTCCGGGTGGGCGCACCTGGGCGGCCACATCGGCCGCACTTCCCTCCATCTGCGTCGCATCCAACCCGCCGGTGGAATCCCATTCATTCATAAGAATTCCGAGACGCTGTGCGACGACGATTTCGCCCCGCGTCCCTCCTGCCGTCAGTTCGCGACGGATCAAAGGAATTCCCGCCTCCGGCGGCAGCATATCGATACCCGCAAGTTCCATCATCTTGGGGATTGAGCCGCGGGCGGCCATGCCGATACCGCCCCACGCTGTCCAGTCGATGGCAATAGCACGCGTCGCCGGGCGTGTGGTGCGGAAGTTTGAGGCTATCTTGCACAGCAAGTCGTTGGCGGCACTGTAGTCCGCCTGTCCTCGATTACCGAATCGGCCGGCAATCGAGCTGAACGCCACCGTTGCCCCAAGCGGCATCTCGCCGATGGCGTGCAGCAGATTGAACCAGCCGTCGCACTTGACGTCAAAGACCAGATCGAATTCAGCCGGGGCCTTGTCGGGCAGCGTATGGCTGCGCTCCATGCCGGCGGCATGCAGCAGCACGTCGATGCGCCCGCTGTGTTTCGCGCACCTGCTCGATACTTTGGCCACGGCGTCTGCGTCCGTAAGATCGACACAGAAATAGCGGGCGATCCCGCCGGCTGCTCGCACGGTGTCGATCACACTCCGGGCAGCCTGGGCTCGCTCCAGGGCTGCTAGCTGCTTTTCGACCAGCGCGGGCGTGGCTCGTTCACCACGCGCTTGGAGGCGTGCGAACAGATCGCGCTTGAGGCCTTCTTTGTCGCTCACCAAGCGTTTCAGGTCGAGATTATCTTGCTCGGGTTCCGGCACAAGGTCGAGCAGATAGAAAGTGCCGCCGGAAGCGGCTGCCAAATCTGCGGTGATGGCCGAGACGATGCTACCCGCCGCACCCGTGACCAGGAAAACCGTCTCCTTGTCTAGAGTAAGCCCGGGCTGGCCGTCGGCGGCCGAGCGCTCCTCGAGCCCCACCGTCCACCGCTGCCCGCCTTTGTAACCAATTTCCAACGCACCAGGATCGCGCAGGGTTTCCTCGATGAGGAGTTCGGCAACTTCTGACCCCTGGCGCGCCGGCTCGAAATCCACGGCTTTAACCAGAGCGTCCGGGCACTCCCGCTTATAAGTCTTTGTGAATCCCACCACCGCGCCGCCTAGCGGGGCCGCTGCTCCGGCTTCATCGTATCCGTGCTGACCACCCAGGTGCGTGGCCGATATAAGGAAGGTGCCCGGCGACGCAATCTGGTCGTATAAGGCGCGCATGGTTATATAGAATGATTTCACACACAGCCGCAGGGCTTCACGCCAAGCGCCCAAGTCCATAATGCTGAGGCTTTGCTCACTATCGAGCGCGGGTAACCAGTAGACCCCCTCTATGGGCCCAGAGGACAGCCAGTTCTTAAGGCGATCAGCGAGTGTGCTCGCATCCGCGGTGTCGTCTATTTGGAGGACTTCGACACCCATCAGTTGAAGCCGTTGCGCCAACTCCTCGCCTACTCCCGCTTTGTCCGGCTTAATGACCACTCGCCGGCCAGGGCCTAACGTTATACCCGTGGGCTTGCACATCGTGAGCGGCGGGCGCAAGTTGGGGACGGGCACCCGGCGAGGGATGCTGTTAGCGGCATCGAAATTTGCGGGGATTGGGCGGGGCAACGCCACACCCTCGGCCCCTTTCTCCCCCTGGGGAGAGAGGAGGTTCGTTCCACTAGCCGTGCTCCCTTCTCCCGCTTGCGGGGGACTGGTGGGGTCCGCGGGGCTCTCTTGCGCCGCTGTGGTCGCGGCTGCCTCCGCCGAGCCCACCTGTCTGCCCTGAGCGAATTTGATTACGTGAGCCAAAGTCGGAAAGTCTCGCAACTTGAGATTCTCATCACGCGGAATATCGAACGCGGCGCGCACTGAGGAAAACATCTCCGCCTGTTTAACCGTGTCAATGCCCAGGTCCGCTTCGAGGTCCAGGTCCAAATCCAGCATTTCTACGGGGTAGCCAGTCTTTTCTGCCGCGATGGCCAATACCCGTTCCCTCACCGCATCGCCGGCGTCACTCTTGGCAGCCGTCGGCGCTTCGAGTGGCTCAGGCCTGGTCCCCAGCGTCTGCGGCTTTGCGGATGGCGTGGCCGCCCCGGCCGTTGGCGCGGCGGCGGGCTGAACGGCGCTCGACCCTGAAAGATCGGGCCGCCGATCGTACACGAAACGGATGATGTGAGCCAAGGTGGGGAAATCGCGGAGCTTGAGATTCTCGTCGCGAGGAATGTTGTAAGTCTCGCGGATGGCTGCGAACATTTCTGCCTGCTTAACAGTGTCCACGCCCAGATCCGCTTCGAGATCCAGGTCAAGATCCAGCATGTCTTTCGGATAGCCGGTCTTTTCCACCACCAGCTCGAGAATTCGTTGCTTCACCGGATCGCTACCGCCGCTAGTAGGCGCGAGCGGTGCCGGCACGGCCTCAACATTCCCCGCAGAAAACGGGGTTTCCGGTAGCGCAGAACTGCTCTCCAAGGTCTGCGGCTTTTCGGAGGGCGCCGCGACTCCACTCAGTTGAGCTCCCGTGGGCTGAGCGGCGGTCGGCCCGGCAATATCAGGACGTCGTTCGTGCACAAACCGGATCACGTGGGAGAGCGTGGGGAAGTCGCGCAATTTGAGCTGGTCATCGCGTGCAATCCCATAAGCCTCGCGAACCGTCGCAAACATTTCCGCCTGCTTCACCGTGTCCACACCCAGATCCGCTTCGAGGTCCAAATCCAGATCGAGCATGTCGACCGGGTAGCCCGTTATTTTGGCCACCAGGGTCAGTACCTTGTCTTTTACCGGATCGGCGCCCGCGGCGGCTTGCGAGGGCAACCCCGGCGAAGGTGCGGGCGGGGCGACTTGAACCTCAACCCTCGACTGACGCGAAGGTGCGGGCGGGGCGAAGTGAACCTCCACGCTCGACTGGCTCACCTCACCAACCGGCGCGGGTGTGGGCGGTCTTGTTTCAGATATCGCCGCCGGCAGTGGCGGCTGCGGTCCGCGCATCGATACCGGGGCAGACCGGAAATCCTGGGTGGTTTCGGCGACCACTGTCGCCGGCCCTTGATCTCGAATCCGCAGCGTGCGATGAACCACTTCCAGTTCCGCAGCCGGGTAGCCTGTGACCCGGCTTAACCAAGCCTTCCAGGCGGCTGGATCGACAATGCGATTCGCGTAGCCCAGAGCGTTCGGGCTGGGGCGCGTGCCGTCGTTCGTCCTTACCCAACGCAACAGCGTCATGCTGATCTGTGAGCCAAACCCGGCGCCCAACCGCAGTGCATAATCGACGGGGTAGATACCGCCTTTCGATAAATTCAGCGCGCCCAACTCAGGATCAACTTCCTTGAAGTTGGCTACCGGCGGCACGCAACCGGTTTCCAGCGCTTTCACGGCCACCACATCTTCCACGCCCGCACCCATCGCGTGGCCGGTGAAGCCCTTGGTGTTGGCGATCACGATGCTGTCGGCCGCGGCGCCGAACACCCGGCGCAAGGCGTTGACCTCGGCGGCGGCGCTGCCGCCCCGCGCCGGCGTGTAGGTTTCGTGGGAAACGAATACCATCCGGGGCGCGATCTCGTGACGCGCAATGCCCCGCGTTGCTTCCGCGCCCGCCACCAGATCCTCCATCACCTGGCTGATGTGCTGGACGTCAAGACGCGTGCGGTGGAAGGCGCTATTCAATGTCTTTGTGCCCAAAATCTCACAAATGGGCCGGATGCCCCGCTCCCGCGCGGCGTCCTCGCTCTCCACCACCAGGCCTGCGGCGCCCATGCCGATAATCATGCCGTTCCGGCGGCGGTCAAAGGGGATCGCCGTATCTTCCACGATCTCGCCCGTCGCTGCTGCGCCCGTGGAGAGAAAGGCGGCGCCGAACCATTCCAGGTTATTGTCGGAAGTGATGTCGTCCGCGGAGATGACGATCACGCGACGGCACCGGCCCAGGCGGATCCAGTCCTCGGCCAGCGCGATGCCTTGTGTCGTGCTCGCGCAGGCGGCGTTAACTTGCGTGTTGGGGCCGCGGGCTCCGATGAGTTCCGCGAATTGGGCGTGTCCCATCGAGATGATTTTGAACAGGAAGCGCCGGTCGAAAAGAAACGGCTCCTTCTCGAGGGCCGCGCGCAACTCACTCATGCGCCGGTCCATTTCCTGTCCTAGAAGAGCTTGGCCATTGGCGCTATTCACCCGGGCGCGCAAGCTTTCCAGCATCGCCAACTGCTCGCGGCGGGCACGATCCGCGTAGTAGCTCGACAACTCTTTTGTGTAAGAGTCGATGCCCGGGTAGACGGAGGCAAAGATCACGCCGGTATCGTCGCGTAGGGCGTCGGGTAATCCCCACCGATCGGGTAACTTCGTACCGATGCTCGTGTTCTTGTAGCGCATGACCAGCGGGATTCCGGCATCACGCAAGGCGTCGATGCCCACGGCGATCGCCAGGCCCGCGGCACGGTCGAAGCAGGCCGCGCGGTCGGCGGGTATGCCGAACTCCTTTTCCAGATCGAAGGCCCCGCCGCGCCCCGCCAGCTTAACCACATCTCCCAGCTCATGGATGGACTCAAAGGCAGGCCCGCCTTCCCCATTCTTTACCAGTCGCGTGATGCGTTTGTCCAGGATGGCGCGACGGAAACGCATGGGGATCGCATCGATGAATTGGTCGCCCCGCAGGATGCGGGCAACATTCGTATCATCGAAGATACGCTCGGTTCCAGGCAAGCCTAAGGCCGCTCCGGTGATGGTTACCGGGAGGTTGGGCGCGGAGCCGTTTTCGCCATGGTAAACCTTCCAGCCGCGGTCGAGAACCTCCGCGAAGAGATGGCCGAGCGCCGCATAGCGGGCGCCATTGATCGGACCAGGGAGTGCGGGGCTGTTGCTTTCGCGAGACATGGGCTCAATCATTGTTGAGCGTCCTCCTTCATTAACACGAACTGTGAGCTGTGGTTGGCCGGGAGCCTGGCTCCCGTATCCACCACCCTTCAACCCCTCCGCCGTAAGGGAGGGGATTTGCGGTGTCGCTTGCGAGATGTCGGCCGGCGCAGGGGCAGGCGCCGAATCCACCACGCTGACGGGCGCAGCGAGAGAGGTTTCCTTGCCTCCCCATCCCAGTCCCGCGGCATAGAGGCCGCACAGCGCTTGGTTGAAGGCCGCAATATCGCCGACCTTCGGATGGTTGCAGAAAAGCGCTACCACATCCTCGCGGTCGCCCAGCACATCCTCCGCAAAGCCCTGCAGCGCCTTCTTCGGCCCCACCTCCACAAAAATGCGCGCTCCCGCCTCGTAAAGCGTGCGCAGGCCCTTGACGAACTGCACGGGAGACGCTACTTGCCGGGCGAGAATGTCGACCATCTGCGGCACGACGCCCGGACCGGTGGGATAAAACTCACCGTTTACATTTGCGACGATGGGGATGCGAGGCGATTCAAGATGCAGGCGCTCGAGCACTCGCCGTAGCGGTTCGCTGGCCGGCGCTACGATCGAGGTGTGGAAGGCGTGGCTGACAGGCAAGGGGACCGCGTTATGGCCGGCCTTCAGAAAAGCTTCCATAGCTTGCTCGACGGCTTGGCTCGCGCCCCCGATGACCGCTTGGATTTTGCTGTTCACGTTGGCCACGACCGCATAGCCGGGGATCGTCTTCAGGATTCGTTCAATGTCCTCGAGCGGCGCGAAGACCGCCGCCATCCGCCCCTTGTCCTCGACCGCCACCTGAGTCATTCCACGGCCGCGGGCGCTGACGGCCTCGAGCGCCTCCGCAAAGGGAAGCGCCCCCGAAGCAACCAACGCTCCATACTCGCCCAGGCTGTGTCCCATGGTCATATCGGGCTTGATGCCGTACGCGGCGAAGAGCCTGGTTATCGCCATATCGATCGTCAACACGACCGGCTGTGTAATTTCAGTCTGGCGCAAATCCTCTTCGCATTTAGCGATCGCGTTGGCATCGCTCTCGTCAATGAAAACAAACTTGCTGAGCGGCTTGCCGAGCATTGGGGTCATGATCCGATCCGCTTCGGCAAAAGTTTCGGCCACGATGGGTTCGGCGGCGCGGATTGCACGCAGCATATTCACATACTGTGATCCTTGGCCGGTATAGAGGAACGCCACTTTGGGCGCCGGACCGTGGCCCCGGTAGACGCCCTGCGCGCGCAGAGCTTTCCACATCGCGGGTTGGTTGACGGCCAGCCCTTTGAGCGCTTTGGCGGATTTCTCCGCCAGGTCGGCAGCGTCGGCATAGTCGATGGCAATACGTTCGGGCGCGCGCAAGTCCGATTCTCGAGGCGGCGCCGGCGCCGGGGCGCGGCCCGCCTCCGCGGCTTTCTGGATTGAGCGCAGCCGCTCAGCCAATGCCGCCCCTGAAGCAGCACCCATCAACAGCGCGCCGCGCAACGGGGCTTTCAATGACAATCCGGCATCGGAAGCGCGGGGAGCAGCTTTCGCACTCGCAGCCCCGGGGTCTGCGTAAGCCGGCGGCACATCGCTGACGCTTACCGACCGCTTGCCGTTGCCGTTCAGCCGGTGAGGAATATATTCTTCCAGCACCATGTGAAAATTGGTTCCGCCAAAGCCGAAGGCGCTAACCGCGGCTCGCCGAACCCCATCCGCCGCGGTTGTCGTCCAGGGCCTTAACTCGGTGTTGACGTAAAGAGGAGAGTGGGCAAAGTCGATATTCGAGTTGGGATGATCGCAATGCAAGCTGGGCGGCAAAACTTTGTCCCGAAGAGACAGGGTGGCCTTCAACAATCCTGCGGCGCCGGCGGCTCCTTTGAGATGCCCAAAGTTCGATTTGACGGAGCCCAGCGCCACGGAACTCGTCGGGAGGTGGAAGTCGCTGAGCACGTCGACCATGCTTTGCGCTTCAACCACGTCCCCCACACTGGTCGAGGTGCCGTGGCCTTCGATCATCGTTACCGTCGCCGGGGATAGGCCGGCATTCTTCCAGGCGCGCTCGATGCACAGTCTCTGGCCCACAGGGTTGGGCGCCGTAATGCCCTTCCCCTTTCCATCACTCGCTCCGCCCACGCCGCGCAATACGGCATAAATCTTGTCGTTGTCACGCTCCGCATCGGCCAGGCGCTTCAGCAGAAACAGGGCAGCGCCTTCGCCCATCACAAAGCCGTCGGCTCCCTCGGCGTAAGGGCGAGTGCCAGAGGCCGAGAGCGCTCCAATCTTGCAGAACTTAATGAAGGTCGAAGCCCCCATGTTCCGGTCAACACCGCCGCTGATCGCCAAGTCAAAGTCATTCGTGACCAGACCCTCGACCGCCGCCTTAATCCCCGCCATGGCCGAGGCGCAGGCCGCGTCCGTGGTGTAATTGGGGCCACGAAAGTTGAAAACGTTGGCAACGCGCCCGGCAGTACAGTTAGCCAGTTCGCCGGGCATGGTGTCTTCCGTAATCTCGGGCAGGAGTTGAGCGATTCGCTGGTGCAATTCGCGGGTCACGTCGCGGCGCACTTTCTCCGGCAGAGCGGCGAAGCTGGGCGCTTCGGCTAGTTCGCGGGCATATTCGGGAAACGCGATGCGCACGACCGTGAGATAGTGATGTTCCCCGCCCATGGCATTGCCAAGGATGACGGCCGTACGATTGAGGTCCAGGGGGCGCTCGGGGTAACCATAGTCGTTCAACACTTCCCGCGTGCAAGCGATGGCCCACTTTTGAGTCTCATCCATGGCGGCGGCCACTCGCGGCGGGATCGCCAGGCGCCACTTCAGCGGATCCCATGGGTACTCACGCACCCAACCGCCGATCTTGGAGTAGGTTTTGTCCGGCGCACTGTGATCGGGATCGTAGTAAAGCGCCGGGTCCCAACGCTCGGGCGTGACTTCGCTAATGCTATATCGGCCACTCTTCACATTCTCCCAGAAGGCAGCGGCGTTGGCGGCATCAGGAAGAACGGCTCCCACCCCCACAATAGCAATCGCTCGAGAAGCGGTGTCTTCCATAATGATCCTCCCCAATGGTTTCCCTTCAACCTGTGTAGAGCCCGGGCGTGCCCCGGCATGCGCCAGCGAGCTAACATGCTATGCGGCTGCGACGCCCAAGACATGAATAAAGAGAAACAAGATCCGGCCAGTGACCAACCAGTCGGTTGCTTGTGCGGATGAGTAGATGTCCATGATGTACGACAACTCCTGCCGGTCGATAGGGGTAGACACCACCCCGGTCAGCAGCTTACACTGCGAGGTAATGATCAGAATTAAACTATCAATACAGGTATAACGAAGCCGGATTTCGGGCTATGGTCTTTCAAAGCGATCCCCCAGGGATCCGGAGATTTGGCAAAAGGGAGGGATGAGCAACGAGGATGTTGCACGCGGTTGACAACGCTATGGAGTTCGGCCTTCGATGAGCGCGGTTCCCCTGGTAACCGCAGGATCAGCTTTGGAGTCGTACAGCGAGCGAAATAGCCGTTCCTCACTCAAGCTCGCTCAATGGCACAAGGGCCTGACTTGCTTGCGCCGGCTCTCAGGGCTCCCTCACGATCGCGCTCTCTCGACAGGCAGTGACTAATTGTCAACCGCCAGTTTCGCTCCGCTTCGCGACGACGACTGTACCCGAACGAAGAAGAGAATCGCAATTAGCAATAACCCCTAACTCCATGTAAATATAATACCTAAAGCTCCTTAAGGGTTTATACCTACTAAGAGTAGTAACTGATTCTCTTCGAGTGTTTAGATTACAAGTTGATAGCATCCTGGTAATCATATGAGGAGTAATCTGACGGCACCCAGAACGAGAGGATTCGCCGGGAAGGACGTCCGATTGGCACTAAGATCGCGAGCACGAACCGGAGATTTGTGTTCGAGGGGGACTTCGAGGCCTTAATCACCAGAAACATTGAGTCGATGTTTTTTACTCTTTGCCCTGCACCATACGAATTGGACTGAAATGATGCTGAGAGATAAAATCGAGTCTGCAGCAAAGTCGCTGTCAGGGCATTCGCGCATAACGGATATATTCGTGTGATGAATAGTGGCAGCGTCCTCGTTCGCACGGAGGGAGGTGACGTGATGATTCAGGTTAAAGTGAACGGAGTCGAGCGCTCATTTCATGGCGATCCCGAAATGCCGGTCCTCTGGTACCTGCGCGACGTTCTGGGTCTGACGGGAACGAAGTTCGGTTGTGGCGTGGCGCTTTGCGGAGCCTGCACCGTCCATAGGAACGGCGAGGCGATCCGGTCGTGCGTGGTTCCTGTCCGCGCTGTCGCCGGCGCTGAAATCACCACTATCGAAGGCATCGCAGAAAAAGGATTACATCCCGTCCAGAAAGCGTGGATGGAATTCAATGTGCCGCAATGCGGTTACTGCCAGGCTGGACAGATCATGCAGGCGATCGCTCTCCTGAGGAGCAAAACGCGGCCCAGCGATCGGGATATCAGTGAGCTGATGTCCGGAAACATCTGCCGGTGCGGCACCTATCAGCGCATTCGCGCTGCCATTAAAGCCGCCGCAGAGGAGGCACCGTGAACCACATCCAGAATGTGAGCCGGAGGGGCTTTCTCCAGGGCATGCTTTCCAGCGGGGCCCTGGTGCTCGGTG
>Ga0208455_1000438_pt1 | contig 18183 bp, 11 predicted proteins | sample June2015DPH_4_50_FD_184690 | JGI IMG/M metagenome (GOLD analysis project Ga0208455, IMG submission 184690) | Peatland microbial communities from SPRUCE experiment site at the Marcell Experimental Forest, Minnesota, USA - June2015DPH_4_40... | ecosystem: Environmental > Terrestrial > Soil >... | reverse complement strand
GACGCCGGCCGATGGGGCAGGAGCGGTTCCCGCGGGCAGGGGCTCGTCACCTCCGCTCCCGGGCGGCTAACGGGAAAACGCCCGGCCGGCACGATGACCGGTCTGCGACTTTGTCGCTGGACTGGGATAGGTCGCCTTCAGGTAATGCCTGGAGGATGCCACGTCCCAGGAAGCGCGTTCTGGAGCTGAGCGGCGGCGTTGGTTCGCGGCCGCAAGTACCGCGGTGGAACGCCGTCAGGCGAGCGCGCCACGTTTGGCGCGAGCCGCATCTGCTGATGCGGACCATCGGAAGACATGTGCCTGGCGGCGTTCTGCTTCCTTTATTTGTTGTGGGGTGGGTTGAGCGAAGCGAAACCCACCGCAAGGACATGGTGGGTTACGCCGCTTTGCGGCTAACCCACCCTATACGCCGAGCATGATCGAGCCAAAAACCGGTCCCACCGCCGGTTCAGGCGTGACGCGATGGTGCTCAGCGGAGCTTTGACGCGTTGTACGGCATGCCTCGGGCGCACATCGCGTCGCGAGAAGGCAATTTTTTTGCGTCATTGCGAGCGAAGCGAAACAATCCAGCTCCCCGGTATGTGCTCTGGATTGCTTCGTCGCGGAGCCTGTCATCGGGCCGGTCCGGGGTCCCCATCGCGCTAGCGCGATGGGGTGCCCCGACTTCGGGCCGGACCCGTTGGCTCCTCGCAATGACGGTGGGGAATCGCGTTGCGACGGGGCCTATCGCGGTTTTGAGCCGAGCGGCATGCCCCGTCACCGCAACCCTCTCCCCGCTCCGCGGGGAGAGGGGGCCGGCCTCACCGAATAAGGCGCCTGTTCAAACGCTTCGCGCGTTCATACGTTAAGGAACGGAGCGGAGGCCTTTTTGCTATGCCGATAAGCAACCCGATGAACAATATGAGCAAGCAGACCCGGTTTCACATCGGCTATTGGGTCGCGGCGATGATCGGTCTCCTGATCCTGCAATACGTTTACGTCTCCGCGCAGAAGGTCGTCTCGATCCCCTACAGCCAGTTCGAGCAGCTCCTGCACGACGGCAAGATCACCAAGGTCGCCGTCTCCGACCGCTACCTGCAAGGCACGCTGAAAGAGCCGCTGGACGGCAAGAGCGAGTTCGTCACCACCCGGGTCGATCCGCAATTCGCCACCGACCTGCAGAAATACGGCGTGACCTATTCCGGGGAGGTGGGCAGCACGTTGCTGCAGGACCTCCTCTCCTGGGTCGTTCCGGCGGTGCTGTTTTTCGGCGTCTGGATGTTCTTGTCGCGGCGCGTGACGCAGGGGTTGGGCGGCGGCCTGATGTCGATCGGCAAGAGCAAGGCAAAAGTCTACGTCGAATCCGATACCGGCGTTCGCTTTGACGACGTCGCCGGCGTCGACGAAGCCAAGGACGAGCTGCACGAGATCGTCGAGTTTCTGAAAAATCCCGAGCAATACAGCCGGCTCGGCGGCCGCATGCCGAAAGGCATCCTGCTGGTCGGCCCGCCCGGCACCGGCAAGACGCTGCTGGCGAGGGCGGTCGCCGGCGAGGCCAAGGTGCCGTTCTTCTCGATCTCCGGCTCCGAGTTTGTCGAGATGTTCGTCGGCGTCGGCGCCGCCCGCGTGCGCGATCTGTTCGAGCAGGCGCGGACCAAAGCGCCGGCCATCATCTTCATCGACGAGCTGGACGCACTCGGCCGCGCCCGCGGTTTCGGGGCGTACGGCGGCCACGATGAGAAAGAGCAGACGCTCAATCAGCTCCTGGTCGAAATGGACGGCTTCGATGCGCGCAGCGGCCTGGTGATCCTGGCGGCCACCAACCGTCCAGAAATCCTTGACCCGGCGCTGTTGCGCGCCGGCCGCTTCGATCGCCAGGTGCTGGTCGACCGGCCGGACAAGAAGGGCCGCGTCGAAATCCTGCGCGTCCATCTGCGCAAGGCGAAGCTCGCAAGCGACGTCGAGCCGGAAAAAGTCGCGGCGCTGACGCCCGGCTTCACCGGCGCCGACCTCGCCAATCTCGCCAACGAGGCGACGCTGTTGGCCACGCGCCGCGGCGGCGACGCCGTGACCATGGCCGATTTCACCAACGCGGTCGAGCGGATGGTCGCGGGTCTGGAAAAGCGCAATCGCCTCCTTAATCCCAAGGAGCGCGAGATCGTCGCCTATCACGAGATGGGGCACGCGCTGGTCGCGGTGTCGCTGCCCGGCACCGATACGGTGCACAAGGTTTCCATCATCCCGCGCGGCGTCGGCGCGCTCGGCTACACCATCCAGCTGCCGACCGAAGACCGCTTCCTGATGACGCGCGAAGAGCTCGAGAACAAGATGGCGGTGCTGCTCGGCGGCCGCGCCGCGGAGCTTACCGTGTTCGGGCATTTGTCGACCGGCGCCGCCGACGATCTGCGCCGCGTCACCGACATCGCGCGCGCCATGGTGACGCGCTACGGCATGTCGGAGCGGCTCGGCAGCGTCGCCTACGACCGCGATCCGCGCAGTTTCATGACCGGACCCGATTTGCCGTCGCCGCAGCGCGAGCAGGATTATTCGCCGGAGACCGCGGCCACCATCGATAATGAGGTTCGCGATATCGTGCACTCCGCGATGGATCGCGCGCTGGCGACGCTGCGCGAAAAGCGCGACGTTCTGGAGCGCAGCGCCCGCAAGCTTCTGGAGAAAGAGACGCTCGACGAGAAGGATCTGGCGGAGTTGATCGGCCCACCGGCCGGGCCGCCGATCAGGGTCGCGGCGGAGTAGGCGGGTCGGTCTCTTCTCAGCGGTCGGCCGCCGGAGTAGTGTTACGGCGACAATTGGCGTTCGTGAGTTTGTCGCTGGAAACACTAATAGGCGGCCGTCATTTCATCGGGAGCTCGGTCGTGGGTCGATCGCGCATCGTGGTACTAGCGACCGTGGCGCTGATAGGCGGCGCGACCGCCGCCCAGGCGGGGCCTTGCACCACGCAGATCGCGGAAGTCGAGCGGTATCTCGCGCGCATCAAGCCCGGCCCGAAAAGCGGCCCGACCGCTCCGCAATCAATCGAAGCCCAGCTTCATCACCAGCCGACGCCCGGTTCAGTGCAGGCCGCCGAGACTAAGGCGCGCGCCGACGCCGACGCGGCCCTCAATCGAGCGCGCAAGGCTGACGCCGAAGGTGATTCGCGCGCCTGCACCAACGCGCTCGAGGAAGCCAAGATGCTGTACGGGCTGGAGTGAAGGCCCTCAATACGCCTCTTCCGTATAGATCGGATCGACCGAGCCGGCCCACTTGCCGTGAAATTTATTCAACAGCTCCTGCGCCGGCGTGGTGCCGCGCGCGAGGCGATCCTCCAGCACGTCGAGGAAGTGGGTCTCGTCTCGGCCGCTGACGTCGAAGCGTTGGCGGCGCGCCAAGCCGGCGCGCGCCAGTTTGAGAACGTCGGTCGCGAGCGCGAACAAGGTGCGACCGCCGATCATGGCGGCGAGGCCCTGTTTCGGCACGGCGTCGCGGAGTTGCTGACGCTCGACGGCGGTCCAGGGCTTGACCAGATCCCAGGCGGCATCGAGGCTGACATCGTCATAGAGAAGGCCGGCCCAAAACGCCGGCAGCGCCAGCAAATTCGGCAGCGTGCCGGAGTCGGCGCCGCGCATTTCCAGATAGCGCTTGAGCCGCACCTCGGGAAAGATCGTGCTGATGTGATTCGCCCAATCGGAGATCGTCGCGCCCGCGCCGCGCAGGCCGGGCAATTTGCCGGCCATCAGATCGCGGAACGAGCGGCCGGCGACATCGATATATTCGTCGCCGTGCTTGACGAAATACATGGGCACGTCGAGCGCGTAATCGACCCAGCGCTCGAAGCCCATGCCGTCCTCGAACGCCCACGGCAGCATGCCGGTGCGGTCCCTGTCGGTATCGCGCCAGATTTCCGCGCGGAAAGACAGAAATCCGTTCGGCTTACCCTCGGTGAACGGCGAGTTGGCGAACAGCGCCGTCGCCAGCGGCTGCAGCGCGATCGACACGCGCAGCTTCTTGACCATGTCGGCTTCCGAGCAAAAATCAAGATTGGTCTGCACCGTGCAGGTGCGATACATCATGTCGAGGCCGAGCTTGCCGACCTTCGGCATGTAAGCGGTCATGATTCTGTAGCGGCCCTTCGGCATTTTCGGCATTTCGGCAAGGGGCCAGCTCGGCGTCATGCCGATGCCGAGAAAACCGATATGCAACGGCTGGGCGACCTCGCGCACCTGCGCCAGATGCGCCATCAGTTCGCGCGAGGTCTGGTGCAGGGTTTCCACCTGCGCGCCGGACAATTCGAACTGGCCACCCGGTTCGAGGGTGATGGCGCCGCCGCCGGTGACGTCGAATAGGCCGATGACGTTTTCGCCTTCCATGATCGGCTGCCAGCCGAGCAGGTGCTGCATGCCTTCGAGCAAGGTGCGGATGCCGCGTTGTCCCTCGTAGGGCACCGGCCGGTGTCCTTCGAGCGTAAACGCGAATTTTTCGTGCTCGGTGCCGATGCTGAACTGCGACTTCGGCCGAACGCCCTGCGCGATCCAATCGACGAGCTCGTCGCGTCGCTCGATCGGCGTCAGGTCGACTTGATCACGCGCCATGGGATGCGGGATGAATGGGCCGCGGTCTTCGATATGCGGCGATGATCGTCACGCCGCCTTGCGCTTTTCCGACGGGAAGCGGCCGTAAAAGGTCTCGCCCTTCTTAGCCATATCGCGCAAGAGCTTGGACGGCTTGAACCGGTCACCGTATTTTTTCGCCAGTCCGCTGCACAGCTCGACGAAGGCCTTGGCGCCCATGCCGTCGATGTAGGAAATAGTCCCGCCGGTGAACGGCGCAAAGCCGAAGCCGAGGATCGAGCCGACATCGGCCTCGCGCATGTCGGTGACGACGCCTTCCTGGATGCAGCGCGCCGATTCCAGCGCCTGGATCGCCAGCAACCGATGCTTGAGTTCTTCGACGTCGATGGTGTCGGGATCGAGCTTGGTGGCTTGCAGGTCGGCGAGACCGGGCCACAGCCGTTTCGGCCCGTTCTGCGGGTAGTCGTAAAAGCCTTTGCCGTTCTTGCGACCATAGCGGCCGCGCTTTTCGACCATTTCCTGCAGCAGCACCTTTTGCCGCTGGTCGATCGCCTGCGGACCGAGATCGGCCTCGGTCGCCTTCAAAATCTTCCAGGCGAGATCGACGGCGACCTCGTCGTTGAGCGACAGCGGGCCGACCGGCATGCCGGCTATGCGTCCGACGTTCTCGATCATCGCTGCCGGCACGCCTTCGGCCAGCATCAAATGGCCTTCGCGGATGTAGGTACCGACCACGCGCGACGTATAGAAGCCGCGCGAATCATTGACCACGATCGGCGTCTTGCGGATGGCGCGCACGTAATCGAGCGCGACGGCGAGCGCCGCGTCGCCGGTCTTTTTGCCCAGGATGACCTCGACCAACATCATGCGATCGACCGGCGAAAAGAAGTGAATGCCGACGAAACGCCGCACGTCCTTGAACGCGGTGGCAAGCGAGCTGATCGGCAAGGTCGACGTGTTGGATCCGAAGATGGTGTCCTTGCCGATCGCTTCCTGCGCCTTGGCAATCACCTCTTCCTTGATCTTGCGGTCCTCGAATACTGCCTCGATGATGAGATCGCAGCCTTTGAGTACCGCATAATCCGGAGTCGCGGTGATGCGGGCGAGCACGGCGTCGCGTTCGGCGGCGGTGGTGCGGCCTTTATTGACCTGGTCGGTCATCAGCTTCTGCGAATGCGCCTTGCCCTTGTCGGCGGTTTCCTGATCGCGGTCGATGAGCACCACGTCGATGCCGGCGAGCGCGCTCACGTAGGCGACGCCGGCGCCCATGAAGCCGGCGCCGAGCACGCCGACCTTCTTGATCGGCCGCGCCGGCACGGTGGCCGGACGGCGCGCGCCTTTGTTGAGCTCCTGCATGGAGACGAACAGCGAGCGGATCATCGCCGCCGCCTCCGGCGAGCGGAGAATTTTCGCGAAGTAGCGCGTCTCGACGCGCAGCGCCTGATCCATCGGCAGCTGCAGGCCCTCATAGACGACCTGGATGATGGCGCGTGCCGCCGGATAATTGTCGTAGGTTTCGCGCCGATACAGCGCGTTCGCCGCCGGCCACACCATCATGCCGGCCTTCGAATAGACCGCGCCGCCCGGCAGCTTGAAGCCGTCGGTGTCCCACGGCGCTTTCGCAGTGCCGCCGGCTTTGATCCAACCCTTGCTCTTCGCAAGGAGGTCGGCGGCCGGCACCACCTCGTCGACGAGCTTCACCGCCTTGGCTCGGTTGAGGCGAAGCTGGTCGCCTTTCAGCAGGAATTGCAGCGCGTCGGCCGGCGGCAGCATGCGCGCAATGCGTTGCGTGCCGCCGCCGCCCGGAAACAGACCGACCTTGATTTCGGGAAGCCCGAGCCGCGTCTTGTCGTTGTCGGATGCGATGCGATGATGGCAGGCTAGCGCCAGTTCCAAGCCGCCGCCCATGGCAGTGCCGTTGATCGCCGCGACCCAAGGCTTGCCGCAGGTTTCCATGCGGCGGGCGATCAGCGACAGCTTGCGGCTTTCTTCGAACAGAAATTTGTTCGCCCCTTCCTCGCCTTTCGATTTCCTCAATTCTGCGAACGTGCGGCTTTGCGTCTCCAGCATGCTCAAATCGGCGCCGGCGCAGAACGCCTCCTTGCCTGAGGTGAGCACTGCACCCTTGACGGCGGCATCGATCGCCACCCGCTCGACGATCGCCGCCAGCTCTCCCATCACTTTGGCGTCGATCACATTCATCGACCGACCCGGCATGTTCCAGGTGATAACGGCGATGCCGTCGGTGTCGGTCTCGAAGCTGAAGTTTTGGAAAGTCATACGCATCTCCCGTTTGTATCTTTGTTCGCCTCGCCCCAGCGGCAGAGGGAAAATTACTTCGAATACGGCGTGCCGTCCTTGTGGGCGTAACGCATACCGTTTTCATCGCGAATCACGAGCAAGTCGACGTCCGGATATTCGGCGCGCTCGTGCTTCGATCGGGTGCCGATTTCGAGGTACACTGCGTTACGGGTCGACCTGTTGACCAGATGGTGTCCGTTTCTGACATTGGCTTTGAAGCCCGCAGCATCGCCTGGCCGCAGCACTACTTCGCCGTCGTCTTCGATCAGCACCACTTCGCCTTCAAGGATATAGACGAGCTCATCTTCCCTTTCATGCCAGTGCCGCAGCGCGGAAGCGGCGCCAGGCTTAAGCGTCGTAAGATTGACACCGAACTGGTCGAGACCGGCGGCGTTACCCAGTCGCTTGCGCTCGCGGCCGACGACCGCGCGGTTGAACGGCTCCGGATAGCTCGAGCGGTTGTCAACCGGCAGCTTGGCGATGTCGATCTTGGGCATGCCGCGCGCTCCTACTTCACCGCTCACTGCGTGCGCGCAAAGATATTACACCCGCTCGATGATGGTTGCGGTGCCCATGCCGGCGCCGATGCAGAGCGTGACCAGCGCGGTCGACAGACCGCGCCGCTCGAGCTCGTCGAGCACGGTGCCGAGGATCATCGCGCCGGTGGCGCCGAGCGGATGGCCGAGCGCGATGGCGCCGCCGTTGACGTTGATCTTGTTGGGATCGATATCGAAGGCCTGCATATAGCGCAGCACCACGGAGGCGAACGCCTCGTTGAGCTCGAACAGGTCGATGTCGGCGAGCGTCATGCCGGCCCGTTTCAAAACCTTCTTGGTGACGTCGATCGGGCCGGTCAGCATGATCGCCGGCTCGGTGCCGATATTGGCGAAGGCGCGCACCTTGGCCCGCGGCTTCAAGCCCGCTCGCTTGCCGGCGCGGCTGTTGCCGAGCAGCACCGCGGCGGCGCCGTCGACGATGCCGGAGGAATTGCCGGCATGGTGGACGTGTTTGACGTATTCGACTTCCGGATGCTTCTGAATGGCGACAGAATCGAAGCCGCCCATCTCTCCCATCTGCACGAACGCGGGTTTGAGCGACGCCAGCGATTGCATGGTCGTTTCCGGCCGCATGTGCTCGTCCTTGTCGAGGATGGTCAGGCCGTTGACGTCCTTGACGCTCATCACCGACCGGCTGAAGCGGCCCTCGCTCCACGAGGTTGCCGCGCGCTTCTGGCTCTCGACCGCGTAGGCGTCGACATCGTCGCGGGAGAAGCCGTACTTGGTCGCGATCAGGTCGGCGGAAATGCCTTGCGGCAGGAAGTACTGCGAGACCGCGATCGACGGATCGACCGCCCAGGCGCCGCCGGACGAACCGATACCGACGCGGCTCATCGACTCAACGCCGCCGCCGATCGCCATATCCTGCTGTCCGGCCATGATCTGCGCTGCCGCAAAGTTGATTGCGTCGAGACCGGAGGCACAGAAGCGATTGATCTGCACGCCTGGTACGCTGTCGCCATAGCCGGCGACGAGCGCCGCCGTGCGGGCGATGTCGGCACCGGCCTCGCCGACCGGATCGACGACGCCGAGCACGACGTCGTCGACCATGGTGGGATCGAGATCGTTGCGGCTTTTGATGGCGCCGAGCGCCTGGCTGGCGAGGTTGAGCGCGGTCACCTCGTGGAGCGAGCCGTCCGCCTTGCCGCGGCCGCGGGGCGTACGCACGTGATCATAGATGAAAGCGTCGGGCATAGCGTCTCCTCGCGATGATAACCTCTCCCGTTGCGGGTGAGGGCGGCCAGCGGCAACGGCCGCGAAGCCGGATGAGGGTCCGGGAGACCGGACATCTCCCATATAGTCCAAGTTCTGAGCAATTGCAGCCGGCGACCGGCGGCTATGCGCTCACGAGAATAAGCGGGCCAACGTCTAGAACGCCTCCGCCGGCAAAGCCATCGTCGACGCGGCTCCGGCCTTTATGCGCGCGAGGTGCGTGGCGCAGGCCGGCAACATGCGCTCCGCGAAGAAGCGGCCGGTGGCCAGCTTCTCCGCCATGTGCTCGCCGCCGCCGTTGCCTCCCGCCGCGGCCTTCGTCTTCGCCCCATCGATGATCAGGCACCACATATAGCCGAGCGCGACCAAGCCGAAGAGGTGCATGTAATCGGTCGAGCCGGCACCGGCATTCTCCGGGTTGCCGAGCGCGTTCTGCATGAACCACATGGTCGCCTGCTGCAGCTCGCCGAGCGCCTGGCCGAGCGGCTTGACGTAAGGCGTCATCGTTTCGTCGCTGCCGCGCTCCTTGATGTAGGCAGACACCTCGGCGAGGAACGCCTGCAAGGCGCGGCCGCCGTCCTTCGGCAGCTTGCGGCCCACCAGATCAAGCGCCTGGATGCCGTTGGCGCCCTCGTAGATCATGGCGATGCGTGCGTCGCGCACGAACTGCTCCATGCCGTGTTCGGCGATGTAGCCGTGGCCGCCAAACACCTGCTGCGCCAGCACGGTGTTGGCGAAACCCTGATCGGTGAGTACGCCTTTGATCACCGGGGTCATCAGGCCCATATGGTCATCGGCGCTCTGCCGCTCCTTGGCATCGCCGGAGCGGTGCGCGATGTCGCTCTTGAGCGCGGTCCACAATACCAGCGCGCGCGCCGCTTCGTTGAACGCGCGCAGGGTCATCAGCATGCGGCGCACATCCGGGTGCACGATGATCGGGTCGGCGGGCTTGTCCTTGAACTTCGTTCCGGTTAGGGCGCGCCCGGCGAGCCGCTCCTTGGCGTAGGCGGCGGCGTTCTGGTAGGCGACCTCGGACAGCGCCAGCCCCTGCACGCCGACGCCGAGCCGCGCTTCGTTCATCATCACGAACATCGCGTTCAGCCCGCGGTTCGGCTCGCCGACGAGCCAGCCGGTGGCGTCGTCATAGTTCATGACGCAGGTGGAATTGCCGTGGATGCCCATCTTCTCTTCGATCGAGCCGCAGGACACGCCATTGCGCGCGCCGGCGGCGCCGTCTTGGGTCGGCAGGAATTTGGGGACGATGAACAGGGAAATTCCTTTGACGCCTTGCGGCGCGCCTTCGATCCGCGCCAGCACGAGATGCACGATGTTGTCGGCGAGGTCATGCTCGCCGGCGGAGATGAAAATCTTGGTGCCGGTGATCTTGTAGCTTCCGTCCGTCTGGGGCACCGCGCGCGCGCGCGTAAGTCCCAGATCAGTGCCGCATTGCGGCTCGGTCAGGTTCATCGTGCCGGTCCATTCCCCGCTGACGAGCTTGGGCAGGTAGAGCGCCTTTTGCTCGGGCGAGCCGTGAATCATAAGTGCGGCCGCCGCTCCCTGCGTGAGGCCTGGGTACATGGCAAAAGCCATGTTTGCCGAAACCAGGAACTCGCTAATCGCTTGCGAGAGCACGCGCGGCAGGCCTTGGCCGCCGAATTCGGCGGGCGCCGAGGCGCCGATCCAGCCGCCCTCGGTCAGGCGCTTGTACGCATCCTTGAATCCCGTGGGCGTGGTGACGCTGCCGTCGTTGTGGCGCTTGCAGCCTTCCTTGTCGCCGACGCGATTGAGCGGCGTCAGCACGTCCTCGCAGAATTTTGCGGCTTCCGCGAACACCGCCTCAAGCAAATCGGGCGTGGCGTCGGCAAAGCCCGGCAAGTTGTTGTAGCGATCGATGTGAAATACGTCGGTCAACAGGAACATCACGTCATCAACGGGAGCCTTGTAGCTCGGCATAATCTCGCCCTCCGTACCGCGTCCGCCAGCGCCAGCCGGCCCGGACGGTATAGCCTAGCCTATTTGCGTCAACGGTGGGACAGCCGAGGAAGCAGGCACAGGCTCGTCGTGGCGAGAGGCAAGGTTTGCCGGTAACCGTGACGAGACGCGGCTTTTTTAACGGCTTATTTACCGTATTCCTGAAAAGTCGACCCCAAGACAGAAAACCGCGCCCTCCGCGTCGTCTGCTCGCGGCATCGGCTCGAAACACTGGGCACATCCTGCTCCTCATGTGATTTGGGACGTGAGCATGAAATCGGGCGGTCCGTGGAATCTTCGAGGTCTTCGTCCGGAAGCGCGTGAAGCTGCACGCACCGCGGCGCGGCGATCCGGCATGTCGGTCGGCGAATGGCTCAACAGCGTGATCAAGCCGGCTGATACGGAGGATCGCGAGTTCGCGCCCTCCGCCGGTTTCGATCGCGACGCGGACGATTCTCGGCGCCAGAGCGTCGGCTCCGACGATCGGCAGCGCGGCGGCTACGGCGATGACGCCGACCGGCGCGGCCGCCGGTCGGATGATCGGCGAGGCGCAAACTTCGCGGAGCCAGAACCGGATCGCCGACCCCGCGACGCCTCCTGGCGTGAGCGCAGGTCGGACGATCAGTCGCGCCAAAACCTCCGCCCCGACGTGCGGGACCAGGATCGCCGGCAACTTGACGCCGCGAAGCTCAGTCACAATCGCTCTTGGGACGATCAGTGGCGGCCGAGCTTCGGTTCCGACGATCGAGGCCCGCAGGGCCCCCGCACTGATGCCAATACGCACGATCACGAGCGCCGGGCGGACGATCGATGGCGCCCGGTCTTCCGCGCCGAGGAGCGGGACCACGACGATCGCCCGCGTGACGCCGATTGGCGCGATCGCCGCGGTGAATCGGATGAGCAATTGTACATGAACTTGCGCAGTGACGATCGGCAATGGCGTCGCCGGCAAAGTGACGAAGACATTCGCGGTCGCGGTTCCATGGCGGAGGCGCCGGTCCGCGGCGAAAGCGGTCATGGGGAGCGCCGCAGCGAAGCCGCCAAGCGTCCCCTCCCGCAGCCGGATCGCTTTGATGAACAAATCGACCGCCGTCCGCCGCAAGACAATCGCCAAGACGATCGCAAGGTGTCGTTCGACCAAGCCGTAGCCGAGATCACGGCCCGCCAGCGCGCGCTTGATAGCGAGGCTGCGGCCGCGATCAAGACGCGCCGGCGCGTACTGACCAACCTTGCCGCCAATCTGGACCGGCAGCCGGACGACTTCAGCGGTTATGCAGAAACCGATCGCTTCGCTGAAGCTGAAACCGTTCCGGAGCCGGCGTTCACACGGCCGCAACCGCCGCCGATCCTGCCGCGCGAGGACGTGTTCGACGAGCCTGCCGCGGGAGCCGCCTTCACGTCACAGCCGCCGCCTTTGCGCCTTCGGGAGGAAAGCGTCTCGGCCTGGAATGCGGGCCCCCAATCGGAGAATTCGCCGGCACCGGCGCTCGACCTCAGCGACCTGCACCAGCAACTGCGCCAGATTACGGCGCGGATCGAGGCCTTGCGGCCGGCAAGCGACCTCGAAGCCGCGATCAATGGGCTCCGTGCCGAACTCGCCGAGATCGGCCGCTCGGTCACGGAGGCGCTGCCGCAGCGCGCCGTCGAATCGCTCGAGATCGAGATCAGGGCGCTGGCCCAGCGCATCGACTACGGCCGCCAGTCCGGTATCAACGCGGCGGCGCTTGCCGGCCTCGAGCACGGATTGGCTGACGTTCGCGAAGCGTTGCGCGCGCTGACTCCCGCTGAAAGCCTGGTCGGGTTCGACGAGACGGTGAGGGCGCTAACGAAGAAGATCGAAGTGGTTTCAGCCAAGGACGATCCGGCCGCGCTGCAGCAGCTGGAGACGGCGATCGGCGCCTTGCGCGGTATCGTTTCTCATGTCGCTTCCAACGACACGCTGACGAAGGTCGCGGAAGACGTGCGAGCGCTCTCCGCCAAGGTCGACGAGATCGCCACCAGCGCGGCGAGCGGGCGCGCCCTCTCGGCGCTGGAGAACCGTATCGATCTGTTGGCCACCGCGCTCAATAACTCAACCGCGGCGGGCTACGCGGTCCCTCGCGAACTCGAGCGACTGCTTGCCGGCCTGATCGAAAAGCTCGAATTGGTGCAGCTTTCGCACACCGATCACACCGCGCTCGCCCATCTCGAGGACCGCATCGCGATGCTGGTCAAGCGGCTCGATGTCTCCGACGCGCGCCTCGGCCTGCTCGAGGGCGTCGAGCGGGGGTTGGCCGATCTCCTGGTCTATATCGAGCAGCTGCGCGGGGCCAACGCCGGGGGTGAGACTGTTACCCAGGCCAACCCGGCTGACGTCGAAGCGATCGAGCACGAGATTGCCGAAATCAAACAAACCGGGCGCCGTACTCAAGATTCACTTGAGGCCGTGCACGGCACCGTGGAGCACGTCGTCGGCCGCCTGGCTATGATCGAAGCCGATATGCGTGGCGACAAAGTCACGGCCGCGCCGGCCGAGCCGTTGCCGGCGAACGAGCAAATGCTCACGTCGCCGTCGCTCGATCCGTTGGCGATGCCTGCGACGTTCATTGTCCCCGCCGCTGCGCCGGCGGAACCCGAGTCTGCCGCGAATTGGCCGGCCGCGTCGCGGCAGCCCATCGAGCCCGACTTGCCGCCGGATCATCCGCTGGAGCCGGGCTCGGCCGCCGGACGCTCGCGCCAGTCGTTGTCAGCCGCCGAGCGGATCGCCGCGTCGGAAGCTGTTGCGGGGTCGAAGCCCCCTGTGATCCCCGATCCGGGCGCCGGTAAACCCGATTTCATCGCCGCCGCGCGCCGCGCGGCGCGGGCAGCCGCCGCGACCAAGGCCAACGAGGGCGCTAAAAAGGTCGGCGCGGAAGGTCCCGCTCAGCCGAAAACGCTGACCGAGCGCCTGCGCACCTTGGTCGTCGCCGGCGCCGTCGTCGTGATCGTTCTGGGCTGTTTCCATATTGCTACGCGGCTGTTCCAGGATGGCGGTTCGGGGGCGCCTGCGCACCCGCAAGCCGAGCCGCCGCAGGTGCAAACCGAGCCCCCAAGCGCGCACACCTTGTCGCCGCCGCAGGTGGAAAAGCCGTCGGTTCCAGCCGTGCCCGTGCCGAAAGCCAACCCGACCAGTCTGCCGACACTTCCGCTGCCGCTGCCACCGCCCGGCACGGATGCCGCACGGAATCCGGTCGCGCCGCCGTTGGCAAATCAGGCACCGACAACAGGCGGCGAAGCCGGGCAGCAGTCCCTCTTGGAAAATCCCGCCGCGCCGTTCGCCATGGCCGCCAGCATACCTGCCGCCGCCCACGCTGACCCGGCCAATGGATCCACCGCCGGATGGACGACAGCGCCGGCGAGCGACATCACCGGCACGCTGCCGACTCTATCGCCGCCGCATTCCTCGACAATCCCGTCTCCGGCGATCGGCGACAAGCTGCCGATCGCCATCGGCGGACCGGCACTGCGCGAAGCGGCGCTCGCGGGCGACGCCTCTGCCGCGTACGAGGTTGCCGTTCGCTTCGCCGATGGCCGGCTGGTTCCGGCGAACAACGAGGAAGCCGCGCGCTGGCTTGAGCGCGCCGCCAAGAAGGGGTTCGCGCCGGCGCAGTTCAGGCTTGGGGCGCTCTATGAAAAAGGCCTCGGGGTGAAGAAGAACCTCGCCGCGGCGCGCGACCTCTACCGTGCCGCCGCCGATAAAGGTCATGGCAAAGCCATGCACAATCTAGCCGTGCTCTACGCGGAAGGCGTCGACGGCGCGGCTGATTATCGCACGGCGGCGCAATGGTTCCGCAAGGCCGCGGATTACGGCATCGTCGACAGCCAATACAACCTGGCGATCCTTTACGCGCGCGGCGTTGGGGTGGAGCAGAATCTCGCGGAAGCCTACAAGTGGTTCTCCCTGGCCGCCAACGACGGCGACAACGACGCCGCCAAGAAACGCGACGAGATCGCCTCCCATCTCGACCAGCAGTCGCTCGCGGCCGCGCGCTTGACGGCGCAGACTTGGACCCCGCAGCCGCAGCCCGCGGACGCGATCACGGTGAAGGCGCCGGCGGCCTGGGACCTGCCAGCAAACGGTACGTCCGGGGTTAAGCCGAAAGCGCGAGCCGCCAAGGCGGTCGCAACAGACGCCACCAAGGTCAATTGAGCCTCGGCTGATCGTCGGCTGATCATTACGCAGCGCCGCGAAACGGCGGGCCAGAATGACGCGGCGGAGCGATCACATCTGCGCGCACGCGCCGGCGGACGGTATGCCAGGACGCGGCGCGCGAGTAGAACGGTCCAAACCGCGTATCCCACATCCGGCAGCCGATCCGTGCAAATCTTCCTTCCGATCGCCGACATTCCCGTCAACGTCTTTCTTGTGCTGGCGATGGGCCTGGCGGTCGGATTCATCTCCGGCATGTTCGGTATCGGCGGCGGCTTCCTGATGACGCCGCTTCTGATCTTCATCGGCGTGCAGCCGGCCGTGGCCGTGGCCAGCGTCACGACGCATGTGGCGGCGTCCTCGTTCTCCGGCGCGATCGCCTATTGGCGGCGCAACGCCATCGACGTCACCCTGGCGCTGACTTTGCTGGCCGGCGGCATCATTGGCAGCGCCGGCGGTGTCGCGCTATTCACCTGGCTGCGCGCCCAGGATCAGCTCGACCTGGTCATCGGGCTGTCCTACGTCACGCTTCTAAGCATCGTCGGCGTCTTGCTGGTCGGCGAGAGCGCCCGCGCGATTATCCGCGCTCGCCATGGCAAGCCGGCCGAGTTGCGCCGGCCCGGCAGCCATGTCTGGTTCCACGGGCTGCCGTTGAAACTGCGGTTCAAGCGTTCGAAAGTCTATGTTTCAGCCATCCCGGTGCTGGTGATTGGCTTTATCATCGGCTTCATCGGCGCGATCATGGGCATCGGCGGCGGCTTTCTGCTGGTGCCGATGCTCATCTATCTGGTACGGGTCCCGACCGTCACGGTGATCGGCACCTCGCTGGTCTTGACCTTCCTCACCATGGTGTCGACGACCGTACTGCATGCCGCGACCAATCACCTGGTCGATGCCGTGCTGGCGCTGATCCTGATGGTGGGCGGCGTCATTGGTGCGCAGTTCGGCGCCCATGCCGGGCAGCGCATTCGCGGCGAGTGGCTGCGCCTGCTGCTTGGCCTTCTGGTCCTTGCCGTCGGGTTGCGCTTTGCAGTGCAGCTCGTGTTGCAGCCTGAAGATCTGTACTCGATCCGAGCCATCGGGGGCGGGCCATGAGTTACGCGCGCGTCGCGGTGCTCGCGCTTGCGGGTCTCCTCGTCAACGCCGGCTCGGCTTCGGCGGAACGCCTTATCGCTTCGCTGACCAATCATCACGTGATGATCACGTCGAACTATACCGGCGTGGAACTGGTGCTGTTCGGATCGGTCGAGCGCGACGCTGCGGCCGCCGGGCGGCGCGCGCCGTACGATATCGTCGCCACCATCACCGGGCCGCGGGAGCCGCTGCGGACGCGGCGCAAGCAGCGCGTGCTCGGCATCTGGGTGAACACCGCGGCGCGCACGTTTGTCGATCCGCCTTCCTACCTCGCCGTTCTGACGAGCCGCCCGCTCGACGCCATCACCAGCGCCGAGAACGCGCGGCGGCTGCAGCTCGGCATCGCCAATACGCCGTTCCCGGAATTGATTAACAACGATATCGGCGAGGTGAGCAACGACCCGTTCCGTGCCGCGCTGGTGCGGCTGATGCGGGAGCGCGGGCTCTACAGCGAACAATCGAATGCGGTGACGTTTCTGACGCCGACCCTGTTCCGCGCCGCGATCTCGCTCCCGGCCCAAGTGCCGATCGGCAGCTACATGGTCGACGTCAAGCTGTTTGCCGACGGCAACGTGATCGCGCAAACCGATTCGGCGTTTGAGATCGTCAAGGTCGGCTTCGAGCAATTCGTGGTCAATGCCGCGCGCGACCACGGCCTGCTCTACGGGCTTGCGACCGCCCTTATGGCGCTCTTCACGGGCTGGATCGCCAGCGTTGCGTTCCGGCGAGACTGATTTCAATCCGGCAGGCAGCGCTCTGCGGCGACGGCAAACAGCCGCTGCGTGCCCAACAGGTGCGCGGTGAAGGCGAGCGTGCCGAACAGACCGAAGATCGCCCGGTCGCGGACGTTGAGGCCGCCGGCATAAGCCCCGAATGCCGGCATGACCAGCCGCCGCCCGTCGCTGGCAAAGCAGCGTCGGCGCACCGCGCAGCCGCGCTGCGCCACGCGCGCCAGGGGATGCAGATGGCCGGCGATCTCGCCGTCGCAGGGATCGGGCGAAGGTTGGTGACGGAACATCAGCGGGCCCAGCGCCAAAACGTCGGCGAAACGGCCGCCGATCGTGTCGGGCGGGTCGGGGTCGTGATTGCCGGCGATCCAGATCCAGTCGCGGCCGCGCTGCAGCACGGCGAGCGCCGCACGATCGCCGCCGCTCATGCGCGCCGGTCCGTGACCGTCGTGAAAGCTGTCGCCCAGCGCGATGACAAGACGCGGCGCATAGCGCTCGATCAGGCGCGCCAGCCGCGCCAGGGTCGTCGCCGTATCGTAAGGTGGCAACAGTACGCCGCGTTTGGCGAAGGCCGAGCCTTTTTCCAGATGCAGATCAGCGACGACCAGCAGCTGTTCGTCCGGCCAGTACAGCGCGCCGGCCGGATCGGCGACGAGCGTCGTACCGGCGAGGGTGATAGGGGAATCTTGCTCCGGATTCCCGCTTGCGCGGGAATGAGCGAAAGAAGCGCCATCCCTCACTGCATCGCCTCCTTCACCAATTCGTCCGCCGCTTCGGCGAGGAGCGAATCGGCCGCTTCGCCGTAAACCGTCTCGCGCCCGATCTCCAGCATGACCGGCACGGCGAGCGGCGACACGTGGTCGAGCGCTTTATGGACGATTCGCCCCCGGATGCGCGAGAGCATATCGGCGAGGCGGCGCACGTCGAGAAGGCCGGTCGCGGCGTCGGCCCGGGCGGCGCGCAAAAGCACGTGATCGGGCTGGTGGCTGCGCAGCACGTCATAGACCAGGTCGGTCGAGATCGTGAGCTGGCGCCGGGATTTCTCCTGACCGGGAAAACGGCGCTCGATCAGGCCGGCGATGATCGCGCAATTGCGGAAGGTGCGTTTCATCAGCGCCGATTCGGCGAGCCAAGCTTCGAGGTCGTCGCCCAGCATGTCCTCATCGAACAGGTCGGCGAGCGCGAATTCGCCGCGCGCGACGCGCAGCGCCACGTCGCCGAGGCCCCAGACCGCCAGCGCGTATTCATTGCCGACAAAGCCGAGCGGCCGCAGCCGCGCTCGTTCGAGTCGCCGCGTCAGCAGCATGCCGAGCGTCTGATGCGCCAGCCGGCCTTCGAACGGATAGCAGACGAGATAGTGCTTGTTGGCGCGCGGAAACGTTTCGACCAAGAGCTCGCGGGCGCCGGGCATCTGCGAACGCCATTCCTGGATTTCGAGCCATTCGCGCACCTGCGCCGGCAGCTCCCGCCATTCTTGCGGATGGGCGATGATGTTGCGCACACGGGCGGCGAGATAAGTCGAAAGCGGAAATTTGCCGCCCTCATAGGCCGGCACCTTGGGATCT
>Ga0208455_1000429_pt1 | contig 18570 bp, 18 predicted proteins | sample June2015DPH_4_50_FD_184690 | JGI IMG/M metagenome (GOLD analysis project Ga0208455, IMG submission 184690) | Peatland microbial communities from SPRUCE experiment site at the Marcell Experimental Forest, Minnesota, USA - June2015DPH_4_40... | ecosystem: Environmental > Terrestrial > Soil >... | reverse complement strand
CCGCGGACCGTCGCCGAGTATTCGTCAAGCAGCTCCGGCGCGATAGAGAAATTGTCGTAGTTGACGATCGCGTAGACCCGGTGCCCAAGCGGCGCGAGCTTGCTCTCCACCGCCTTGACGATGGCACGTATTTCGCCGCGGTTGCGCACTGAGAAGCGCTCGAAATTGACGAAGAACAGGTTCTGCTGCGGATCGTAAGTCAAGCGCTGGTCGAGCGGGATGCTCAGCATGTCGTCGCGCAGACCCATCGGTTCCTGGCGAAAGATACGCTCATCCATCATCTCGGGCGTGACATTAACTCTTGGCTCGAAATCCATTTGCGCGAGAATGTCGCGCTCGATGTCTATCCCGGGCGCGACCTCGCGCAGTTCGAGCCCATCGGGTGACAGAGCAAACACACAGCGCTCGGTGACGTACAGCACCTGTTGCTCGCGCAAGGCGGCGTACGGACCGCTGAAGGTCACGTGCTCGACCTGTTGGACAAATTTTCTCGCCGTGCCCTCGTTGAGGATGACGAGCTTCTCGTTTTCAATCGTCACGCGCAGCCGGCCGGCGTTGAAAGTGCCGACGAATATGACCTTCTTCGCATTCTGGCTGATGTTGATGAAACCGCCCGCGCCAGCGAGCTTGGGCCCGAACTTGCTGACGTTGAGATTGCCGCGCGCATCGACCTGGGCGAGGCCGAGGAAAGCCATGTCGAGTCCGCCGCCGTCGTAGAAGTCGAACTGATAGGGTTGATCGATCACGGCTTGCGTGTTGATGCCGGCGCCGAAGTTGAGGCCGCTCGCCGGAATGCCGCCGATCACTCCCGGCTCCGCCGTCAGCGTGATGAGGTCGATGATCTTCTCCTCGTTGGCGATCGCGGCAATGCCCTCCGGCATGCCGATGCCGAGATTGACGACGCTGTTGGGCTTCAGCTCGAAGGCGGCGCGCCGGGCGATGATCTTGCGTTCGCTCATCTCCATCGGCGGCAGCGAACCGATCCGCACCCTGATCTCGCTGGAAAACGCCGGATTGTAGTTGGTCGCGAACGTCTGCCAATGGTTCTCAGGTTTGGCGACGACCACACAGTCGACCATAATGCCCGGCACCTTGACCTGACGCGGATTGAGGCTGCCGCTTTCGACCACGCGCTCGACTTGCGCGATGACGATGCCGCCCGAATTGCGCACGGCCATGGCGATGGCCAGCGCCTCAAGCGTCAGGGCCTCGCGCTCCATGGTGAGGTTGCCGTCGGCGTCGCCACTGGTCGCACGGATGATCCCGATGTCGATCGGGAACGTCTTGTACAACAGGCACTCGGTGCCGCCGAGCGTCACCAGCTCGACAAGGTCCTCGGTGGTGCGCGGGTTGAGCTTGCCGCCGCCGTTGCGCGGATCGACAAACGTGCCGATGCCTACTTTGGTGATATGGCCGGGACGGTGGGCTGCGATGTCGCGGAACAGGTGCGTGATAACGCCCTGCGGCAGGTTGTAAGCTTCGATCCGGTTGGCAATAGCGAGTTGCTGCAGCTTCGGCACCAAGCCCCAGTGACCGCCGATCACGCGTTTGATAAGGCCCTCGTGGGCGAAATGATTGAGCCCGCGATCCTTGCCGTCGCCCTGGCCGGCCGCGTAGACGAGCGTGAGATTGCGCGGCTTGCCGGTGCCATGCGGCGGCTCGACCTCCGCCGACAGGTAGAGTTCCTCGAGCGCCAGCGCGATCTCCTCGGCAAATCCGATGCCGACGAAGCCGCCGGTCGCGACCGTGTCACCGTCGCGGATCAGGCGCACGGCGTCGGCCGCGGTAACAACCTTTCCCTTCTCGGAGCTCCGCAGATACGGCAATGCAGGATGTTGCGCCATGTCAGGCCCTCCCAGTTTCCGACAAGCTCCATCTTGGCGTGAAGGTCGGTGTCCAACCAGCTTACTTGGGGCGCGTCAACTCCTCCAACAGGTAGACAAAAGACACATAGTCTCTGCCGGTCGCGAGGTTCAGGCCAATCTCACATGTGCGGTTGCTACAGAGATAAGCGTCGAACTTGCGTGTGCGAACCTCCTCCGCCTCCTCGGCCGTGGCCGACCGGGTGAGTTCGGTGTGGAGGAAGCCACGGTCGCCGGCGAAGCCGCAGCACCCGTGAGCGGCCGGCGTGACCGCATCGTCGGCCATCGCGGCGGTGAGCGCCTGCAGCTTTGGCGCAAGCTTGAGGTGATTGACCGAGCAGCTCGGATGCAGCACTGCGGATGCGACCTTGCTCCGAATTTGGAGCTTGGGCAGCAACCGGTCGTGGGCCCAGGCGATCGAGTCAAGAATCGCCAGCTGCGCGTGATGCTCGCGGTTCTCCGGCGTCAGATACGCGACGATTTCGCTGGTGATCCCGAACGAGCACGAGCTGGCGTCGCAAATGATCGGAAGCCTGCCGCCGTCGCTCCAGCGCCACAGACTCTCCGCGGTGCGGTTCGCCATGACCGCATTGCCCTCGGCGTAACCCTTCGAGTGCCAGATCGTTGCGCAGCAATGGCCGCCGACGTCGGGGGGAATCCATAGCGGCATCCCCGCGCGTGCCGAGACGGCGATCATAGCCTCCTGCAGTGACGGCTTATGGCCCTGACTCGTCATCCGGCCGAAGATGCGATTGACACATGCCGTAAAGTAGACGCCGGCAGCGCCGTCGCGCGATGTTTCGGGCAGCTTCGGCTTGGCGGCGGCCGGCATGTTTGGCAGCCAACCGGGCATGAGATCCTTGCTGACGAAAGCCCGCGCCGTATCGGTCACCGCGGTGACCGTGCGCTTACCGAATACTTTTGCTGTCGCATCGGCGGCGCCGACCGCGAGACGCGCGACGCGCTCGACGGTGCCGAACCGTCTCGCGAACCCGGCAGCGAGGCGCTCGGCGCGCGGGCCGCGTTCGAGGTGGCGAAAATGTTTCATCAACGCCCCGGTATTGATGTCCACGGGGCACGCTATCCCGCAAGAACCATCGCCCGCGCAGGTCTGGATGGCGTCGTAGTCGTAGTCCGCGAGAATCCCCGCAGACACCTTTGAGCCTGCGGTTTGTCGCGCCATCTCGCGGCGGAGCGCGATCCGCTGACGCGGAGTCGTCGTCAGGTTGCGACTCGGGCAGACCGGTTCGCAAAAGCCGCACTGGATGCAGCGGTCGACGGTCGGCTCGATCGTAGGAGCAGTCTGCAAGTTCTCAAGATGGCTTTTCGGGTCCGCCGTCAGCATGACCCCAGGCGACAAAATATTTTGCGGATCGGCGAGCCGTTTCAGCTTCCACATCAACGCCGTGAGTTTGTTGCCCCATTCCCGCTCGACGTAAGGCGCGATGTTGCGGCCGGTGCCATGCTCGGCCTTGAGCGACCCGTCGTATTTGCCGACCACCAATTCAACGACGTCATGTAGGAACGCGCCGTAGTGAGCGATCTCCTTCGCCTCATTCAAGAAAGGGGTGATGAGGAAGTGCAAGTTGCCGGCCGAAGCGTGTCCGAAGACGATGCCGGTGTAGCCGTGCTTGGCGAACAGGGCCTGCAGATCGAGCGCGCCGTCGGCGAGCCGCTCCCGCGGGAAGCATACGTCCTCCAGAATAAACGATGAGCCCGACGGCCGGGCGCCCCCGACCGAGGCAAGGAGCCCGCTGCGCACGTTCCAAAACTGCGCTGCAAGAACCGGGTCCCGTGTGAATGCCGCGGGTTCGAGCAGCGTAAGCCCGGCCAATGTCGCGTTGGCGATGCGCTCCGCCTCGCTGCGGGCCGCGTCATTTGCCGTACGGAACTCGACCAGCAGCGCGGTCGCTTGCTCGGGCAGTGCTTTCCAGCGGTCCGGCACCCCGGGCTTTCCCTCGATCGCCCGCAACGACGCACGATCGACCAGCTCGACCGCGGCCGCGCCGTGATCGACGAACGGCTTCACCGCCGCGCAGGCCGCATACATGTCGGGAAAGATCATAAACGACGTGAGCCGGCATTGATCGTCGGCGATCGTCTCGAAAACCGCCTCCGCGATAAAGGCAAGCGTGCCCTCCGAGCCGACGATTAGACGGCGGAAGATCTCGAGCGGCGTCGCGCCGTCGAGGAAGGCCTCCATGTGGTAGCCGGTCGTGTTCTTGATACTGAACTTCTTGCGCAGCCGCGCTACGAGTTCCGGATCGGATTCGATGTCGCGCTTGACTTCCATCAGGCCGGCGGCGAGCGCCGGTTCGGCGGCGGCGAAATGCCGCTCGGCATCTTCTCCGGCACTATCGACGAATGTGCCCGAGGGCAGCATGAACTTAAGCGACGACAGGGTTTTGTACGAGTTCTGCGTGGTGCCGCAACACATGCCGCTGGAATTGTTGGCGATGACGCCGCCGATCGTGCAGGCGGATGCGCTTGCCGGATCGGGGCCGAGGCGATAGCCGTGCGCGAGCAGCGCGAGATTGGCACGCGACAAGATCGTGCCGGGCCGGGCGCGCAACCGCCGCCCGCCAGCTTCGACGTTGACGCCGGCCCAATGCCGCCTGACATCTACCAGAATGCCATCGCCCTGCGCCTGGCCCGAGAGGCTGGTACCGGCGGCGCGGAACGTCACGCTCTCATGCTGCTGCCGCGCATAGTCGAGCACTTTGCGCACGTCATCGACATTGCGGGCGATCACGACCGCTTTGGGGAAAAGGCGATAAGGACTGGCGTCGGTGGCGTAGCGAATAAGATCGATCGGCCGAGTGAGCACGCAGTCGGCGCCGAGGAGCGCGACGAGATCATCGCGCAGGCCGGCGGGCGTTCCCGCCGCAAGCGCATCCGGCGCCCGATCACGCTGTGGCGTGCCGGTCGAAGGCATGATGGCCCGGACATTGGGTGAGAGGAATGGCGTCATGGCGAAACGGTCAAGGCGGCTCCTCCGGCGTCCGGCGCACGGCTGTGCGGGTGGTACGATTGCTGCGCCGGCACCGCGAGGCCTTGATTTAGCGCAACGCCAGGGCATCATGCCGATCTATGATCAGCAAGACCAGCGCAAGTTTAGGTGCTGGCGACCGAGCGCGGTGTGCCTTCAGGCCATGACCAGTGTCCAGACAACCAAGCTTGTTGGCCATCCGTGGTCGGACCTTTTTAATCTCGTTCTCGACGTGAAGAGCTATCCACAGTTCGTGCCGCATTGCCACGACGTCAGACTGTTGTCGCGCAAGACGCCAGAGCCGGGCATAACCGTCATCGTGTCGCGAATGACCGTTGGGTTTTCGGCATTTGAGGTCGGTTATTCCAACCGGACAACGGGAGACGCGCTCGGCCGTAAGATTAGCATCGACGCTGCCGATGGACCCCTGCGGTATCTCAGCGCCCTCTGGAGGTTTGAGCCGCAAGACGAGACGCATACGCGGGTGTATTTTTCGGTGAACTACGAGTTCAGCAATCCGGTGTTGGCAGCGGTCGCCTCGCGCGTGTTTGCTGCGATGTTCGGTAAGATTCTCGACGCCTTCGAGCGGCGGGCAGGCCGGCTGTTACGCAACAGGGCCGCCGCAGGCGCCGCATCGCCAAGTCAGCGCCGGCTTACCACCAGCTGATATAGTCCACCGTAAAACCGGCGCTGATCCACAATGGTTGCACGCAGCTGCGACAGCCGGCCGGTGACTCCCTCTCGCCACAAGTCGAGCGCAAACGGCTCGAGCGCGGCCAGAAAGGGTGGAAGCAGATAGCGCAGCGGATGCCACCAGAACGGCCGCGCATAATCCACGATCACAACCTTGCCGCCAGGCTTGACGACCCGATACACCTCGCGCAGCGTTCGCTCGCGCCACGCGCGCGGCTGCTCATGGAGCAGAAAGAACACCAGCACCTGATCGTAGCTGGCATCGGGCAGCCTGAGATCCACCGCGTCCATGGCCAGCAATCTTACCGGCGCCGCCGTCGGCAATTTGTTGCTTAGGTTTTTCAGTTGGATCGGCAGTACGTCGACAATGTCGATCGAACCACCGCCCTTCACGGCGCGTTGGCTTAGGCGCTTCGTCAGATCGCCGTAAACGCAGGCCACTTGCAAGGTCGTTCCCGGCAACGATTCGCCCATCGCCGCCAGCGCGGCCTCGCGCAGCCGGACGTAGTTGCCGAACAGGATAAGATTGACCAGCCATTGGCGTTCGAACAGCTTCACCGCTCTAGGATGAATGTAGGCCCACCAATAATGAGTGCTGAGATAGTCGGGCACCGCGGCGCTCGGAGAGAGCGCGCCGATCTCGCCTGCCTTGCCCGGGCATTCGCGATCGATAGACGCCACATTGGGTTCCAGTAGCCATTTCGGTCGCATGAATGTCTCTCAGGGTGATCGTTTGCAACGGTTACAGCATGGCACATTTAGAGTGGCATGCGCGAGCGGCGGGGCCTTTGACGTAGGTCAAGGACGAGGGGAATTCGCCTCAGGTGTGCGCTCCTATCCAAGCGGGATCATGGCCACGGTCAGGCTGCGGACGCCTTGGGCGCCATGGATGAGCACGCCTTCGATGTCGGCGGTGGCGGAGGGACCGGTGACCAGCACCGCGTAGCGTGCGGTGTTGAACCGGGGGTCGCGGTAAGCCTGATGCAGGTTGCCGACGATGCGTGTCGGATCGAGCAGGATGACGAGGTGCTGGGCGAGATAGGCCAGCGCGTTCACCTGCAACTCTTTCTCGCTGAGCCAGACCGAGCCGGTTTCGGCGACGCCAAAGGCGGCGCGGACGACGCCGACATCGACGTCGGCCAGCTCGGCCGGCGGCGCGCCGCTGTCGAGCGGCCGCGTCCCGCGCACCTCGGGCGTGGCCGAGCAGATCACGGCGGCGTCGGGGAACTGTGCGCGCAGCCATGCATCGAGACCGCCGGCGTCGAGGGCCGGAGCGAGTTTGCCGCCCATGCTCGTCAGGTTCTCCCGAAACTCATCGAGAAAGGATCGCGACGTCCGCTCGAACAACGGAATCGCCGGTATGGCCGGCGCCGGCGCCGGCTGGTTGGCGCGCACCGCGGCGAGGATGGCGTCCCGGCTGCTCACTGACGCCTCCTGTTCTCGAGATACCAGCTGCGGAAGCTCCGTTTTGGCGCCTCCGGCACCTCGCGTTGCCGTCCCCACGGATTGAGCCAGTTGTAGATGGCGAAGCGCGGCAGGTGCTCAATGGCCAGCCCCGTCGCCGAAATAGCCGCGCGATAAAGCCGGGGATCGCTCAGCACTTTGCCGATGATGCGGATGGCTTCCTTCTTGACCAGCGGCAGCTGATTGCGCTCGGCCATGACCTGGCGCCATTTGTAGATCTGATCGTGGATGTTGATCTTCACCGGGCAGACGTTGGTGCAGCTGCCGTTGAGCGTCGAGGCGTAGGGCAGATTGCTGTATTTGCGGATATCGAAAGCCGGATCGATGATGATCCCGATCGGACCGGAATAGGTCGCGCCATAGCTCAAGCCGCCGCTGCGGCGGTAGACCGGACAGGTGTTCATGCAGGCGCCGCAGCGAATGCATTTGAGCGAATACCAGAAGTCCTTCATGCCCAAGCGTTGCGATCGTCCGTTGTCGACCAGCACGATGTGCAGCTCGGTGCCCGGCCGCGGCGCGCGGAAATGCGAGGTGTATTGCGTGATCGGCGAGCCCAGTGCGCTTCGTGACAACATGCGGATGAAGACGGCGAGGTGCTCGAATTTCGGGATGATCTTCTCGATGCCGATGCAAGCAATGTGCAGCTTGGGCACGTTGGCGCTGAGGTCAGCGTTGCCCTCGTTGGTGCAGACGACGAAGCTGCCGGTCTCCGCGATCGCGAAATTGGCGCCGGTCATGCCAGCCTCGGCACCCAAAAAATAAGGCCGCGTGTCGCGGCGCATCGCTTCGGCGAGATAATGCGGGTCGTTATTGCCCGGCTCAGACCCGATGGTTCTGGCAAACACGTCCGAGACATCGCCGCGCAGTTTGTGGACCGCAGGGACGACAATATGGCTTGGCGGCTCGTCGTCGAGCTGCTGGATGCGCTCGCCGAGATCGGTCTCGATCACCTTGACGCCGCGGGTCTCGAGGAACGGACGCATGTCGCATTCCTCCGTCAGCATCGATTTGCTCTTGACCAGCGTCTTGGCGCCGTGCGCCGAGAGGATGTCGTGGACGATCTGGTTGTGCTCGCTGGCATCGCGCGCCCAATGCACCTGCGCGCCGTTGCTCTTCGCCTTGGCTTCGAACTCCTCGAGATAGTCCCCAAGATGCGATAGCGTATGTTCTTTGATTGCTGACGCGAGATTACGCAATTCCTCCCATTCGGGGATGTTGTGCGCCTGCCGATCGCGCTTCACTCTGAGGTCCCAGAGCCGCCGATCGTGGAATTCCAGATGCGCCTTGGCCTCGATAAAGTGCGACGACGCCTCGGCGTGATCGATCGGTTTCATCCGCGGCTCCCATTCAAGACCTGGGCGATATGGATGAAGCCGATGTCGAGGCCGAGACGCTCGGCGCAACCCTTCTGGTGCATGAGGCAGGACATGTCGGCGGAAACGATGTATTGAGCGCCGGCGCGGTGATGGTCCTCGACCTTGTCGTAGCCCATTTTGGCCGAGACCGGCTCCTCGAATACCGAAAACGTGCCGCCGAAGCCGCAGCATTCATCCGGCCGGCTCGGCGTCACGAACTCGATGCCTCGCACCTTGCGCAACAGATCGAGCGGCTTGGAAAAGAACGGCTCGTCGATCTCCGAAGCCTTGGCGGTGCGCAACTTGCGCAGCGTGGTACAGGCGTTGTGCAGGCCGACTTTGTGCGGAAATGCCGCCCATGGGAATTCCTCGACCTTCACGATATCGTGCAAAAACTCGACCAGCTCGTAGGTGCCGCGGCGGACCTTTTCGACCGCCGGCGTCTGCGGGATTGCGTCGAGATGCTCGCGCACGTGATGGGCGCAGCTGCCCGACGGCGTAACGATGGTTTCAAACTCCTGAAAATTCGCGACGAACAGCGCCTCGGCGCCAGCCGCATCCTTTTGACAGCCGCTATTCGCCATCGGCTGACCGCAACATGTCTGGTCGAGTGGATAGACCACTTCGATACCCAGCCGCTCCAATAGCTGCAAGGTGGCGATGCCGACTTCGGGGAAGAAGGCATCGACATAGCAAGGAATGAACAACCCCACTCTCATTCCGCTCCCCTTGCCAGCGTCCCTGCCGGCATTTGTTTGCTCGTGTTCGATTGGCGGCTTGTAGTGAATGTCGCGAGCCGTCTACATCCTTGCGGCGGGACGGATTCACCGTCTACCGCGAGCACTAGTATCACGCTCCGATCGATGAACGGAAAGCGAGGCCGATCACGATCAGACACGCCAGCAAAACCCGTTCAGCCGAATAGTGACGAAATGGCTGCTTTGCCCCGACCACCGCGCTTTTTCGGCGTTGCTACCGCAAGTATACAGGAAACAAGATACAAAGGCACACTGGCCGAGTTTTGATTCAAATCAACGATCGGCGATCGGTAAGCATTGCGAGCGAGCGGCGATCTCGTCGGCCTTGCCGGCGGTCGATCGAAGTCGCTATTTGATGTGTTATTTCATGCTCCAGGCGTTTTGCGATGATCGCGTGGATGTCCCCATCGCCAATGGCGTGGCCTGCGAGGTACCGGCATCGTCGCTCTTGCCGGGGACCGGGAACGCGTAGCCGATAATGGCCTTGAGCATCAGGCCGTCCGAGCCCGGCGTGAAGCCGTGGCCGATGCCAAGCTCGACATCGACAGTATTCACCTTGAAATCGGTGACGGCGTACAATTCCTGGTACTGCTCTCGCAGCGGCAGAAAGTCGCCGATCCTGCCGAAGTCGGCGTAGTATTCGAGGCCGATGAACCGGTCTTGCCCGAGATTGCGCGCAAGCCGCAATGCGGGAGCGAATTCCGCCTCGCCGCCCGGCCCGAAGCCGACATCCACGATCGGATTGGCGATGAGCTCCCACTCGGAGTTGCGCACTCCGATAATCGGCCGTATCTCCAGATTCCATGGCGTCAACGAGAATTGCGACATCTCGTAACCAAGCTCGAAATTGACCCCATAGAAGAAGCTGCGTTTGGCGGCGTCGGGGACCACGAATAGGCTGCGGATCTTGGCCCCATCGGAAAAGAACTCGCCTGCGCCGTTGACCGCGAACGGCAGGTAGAACCCGGCTTCCCACCAGTTGGTCATGCCGTAGGCAAATTCCGGGGTACCCTGCAGGCTGTGGTTGGAGGTGAATCCTCCGGGGAATTCCGGCCGCGTCTGTCCCAACGCCGCATAGTTGAGGTGCTGCTCGTAGGTCCACTGCCCGACCTCCGCGATCGCGGCGTTGTAGAGCTGGATCTCGTCGTGGACTTGATCGACGGCGAAGGCCGGCCTGGCGGTCACCATACAGACCACGGCGGCGGCGGCGATAACACCGGCGGCACAAGGGCGCGGTTTCAAGTTCCCGTCCATTGCCACACATCATGAAAATAATGATGATTGTGACAGACTCCCGCGAGTAGCACCAGCCGACGGCCGTGCATCTAGGTTGCAAAATAAAACGATTACCGCGGGAGCTGGGATTTACCAACCACCGCGTCGAAGCATGCTCAGCCACAGACCCACTGGTAGCCCCACGGAGACGGCGCGAAGCACCGGTCGGGCTCGTTGCTGTTGGGTGGCACGTAGCTGCCGGTCGGCGCTGCCGCACCGTTGGGTTTTTGTTTGGCCGCTCCGTTGCCTTGCGCCCATGACGCTGTGGCCAGGCCCAACGTGAGGGCGAGCCCCAGCGCGATTATTCCGAGGTATTTCGTCATGTCAGCCTCGCTGTTTGAGCCACGGTTGCGAGTGCATTGCGGTGAACGACAGACGGTCGATTGCGTTCCGCCGCCTCGCGACGTTTGCCGCCGATGGCGTCGACGGCCGCCGCCGAGCCAGTATCGGCCAGTATAATGTATCAGCGTCGCCGTCGCCTCCCAAGATTCAGCGCCGCGTATAGCGCGCAGCGTTGGGAGAAGTGGTGCCCGTGGAGGGAATCGAACCCCCACTCCTTGCGGAACACGATTTTGAGTCGTGCGCGTCTACCAGTTCCGCCACACGGGCCCAGAGCGGCAATCGGCAGAGTGAAACGATTGCCGCCTCTTTCGCGGAACATGATCGCTCCGGAAAACCGGCTACCACTTTTCCGGATCATGCTCCAGGCGATATCTATATCTTTGACCCTCGGACTCGGCAAAAGAAAATCAACCCGCGGCGGCGCCGCCGCCCGGTGAGCATTCGGGGCTTGCATCCGCCTCCAGGATCGGCAAATTGCGGGGCCGCGAACGCGGTAGCGGGACCACGTCGAAATAGAAACCCCAGATGAAGGCGGCCTGGCGATGAAGGCGACCTGGAGCGAACAACTTCACCGCGAACCGGCCGCCGCCGCCGCGCTGGCGATCTTTGCGCTCTCGACCGGCACGATTCTCGGAGCCTGGTTTTTCCAATATGTGCTGAAGCTGCCGCCCTGTCCGCTCTGCCTCGAAGAACGCCTGCCCTACCACATCGTAATCCCGCTCTCGCTGCTGATGGTGATCGCGGCGTTCGTGCGGGCGCCGCGGGCGCTGATTGTCGTTGGCTTCGTCGCGATCCTGGCCACGGTCCTCTGCGGCGCCGTGCTTGCCGCGTATCACGCCGGCGTCGAGTGGCGCTGGTGGCCCGGCCCGAACGACTGCTCGGGCCCATTGACCGATTTGTCGGCGAAGGGATCACTGCTCAATCAGCTACAGTCGGTCCAAGTCGAGCGCTGCGACGAAGCGGCGTGGCGTTTTCTCGGCATCTCCCTTGCCGGCTATAATGTGCTGATTTCACTGGTGCTGGCCGCAATCGCGGCGTTTGGGTTGTTGGCTTGGAAGCCGACTCGTTAGGGATTTTCCGTTTCTGGGGGGTTCTCGCGGCTCTGACGTTGCCGCCGGATGGGCTTGCGCGCCTCTGGTGCCAACCCCGATGTTCGGCTAGGCTCGTCACGGATTTGCTCGACTTCTGCATATCGTCGCGGCCTCTACCATTGGGGGAAAACATGGGTCTTTTGGACAGTCTGGGCCTTGGCGGCGCGCTCAAAGGCGCTCTAGGTCAAGTCGAGGCGGCGGCTCTGCCGGCTCTGATCAATGCCGTGCTGGCGAAGACGCAATATCACGATCTCAATGGGCTCGTTGCAGCATTGCAGCAGGGCGGGCTTGGTCCGCAGGTCCAATCTTGGCTTGGATCCGGCGCCAATCTTCCGATCACCGAAGATCAGTTGAAGGCAGTTCTCGGCAACGCTCAAGTGCAGGAATTTGCCCGCCATCTCGGATTGCCCGTCGACGAGACCCTCAAGTTGCTGGCGCAGTATCTGCCGGAAATCGTCGACAAGGCTTCGCCGAACGGCACGCTGAAGCCTACCTGACCTGCACGCGTAAATAATTCTATTTGAGATGCCCACTAGGGAGAGGAAAATGAAGACCATCGCAATTGCTCTTGCTTCACTTTGTTTCGTCACGACCGCCGCCATGGCGGAGTCTTGCGCGGATCAAGCGACCGCCAAGAAGCTCGCTGGCGCAGCGAAGACAAGCTTCATGACGAAATGCACCAAGGATGCGCAAGCGAGCTGCGACACCCAGGCCGCCGACAAGAAATTGGCCGGCGCGGCCAAGACGAGCTTCACCAAGAAATGCGTGACCGACGCCACTGGTATCTAAGCGCCGGCGTTGAGTGCTCCACGCGGAGCGTCTCGCCATCAGTCCTCGGCATAGGAGAATTTTCACCATGAAAACCGCTTTATTGATCGCGTCGGGAATATTCGTCGCTGTTCTAGCCACCGCATCGATACCGGCGCCGGCGCACGCTCTCACGGCAAAAGAGTGCAGCGCCAAATACCAGGCGGCCAAGGCGGCCGGGACTCTCAAGGGCATGAAATGGAATGACTTCCGTAAGGCGGAATGCGGCGCCGAGGCGCCGGCCGCGACGCCGCCGCCCGCTGCTGAAAAGCCGGCTCCGACTCCGCCGCCAGCAGCCGAGAAACCGGCCGCCCCGCCCCCGGCCGCCGCCACCGCGGAGAAGAAGCCGGCGACCGGAGGACGTGCTGCGATGATCGCGCGCGAGCGCGCCTGCGGCGCCGAGTGGAAGGCCGCCAAGGCGGCCGGAACGCGGACCCCCGGAATGAAGTGGCCGCAATATTGGAGCGAGTGCGACAAGCGCAAAAAGGCCGAGGGAATGTGACGGCCTAAGGGCGCGGTTATCTCAACGCGTCATTGCCGGCTCGCGGCTTTAGCCCGCGAGCCCGGAATCCATGATCACTGCCGGAGAAGTTACCCTTCGCCGGGTGCGGCGAGTCTTGGGGTTATGGATTCCGGGCCGATAAGGGTCGCGGCGTGTATGTCGGCTTGAGCGCGGTCATATAGATTATTTTTGCACATGCGATCACGCAGCAAGCGGACATTCGTTAAATGACTAATTGGAGTCCGCGATTCGGTGCCGGACCGTCGAATTGGCATGGAGACTGGCGAGTTCCGCAACGTCAATCCACGCAAGGCAGAGAGGGGAGGCGAGGCGCAGAAGCCAAATTCTGCTAATAAGGTACGCCCTAGCGACGATCCGCCCAAGCAAACCTTTCCGCTCCGGTGCGCACGGACCATGACCAAAGCCAAGGCCGTCATCATTCCGGTTACGCCCTTCCAACAGAACTGTACCCTGCTGTGGTGCGAGGCCACGAAGCGTGCCGTAGTCATCGATCCCGGCGGCGATCTGGCGGACATCGAGCGTGCCATCGCTCAGGCTGGCGTCGCCGTCGACAAAATCTGGCTGACCCACGGCCACGTCGATCATGTGGGCGGTGCCACAGACTTAAAGGCGAACCTCAAAGTGTCTATCGAGGGGCCCCACAGGGACGATCTATTTCTGTTGCAGCACGTCGCCGAAAGCGCTCGCGCCTTCGGCATCTGGGACGCCTCGAACGTGAAGCCGGACCGATGGTTGGAAGATGGAGATCAGGTCCAGGTTGGGGAGCTGACGTTCGAGGTCCTGCATTGTCCGGGGCATTCTCCGGGAAGCGTCGTCTTTTTCAGTCCGACGCAGCGTCTGGCGATCGTCGGTGACGTGCTGTTCGCCGGCTCGGTCGGCCGCACCGATCTCCCCGGAGGCGATCAGCGGCAATTGTTCAAATCGATCAGAGACAAGCTTCTGCCCTTGGGAGATGACGTCGCGATCATCAGCGGACATGGGCCGACCAGCACGATCGGCCAGGAAAGAGCAACCAATCCGTTCCTTCAATAGGCGAAAGGCAATAGTGGATCATTTCGTTTCGGAGGCTCAACCCACCGCCGTAGCGAACGGCGCGTCTTTTCGGATAATCTGTTCGCATGACAGCATCAGCAAATGAATTTGCTCGTTTTGACGCTATTGGGCTCGCGGACCAAATTCGTCGCAAAAAGGCTTCCGCGTCTGAGGTTTTGGAAGCCTCAATCGCGGCCATTGAAAATCTGAACCCTCGTCTCAATGCGATAATATGCAAACTCTATGCACAAGCGCGCGGTCAGTTGTCGGTATTAAGTCCCGAGGCGCCACTATATGGGGTTCCCTTCCTTGCCAAGGACTTGTTCGCTGAGATCGCGGGCACCCCGCTGCATGAGGGCTCCGCATTTTTAAGGGGCTGCTACGAATCCCCACGAGACAGCGAACTCGTGACGCGGTGGCGCGAGGCAGGTCTTGTTCTTGTCGGTAAAACAAACACACCAGAATTCGGAATGAAACCGGACTGCGAACCCAGAATTTACGGACGCACGATAAATCCCTGGGCACCCGAATACACGACAGGGGGGTCTTCAGGCGGTTCCGCCGCGGCGGTGGCGGCGCGTATGGTGCCTATGGCACATGCCAACGATGCTGGCGGCTCGATCCGCATTCCGGCGTCGTGTTGCGGTCTGTTCGGACTGAAGCCCACACGCGCCCGTAATCCCCTGGGGCCCTACTACGGTGATGCCGGAAGTGGCATCGTGTCCGAGCATGCGGTTACACTCAGCGTGCGGGACAGCGCACTGCTCCTGGATCTGACGTCACGTCTTGGCGCGGGAGAGCCATACTACGCGCCGAAGCCGACAACCACATTTCTGTCGGCAACGGAAAGAGACCCGGGCCGACTACGCATCGGCGTGGTAACTGAAGCTGGCGGCGGGGATAATGCGATCCACAAAGATTGCATCGAAGCATGTCGGAAGGCCGTAAAATATCTTACGGATCTCGGCCATTTCGTCGAAGACGCGAAGTTCACTCACGACGCTGTCGCATATCACAAGCGGTGTGTTCATATCTTCGCAGGAATAGCCAATTGGACGGTAAAGGACTGGGCAAGGCGGACCGACAAACGGATATCAGAGTCGGATTTCGAGCCGTACACTTGGTTTCTATACGAACAAGGTCAAAAACGATCGTCCGGCGACTATCTTCTCGTCGTTCAAGACATGCAGCGGTACACGCGGGATATAAGCCGCTTCTTTGAGCGATTCGACGTGATGCTGACACCCACCTTGATGACGCCTCCACCACCGCTTGGCTATCTGAATGCCGATAAACAGACAATTGCTCAAGCGACCCAGCGGATGATTAGCTATACATTTTTCTGTTTTATTGCGAATGGCGCCGGTCTTCCCTCCGCATCCCTGCCGCTGCACTGGAGCGAAGATGGTCTACCAATCGGCGTACTTCTAACCGGTCGAGCCGGATGTGAGGAGACGCTTTTTTCGTTGGCTGCTCAGATCGAAAGGGCGTGGCCTTGGAGCGCAAAAGTGTCGCCGATCTCTGTGCTATCGTAGTTTATTTTTGTCGTACCTTTTGACGGCATCCAGTCTGAGCGCGGCTACTGGTTCGGCGGCGTTTACCGGCTGGTGCGCGATTAGGACAGGCGCGAAGACGTCTAGCAATAATTGCGAGAGGGCAGGAGAAGCGTCAGGAAAATATCATGACAATCCGCAATGCGGATAGCTTGCAATTCGTCAAGGTCGATGGCATATTGCCGGTGATATGCGGTTGGTCCTGGATACGAACGTTCTTGTCACTGCAATACGCAGTCGCAGGGGAGCAGCTGCAGAGGTAGTGAAGCTGATCCGCCGGCGCGAGGCGACCATGGTTGCAACGGTAGCCTTGTTTATCGAATACGAGGCGGTGCTGACGCGACCCGAGCACCTAGCCGCGGCGGGAATAACGGTTGCCGAGGCTGAGAATATTCTTGACATGCTTGCATCCGTTGCCGAACCGGTCGAGCCCCATTTCCTGTGGCGGCCAAGGTTGAGGGACGCTGATGACGACATGGTGTTGGAGGCTGCGGTGAATGGGCAGGCGGAAGCAATTGCAACGTTCAATGCACGTGATTTCGGAGGCGTTGCTGAAGAGTTCGGCATCGAGGTTCTTACCCCCAGCGAAATCCTGAAGAGGATGTAAAAATGAGAACAAGCAGCAACTATGCACTCCGGTTGCCCGCCTCCCTCAAGCGCGCCATCGAGGAGGTCGCACGGGAGGACGGCACGACGCTCAACCAATTCATCGTGAGCGCGGTGGCGGAAAAGCTCGCCGTTCTCAAGACGGCGGATTACTTTGCCAAGCGCGCCGCGCGGGCCGATCTCGCTGGCTTTGATCGTTTAATGAAAAGGCGCGGCGGTGAAGCTCCCCGACCTGACGATCAGCTCCCGGAAAGCTATCGCAAGAGAAAGTCTGCAGGCCGACGCAGGGTGTGAGATGGATTGCGCGGAAAATTTTGAATGGTCGCGGATATGTCGCACGCCGTCCCGGCCTCCTCGCGCGCCGTTTGCGGTCGAATGCGGCCGAGCGTCGCCGAAAGCACAAATTTGGCCGGAACATTAATGCCTTAATCGCTAAATGTTTGACACCCCTGGAGATTTGGAATCGGCTCGCACGCGCTACACGCAACTCCGTGTAACCGGCGCCATAGAAGCAGGCGTTATTAATTAAAACTACCATTGTTCCTGGAACCGACGAGGCCTAAGCGACCTCATCGGGAGCTGTGGTCTGGTCTGATGTTGTCGTTCGATCAGTGCTGCGGAAGCGGACCGGCCGATCATCATCGGACTTCACCTGATCCGTCGTACCGGCCACTGGCAGGTCTGCGAGGGCAGTGGCACGGCCATTCGGATCTGCCCGCAGCGGATGCGTTTCGAGCCACAAGGCCCGGGCGCTGATAGTTGGGTCGACGCCCGCATTTCTCCACCACCCGGCTTCATTTCCGCAGCGGTGGAGCTCGCGATGGTGGCCCCGACACAATGGAACGGTGAATTCATCGCTGACCTTGCGGCCGAGAGCGCGGTGTTGCGCGAAGCGCAGATGATGGGCATCCGTGGGCCGTCTGCCGCAGATCAGGCACGGCTGTTTAGCCACAAACTGGACGTGGTTCTTGTCACGAAACCGGCGCGGCTCGGGATGGGCCAACCGGCTCTTGTCGATGCCGTCGGCAGGCGCTGCCCCGTCGGCCTCTTCAGGCCGTCGCTCAACTGACGAAGACGGCTGCGGCGCGAGTACCTCAGCGGTGCTCCCGAGTGTTACAAGCCTTGCCTGGAACCCCTCCTCGACCTGCCCGGCATCGGCTGCGGTCAAACTGTTCTTGGCGCCAAGATTCCGATGCGCCCAATCGGCAGCGTCCTCAGCCGAGCCAATGTCTTCTATTTCGGCCACAAGTTGGTCGCGCAAGGCGGCCGATACCTCGGCGGCGAGGATTGGTTTGCCGGGATTCGAGACAGCTTTGGCGCGGCGACTTCCCGGGATTTGTTGGGCGGAATGACCTCGACCGCCGTTCAGGCGGCCATGCTTATCCGGCGCGGGCTTCTCAGCTGCGGATTCCGGAGGCATCGGTGCGAGGAGATCGGGAGCGTCGATGTCGTCTTCCCCGGCAATCCCAACCAATGTGAACAGGGCATAGCGCCGGGCATAGGTCAGGGCCGCTCCCATCCGATGCGGCCTCGCGGTCTCGGCTATGGCGCAGACCGGCCAGTCCGAGGCGATCCATTCCCCCGAAGAATGCGCCAGCATGGTCGTGAGATTGACGATGCCGGCCGCCTGGTCGATCGCCGTGGTCTGCACCGTGGCGATCTCATGTTGGCTCAAGGTCTTGCGCACGATGTCGAGCCCGCTCGACAGCGGGGCATAGCGGAACGAGCGTTCGGCCGCGCCATGGCCGTCCGGCCGGATCGTCGCTACGAGCGATTTCTCGGGATTGACGAGCTCGGCCTGCGCTTTGGCCAGCGCCGCAGCGATTGTTCCGATGGTTTCACTGGACCGCTGCATGGCTGCCCTCCTCGCTCTGGAGATCGAAACTGACCGCGCCGGATTTCGAGCGCTTGGCCCGGATGCCATGGCCGATCGCCTCCTTGGCGTCCTCCGGCATTAGGCTTTTCAACTCGGCCTTCGCCTGTTCGTGTTCGAGGTGGGCGTCCCGGGTGCGGGCAAAGATGCCGGCGAATTCGGCCCAGGCATTGGAGGTGCTCATGTCGACGATGCGGATGGCCTCGATGCGCGGTTTTGGCGGTTCGACGCCGAACAATTGCGGTGGCTCGCCATTCTCGACGCAGCGCCAGAATTTCCTCTCGGCGGTGACGATCAGATGCTGGTAAAGCGGATCGGCATGGGTTTTGATTTCAACCCACTTGCCG
>Ga0208455_1000416_pt1 | contig 19037 bp, 16 predicted proteins | sample June2015DPH_4_50_FD_184690 | JGI IMG/M metagenome (GOLD analysis project Ga0208455, IMG submission 184690) | Peatland microbial communities from SPRUCE experiment site at the Marcell Experimental Forest, Minnesota, USA - June2015DPH_4_40... | ecosystem: Environmental > Terrestrial > Soil >... | reverse complement strand
CCACCGCCTCATCGAAGACGAGTTCTACGATCTGGAAACCTTTCACACGCGTACCGACTTCCTCGGCAAAGCGTCGCTCTACCAGCTCTACTTCAACCTGGCTCGTCCCAATTCCCATAAGCGAGGCCTCACCCCATGGCAGATCATCCACCAACTCGATCCCCGCCTCCCCCTTAAACTCTGCTTGCTTCCCCCTGCCTTCCTGGATTACCGTCTCGACGGCCAGGGGGGAAGCGATGTACCCCGACTTCCCTTGTTTACCCCAATGGTTTCAGGTGAGACTGCTGGCTTCTCCTGCCAGCCGTCCAGCAGCTTCGACTCTCAGCTCGCGCTTTCTCCCCGCTTCGGCGAATCGCGAACTTACCGCTGTCGATATCGCTTCCACATCTGTGCCTCCATGTCTGCGCACACTTGCGGAAGCTGTTCCGGATGCTGAGTAAGCTTGAGGATGAACAGACGCCAGTCTTCCGGCATTGCAAGAAACTGCTTGCGTTCCGAAGCCGGCGGAGGACCTCCCGGAGTGCCGGCGGGTGGAATAGCCGGCGGCAGGTGCACCGCCCACATGCAGCCGCCCGCCAGCATTTCGTGTGGATACTGCATCAGCCAGGAGCAGTTGTGTCCGTCCATGATCATGTTGGAAGAGACCACAACCCATTGATTGGCGTCGTCTGGTGTGGGCTGCTGGCAGTTCCAAAATCGCGCTTGCGGCACAGTGACGGTAGGGTCGTTGGCACCGTAGGGATCGAGATCGAGGACCTTCAAGCCGCGCTGGTCGGCGAATTTTCTGACCTCGGGGAGTGCCTGGTTCCAATCCACATTGGAATCGCTCGCCCACCAGTACACCGGATGGCTCCGGGTGAGCGCATTGAAGAATGGAAAATAATTCGGATAGGCGCGCGCAGCCGTGAGGAGGGAACTGGCAGCCAGGAACGCCGTCAGCGCCGTGGCGCCACGAGCCCAGGAGGGAGCCTCGCGATGAAGGCTCTGGATCATTCGTGGCAGCGGCGCCAGCATCAGGATCAAGAGGATGAGTGGAATACTGAAGTGCCGGATGCTGATACTGAGGCGCGTCAGCAAGCAAGCGGAGGTGAAGACGGCGAGGGAAACCCAAAGCACCCGCCAACGCAAAGCCTCTGCTTTAGGAATGGCGGAAAGCCGCCGCGGATGGCGCTTCTGCTCCAGCGCGATGGCCGGCGCGAGCGCCAGCAATCCAAGAAAACCGAGTGGCGATTTCAGCACCAGCATGACGGGGAAATAAAACCATACGCCGTGCGGGTAGCCGTGACCGAGAATGAAAGTCGGGCGGCTGGAGCCGAACGCAAAAACGACCAGCCCGCGAAGGTACAGCCACGGCGGCATGAGCAGCCTGCGCAGGGGCACCCAGGCGGCGCTGTGTCCGATGAGATAGAGCGCGTCCGTGGACTGATTCAGAGAAAAGAGAAAGTAAAAGCAATAAACCGTGGCCGCCGCCAGGACCGTGCTTTTGAGCGTCCACTGCCAGCGCAGGCGCCGCCAAGCGCGGAGTTCCGGCTTGCCCTGCGGGGTCTTGGGCAGCGCGAGCAAGCGCGTGCTCAACGCAAACGCTCCGAAGGCAAAAAACAGCAGCCCGGAAGAGAATTTCGAGAGCAGAGCCCCGGCCAGGCACAGCCCGAAGAGGGCAGCGTTCTTGCGGGTAGGCTGTTGCCATAGATCAGCGAATCGCCACAGGGTGAGCAAGCAGAACAAGGTGACGGCCAAGTCCGTGAGAACCAGTGGGCCGAAAACAATAAACGTTGGCGTGCTAACGTAGGCCGCGACTGAAAGCAATCCGCCCCAATCACCGCCCATCTTTCGGGCGTAGGCGAAGACGACCCAGCCGAGAATCAGCGTGAGCATCAGCATGGGCAGTCTGGCCCACGCCAGCGTGCGGACCGGATCGTTCCAGCGCGTCAGCAGCCATTCCCCAAATACCCATTCTCCCAGGAACGCGTGCGGCAGGAATTGCGTGCTATTGGTCCAGGAAATGTGGGAATAGTCGGCGCGCGTGCCGCGCAGAATCAACGGGATTGCCGCGATCACCTTGGCCAGCGGAGGATGCTCTTCATTGAACCGGAGATCGAGCTTCTGCCAATAACTCACGCCCGCGCCAATGTGCGCGACTTCATCAAAGGTGACCGACTCGCGCAGAGCCGCGCCGCCTGCCAGAAAGCCCATCAGCGCCAAGAGCAGGCAGGCGAATGCCGGGGCATACCTGAAGCGCGGCGACTCATTCGCTTCGTTTTGCGGGGAGGGATTTGCTTGGGAAGCTGCCACGTCTCACCTGGAAATCACGGGTCTCGCTTGAGCTGGTACTGCGCACCCCGTCTTGTCCCGGGCAGGTTGCGGGTGGCGCGGCGGTGTGTGCTGCTCAAGTCGTACCGACCGTTGAGGCCACCAAAGCCCATGGGCTGAGACACCCTGTCATTATAGCGTTTCCAAGGCTCGCATAGGTCACCAAGCCCGTGGCACGGACCTGTCCCCATTGTTCTTTATCGGAGAGCGCCACTCATGTCTTTGCAGGGACCCCGCAGATTCTGGCTTGAAGCCGCAGCATCTCCGGGCTATCATTTGTAATATTGCACGGGCGCGAGTGGCAGAAGGGTGTTTTGAGCCGGGTAAGGCACGATTCCAGGAGTAGCCCTGATGGCTGTACCTAGGGCCAGCCGCGGCGGCTTTGAGGAGGCGCACAGATGATAGCTTCTATTCGCGACGAACGGGACTTCCTGCGGCGAGGCTTCTCCCGCCGCGACTTTACGCGTATTTCATTGCTGCTAGGTGCGGCAGCCGCGCTCCCCTTTTACAACGAACCTGCGCTGGCGCAATTATCCGACCTTGGCCCATTACCGCCGGACGCTGTGAAAATCAACGCCAACGAGAATCCCATGGGTCCGTGCCCGGAGGCTGCCGAGGCAATTCAACGCGTGGTGCAGAAGAGCGGCCGGTATATGTACGACGAAGGCATTAAAATGGCTCAGACCCTGGCTGAGCAGATGGGCCTGAAGCCTTCCTACGCTATAGCGTTTCCAGGCTCGAGCGATCCTCTGCATCGCGCCGTGCTTGCCTACACCTCTCCGACCAAGCCGCTGGTGATCGCCGATCCGACTTATGAGGCCCCTGAGCGTGCGGCGAAGTTCATCGGTGCGCCGGTCATCCATGTTCCCTTGCGCCCGGACTACTCGCACGACGTGAAAGCCATGGCTGCGGCTTCGCCGGACGCCGGACTCATCTATGTCTGCAACCCAAACAATCCCACAGGAACCATCACCCCCAAGACGGACGTCGAATGGCTGGTGGCTAACAAGCCGGCAGGCGCTGTGGTCATGATCGACGAAGCTAACATTCATTGGAGCGAAGAACCGTTCGCCACCGGCCTGGTCGGCGCGGACAAGGATGTGATCATCCTGCGCACTTTCTCGAAAATCTACGGCATGGCAGGCCTGCGCGCCGGAGTGTCCCTGGGCCGTCCCGACTTGATCACCAAGTTGAAAGACTACGGTCCACCCTCCATGCCCGTCACTGCCATGGTGGCCGCCTCAGCCAGCCTGGCGGTCAAGAACCTCGTCCCCGAGCGCCGTAAGATCGTCGCTGACATCCGAAACGATGTCTTCGATTGGATGACCAGGAAGAACTATTCCTTTATCCCTTCGGTAGCAAACATGTTCATGGTGGATGTGAAGCGTCCGGGCCAGGAAGTTGCACAAGCCATGGCTGCGCAGAACGTCTACATCGGGCGAGTCTGGCCCATCTGGCCAACCTATGTGCGCGTTACCGTAGGCTCGCGTGAGGATATGGAAAAATTCAAGACGGCGTTCGAAAAGGTGATGAACGCCTGATGGACTGACGGCCTCATGATTTAGAACCACGCGGGGCGGGCCAGTTCGCCGTATGGCCGAGACACCCATTGCCCCATCTTCCCCGTAGTAGCAGTCACGCCAGCTCCCGGTCCGCGTTGATTTCCCCTCGCCGTATCACAGCCAAATGACCCAGCCTGACATCCGTACACTCCTCTGCCCTGCTGTCATTCTGAGTCCGCCATTCTTATTGGCGGACGAACCCGCCGCGGCGGGTCGCTCTGGACTTTTCCGCCGACCAACAGCAGGGCGATCCCGCTGTAGCGGGACCGCAGGACGGGATGCCGCTTTGCGGGAGACTGAGCGGGCGCTTTCGCGAACCTCGTAGCGTCGCGGTACTGCCCCGAATAAAACGACCTTACTTCTTCGACCGTCAGCTTCAGGTTAGGGTCGGCGAGTTTCAGACCTATGTAGGTGAATTCCCTTTTCAAGGTGGCAGCCTGGAGCCTTCGCCTTCACCTCCTGTGTAGAATGTCAGAACTAGTGAAGTTGTGAGCCACACTTCTTGAGAAAACGTGCCACAACTAGTGACAGGACCCGATCCGTACTCGGCAACCCGGCACTTTGTGCAGGCGCAATGGCAATGGGAATTGAGCGACTGCGCAAGATAACTTCTGAATGGGCGACGTCAATTGAACGGATTCGTAAACGAAGCGGCGTTACACTTGGTCTATTCTAGTCGGCGGCTATTTTCCGGGAAGGCGACTTTCAGGCTGAATCCAGAACACGCAACGGAACTGCTTGGGTGGGAGCAAGTTGTGAGCCGGTATTCTTCCGACCGCCAGTTGCTTGCGAGCAAACCGATGCGTTACTGCGGGGTGGGAAACCACCTGTCCAGACGCGGTGTGGCGCGCGCATGGACAGAAGGCGGCCACCGCCAAGCTGCAAGAGATCGCTCGGCTCACCAAGGTCAAGGTTTTTCTGACCTTGCACTATTGCTGCGGTGTTGGCAATTAGGCGCGATTGCAGGGTCGGTCTATCGGTCTTCGACGCCTTTTACAAGCTCCTGCAGAAGAGTTAGTAGCTCATCGAAGCGATTTCCGCTTTCCTTATCGGGCACACTCCCGGCTGGCATCATGCTTCGAATCAGGTGATACGGACCTTGATCGGCTGTTTCCCTTGCAAGTATCTCTGTGATCCTCCCAATAGTTTCTGGCTCTCCGATTCTCGCGAGGTCACGCCCCAGCAATCTGGCGCCCGCTCGAACGTAATCAAAGTTCTCAACCTCCACCAAATCAATGTGCTTTTCGAAGAGTCGATCATGGTTTCCAGCGTCCAGGTATCGCTCCAGGATGAATGCCAAGTCTACCGCGTCTCTGGATCTCTCCTGAGGGCGATCCGCCCACGAGATAAGCTTCATGATCGCCAAACCGGGAGTTGACGCCACCAAGATGTCGAGAGGTGGAGTGGCCCTCACCCTAACCCCGAGCGCCGCCCGGTAGGCGTCCTCAAATCCCACCATACTCATCACAACCGCCCCATCCGGGGGCCAACGAATCTCCCCTTGGGCGCCGGCAATCCCTCCGAATGGCAAGATATCTACGAGTAATTCGCCTCGGTACACCAGCCGCTGGACTTCTTTGGTTTCTTTGAACAGTCCAGTGATCATTAGTGACTCCGTCAATTTCTCAAACTCAGCCCAACTGGAGACGCGAACGCCGAAATCTTTGTCGTTTGTGGCACGCCGGCTTGGCCGTCCGTGGCCGAGCTCAAAGATCATGTCCCTTGCGGTTGCGCCAACCACGAAGAACGCGAGGCCCAGTGCCCCCGCCGTCTCGCTGAGCGTTGTAAAGAGAGCCAAAGTCAGTGGATCAATCTTCCCGGACAAGTCCAGCAAGTTGCTCATCGTATATCTGCCTTGCCGTCTCAAGGTTGCGAGTGTCCCCTGCTGCCAGCAGGTCGGCGTATACAAGCAAGGGGTGTACGATTTCGGGGTTGGTCCAATCACACGTCGTATCCCAGAAGGCCTTGAGTATTTCGACGTTTCCTTTTGCGTCTGTGCGCAATCGGTTAGCAGCCAGAAATCTCCCGGGCGTATCGCGGATGTACACGGTCATGAACTCCGGCTTCAGGTAACCAGTAAGACGCGCGGCGGCTGGTTCAGCACCCCAGTAGGCGTGAAAGTCACCTATGCGCGTTTGCTCCCACCATTTCGGATCGGGTGCGGCGAACCTTCCAAGAAGCAGCTTTGGCCGTAGCTGGTTGGGAAAGGTTCCCACCCAACGTTCAAGCAACTGTTGTTTGCGAATCAACCTTCGACCACGTTTACCCATGATCAGGAGGTGGCCGAGCCTTGTCAGATCGTCCAGGACCCAGGCCACAGTGCCCAGCGCAACATGGGTAGTCTGCGCGATTGTCCGAAAGGGAGCGTCAGCCAATTCTTGCTGGCAGAGCAGCGCGAATACTACCTTCAGGCCCGCGGGCACAAAGGCACGGGTGGGCCTTTCCCTGGGGAATCTTTGGGGTGCGTGACCTTTCATGTAAACAAAAATAGGGGGAGCGTTCAGGTACGCATTTCCCAAAGTATCCAGGAAGGGGATATCCACCTGTTTCAGCCGCTCTGCCATGTTCGGGTTCACATACTGTGTTACCAAAAGAGCCTTTTCCGGAAGCCGCTTCATCTGGTCGATCGCTTGACCAAGAGTTTGAGGGTCCAGCATTCGCTTCACTTCTGCATCAAAACGCCTCTCCGCGTGAGGGAATTCAAAGCGCAATCTTGCATCCGCTCGAGGCCAGCCTCGCCGGGGCCTCAATTGCTGCATACGGACACGAATTCCGGTGGTCCGACGAAATGCCTCAATGGCCTTTTGTAAGACTTCCGTTTCGGTCTCGCGGAGCTCCATTTCCGACAAACCCCCGGTTCCTGCCCTTCGAGGCAAAAGTTCGCTCTTGGGCGATGTTCATTATAAATGAACAGAATAAGGAAATGAACAACAGTTTTCGGAGCCTTTTCAGAATTCGACCAAAACGTAACCCGTGCGATCATCTCGGCTTCCCAGTTGAAACATCTCGGCCTTGTCTTTAACGGCTCAAACCCTGGACGGCTTGCTCGCCCGCATCCCCACTCAGCGCTGGTCGCAGCGTCAATTTGGATGGAGCAGGCCAGTTCCCCGTATGGCCGAGACACCCATTGCCCCATCTTCCCCGTAGTAGCAGGCACGCCAGCTCCCGGTCCGCGTTGATTTCCCCTCGTCGTATCACAGCCAAATGGCTCAGCCTGACATCTGTGCACTCCTCTGCCCTGCTGTCATTCTGCGTCCGTCATTCTTATTGGCGGACGAACCCGGCGCGGCGGGTCGCTCTGGACTTTTCCGCCGACCAACAGCAGGACGAGTGGCGCACGATCGTCGCCGCTCTCTGACGCCTAACTTGTTGGGTTGACATCTTACCCAAAGTGTGGATACTTGGGTTATATGTCTACCCAAAAGGAGAAAGACCGGCTGGAACTCTTACAAGGCACGCTGGACCTGCTGATCCTGCGCACGCTGATCTTCGGCCCGCAGCACGGGCAGGGCATCGCGCGCACCATTCAGCAGACCTCCGAGGACGAACTGCTGGTCGAGCACGGGGCGCTTTATCCCGCGCTCCAGCGCCTGGAAGAGCGGGGTTGGATCGCGGCCGACTGGGGTACCTCCGCGCACAACCGCAAGGCGCGCTTCTACACGCTCACGCGAGTGGGCCGCAAGCAGCTCGTCAAAGAGACGACCAAGTGGCGGCGACTGGCGGCGGCCATCGGGCGGGTTCTGGGGCCCGAGGCCGGGGAGGGTTAATGCCATGTTCTGGCGAAAGCGCAAGCAGAGCGACTTCACAGCGGAGATCGAAGCGCATCTCGAACTCGAGACGGAGCACTTGAAAGAGCAGGGTTTGAGCGAAGAAGAGGCGCGCAGGGCGGCGCGGCGCGCCTTCGGCAACCTCACCCAGGTGCAGGAGCGCTTCTACGAATCGGGCCGCTGGCTCTGTTGGGACCACCTCGTGCAAGACCTCCGCTTCGGCCTGCGCGTGCTGCGCAAATACCCCGGCTTCACCGCCGTCGTCGTCCTCACCCTTGCCCTGGGCATCGGGGCGAATACGGCGATCTTCAGCGTGGTCGAAGCCGTCCTGATCCGCCCCTTGCCTTATCACGATCCCGGTCGGCTGATTTGGATCTCCCGCGTTCTGCCGGCGCTTCACGCCCGGCTGGTCGCCAGCACGGATTACATTGCCTGGCTCGAACAGAACAAGACACTGGCGGGAATCTCGGCTCTTGACGAGTCAGCGACCTACACCCTTACCCGCCGCGGCGTGGCACAGCGAGTGCCGGGAGCACAGGTCTCCTCGAACTTCTTTTCCACGCTCGGCGTCCACCCCTTCCTGGGACGCGCCTTCACGGCAGGCGAGGACCGGCCCGGCGGCCAGCCAGTGGTGCTTCTCACCTATTCATTCTGGCGCCGTCATTTCAATGGTGACCGCAACGTCCTCGGGCAAACACTCACGCTCGACAACCAGATTTGCACCGTCGTTGGAGTGATGCCCGAAAGTTTTCGCTTCCCGCGAAATCCGAAAACCGAGCTCATTGCTCCGCTCGTGATCGACCCTACCCCTCCTGCCCCCGGGGAGTTCAGAGTCGAGCTCGTTCATGTCATTGCCCGCCTCAAGCCGCGGGTGACCATCGCTCAGGCCTCTGTTGACCTCGAAACCATTTCCCAGCGCTTGCATCCCGACGATGCTGCGGGTACGGGCGTGGCGCCGGCGCGTGGCCCAGGAGGTGGGAACAGTGCGCCGGGCGGTTCCCGCACCGAGAATCGGACGACGGCGGCCGCTCCGCCACCGGGACCCGGAGCAGGGCAGCCCGCGGCTAATCCGCCGGCCCGGATGTTCAATCCCTTCGAGCATGGGCAAATGGAGGTTGTACCCTTGCATCGGGAGTTGGTAGGCGACGTGCGGCCGGCGCTCCTCATTCTGCTTGCCGCGGTCGCCCTGGTGCTGCTAATTGCCTGCGCCAACGTGGCCAACCTCATGTTGGCAAGGGCCTCAGCCCGGTCGAAAGAGATTTCCGTTCGCGCCGCGCTGGGGGCCCGCCGTGTGAGGTTGCTGCGCCAACTTCTTACCGAGAGCGTCATCCTGGGATGCGCTGGCGGGCTTCTGGGCTTGCTGTTGGCTTACGGGGGAGTCCATCTCATTACCGCCTTCACACCCACTAAGGTGGCCGGCAACATCTTTCAACTGGTGACGATCGGCATCGACAGCTCAGTGCTGTTGTATACGCTTGCGGTCTCCGTGCTCACGGGAGTGGTTTTCGGTCTGGCGCCAGCCCTCACCAGCTCGAAGCCGGATCTGAACCAAGCGCTCAAGGAGAGCGGCCAGATGCTGGCGTCTAGCCTGCGCCGCAACCTCCTGCGTAGCGTGTTAGTGGTGGCGGAGGTATCGCTCTCGCTGGTGCTGCTCATCGGCGCGGGTCTGCTGATGAAGAGCTTCTACCAGCTCTGGGCCGTCGATCCGGGCTTCAGGTCCGACCACGTCCTCGCCTTCGCCGTCGAACTCGCCGATTCGAAGTACCCCAAGGACACGCAGCAGGCTGCCTTTTTCGAGCAGTTGCTCGGTCGCCTCCGGGTTCTGCCGGGCGTCAAGGCGGCAGGCTTGTGTAATTCGCTGCCGCTTTCCCGCCGGTGGCGCATGATGATTGGAGTACGGTTCGAGGGCCAGCCGGCGCGGCCGCCGGACCAAGTACAATCCATACCCTCGATCTCCGTCAGCGCCGACTACTTCCGCACCATGGGAATCCCGATCATCCAGGGCCGAGCCTTCTCCGAGCGCGATGACGTCAACGCGCCCAAGGTTGTGATCCTGAACCAGACCATGGCCCACGAGTTCTTCCCCAATGAGAATCCCATCGGCAGGCGGATGGTGATGGGCCAAGGCGCCAACGCCCTTGCGACTGTGGTCGGTGTCGTGGGTGATGTGAGAAATCGAGGCCTGGACGCGCAAGCGCAGGCGGCCTTTTTTGTACCGTTCCCACAAAGCCCTGACTCGACTATGGAAGTTGCTCTGTTCACTGCGGTCGAGCCAACCAGCATGGTCACGGCGGTGAGAAATGCTGTCGCCGCGATCGACCCAGAGCAGCCGGTCTTCGACATCTCGACTATGGACGAAAGGCTGGCGGCGTCGGTAGCACCGCGGCGATTCAACCTGTTGCTGCTGGCATCCTTTGCCCTGCTCGCCATGCTGCTGGCGAGTGTCGGGATCTACGGCGTTGTGTCTTATGCCGCCGTGCAGCGCACCCACGAAGTGGGCGTTCGGATGGCGCTCGGCGCCCAGCGCCGCGACGTCCTGAAACTGATCCTGGCGCAGGGAATGGTCCTGCTCCTTATCGGCATCGGGGTCGGCCTGATCGGAGCTTTCCTGCTGACCCGGTTTCTCTCCGCCCTCCTGTATGGCGTGCGCCCGACGGATTCGGCGACGTTTGCGGCGGTCTCGCTCCTTCTGGCAGCGGTGGCGATAGTGGCTTGCTACATTCCGGCACGTCGGGCCACCCGGGTCGATCCCATGGTGGCGCTGAGGTATGAGTAAGCCATCGGATACGGTTTTCCTTTGGACAAGGCGACTGGCGGCCATCGGGCGGGTTCTGGGACCCGAGGCTGGGGAGGCTTGAGGCGATGTTCCGACGAAAGCGCAAGCAGAGTGACTTCGCAGCGGAGATCGAAGCGCATCTCGAACTCGAGACCGAGCAACTGAAAGCGCAGGGTTTGAGCGAAGAAGAGGCTCGCACGGCGGCCCGGCGTGCCTTCGGCAACCTCACCCAGGCGCAGGAGCGCTTCTACGAATCGGGCCGCTGGCTCTGGTGGGACCACCTCGTGCAAGACCTCCGCTTCGGCCTGCGCATGCTGCGCAAAAACCCTGGCTTCACGGCGGTGGCGGTTCTCACGCTTGCGCTTGGCATCGGCGTGAACACAGCTATTTTCAGTTTGATCGACGCCGTTATGCTCCGCCCGTTACCGGTTCCCAATCCGCAGCAGCTAGTTATCTTCACATGGGATGCCCGCCAGTGGCCCCAAACGGACTCCTTTTATGGGTGGAGCGGCTGTCCAAGTAAAGCCGTGCGGTGGGAGTCCGGTAAAGCGAAAGAGCCTGCCCCCGCGGGTTGCTCGTTTTCTTACCCGATGTTCGAGCAGATGCGAGCCGAGAAGAATATTTTCGCTGCGACCTTTGCAATTGTTCCCACCCCACAGCTAGGAGTAAACATCAATGGGAATGCGAGCTTCGCCGAAGGCGAATTCGTTTCCGGAGATTTTTTCCCTGCGCTCGGTATTCGCGCCGCATTGGGCCGCCTGCTGGGGGTCTCCGATGAACGAGCCGCCGCTTCTCCCGCCGTCGTGCTCAGCTACAGCTACTGGAAGAGACAATTCGGTGGAGCGCCCTCGGCGGTCGGGAAGTCGATTGTTGTGAACGGCATACCCTCCACCATTGTGGGTGTCGCGCCGCCCGCGTTTCTCGGCCTTGACCCCGGAATCGTGCATGATATGTGGCTGCCACTGTCAGCTCAAAACCGGCTGGTTCAGCAATGGCCGAAAGCGACAGATGCGGCTGCTTGGTGGCTTATGGTAGGAGCCCGCCTCAAACCCCGAATAACGATCGCACAAGCGGAGGCAGCGACTCAGGTAATTTTCGATCGTGGCGTCACGAGCGGTGCGAGTCCTATGTTGAAACGGGAAGACGCACCGCACCTTGAGTTAGTCAGCGCGGCACACGGCTTGGCTACTCTACGAAAGAGCTTCGGGGACGAGCTTTTTCTATTGATGGCAGCGGTCGGGCTTGTGCTGCTCATTGCCTGTGCCAACGTGGCGAGTCTGACACTCGCCCGGACTGCGGCACGCGAAAAGGAACTTGCGGTGCGCTTTGCTCTGGGGGCGGAGCGCTGGCGAATTATTCGCCAACTTCTTACCGAGAGCCTCATCATGGCGGTGGCAGGCGGGTTGCTCGGCATGGTTTTTGCCTACCTGGGGGCGAGTGCCTTGGCCGCCTTTCTTTCATCCAACTGGTATTCTCTTCTGGAGATCAACGTTCATCCCGACTTGAGAGTCCTTGGGTTCACTACGGCAATCGCCGCACTCACGGGAATTCTCTTCGGCCTGGCACCGGCCCTGCGTAGCACTCGAATCGACGTGACTCCGGCACTGAAGGAAAGCGCCGTCAGCCTTCCGGGGACAGCCCTGATTGGCCGGAGATTCGGGGTGGGCAACGTGCTTGTCGTCGCCCAAGTGGCCCTTTCGATTCTCGTCCTGGTGGGCGCGTCGCTGCTGGCACGCACCCTCATCAACCTCGCAACCATGAACGTTGGCTTTGATGCGCGCAACGTCGTACTCTTCGGCGTGCAGCCCGACTTGAACGGCTACAAAGGCGAGCGGCTGGCGAGTCTCTTCCCCGAATTGCAGCGGCGTCTTAGCGCCCTTCCTGGGGTCGCTTCGGTCGGGTATTCGTCGGTTCCTCTGCTGAGCGGCGCGTACATGACGCGGGATATTTACTTCGCCAATGAACCAGACCGATCTCCTCAGATTGATGTTCTCAATGTAGGTCCGAACTTCTTTGAGACCATGCGCATCCCGCTGCTTGCCGGGCGAACGTACAACTCGCACGATTTCGTCGACGCATCTAAGAAGAAAGCGAAAGTTGTCATTGTGAATCAAACCTTCACGCGGCGTTTCTTTGGTAAGCACAACCCCGTTGGCCAGTTGATCAGCCTGGAGAAAGGAAAGCCACCCGGCGTGGAGATTGTCGGCGTGGTGGGCGATGCAAAGTATAACGGCCTGCGTGAGGGGATCGAACCGACCCTCTACTTCCCGATGCCGGCTGGCGGCGGGATATTTGAAGTCCGCACGGCTTCAGACCCTAAGGCACTGCTTCCCTCAATCCGCGCCGCGGTGAGAAGCGTGGACAGCAATCTTCCGATCTTTCAACTGATGACGCAAACGGAGCAAATCAACCGAACGATATTCCAGGAACGCTTGGCCGCGTGGCTCTCGGGGGCCTTTGCTCTGCTGGCGCTGCTGGTAGCCTGCATCGGACTCTACGGACTCCTTGCCCACGAGGTTGCGCGGCGCACACACGAGGTGGGAGTCCGCATGGCGCTGGGAGCCTCGCCGGCAGAGGTGCTAGGTCTTGTCCTCGGACGAGGTATTCGCCTGGTTTCTCTGGGCGTGGTGATTGGAATCGGCGCGGCACTTGGCCTGGCACGCTATCTCCAGACCCTGCTCTATGGGGTTCGCCCGATTGATCCGCTTGCGTACGCTACTGTCACGATCTTGCTGTTGATCGTGACATTCGGCGCATGTTACGTGCCCGCGCGGCGAGCGACCAAGGTCGATCCCATGGTGGCGCTGAGGTATGAGTAAGCCATCGGCCTCATAAGGTCGGAGCGCTGATCCGCGTCTCAATGCGCACGGCCGTCGACATCCAGGTCACCTCCTTCGGCCCGTTTCTAGGCTCCCTCTGCCACGAGTTCTGCCACTGCCTCGACCATCGGCGGTTCGGCTTTCGCGGAAAGCGGCGTCGGGAAGACCCACGGTGGTGAAACTGCGCGTTCCGGCGCAAATACCTACCTCCAGTGCCTGCCGGAAGCGGACTGCATGTCTCTTGACAAATGGGGAAGGATAGGCTAGTGTAGTAGGTGGGGTTGTGGAAGAAACAGGATTCAGGATTCGGGATTCAGGTGTCAGGTGACAGGCGTGGGGTGTCAGGTGTCAGGAATGAGAATGAAGACCATCTGATGCCCGCCTTCTGCTTTCTGCTTTCTGCCTTCCGCCGACTGCTTACTCCCTTTGAAGTGCCGCAGGTCCCCCGGCAGGCCGGGGCAAGCTCCGAGCGGGACCTGCGCTACCCCTGCTTTCTGCCTACTGTATTCGAGGGAGGCATGATGGAGGGGGCTCTTGGCAGGCATGGGAGGTCTGGACAAGATGTCACCGCCGACAGGGGAAGGAAGAAACAGTAACTTCAAAAAATGAACGAGCAACGCGGGAATGTCTATGAAAATAAAGGACCGCTGTGGAAAAAGTGGCGGCGAAGCGGGAATGTCATAGAAAATAAAGGTACTTATCGGCCGAAAGCGGGAATGTGTATGAAAAAAAAGCAGTTAATGTTATGCTGTCGCCGTCAATTGCCAGCAAGCTCAGGAATGGTAGCTGCCTGTATTCCAGCGTCCTGCCCCACGCAATACTTGACAGTGAAGAGGCTGAGCCGACCTCGCTAGCGTGGATGCCCCACCGGGATCAGGTAAAGCGGCTTCTGATCGGCAGGCAGCGAAAGGACACTTTCAACCTCCCTGTCGTTGAAGGCGCCAATCAGAACACCGCCTAGCCCTAGCGCCACTGCCTCGAGGAGCAAGTTCTGTGCAGAGTGGCCCACTTCCATATGGACGTATCGTGGCGTTCGCTGCTCACCATACTTTCGCGCCATGCGCTCGTAGACAGCGGCAATCACGAGAACGGCCGACGCCTGAAGGATTACCTCCTGCATGAAGGCCGCACGATGAATGTCCGGCCGCAGGTCGCGCTCGAGGTGTCGAGTCAGCCGGTGCTGGTGCGGTTCGTAGTGAAAGAAGCCGGAGGCGGTCGCCACCCAGACCTCAAGTGGATAGAGCGCCCCGGCCGAGGGTGCGGCTCGCTTGCCATCGGGGCTCGTGATGCCTTGAGCTGCCCAGAGAAGCTGAGACAGTTCGCGATCGGTTAGGGGTTCCCGCCTGAACTCCCGAACGGAGCGACGCGCGGCAAGAGCCTCCTCAAGAGACATGAGTCCTTTGCGCTCCGGCGCCGGAAGCTGCAGGATCGGCGTGGAAAGAGGTTTGGTTTGGCTCATAACGGCTTGCCCTCCTGGAAGCATGCACAGACCAACGACGACGGTAAATAACCATATATGACCTTCAAGGAATCAGTTCTTCCTCCCATTTCTCTACCTCCGGTGGGATCCTACCCTCCAGCAGTCCCGCAAACGCATTCACCGCCTTTCGAGCGTCTCCGAGTGGATAATAAAAGGCTTCCCAGTTGTCGCTGTCTTCTCCGTCATGGTTGGGGATCACATAATCAAAATGCCAGGCTTCCCTCAGTTCACGATACGTGCTGGCAGCGCGCCTCTCAATATTCTCGAGATCTTTTGCCGAGAGCTCCAGCTTCTGACGACGCGTGCGTCGGAGCAGTTTGCGCCTCATGACCTCTGTGACCAGGTCCGCAAGCGAAACATTGCGCTCCGGCTCCTGAAGATAGATAACCTCTCCCTTAGAAATAGGTGAAAGGAAGATGCTAAGTCGATTAATGCCAGCCAAGCCGGGATGCGTCTGAAGGGCTCGCCCCACAAAAGGATTTCCCTCGAAGAGAGCATTGCTTTCTTTCAGCAAGGCCCTCAACTCGTCGATATCCAGTGCTTGCAGATCTCCTCGCACATCCAAGACGGCATAGCGACTTTCCGCGCGCAAGGCCTCGATCTGACTCCGTAGGCGGAAATGGTAGTCGACCCCCTCGAGCTCACCTGGCCTGGGGGCACGGGTGTTGTAAAGAACAAGCTTCCGCAGTCCATGGCGCAACTCCGGATGGAACTTGGCAAGCGCCCTCTCGAGTGGACTCTTACCGACACAGGATGGCCCGGATAGAATCACCAGTCTTCTCGAAAGCTCAGCACTCATTGCCTACCTCCCTCCGCTTCTTGTGGGCAGTTCGCGGGTATGTCAACTGGCCGGTAGTGTCCTAATTCGCCTGTAGGGCCACCTTCCGCCAAGGCGGGACCGGCCCTGCATCCCTTATTAGGACACCACCAACTGGTCCCATCACCGGAAGCGGTTCCGCCGCTGACCAACAACAAACTTGCAAGTATATATCCTATCTTCTTCAGCCTCTTTCCAACACTTAACCCGAATCCCGATGTCGAAAAGCGCCAGGTACTGCTAGGGGCGAATTGCTTTGCGGCGCGCAGAGAAGTTGCCCCAATACCCAGTCCCCCGACCCCTAGCCCCTGTTGTCTGTCACTCGGCACCTGCCACCCGGACCCAGTCCTTCTTCCCGACCTACCACCTACGATCTACTACCTACCAGACACTAACTACCTTTGATTTCAACAACATTCCAGCTTTCGACGCGTAACCACCTTTGTTTTCTATAACATTCCCGCTTTGTCGTCGCGTGTCGGGAACCGACCCTTTGTTTTCATAGACATTCCCGCGTTGCTCGTTCAATTTCTCGAAGTCGAGAAGTCGAAAGTCGAGGGTCGAGAAGTAACAACCACGTCCCAGGCTGCCGCTCGATTCCAGTTGCCCTCATATGGATATTGCAGCACCCGGCACCAAAAGAACCAGCCAATTCACTATTCACAATTCACCATTCCTCATTCCCTGTTCCCTGTTCCCTGTTCCCTGTTCCCTATCCTTTCCCCCAGCTCTTCCCGCCCTGAATCCTGAATCCCGAATCCTGACTCCTATCGCGTACTATACTAGCCTATTCCCCGCCGCCTGTCAAGAGACACAGGGTCCGTTTCGGCCCTGCAGCGACGGAGAGGCGTCTGCCCCAGGGGTCATTCGCGCCGAGGAGTGGCAGTGGTCGAGTGTGCACGATTACACGGGAGGCTGGAGCGCAACCAACCGGCGCCGAATTTTCAACTTGATTTTTTCGACCGCAATCCTAAGAATGGTTCAAACAATGAACACCCTGACTGATGGCGCATTAGAGAGGAAGCAGCAGATCAACGTGCGGCGCTCCCTGTCAAAGCTTCTCTCCACGGACCTTGACTTTCATCGAGACGCAAGTAATTACGCCAGCCATGCTCTGCATGCCTTTGCGGCGAAGTTCCCGCCACAATTGCCTCGGGTTTTTATCGAGGGACTCACCCAAAAGGGCGAAACCGTCATGGACCCCATGATGGGGAGCGGAACCGCGATCGTAGAAGCTTTCCTGTGTGGCAGGCGGGCAGTCGGTTTCGATATCGATCCTCTCGCTCTAATGATATGCAGGGTGAAAACACATCCTGTTGACTTGCTGGAAGCGACTTGGGCGGGCAAACGTGTGGTTAGTTCTGCCATCAAGCTCTTGCAGCGCACCGTGCCTTCGTTCCAGAACAGCTTTGAGAGGAGGAATCCTTCATGAAACCCAGCCGCGAGTTCTGGATTGAAGCAACCGACCGGACGCATCTTTATTACAAAGTTACAGCGGGATCGACTGAAGAGGCCCTTGCCAAGTTCGAAAACGACGGGGGCGAATACGTTGGGTGCAATGACGAATGTAGCGAAGAGGTGCAAGCAGTGCTCGAGGACAAGCCTTCCATTGCTTGGAAATAGCAAAGCGGACGTTTCACACTAAAGAATGCCGACGTCCTCCTCCAGTTCCCTATAAGCCTTTTTCTTGGCATAGAGTTCCTGCATTTTCTTAATTTCAATAAAAGTGATGCGGCCACGGATCTCGTGAAATGTGCCACTGAGCAGAGACTCCGCCTTGTTCCTGTCAGGCGGGGCGGCAACAAGAAAAATGCGACTATTCCAAAGGTCGTACGCGTGTTTGAGCTTTGCTAGAGCATGGTAAATGTCGCCGCCTACCTGGATCTCAAATACGTAGGTCGGGACTGACTTTTCGACCCTCCTCCAAACCACGTCCAACCTCGTCTCTTCCATCGGGTATTCTACTTCGGCTAGAAACTTCTGAATTCTTCCCATCTCTGCTATCTTGGCCTTCAGCTCCTCGTGCAAGCCCGTCACGTCAGCTTTCTCTCCGACCGGTTGTGCAATGAACGGCTCGAAAGCTTGTAACACGGCATCTCGCGCTTTGTCTTTCAAGGGCTGAAACCCCGCTTGCACGATTGCGCGAAGGGCGTCAATCTCGAGCCTGGAAGTTTCCCATTGGACGGGTGGGAAGCAAAGCTCGACATCGAATTCGAAGCGCAGCGGCCAGAGAACTTCACCTTTTTGAATCTCCACAGGCCAGAGCGGCTTGTCCTGTTTGAATTTTGTGCTTACTCTGCCCAGCCCAATGGCGCCGCCAACGGGTCTGTTTACGTAAAACACCAAACCATCGCCCTCGGTGATCCGCTCCCACCAGCGCTTTTTCGTGGCCTGCAAACCCCAGACGTTTCCATTCTCGAAGGCGACCTGCCAGTGTTCCGGGCTTCCAACTACTAACCAATATTGCGACGCTGGACCTTCCTTCTTCACGGATCAACCTCCAACGACATGCTGAATAGAACAGGTCCTGCAATGGAAAACGCGACGCAGCATTATGCCACACTTTTGGACAAATCGGCGCGGCTTGGTCTGGAATCTACCAAGCATTGCTTTGGTACGAGCCAGTAACCACCATTCCAGGGCGTGGCGAATTGCCACACATTATTGACGCGAACCGGCTAACCCAATGTCTATCCGCTAAGGGCGAACTCAGGGTTTGGCAGGCTCGCGCCGTGGCAGTTGAAAAATATATGGCCGAGCAGTGGGAAGTGGACCCGAGCGGCGTCGCTGGAATGGTCGATAGGCTCATGAAGTTGGGCGCGTACGCTGGCCTCCAACGCCAGAACATCCTTGGTAGTGCTTTCGCGGGACTCGTAAAGCACGCCTTGGAACTCTTTGGTTCGCAAGACCTCACTTATGAACTGGAAGTCGCTGGAGAAAGGGCTTTTCCCGGCGTCCAGCTTCCGACGCGGACAGGAGAGCCATTCATCGACATCCTGGTACGCAAGCAGGGACGAAATCGAGGGATCATCTCAACAAAGTGGTCTATACGTCATGACCGAATCAATGATCTGACCAGCGAGTGCCGTGCTTACAAGAACGCGGCCCGGTTCACCGACACCCAAATCTTTTATTACGTCGCAACCAACGAATATGATCCTGCTCGCGTCGAGAAGCCTTTGACTGACAAATGTATCGACGGGGTCGTTCACGTCCACAAGCCATTGGTTGCCGGAGTGAGCGGCCTGGATGGAAGACTTGCCGATCTCCTCGACCTGTCCGAACTTATTGAAGAATCAAGCCAGTGGTAAGCGGGCGGGTGCCGAATACATGCCGCTGTCTGCCGTTTGTGCGATCGGTCAACGCCGAGCCGGGGCCCTGCGGATTCCGGGGCAAGGTGGGCACGATTCCGAAATCATCCCGGGCAGCATTCCGAAATGAACTCGGGCACGATTCCGGGATGAAGCCGGGCGCGGATTCCGATTTCAAGCCGGTCACTTTTTGGC
>Ga0208455_1000411_pt1 | contig 19169 bp, 18 predicted proteins | sample June2015DPH_4_50_FD_184690 | JGI IMG/M metagenome (GOLD analysis project Ga0208455, IMG submission 184690) | Peatland microbial communities from SPRUCE experiment site at the Marcell Experimental Forest, Minnesota, USA - June2015DPH_4_40... | ecosystem: Environmental > Terrestrial > Soil >... | reverse complement strand
AAGCGGACACATTCGCCGCCGCGATTTATGGCCCAGGCGATCCAAGAATGGCTTGAGCCATCCTCGAAGCTCGTCTTCCCAATTCGACGTTGTGCCTACCATGGTCGGCCCTCCAAAAGCCGACCACCCATGAATCATTGAAAAACTGATTTGGGAATCCCGTGCCGCTAAAAATCTGCCAAAGTAGTGCTAGAGAGGCAGAATTGAACTTATACCATTAAGATCAAGGTCTTCCCTGGACCGGCAGTCCGGCCCGTAATAACGGTGCGATCGATCGCGCCGTGCAGTGTTTCAGCGAGATCGGCGTAAAAGTTTGAATCGGTGAAGTACCAGCTGTGAGACCATGACGCCGCGGCGATCGGATTGTCGCCTGGTCGTCGAATAGTTGCGAAATGGGCCGAGCAATCGACGTTGACGGTGCTCGCAGGAGCGTTATTCGGAAGCCCAACGCGGCCGGCGCGCGGCGCGACACCCGCGCGCTTGACATTGGAGATTTGCAGCACCTCGTCATAGAGATTAAAATAATTTGTTAGCCGATATGCGTGCCCAAGCATGCTTTCAGTGTCTTTGTTGCCATCGACGAAATCAGCCGCATCAACGTCCCCGGCGATCATGACGAGTTGATTCAACATCCAGTCGGTGCCTGTCTTGATCCCGTCGTCGGCGTGGTCGAGAGCCTCGCGCACCACATAGGCCCCCATCGAATGGCAAAGGACATGGATGAAAACGCGACAATCATTCGTTTGGGAATTGAGCAGTGGTTTGACCCCGGCATTGACAAGGTCGATAGCCGTTTTTTTGGCGATGTCGAGTTCTGCAAGATAGGCAAACGGATCGGTCCATGAGGGCCAATCAAAGCTGATAATCGTACATGGAAACTTGCCGGCAAGCCCCGCCTTGACGTAATTTTGCTCGGCGTCAACATCGGAGATACCAACGTTAAAGCCATGCACGAAAAACAAAAGGTTGCCGGTCACCACGCCCTTATCGTCGCACCCGAAGGTCGCCATGACCCGAGTGATCCACGCTTTTAAGCCGATTGCGTGCGCGGGTGCTGGAATTTCGTTATCGGGAACGGCGAGGTAACGGATAGCGCCGAGATTGCCGCCGAAAGCGTTTGCTGAGACCGACCGCACCGTGATGAAAAATTTCGTCATCGTGACCTCAAGACTCGAATATTCACAACTCAAATTTTCTAGCTGCTGGAAAGTCACGCCAATCGCAAACTCGGTTCGATCCCATACGCACGTTGGATGCGGAATAGCCAGACCTCTTGCCTGATCCATCTGCCGCACCGATTAGCTTCGCCATCAAATCCACTCCAGCATAACCAGCCATGAGTTGCAGCGCCTAGCATCCACAATCGGGCTCGCACGTCAATGCACAGCGCACGGGTGCGGGAGCGAAGTGCCATTTGCCCGCGGAGGTGGACCATACCGTATTGCCTATGCTTTAACTCGCGGCAGTATGACATTCGGTCCGGATCCAGACCATGGCGACGAAATCGACAAGCGAGCGTGGCCGCAAATTAGTGGAAGAATGCACGTTGTTTAGCGCGCTCGACCAAAAAGCGCGCCACGAAATCGCCGCCTATGCCCGACCACGCAACTTCATTGCCGGTGAATCGATATGTCGGCTCGGCGATCCCGGCGACAGCATGATGGCAGTGGTTCTTGGCACTGTGCGTATCTCGCTTCCTGCCATCAAGGGGAAGGAGATCATTCTTGCCGATCTGCAAACAGGCGAGTTCTTCGGCGAGATCGCCCTTCTCGATGGCAAGACGCGTTCGGCAAATGCAACGGCATATACGAAATGTGAGCTTATCGTGTTGGACCGGCGCGACCTATTGCCGTTCCTTGAACGAAATCCGGTTGCCTGTGTCCGGCTGATGGAGATGCTTTGCGCGCGCATCCGCCGCTCCGACGAGCGGATGGCCGATATTGCATTTCTCGATTTACCGGCGCGGCTTGCCAAGACGATCCTGCATTACGCGGCGACCGGCCGTAGCGCGGGTACAATCAAATTATCCCTTTCACAAAGCGAGCTGGCGGCAATGGCTGGCGGGACCCGGGAGAACGTCAACCGCTGTCTGCGCGATTGGCAACGTCGCGGCATCTTGGAATTGAAGGATCGGTGGACGATCGTCCGTCAGCCCGAAGCGCTGCGCAAACTTTTGAAATCGGCGTGATTTCCATGCGGCGACGCCGTCGTTCCGGAACGCGCTGAAGACCAGACAAAGTTACACCGAGCCGCCGCGATTTTTGCTGTGACGCGCGGCACAGACGTTGCGGCTTAAGAGACTAGATTCTGTCAGTAGCATTATCGATCCGTCACGTGCAGGTAGGATTCCTGACGCGGGAGATGACCATGAATACAATGTTCCGTCCATTTCAGCCGTCGTGTTGGGCTGGGTTTAAGCGCTATTTTGTCGAATGGCGGCAACGTGCTCTTCTCCGTCGCGAGATGACGATGCTGAGCAATCGCGAATGCGAGGATATCGGCTTAAGACCTACCTACCACGACGACGTGAGAAGGTCGTTCAAGTGGTAATAGCGATCGGCACATCTGGCAGAATCTACGGTTAAATTCGCCACCAAGTGAGCCCCACGGTTTTTGCTGATTGAGGGTTGGTCGGTCTTGGTATCTACAACTAGTCGGCGGGCGCTCGACTTAGAAGGTAGAGCTGCGCGACCGATCGGCGATCGAGGGCCAAAGCAAGCCGAAGCCCTTCTCAACGTGTCGATCGGCAAGATTCGGCGCCGCTCCCATGGTGGGTCGGTGTTCGGTTTTGTAGACCCGTGCCGCAACCTACCGTGGATTGGTCAGTCGCCGTATTAGATCGCTCCCCTCCCGAATGTCGATTGATGTTTCTCCGGTTGGGAATTTACCCAGGACCTGCATGAGCAGTTTGCTGGCTTGCGCATGGCTTCCTTCACTTGCTAGCAAACGCGCCAAGTCAATTGCAGTGCGTAATTCCCAACCAACGGCCTTTAACTTTCTCGCGGAAACGAGGGAGTGCTTAAATAGGCTGATCGCAGCTGAGCGATCTCGATCTGGATTCTGGCAGGCGAGATTGGCGCGAATTCGATAGACTTCTGGCTCGAACCAGCGCTCACCGGTCCGCTTCATGATAGCTTCAGCGGCAGCAGCGAGTGACCTCCCTTTCTCCACCTGACCAACTCGACCGAACTCCGCCGCCAGCACGATTTGATACAGCGGAACCTGAATGCAACGGTCTTCCGGCGGCAGCTTGGTTAATAGACGGCACAATTGTTCGAGGACCGGCAAAGCCGGCCCCTGCGCTGCCAAGGCCGATGTCGCCCAAAGCGGGCCGATGACTCCATACATGGGATAGCCATATTCGCTGGCTATCTTGATTCCCTCCTGAACGGACTTCAGATTGGCGGCGAAATCGCGTTCGTACCAATAATCAGATACGCCGATGATCTGGGCAAATGCCAGCATAAATGGGTGTGCGATCTGCCTCGCCAACTGCCGCGCAGCACTACAACAGGTTCTCGCTCTTCCAGGCGAACCCAATAGCCATTCGATGTGCCCCAAATAGACCAGTGCCACGATCTTTGGGTCATGTTGGTAGGTTTGGACGAGTTTCGCATGCTGCCGCGGATCGTAACGTTCACAGATGTGATTCGCGAGGTCTCGCGCCTCGAGCAACCTGCCTAGGAAGAAGTTGGCGAGCAGCGCTGCCGTATTCGCCATCAGCGCCGCTTCCTCGTCTCGCCAATCCTCGGCAAGTTGCACAAACTTGCGGGCATGCTGCAGAGACTTCATCAGCTCGCAGTTCACGAGCTTCGCCACTGCAACGCCCCAGTACACGATAGACTTCTCTCGCACAGTCCCATAATTCCCGCAGAGCTCCAGCGCGCGGCTGTAAGGCCCATAGACATTCGGATCGGACCACCCGGCGATCGCCGTGTATGCCATGGCGAGATTGGACTGCAGCGAAATTTCCGCCTCGAAGCGCTGTGGTGAAGCGGGAAGCTTTGATACAAGCGCAATTCCCTCGCGCAAATGCGCGACCGCTTCTTTGGTCGCTGACCGGCGAAGCGCAGACTTGCCGGCCTGCAACCAGGCCTCGATCGCTTCGGGGATGCTACCCGCCCGGGAATAATGATAGCCAAGGACGGCCGGCTGGCTGCCTTCCCGAATGGGCGCACCTTGCCGCAACCAGGCGGCAGCACGGGCATGAAGCTCACGCCGCTCTTCCTTGAGCAGTGACGCGTAGGCCGCGTCTTGGATCATGGCATGATTGAACACGAAGAGGGCGTCGCGGTGCTTCTGAGCACGATGGACGATGCCGGCGCTCTCCAACACCTCGAGCCCGCGCGACAACGATTCACCTTGAATGGGATAGAGGTTGTGTACGCCCTCGTACTCGAATTGGCGACCGAACACCGAGGCAATTTGCGCGATGCGTTTGGCGTGCTCGAGACGATCGAGACGCTCCATCAGGGAGTCTTGAATGCTAGCCGGCACCAATGGCTCGGGTAATCGTCCGGAGGGCAGCAAACGATCGTCAACGCGCTGAACGACGCCCGAATCTAGGATCGTTCGCGTGAACTCCTCAATGAAGAGCGGGACACCGTCAGTTCGTTCCACGATCTTTGCCAGGAGCTTCCGCGGCATCGAAGCCCCGCCGGCAATGGCCCTCACCATCTGCTCGCTCTCTCTCGTGGGGAGCTTCCGCAGATGAATGCGACGCGCCCCCAGATCCGACAGCCAGCTCGGATCATGATCGCTACGATGGGTAACTAGCAGGAGAACTCGCTCGTTTCTGATCCGCGCGACGATGCGCTGCAACAGCTCGATACTCGTCGGATCGATCCACTGTACGTCCTCGACGACCATCAAGATCGGCCGCTTGCGCGAGCCCGCGATCAAGACGTCGACCATCGCCTGCAATGCGCGCTCCCGTTCGCGCGGTGAACCGAGATCAGCCGGTTCATAGCCGTTGAAGCTCGGTATCGACAGCAGCGATCCGTAATAGGGAACGACGTCAGCGGTATCGGCGACGGCCCGCGCGAGCAGCACGCGTAACTTCGAGAGCATGAGCTCGACGTCATCACCTTTGCGGATGCCTGTCGCGCGCCGCAGCCGTTCGATCTCCGGCGCGAGCGGCGTGTTGGTGTGGAACGGCGAGCACTGCAGGGCCACCGGCTCGACCTGCGTGGGCCGAAGGGTTTCGCGGAACGCCTTGATAAGGCGGGATTTCCCAATGCCCGGATCGCCGAAAATTACCGCGACCCCGCCAGTGCCTCCGGCACACTGCTCCCACATCTCCGCGAGTGTTGCGCACTCTACGTCTCGACCGATCATCGGCGTGAGTGGAGAAGTTCGGGTCCTTTCGAAGCGACTCTCGTGTTCGGCAACGCCATCCACTCGCCAGGCCCCGACCGGATGCCGTACTCCCTTGAGGTCTTGTTCGCCGAGATCGGTGCAGCGGAATGCGCCGCGGACCAATTTATAGGTATCGGCTCCGATGACGACGCCGTTAACAGGCGCGATGCCCTGCAGTCTGGCCGCGATATTTACTGAGCTCCCGAACACCTCGCTATTCTCGGTGGGCTCGACCGTCAGATTTCCGACGACGACCATGCCGGTGTTCACCGCAATGCGCACGCCAATCAGCACGTGACCCACCTCGGACGTCGGGAATTTGCGCTCGCGCATCGCCGCGGCAATTGATAATGCGGCATGCACTGCGCGTTCGGGATCGTCTTCGTGCGCTTGCGGCAGGCCAAAATACGCCAACAACCCGTCGCCAATCGTGCTACCTGTGCGCCCGCCGTAGCGTCGAATCCGCTCGTCGCAAATTCCGCGATAACCACGAATGATGCCAAGAAACTCCTCAGGATCGATCCGCTCGCTCAGAGAAGTCGAATCGACAATATCCACGAAGAGGACCGTGAGCTGACGCCGTTCCGCAGCCGAAGCCGCCGCAAACTCGCCCTCGGGGACTACTGAAGGTCGCGCGGGATGGTGGACCTTGGTGGTGCCGGCCATGGAGTTCACTCATACCCAGTCATGGCGCCAACATGTTCAGCTTATGCCGAACCTGCAGGGAAGCAAGATAGACAGCGAGCCGCATGCGGTTGAGGCTGCCGAGAGGTCGGTGTTGCCATAGGCAATTCCAGGGGTTGAACGCGCGGTTCTCGCAAGCACAGACGTCATCGGGTGTCAGGAAGTCCTGTGCCGGTATTTCAATGCGTGCAAGCAACACGTTTGTGTCAAGCGGCCCGTTCCACCAGCGGGATGCATCCTCTACATCATCTATTTCAGCCGCATGGCGCAAGCGAATGGAAAAATTTAACACCACTTTTTCCCCATAGTGGCGATCGGGGTTAAGGTCGGCTGCCAGTGCCTCTCGCAGGAAGTTGTCGGATCGGGAACGATCGGGATCTGCGGTAGGTTCATTTCCGGCGTCGGTCGGGCTTACCATGTAGCGTACGACTTTGTCCTCGCCGAACAGGTACGGTGCCATGCTGTGATAGGTCGCATGCAGGGGATTATCAATTTTCCTCATGCCGATCCGCACAAACAGGGAAAATTGTCGTGGATGTTTTCCGATGAACCTTAACCATTTGCCGAGCCAAACCAGCCGCTCGCGCCAGCTACCCGTGGGCGCAACGACCGCATCCATCAGCTCCGCATAATCGAATATGTTGCGACAAAAGAACACCGGGAAACTACCGAACAGAAAATCCTGATCGCGCAGGTGCGCCAGATCGGGAACGAGGGTGGACAATGCCGTGGGTCCATTCACGCCGGTGAGCTTGATGGCTAAGCCACGCCCGTCCCATTTCTTGTCGCTTTGCGGCGTCGGTCGAGCATTCGAGAAGCGCAGCACCGCGTCGTAACGCGCGCCCCGGCGAAACACACCGATGGCGAATTCGTCCGCCAGTTCGTCACGAACGATGAACTCGGCTCGCACACAGCCGTGGGCTTTGGCGTGCTGGTCGCGCAGCGCCTTGGCGGCAGGATCGGCGCTCTTGCCGTGACAATAATTGGTCACGACGGCGCACGCGGCAAGACGTGCCATGCGCCGAATCGTGCTGGCTTCGTCAGGCAAAGTTTCTTCGAACGTGGTCTTCTGCGGTCGATCGGGCAGAGCCAGCGACTGGAGAAATTCATCGGAGCACTCTACGGTGCATTGATCGGGTACATCACTCGACTCCGTCGGGCGCAGCAGCGGGCCCAGCATTCGCCCGAATTGCGTCGTCCAGCGGAGCGCTCTCAGCGACCGTACCAAGATCGATTCACCCGACGTGAATGGCGCCGCAGCACGCGCGCGTCGCGCTCGGCGTATGACCATACCGTTCATGAAACCCGGACTTGGCCAGAGGCGATCAGCCGCAGGCCGGTCAGGCTGGGCACGAAGAAATAATCGCCTCCCTTCGTGGCGACAAACCGGGGGATGTCGAAGCACAGAAATGGCCGGCGTCGTCTTGTCGCATCACCAGGGATCATCATCCTGCCGTTGGTTTGACTTCCCGCAATCGGATCCATGTCGTTGCCCTGCTGGAAGTCGTCGCCTTGATTGATCCAGTTCTGTTGCACAAATTCGAACTGATCGAAGCCGGAGTTAAAAGCGAGGAACATGATGCCCCGCTCCTCGCCGTCCTCTTTTCCAGGTGGCAAATAGTCACCGTAGGCGATTCCTCGTCGGATCAACCTGCGGCGATTCACGAGCTTGCCGCCGAAACCGAGCGAGTCGCGTGGATAGACTCGCCGGATGTGAGCCCCGAGCGGACACCGTGCGCCGGACGGATCCTCGGCGTAGCCGAACCCGTTGCTCGGATCGCCCCCGGCCCGGTCCGGATATTCTATCAACGGCGACCCGTCTGGCCAACGACCAAACATCTTTGCGGAAAGAAACTCCGCCGGGAGAACGTCGGGTGCGAGCGCCCCCGCAATCGCGTCGTTCAGGAAATTAGCTTGCATTGCCAGAAAAGAGCGAAATCGGGTGACTTCCTGTTGCAATTTGCGGATGACGAGATACGTCGCGTTATATCCTAAAAGTCGGGGCAGCGGCATCGGAGCGACTTCACCACCCTCGCCAGGATAACCGAGGATGAACTCGCCGACCGGCACCTGACGGAATACCCCCGGACCAGTTGGGTTGCCGATGTCTTGACCGATTCCGCCTTCGGCGACGCCCTCCACGTCGGGATTGCTTATGCCGTCGGTGAACCCGAAGTGTTCCTTTCGCGTGAGTTCGCCGTCAATGGTCAGCCATTGAGCGTCTTGATGCTGCAGTTCCGAGATTTGGGCCGTCGGGAACCGGCTATTGATGGTTCGCGCCAGGAGCAAAATCTCATCACTGCGCGCCTGCCGTCTCGCGGGCTCATTCGCGTACACCATCACAACGACATGGACTCCACCCGTCCGCCAAGGATCGTCCCATCGCTCCGGATCGCTCTCGTCGGTGTCGCCAAGAGCCTTGGCCCGCACTCGCATTCCTTGCTGAAATTCGACGGGAAAGCTCGCGAGGCACGCTAAAGGCAAGCCGAGGGAGCGCAGTCCCGCGAAATTGATCGCCACATTAGTCGCCTGCGTTGGACGCTCCTCGCCCCATTCGGCCGGCGTGATGAAACGCAACAACCCACCAAGGAATTCTCTGCCTCCGCTTGCGTCCTCGATGCGGAAGAACATGAACCGCGCAAAATGGAACGAACGATAGCCGCGGAGGATATTCCCCTGGATGTCGGAAAAATCGAGCTTTGGGGCACCGGCCGTCATCTTCGTCGTCTCACAGGCTTCCCGGATCCGGCATCGGTCTTGTTTCCAGGCTTCGCCACATCCGCCGGAATCCACGTCGCAACAGGTCCGGACGCGGCCGTTTGCGCTGAATCATGACAACGAAGCGGCCGAACTCCCGTTTGAACATCAAAGCAGTGAGAATATCGCTCACCGTATCCTGGGGCCGATCCGCCAAGAACAGGTTGGTCTCGAGCTGGCATTGTTCGAAATAGGCAATAACACCATCGCGGCTTCCGATACCTGGGAACTGCTCACAATGTTCCCAGATCGCTTCCACGACACCACCTATGTTCTGGATGAGGGCCCAGACCAGTGGTTCAAGGGCCTCGCCGTCGAAGTCGCACATGAACAGCAGATAGGACCGTCGCAAATAGTCGCTGCGTGCTGGAAATCCCTGATACGCAAGACGATCGATGATCACGAATCGCGCCATGTGCACTATGGGAACGTCGCAGAGCGGTGATCCGCGGGGATAAATTCGCGTGTCGTCAAGGGAGCGCAGATAGGTTCTCAGTTCCGCACAATGCTCCCCCGCCTTAATCGGAAACAGGGCGGTCAAGCCGTACTTCTTGCCGTTCTGGTTCGCCATCGTCCCCCTCGCCAATGATCGGGCTATCCGGGAAGCGGTCCAAACGTTCCGAGCATGTTTTCTGTTCGAATGAGCAGGCGGTCGAACTCGGCATCAAAGTCTTGCGGTGATAAATCTGCGGCACTCCGGGCAAAGCTCGCGAGCTCGCTGCGCAACGCAATCGCTGAGCGGACGTCGCGGACCGACGCGCCCGGGTAAGCGCTGTACGAATGATCGGATTCGATCTGGTTGCGCTCGATGTACCGCTCGAGCGGATGTACCGGCCGGGCAAATGGATAACCGATGCTCCAGAACCAAACGAGATCAAGTGGCTTGGAGAGAACATCGGAAAATGCCTCGATATAAGGCCCCCACGGTCCATTGAAGGTACTCAGAAAGAACAAATAATCATAGTGCAGCTTCTCCGGTGCCTGCCGATCATCCAACCGGTAAAAATGGTCGCGTTTGACCACGACCCAGTGCACAAAGGGAAGAAAGGCCAGCCCTTTTGCGTCATCTTGGGTCGAGTTGTGCGAGCTAAAATATCGCAGCAAAAATCTCACGACCCAAGTCCCTATACGGGTCATCGGCGTGATCACGTTAAAAGTGACCGCCTTGCCCAGTCCGTCCCTGTTACGCGCACGATCGGCCATGAAATAAGCCACAATGTCGAACTAAAAAAATATTGTACAACCTACGATGTGAACAGTCCAGATATGTTGCATCCGCAGAAATCAGCCACTTCGGTCCATTTTCATCCGGGGGACCGGCTCGCAAGACTCTAGAAGCCACGAGATCAAGACGCCCTTTGCCACCATAGGGGCGCCCGGCAGTCGATCCGTTCCAGAAACTGATCGCCGAGGGTAGTGTTGCCGTGGCGCAGCCAGTCGTCGTGTAGCTGTGCGACGAACCATTAATATGCAATTACAGCGGCTTCGACCTGACACTCAAGCGGTAGTTCGCTGCGATGATACCGTTGACCGCGCGTTCCTGTTTCGATACCCCACAAGCGAATGTGCGAAGCAAGTTGGAGGCCGATTCGGCTCGCAATTCATTGCGTTTTGCCGCTTGTTTTGATCAGGGCGGCCTTTGCGCAAGAGATTGTCACCGATTGCGATAGGTATGCGGCGTCTCACCTTGATCCTCAGCGCAAAGCCGCTGGTGTAGACCTTGATAAAATAGATTTGGCCCTAGCCGTTCCGGCCTGCGAGCAGGCGGTGCGGCAATTTCCGGACGGCTTGCGCCTAGCCTACCAGCTCGGGCGGACATACGAGAAAGCCAACAAACTCACTGCAGCCTTGGAGCAATATCGCAAAGCTGCTGATCAGAACTACGCCGCCGCACAACTGGCTATCGCTGAATTGTACGCAACCGGTCAAGGCGTCGCTCAAGACGATCAGCAATATATCTTTTGGGTACGCAAAGCTGCCGACCAGGGATACGCGGTTGCGCAGGATGCGCTTGGCTACGTTTACCTCGAAGGGCGAGGGGTGCTCAAAGACGAGCAACAAGCCGCTGCTTGGTTCCGCAAAGCGGCCGACCAGGGATACGTGCCAGCGCAAAACAAACTCGGTTTTTTGTACCAGAACGGTGAGGGCGTCGAGAAAGACGATCACCAGGCCGTCGCATGGTTCCGCAAAGCTGCTCGGCAAGGATTTGCGCCCGCACAGGACAGGCTCGGCTTTATATACCAGAACGGCGAGGGCGTTCCTAAGGACGACGAGCAGGCTCTCGCATGGTTTCGCAAAGCGGCAGATCAGGGATACGCGCCGTCACAAGACAGGCTCGGCTTTATGTATCTGAACGGTGAAGGTATCGCCAAGGACGACCGACAAGCCGTCGCATGGTACCGCAAGGCCGCCGATCAGGGATACGCGTTCGCGCAATACAGTCTTGGCGCGATGTACGCGAACGGTCGAGGTGTCCCCAAGGACGATCAGCAGGCCGTCGCTTGGTATCGCAGGGCCGCTGAGCACGGACTCCCGGACGCTCGATACAGCCTCGGTCTTGCATACGAGGCTGGCCGGGGGGTTCCGCAAGACCTGACACTCGCTATGGCGTGGTTTCGCAAGGCTGTCGAACAAGGTCACAAAGAGGCGAAAACAAAGCTCGATGAACTTGAAGCAATTCAAAACGCAAATGAACGTCACTGACGACGCAGCGAGCGCGTGACCTGTTCTACCCGGCCGCGGGCGCCGCCATCGCGGCTGCTCGTTCCGTCGTCCGGCGCGCCGTTTCGCCGGTGCCGATGTCGACCAGGACCAGCGGCGCCGGCGCGACGCGGTTACGGCCATCGGCCTTGGCGCGGTAAAGCGCCCGGTCCGCGATCGCCAGCAGCGCCGGCAAACTGCGGCCGGCTTCGCTCGCCATCGCCACGCCGACGCTGACGGTGGCGTTGCCCTCGAGACCCGCAAAGCGCATCGCTTCGAACTCGCGGCGCAACTGCTCCGCGGAGTGCAGCGCCTGCGCCATGGACACGTTCGCCACCAGGCAGGCAAATTCCTCGCCGCCGAGCCGGCCAAACAGATCGCCCGGCCGCATCGACGCTGCAACCAGGTCGCAGAACGCCTTGAGCACGTGATCGCCGGCCTGATGGCCGGCCGTATCGTTGACCTCCTTGAAGCGATCGAGATCGAACAGCAGCAACGCCGCGGGCCGGCGGTCGGCGATCGCCCATTCGAGCAACGGGCCGCCGAGATCGAAGAACGCGCGGCGGTTGGCGATTCCGGTCAAGGAATCGGTGAGCGCCGCCTTCCTCTGCTCCAACTCCGCCCGTTCCTTCGACATGGCGACGCGCAAGAACGGCAGGCAGAAGGCGGCGAACAGCGCCTCAAAAGCCATCACGTAAACGACGGCGCCGTGCGGCTGACCGCTGGCAACCGAAAACGCCAGCGCGGACGCGAACGGAATGCGCCCCAGCAGGAAGCCGGCATGCACGACGACCAGCACCAATGTCGGCCAGCGCGAGAGCAGTTCCCGGTCGCGCGCATACCAAAGCTCACACACGGCGAGCAGCGCATAGGTCGCGGCGATGGCGGACACCAAGCTTAAGCGCGCTTGCAGCGATGCAGCGAAGCCCTCGAACTGAAAGGCCGCGATCCAGATCGCCGCGCCCGCCGCCAGCAAGGAAATACGGATGCGCCGGCCTTCGAAGCTTCTGGCGCCGCCCCACATCATTCCGTAGGCGCCGCACAACAGCGCGTTGCCGGCGCAAACCGACCATGAATTGGGAATGAATCCGGGTATCGCCAGCAAGGCTGCCGCCGTGGCGCCGAACAGATAGCCGATGCCCCAGAGCGCAAGCGCCGGCGTGCTGCGGTTCTGCATCCAGGCGAGCAGCAGCAACAGCCCGGCGGTGGCCGAGACAAAGACCGTCACAGCGAACAATGTCGGCAGATCGAGGAAGAAATGAGAAGTGACGACGGTCGGCAATGCGTCCCCCCAACGCCAGCAGGTACACGCGTACTACCATCTCATTCCTGCGGTCCAATTGCGGTTTTACGTAAAATTCGACGCGTTGCCGCGGCAGGAAAAAGTAACCATGCGGGAGGAAGCCGTCATTCGCGCGAGCGCGATGGGGTGCCCCGACTTCGGGCCTGACACGTTGGCTGCTCGCAATGACGCGCTGGAGAACGGAGGTTATTTGCCCCAGCCGAAACGATAGTTCAGGCCGGCGCGAAACACGTTCTCCTGCATGGAGACGTTGTCGGTCGGCAAAGTACTGCAGCCGGTGCAGTTGAATTTGCCGAGATCGACGCGGAGATATTCCGCCTTCGCGCTCCAATTGCCCGGCAGCGCCACTTCGAGGCCGCCGCCGACGGTCCAGCCGGCATTGGTGGTGTCGCCGCCGGCGAAGCCGGGCGTCGCGGCGCGGATGTCGCCGACGGCAAGTCCGCCGGTGACATAAGGCATAAACCGATCGAACGAATAGCCGAGGCGGCCGCGGACGGTCGAGAGCCAGCTGTCGCTCGTGCTGCAGCCCAGCGGGCATCCCGTCGTGGCATGCGTGCCGCTCAAGCCGGACCAGTCGACATCGCCCTCAAGGCCGAACACCACCTTGCCGGCCTGCCAGTTGTAGCCGGCGGTCCCGCCGACGAGTCCGCCGGCAAGATCGATTCCGGTGGCGTTGGCGCTCCACCAGGAATGGCCCCAGCCGCCGCCGGCATTGGCGCCGAAATAAAGGCCGGTCCAGTTATAAGCCTGCGTCAACTCCGGGGGCGGCGCCTTATAGAGCGGGGCGAGCGAAAGGTCGGCCGCGGCGGCGCATTGCGCGCTGACAAGCGCACCTGCGACAAAGCATCCGGCCAAAAGCCTTTTCATTCCGCTATCCGCTTGCGTGATGTCGGCTTCGCCGGCACCTTGCTGCATACGATACTGCGCCCGACTTCGTTACCCCCGGCTTACCGATAGGATTAACGCCGCAGGACTGGCACCGCACGGCGCGTACTCTATCAGCGAGCAAGGCAGAATTGCGTCGTGCCAGGGGTTTCATATAGGCAGCGACAATGCGGGGGGGAAGGCCCGCATGTCATGCGTGAGAGGCGGTTTTTGAAGTTCCTTCGGTGGCAAAGTCACTGGGTACTTCAAAACCCTTCCATGCTGGGGCTCAACAGGAGCAGGTAACGATGTCCTGGCTGGTCTTTGCGTTTTCCGGCCCGGTCCTGTGGGCCATTTCCACCCATTTGGACAAGTATCTCGTCGAGCAATATTTCAAGCACAGCGACGTCGCGGTGCTGCTGCTGTTCACCGCCTTTCTCGGCGTGTTGCTGCTGCCGTTCATCGCCTTCTACGACCCCGATATCGCCGGCCCCGACGCCGGCAGTATCGCGCTCATCATGCTTGCAGGCCTCCTCTACATGGGCGCGCTGCTGTTTTATTTGTGGGCTTTGCAATTCGAGGAAGCCTCGGTGGTGTCGCCCTTCTTCCAAGCCGCGCCGCTGTTCGGCTACGTGCTGGCCTACCTTTTCCTCGGCGAGACGTTGTCGGTCCTGCAAATGGCCGGTGGCGTCATGATCGTGGCCGGCACGCTGATCGTTTCGGTTCGCTTCGAGCGGAACGTCCGCGGCTTCAAGCTGCGGCTGGCCCTGTTGATGCTCGCCTGCGGATTTGCGCTCGCGCTCGGCGGCTTAATCTTCAAGTTTTTCGCGATCCGGGTTGATTTCTGGACGACCACATTCTGGCTGTTCGTCGGCCAAGCGGTCTTCGGCTGCGTACTGCTGCTGTCCGCCTCCTACCGGCGGCAACTGCTCGCCGTATTGCACGCGAATGCGGCCGCTTTCCTCGCCGTCGGCGGATCGAACGAACTCATCAATCTCGCCGGCTTACTGGGATTCCGCTATGCCCTGCTGTTCGCGCCGCTGAGCATCGTGCAGGCCATCGGCAGCACAACCACATTGTTCGTGTTTGCGTTCGGCGTCGGGCTCAGCGTTGTCTTCCCGCGGCTGGCGAGGGAGACGTTGTCGTTCCGCGAATTGGCGCAGAAAGCGGCCGCGGCTTTACTCGTCGCGGCCGGGGTGGCGCTGGTGACGCGCTGACGCTCAATCGGCGCTGCGAGCCGGCGTCACTATTCCTCGTCGCAGGAAATGCCGAATTGAGAGATGGCTTCCTCCAGGTAATCGGACAGCAGCGGTATTCCCAACAGGTAAGAAGCGGTACGCCGGTTGTGGGCGCGCGCGGCTTCGGCGCGCAGTTCGCTCCAGTCCTCGATGGTGCCGTCGCCGCGGCCGAGCCAAGTGAGCGCCACGAGATCGATCTGCTCGTCCTCGCTCATGGCGAAGATGACGGCGGTCAGCTCCTGCACCACCGGATCGTCCTTATGATCCTCCAGCACCGACAGCATCGCGTCGTCGGTCGCGTTCGATGAATCGTCGGGATCGGTCACCACGTCCTTGACGTCGAACTCGCGCGCCTTGGCGATGATGAAGCAAAGCTTCTGTTCGGAGATCGACAGTTCGGGGAGGTTATCCTGCGGCATGGCAATCCTCATGCGGTGTGCAGATGTCGGCGCGCGCCGTCGAACAGGCTTTCTTTATGGCGGCGCCATGACGCATACCGCGACCAGCGGTGCATTGGCTACGTTGGCCTCGACGCCGCATGACACCTGCCGTTCGCCGAGGAACGTGGCGGGATTGCGCGCCGGCCCACAATAGGCGCTGACAAGAACCTCGTCTCCCCGACAGGAAGCCGTGCAGTCTCCGCTGAGGCAGTTCAACTGTATCACGCGAATGCTGGGACTGGGCGGGCCTTGTTCGCCCCGCGGCCCCTGCGGACCAGGAGGCCCGACCGGACCGGACGGACCCGGAGCACCGGGATCGCCCTTGGGACCCGGCGGCCCAGCGGGGCCTGGATCGCCCTTCGGGCCTTTGCCGCAGCCGGCGAGCCCCACTATGAGCAGCCCCACAAGTAACAAATGCCCAGTCCGCATTTTTTCAACCCAAAACTTGCTTTCAACCCACCACTTGGGACGACGGCATCGGCGCCCCACATCTATGAACGAAGTATCTCAATAGCATACCAAACTCTGCCGCTCGTTCCAGACAGCGGCGAAGCGATGGCGAGAAACCGGTATAATGTAGCGGGACGTCGCAAAAATGCGATATAGAAGCCGAATATCGCGGAAGATCACAAGTTTCCGAGTCTGAAAGCAGATGAACTGGATCTCCAACGTCGTGCGGCCGAAAATCCGCAGCATCCTGCGCCGCGAGGTGCCGGAGAATCTCTGGATCAAGTGTCCGGAGACCGGCCAGCTCGTGTTCTACAAAGATGTCGAAGCGAACCAGTTCGTCATCCCCGGGTCCAACTATCACATGCGGATGAGCGCCGCCGCGCGCCTCAAATCGATATTCGACAACGAGACGTGGTTCGATATCGCCGTGCCGGAGGTGTCGCTCGATCCGCTGAAATTCCGCGACGAACGCCGTTACCTCGACCGTCTCAAGGACGCGCGCAGCAAGACCGGCCTCAAGGATGCGGTGAAGCTCGGCTACGGCAAGCTCGACGAATTCGCCGTGGTCGTCGGCGTGCAGGATTTCGATTTCATGGGTGGCTCGCTCGGCATGGCCGCCGGCGAGGCGGTGATCAAGGGCCTTGAGACCGCGGCGGAAAAAACCTGCCCGTTCGTGCTGTTTGCCGCCTCGGGCGGCGCCCGCATGCAGGAGGGCATCCTCTCCTTGATGCAGATGCCGCGGACCACGATCGCCGTGCAGAAGCTGCACGAGACGCGCAAGCCCTATATCGTCGTTCTCACCAATCCGACCACGGGCGGCGTCACGGCCTCTTATGCGATGCTCGGCGACGTGCATATCGCCGAGCCCGGCGCGCTGATCGGCTTCGCCGGTCCGCGCGTCATCGAGCAGACCATCCGCGAGAAGCTGCCGGACGGTTTTCAGAAGGCGGAATACCTTTTGGCCCACGGCATGGTCGACATGGTGGTGCACCGCCGCGATTTGCGCGCGACCATCGCCCGCCTCTGCCGTCTGTTGACCAAGGCGCCGGCGGGCGCCGCGAAAGCGCAATACAGCCTGCCGGCTCCGGCGTGACCACGCCGCGTTCCGGCGCCACCTCGGTCGGCGCGATCCATGCGCGGTTGCTGGCGCTGCATCCGAAGCGAATCGACCTCTCGCTCGATCGCATCGAGCGGCTTCTGGCAGCGCTCGGCCATCCCGAGCGGCAGCTGCCGCCGGCGATTCATGTCGCCGGCACCAACGGCAAAGGCTCGACCATCGCCTTCATGCGCGCCATCCTCGAGGCGGCGGAAAAGGGCGTGCATGTCTACACCTCGCCCAACCTGGTGCGCCTCAACGAGCGCTTTCGCATCGGGCAAGTGGCCGCCGGCAGGCTCGTCGACGACGACGCGCTCGCCGCCGCGCTGGCCGACTGCGAAGCCAAGAACGGCGATGCCCCGATCACGGTGTTCGAGATGGAGACGGCCGCGGCGTTTCTGCTGTTCGCGCGGCATCCGGCCGATATTGTTCTCCTCGAAGTCGGCCTCGGCGGCCGGCTCGACGCCACCAACGTCATCGAACGTCCGCTGGCGAGCGTGATTACCCGCCTGTCGATGGATCATCATGACTTCCTCGGCGACACGCTGGAAAAAATCGCCACCGAGAAGGCCGGTATTCTCAAGCGCGGCGTGCCGGCGGTGGTTTCGAGCCAGACGCACGAGGCGCTGGCGGTCATCGAGCGGCAGGCTGCGCGCGCGCGGGCGCCGCTCAGCATCGCCGGGCAGGACTGGACGGCGACCGAAGAGCGCGGGCGGCTGGTCTATCAGGACGCCGACGGGCTGCTCGATCTGCCGGCACCGAAACTCTACGGGCGCCACCAGTTCGAGAACGCCGGTGCGGCGATCGCGGCGCTGCGCGTGAGCGGCCTGAAACTGCCCGGCGCGGCCTTCGAGGCCGGCATGCTCCGCGTCGATTGGCCGGCGCGCATGCAGCGGCTGTCGCAGGGGCGGCTCGCGGCCCGGCTGGCGCCGGAGAGCGAACTCTGGCTCGACGGCGGCCATAATGCCGACGGCGGCCGCGCCATCGCCGCGGCGCTCGCCGATCTCGAGGAGCGCGTATCGCGGCCGCTCGTGCTCATCGTCGGCATGATGTCGACCAAGGACAGCGAAGGCTTTCTGCGCAACTTCTCCGGTCTGGCGTGCCGCGTCATCGCGGTGCCGATTCATCAGGACAACGCGCTGCCCGCCGCCGCCTTGGCCGATATTGCGCGCGACGTCGGCATTCCGGCGCTGGCCTGCGACGACGTCGAGCGCGCGCTCGATGTCGCCGGCAAGCTCGATTTCGAGCCGCCACCGCGCGTCCTCATCACCGGCTCGCTCTATCTCGCCGGCGAGGTGTTGGCCGCTAACGGCACGCCGCCGGAGTAGAGCATGATCCCGAAAAGTGGATACCGGTTTTCGGATAAGATCATGCGCAAACAAAAAAGCATGATCCCGAAAAGTGGTGTCACGCTCATTGGTTGCCGTTGACCGGCGCGTTGGCGCCGCCGGTCATCGCCAAAAAAGCCTGTTCGATGGTCGCGGTGCCGGCGCTCGCTATAAGCTCAGCCGGCGTCGTGTCGGCCAAGACCTTGCCGTGATCAAGCACGACGACGCGATCGCCGTTGGGCACCTCGTCGCACAAATGCGTCGCCCACAGCACGGCAACGCCGCGTTCGGTGCGCAGGCCGATGATGAGCTTGAGCAGTTCGCTGCGGCTGCCGGGGTCGAGACCGACCGTCGCTTCGTCCATCAAGAGAACGCGCGGCTCGTGCAGCAGCGCGCGGGCGAGCTCCAGCCGGCGGCGGTTGCCGCCGCTCAATTGCGCGGCCTTGTCGTGCGCGCGCTCGGCAAGCCCAAGCCGCGCCAGCTCCTTTTCGATGCGCGCCTTGGCGACCGGGCGCGGAATGCCGTGCAGTCCCGCATGAAACAATAGATTGCCGGTGACCGAGAGCTCGAGGTCGAGGGTGGGCTGCTGAAACACGATGCCGAGCATCGCCAAAGCCGGCACCGGATTGCGCCGCATGTCATGCCCCATGACCTCGATGCGGCCGGAATCGGGCACGAACAACCCGGACAGCAATTGAAACAGCGTGGTCTTGCCGGCACCGTTGGGACCGAGCAGCGCGATGAACTCGCCGGCGAACGCCGTCAGGCTGACGCCGTCCACCGCGCGAATCGGCCCGTAGGTCTTGACCACGTTATCGAGCAGCAGCGCCGGCGCGCGGTTATCGGTCGCCATTCGTTCCCCAGCTCTTGCCTTGCCCGCTGTCCTTATTAAGACGTAGGTTGGGCGCGACGCAATGAAGGTTCTGTAATGCGCAGATTGGTGGTCGCGCT
>Ga0208455_1000409_pt1 | contig 19304 bp, 26 predicted proteins | sample June2015DPH_4_50_FD_184690 | JGI IMG/M metagenome (GOLD analysis project Ga0208455, IMG submission 184690) | Peatland microbial communities from SPRUCE experiment site at the Marcell Experimental Forest, Minnesota, USA - June2015DPH_4_40... | ecosystem: Environmental > Terrestrial > Soil >... | reverse complement strand
TGCATGCGAAGCCCTGCGGCGTCCTGAATGTCTTGGGGTATTACACTCCCTTGCTGGCGATGTTCGACCATGCGGTGGAGGAGCGATTTCTGAAGACGGAGAACCGAGGGCTAGTGCTGGCGCGGGAGTCGGCTGCCGAGTTGTTGCGGGCACTGGAAGAGTGGCGTCCGGCACGGGTCGAGAAATGGCTGGATCGGGAGACGCGGTGAATTGGCGCAGCACTCCCAAGGTCGGGCGGAACGATCCGTGCACCTGCGGCTCCGGGAAGAAATACAAGAAATGCTGCGGCGGGGCGACTGTGAACTGAACCCCGCAGCCCAATACCTTCGGCGCGGAATCTCGCAGCCACGCTCAGAGGGAAGCTTTTTGTGGCTCCGTTATATCGATATAAACACTACTTCCCAGCCTGTTCCCTCACCTGCTTCAGCAGCGTCTCGATTAGATTTGCTCGACTGCGGCTGATTACCTGCTGGTCACCTTCGTGCCATTTCCACGAGACGCTAGTGCAGTTAGAATGTACGTAGCATCAGGACAGCGCGAAAGCGCGACCAACCGACTTGGAGAGCACGGTGGTATGGGCTTCGGCCCGATGCGGCAGAAATGCAAACGTTCTCCATAGCCGCCTGATTGGGCGGTTTTTCTGTTTCGGTACCTGATGCGTGTTTCACAAAGGAGCACGCATATGAGCAGTTCCTCAGTTGTCCCGATTACTCCTGACGTTCTCGTTCAGAATGAAGGCACAGTTTTCCTCTTCTGCCCTCTCACTTCCCAAGGCAAAGAATGGATTGATGAGCACGTAAGCCCGGACGCTCAGTGGTTTGGCGACGTGCTGGTCGTCGAGCACCGTTTCGCTTGGGGTCTCGCGCAGGGGATGAAGGATGCGGGGCTGGTGCTGGCGTGAAAAGTTTCAGCGCCAACGATCTGCGGGGAGATGCCGCTCAGAAGGCCAAAGAACTATCGCAGGGATGTCATTCGGTGTGGGGAGGACCAACCATGGCGACAGCAGAGGACGCGATTGACTGGCTCGAACTACACGTCAACTACGCTGGTGAGGATTTGACGTGGAACGACCTGATGTTCATTCGGATGGAGAGAGCCATAGAACGACAGCAGCAACGGCTGCGGGAACAGACGGCAGAAGTTGACTGGCTTAATCGTCAGATGACGGACGCCGAGGATGGCAATGAAGTTTGACTGTTGACCAGAATGCTGCGAAGCAGGGGAGACGGCAATGCTAGGGAAGTTTGAGATGGCGATGGTCGACGGTGAGAAGCTCATCCGGGTCGAGGTTTTCGACACGCAGCGGGGAGTTTGCCCGCATTCAGATCGGCGTGCACCCCTCTGCCTCATCGACGAGGTCGTCACCGAGGCGGTCGCGCTACGCCTGTCGTTCGATCTCTGGCGAGATATCGTCCCGTGCTGGCAGTCACCCCGACGGGCGAAGAAACAGCGGCCTGCGGGAAAATTCAGTCCACTGAATGCAAAGGTCTCTCCTGAAGAGGAAGCGGAATTGCCGACCCGTTTTCAAAGAGATCAAACAGTGATTGAACATAACAAGGAAACGAAAACAGACAGGGTCGACAAAGAAGTCGCTGACGAACTCGCCCGCTATCGGAAACAAGTCGGGCGTGAATTGACGGCAGAAGAGACAGCGGAGATCATGCGGTCCCCGAAGATGCACTGCTGGATTCGCTGGTGCAAGTCGACTCACGAGCACAACAAGAAACGGCTCGTCGCAGAGGGCTGGGTGCAGGTCGAATACGAGCCGGGGAACTGGCGATGGGAGAAAAAACAATGACGACGTTGACGGTGACAGGTATTACTTACCTCGACGGCTGTATGCCGCTGACAGGGATAGCAATCAATTCTGACGGTGATGAGGTCAACTTGATCTTCAATGCTTCTGGCGAAGCCAGCGAGCAGCGGGTCGCTCTGCTCGACACGATTGAGGCGACGGGCGAGATGGTTACGTCTCCGCACCACGGCGGCAGACCTGCCTTTGCGATTGCGAGCGTGCAGGGCGTCTGGCAGGGCACGTTCGGAAGCCTGTGGCGACGGCTCAAGAATGAATAATGGCATGGACGACATGGATGACATCGACGACGTGGAAGATGAGCGGTTGAGCATTTCCAGCGACACGGGCTGCCCTCCCGAGTTGATGCGGCACCATGACTGTAACCGCTTCCCGTTTTCGGGGCATGGATAGTAGTTGGGTGTCGAGTCGACCCACGCCTGAGCAACGCGAGCGGCATCTTCTTCAGCAGTTCGGTCAGAGATTTTCTGAAGGGTCGTTCGGATGGTTTTGGAATCCTTCCCTAAAGATTTTTCGAGTAGGCGCTCAAACGTACGACTAGGGGCGGACTGGAATTCGTACGCGGTTTGAAACTCTTCCTGCGCCGAATTCGTACTCGGCTTCGGCACCTGCGCACTCATCTCCTTTATCTGAAATGGTCGAATTACGTTGAGCCTCCACCAGCAAATCCACCAGTTCGGACATGCTGTCGGCTTCGAAAACCGTTTCGGTGCCGTCGGGATTTTCGACACGCCGACGATAGGTAACGAGTTCAGGCGGTTCAGCCGCAGGTGCTGGCGGTACAGGCGCTGGTGTAGGGGGTTCCACCTCACCCTGTTCGCACCGCGAGCGCAACTCTTCGAGCGACGCTGTTTCGGGATTAAAAAGTTCTGCCATGGTGATTCTCCTTGGCGGCAATCCGCCGCTTAGTCTTTCGTAGTTTCGTGCGCAGCCTTCCACGCTTCATGCGCGGCGACCAGCGCGTTCTGTTCATCGGTTCGAAGCGCTGGGGGCGGTTGTATACGCCTTCTCGATATCGAGCACTTTCTGTAGTACCTTGTCCTGCTGTTCTGGAGTTAGTAAGTGCAGCCTGTCGAGAAAGGCCCGCGTTTCGATTCGTGAAGGTGGTTCGGGTGTCATGTTCCTACTTTCTCGCCCTATCCCTGAGAGCTAACATCTCCGGGGTCCAGACGCCGACGATGGGACTTGCTTTGGCTGGGCTGGGTTGGATGGGCGGCCTTGTATCAGTATTTTCATTTGGGGCAGACGGCGGGGGCGGCAACGGCTGTGGCAGTACGGGTGATTCTACTGGTACATGAGAGACAAGCCCGCTCTCCCGTAGGTAGCGCTCGGACACCGCCCGACTGGCGGCCCTGCGTTCCTGTTCGGAACGGTTGTCGAACTCGTCCAAAATGGGTTTATCCATCGCGGCCTGCTTCAAGGCATCTGCCTTTGTGGTGTGCTCAGGCACTATGCCCAGTAGGCCTGTTTCTAGGGCGGTGGGGGCGTAAGGGCTTACGGCAGGGGTCAAAGGTACCTTCGCCGCCTGTTCGCTCGTATACGCCTTCCTAGCGGCTTCCTTGGCGTCACTGTTGGCCTGCTGGCGGGCGTCACGCTCGAACTTCTGCGTCCCCGGCTGGGGACCTGTGGCCGGGCGGCCTACGGGGGCCTTCGGTCGGTCGGCTAAACGTATCTTTTCGTACAGGCGGGTCAGACGTTCAAAAGTCGCGTCGTCCGTCGCGCATACGGCCCGCTGCCAGATTTCCTTCAGCCGGTCTTCGACGGACGGTACCCGTTTGATCTTCCCCGGCCCCCTGTGTCTCTGTGCCATATTGACCCCTATTAGGTGACACTTTTTGTCACTTTGATAGCGAATAGACGGTAAACGATTGAAAAATTTATACTTACGTGTACGCAGCGCCAATAGCGACGGGGCTATGGGGACACCCCCGCCTATCAAAAATCCTGCCGTTCAGACCCTACCATCCGTAATAAGAACTTTGCTTTCAACAACTTCCTGCCGTACGCAAACACTTTCAGGATTGCACTCGTCTTCGATGGTCGGGGGCTTTATATCGGGATGGTCCGTCTACGGTTAATGTAACCGTCGCAAATTTTTTACGCCTGTGGATTCATACGCTTACGGACGGCATTGCATGGTCATTGCATGATCAGCACCGCCTGAGCACCGACCCGAGCGGCTAATTGAAATTGAAATTCGATTTCAGTTTCGTGACAAAGTGGAAATGCATGAGAAGTGGTCGCGGGCGTAGGTCAAACGCAGAACTTCCGTAGCCGTACGCGCCTGCTGGCCTACAACTTGGGGAATTTGTGGCGGCGGCTAGCTCTGCCCAAACGAATCGAAACTTGGTCACTGACGAGTCTGCAGCAACGTCTGGTGAAGACCGGGGGGCGGCTGGTAAAACATGCCCGCTACTACTGGCTTCTGCTGGCGGAAGGACATCTGAACCGGCGGCGGTTCGGGGCGATGCTGGGCCGGATCGCGCTGCTACCGCTACCGACGGTGCAGCGCCTAAAAACTTCTCCCAAAGTTCTTTCAGTTCGTTCATTGGACACCCCCGTGGGCCGTACACAGCCCGTTGCCTGTTGCAAGGGTGTAACACTTGTCACCAGACTCATACAGGTAAGAGCAGGTTTCGACCGGTGTCTGTGCATCGATAGACCACTTGCAGTTGCCGCCACCGCAGTAGTCCTTCCCCGCTAGAGTCGCCTTGCCGCAAGGACAGGCGTCAAGTGGCGGTGGAAGCGGAATGATGCCCGCGTGAATCTCGTTTCCCTTTCCTGTGTGGTAGACTTGGCCGTTAAACACTCGCCCTTCCAAACTCTTCAGATCGAGGCCGCCCTTTGTGATGCTGTCTGGGGAGATGCGTACAGCGATCAGCAGTTTGCGAAAGTTCGATAGCGAGTGAATCGACAGCGGATAATCAGGCTGAATCTTGTACTCTTTGCCGTCGACGTTTACTCGAAGGTCAAAACGGACTACGTCAGTCTTCAACCCGTAAGAGGTCTGTTTGTTTCCGATGGGCGTGACCGCCTTGATGATTGCCCAATGCAGTCCTACAGGACAAACGCCCTGAGGCTCTGGTGTGTAATGCGTGCCTTCCAACATGTATTGCTCCCTTCATTCGTACGTACGTTGAAAATGTCCCTCTTATACGAAATGTCCACCTTATATGAAGGCGGGTTTTCTCTTCAGAAAAAGGCATTTCACTCAAAAACGCTTTAACTCCGTGATTCCAAATCAGATGTCAAAAAACTGATGTCCCTCTTATGATCGTTGACTATTGATAGTTGACCTATTGACCTGTTGAGAGAGTTGACTTGTTGATTGGTTGATTGTTGAGGGGTGTCATAGGAACAGGCCCCAACCCTACAACCTGTTTCCGTACCTTCCGTAGCATCGCAGGAGTAACGCCCATGACGGTGTCGAACCCCATCCAGCCATGCAAATCTAGCCCGTATTGGTTGGCCTGCCCCCTCAGTCCCTTCTTCCAATCACCGCCGTTGCCCTGAGCCCACAGAAGAATGCCCAGCAAACGAAAGTGGGTGTTGGCCCGTGTGACAGTTTTACGCGTGCAACCCGTTGCCGTCGCTATACTCTTCAGACTGCGGACGAAGTGTCGTCCCATGCCGAGTGCCGCATTTGGTCGGGCGATGGACTTGTAAAACTTGAGAATGCGGACCTCGGCCCGCGTCAGTTTGCTAAGTGCTGTTGGCGTCATAGTTCCTCCCTATCGCCGCATCGTCGAACTTCACCGTGCCGTTATCAAGAAGTTTGCGAGTCAGACGAAGGTGCAGTTCTCGATTCGCCTGCAATATCGCGTACGCCGTGTGCATCCGCTTGTTAAAGTCCTTGCGCCCTTCAGACTGTGCAATGTCACCCTTTAATCCATGCTCTTTAATGATCCGAGCCGTGACACGGGCTGGGAGTTTCCCCCCGTGATAGAGACAAGCCCCCGCGATGCCCGCCGCCAGCATCGTGTACCCCTTATCCATGAAGATAAGAAACTCCGAATGGGTCTTGAAATCTTCAATCGGCGGAAGGTCTAGATGAAACATGCCAACAGGGTGCTCGTCGCATTTGCCATCGCAGTGTCCATCACAGACATAATCGTTTATACAAGCATGTGACCACGGCAGACCTAACACCGTCGCAACGGTCGCATGACCCGCCTCGTGTGATGCACGAAGTTCTCTACTGTCATGGTTCATCGTCACTGCTCCCCCAGTATTCCGTCGTCTTCATTGACTCTCCGCCCGCGCCATCCAAGCAAGGACGGACGGCTTTAAGAAACGGATACCAACGGGCAGGCGCAACACAGGCAAACGGGTCTCGCTTGCTTGTGCTCTCGACCTCGTAAGATTGTAGATAGCCCGACGCTTGCACTGGAGAAACTGCGCGAGTTGGTCGATTGTAAGAACGTCAGGCAGATTTTCAGACTTCACAGTCACCGGCTTCACAGATTTCAACTTCATTCTTTTCATGATGCATCCCCCCCTTTCATACTTGCCCCCAAAAACGAACAGCGGCGACCACTCTTCGTGAGCGGAATACCGATAGCCCGACTGATCCGCGACTTGAATGCGGAAATACCCAACAATCTGCGAAGACTGAACCCGCCCTTATTCATAAACCCTCGACTTCGTAAAAACGAAAAACGGGGCTGACTGGAATCGCCAGCCCCCGTACACTTAAATCTTCACATCGAACGACGCTGCATACTCTTGTGCTACGGCAGCATCATACCGAGCACGTTCACGTCGTGAAGCACTGCAGTGTTTTTCGATGAATCGTGTAACAGACTGCAACGTGACGTTGCTTAGGATGTCTGTTGAGGGACGGAACATGAGTTGCCCCCAGTTCGCGTCGTAAATAACGTTGCCCACCCACTGTTCGTCGAGACGAACTTCCCAATAGCGAGCACGGTCGGGGTGCTCACTCCCGATGTCATCAGTCTCGATGAACATTTCGTCATTACGCTTGATAAATCGTAGTGACCCGATGGAGTCAACCTGCTCATCTTCTTGTTCAAGTTCCATCGCCATCTTCTCCCTTGTCTCCCGCAAGAATGTGATGGTGTTCCACAGTTGTCTTACCTGTGGGTCTGTAGAACCGTCGTACTCCATCGCATTCGACAAACCGCACAACGCTTCATAGGCGGTGTCGAGAGCGTCGATCTGATGCTCGGTCATTATTTCCATACTTCCTCTTTTCTTCCTGCAATCCGCAGGCTGGTCTAACGTGTCCCGAAGGGACTAACAAACGAAAAGCGGGACACCTATTTCTAGATATCCCGCAGGGATGGCGGTGCTCGGGCGAGCCCGTCATGGGTAAAAAGTCGGTTTGTCTTTGCCCGTACCCGTCCCTATGCGGGACGCCACTGCGTATGCTTTGATTTTCTGGAATCACTCAGATGTTCCTTGTTCGGCCCACCGAGCGGTGCGCCCCAACAGGTAACTCGCTGTTGGCTTTCAAAAAAGGTGCTCGTTACTCGCCTGTCACTTGGGTCCTTGGTCTCGTAGACGCTGTACGCTTGGGACTGGAAGATTCGCGGTGAGTGTTTGGGTTATGGGTGCCGTCGCTGGGGTTGCCATTATTGCACCCGCCCTGCAACGGCACAGCGATTCAACCACGCTTCAATGTCGCTGCGTCTAAATCGCAATCCGACAGGCAGACGAAGGATGGGCAACGGGATTTCGTGACGCTGTTGACCACGCTCCCGAGTCATTTCATACACAGAACGTTTTGAGATCTTCAGCCAACTGGCGAGGTCTTCTACGGTGAGTATTTCAGAATAAGGTGATTCAGACATCGTTCCTCCAAGGAAGCAGTTGCTTCGTTCCTTGGAGATTGCGGGCTCTTTCCCGCATCACTGTGACCAAGGATGGTCACGCTTGACTTTTACTGTTTTACACGTCGCCGTTCAAGAAGCCGTGCCGTTACATCTCTTTGCCAGCCTACCCACGGATTCGGGCAAACTGTCTTACTGAGGGCATCTCCCCCACTGGGAACTGGTTCTGGGCTGGTCGTCTCTTCATTGTTCTGTAATGATGCGGTAAGACCACCTTCTCCCCAACCGAATATCGCTTTCTTTAGGTGCTCACCCCTACATAGAGTAAACATCGTTACATAACTTCCAACTTGTCCCCCTACATATGGGCAAACATCGTTACATCCCTTCCAGTTTCTTCTTTAGGCGGTGGTATCGAACTCTCTCGGCACCCGTTCTTGCTGACTCGTAGCGACGGTGTTCATAATCGAGCATAAAATCAGCATCCTGCGGACCAAGAAGTTTGCATATTCGCTCGTACCTTGTTTCTGGTTGTTTTTCTGGTTGTGTTTCTGCCCGCTGCCCGTCGATTTGTTCGACGAGTTCTGACTCCAAAGCGTGTGCAGTAATCCAGTTCGGGTGCCTGTTTTGTCGACCGAGCGAAATATCGTCGCATGCGAGCAACTGCAGGCTGTCGCCTTCGCTACCGTCTTGGTCAGCGTCTAGCGGTTCCGCCAGCGGCACCTCACGCTTCATTGGGTAGACTTCACGCCAGCCAATACGCTTTGCTATCCTCTCGACGTATCCCGATCGTTGTTCGGGCGTCAGTGCGGCGTACTCTTCGGCATATTCCTCTAGCAGGGCTAAGTAGGTCGCTTGCACGAAGTCGGAGATGTAGTCTCTCACCTCGTCACGCCCGCCTTTGGCGTCGATTGCATCCATGTACAACACGGCAGCGTGTTTCTTTACATGTGCTTTGAGTACTCCTCGATGTATGGCCTCCTTGATTGCGGGGTCTTCCAGAGTGGCGGCGACAATCTCCTGCGGAGTGTTTCGAGTAACGATTATCGCTTCGACCACTGGCGCTGGTGGCGCAGACGATGTTTCTTCGTCGTTCGTAGATTCAGTGGCTGGCACTGGCAGCGGACTCTCGTGACGCTGCTGCCCACGATCTGTCATTTCATAGATGGAACGCTTGGAGACCTTCAGCCATTTGGCGGGGTCTTCTACGGTGAGTATTTCAGAATAAGGTGATTCAGACATTTTTCCTCCAAGGAAGCAGATTCGCTTCGTTCCTTGGAGAACATCAGGGTCGTATCCCCGTGTCGCAGTGCCCAAGGTGGGCACAGTTAGCGTTTACTTGTATAACGAATCGCCGCTAACACGCTCTCGCCGTCGTTCTTCGATTCTCGACCAGCCACGGATTGAGCTGACCGTCCTTGAGTATTAGTCTACACGGTTCGGCCAGAAAGTCAAGCCCTAAATCGCTCAAACGTCGCTCTGGACAAGGGTTCTGGACTGGCGTCATTCCCCACCAACCACCAAAATTGTACTAATATAGTCCTACTAGTCCTACTCTTTGCCGTTTGTTGCGGCGGCTTCGAGCAACTTCAGACCGGCTAACCCTGCTTCAGCACTCGGTTTGATGTACTTCGCCATTGCCACCTGAAGCGAGTTTCCGAGCACCTGATGGGCAGCGTTGATGTTGCCGGTCAATGTGACCAGATTCGTCGCACAAGCACGCCTAGCTGCGTACAGCCCGTGCCATGGTAGCCCTGCCTTACGGACGGCTGGCATGATGGCGTGCTTGATGAAACTCTCCATCTTGACTGGTTGCCCCGTGCGCCCGGTGAACAGCCAACCCGTGCTGATCCCCGCGCATTGCTCATGATACGCAGCAATAAGAGATCGCACAGGCTCAAGCAGTGGCAGTGTTCGTTGTGACTGTGGTGTCTTCGTGTCGCCCGCTATACCACGTACAACAGCCTGCCGGATGTGAATCTCTTCATCGTAAATATCTTCCCAGCGCAACCCTGCGATCTCACTAGGCCGCATCCCGAGAAATGCGGCAAGCGAGAATACGAGTGCTGCATCAACTCTGGTAGAAAGTGTCTTCAGGATTGCAATCGTCTGGTCTAGCGTGTATGCAACCGTCGGCTCGGGTGCTCGTACCTTCTTTTGCAGTCGCACGGCAGTCCACGGATTCACGTCAATGAGTCCCTGATTGACCGCACGGGTGAAGATGCCGGACGCCAAAGATCGCACATGCTGGAGTGAGTTTCGGCCAAGCTTCTTTGTGAGCGATTCCAGATATTTGTTCCCGTCTACCGGGCGGTACTCAGCAAGTGTGCGGGTGCCGAAGTGCTCCTGAAGATTCGAAGCCCACAGCTTTTTATACCCGTACACGGTGCTCGCTCTTTTGTTCTCCTGCACGAAGGGTAGGTATGTGTTCTTCCAGAAATCGGCCACGGTGACATCCTTGTCCGGCTGTGTTCCGATCTGGGCGTTGATCGTGCCCATGAACTCTTCGCACAGTTTGCGAACGGGTTTGCAAGCACAGGAATGGTGCTTCTGATCTTTGGCGCACAGCTTGCGAGATCGCTGTACACGTCGAGGCTGACCGTCTATAATTTCGGTCTGGTAGAACCGAACATGGAAAGCATTGAACGCCTCGTAAATGTGCCCGTCTTGGTATCTGGTCATGTGTTCTCCCTGAACTGTGCCCAGAATAGCAAGAATGCGATGAAAATGCGATGGTACGGAAGTGCTAGCACTCTAAGTGTTTGGTTATAAACGCCGGAGAGGTGGCCGAGAGGCTGAAGGCGGCGGTTTGCTAAACCGTTATACGGGCTAACACCTGTATCGAGGGTTCGAATCCCTCCCTCTCCGCCATTCCTATCTTGTTGTAAACACACACTTTATTGACGTCCGTAATTTTCGTGTGTCGTTCTTGTGTCTTGATGATGGTACACCGCCCGGTATACGATATAATCGTAGTAGGGAGAAAGGGGTCATCGAATCCAATGGAAATCACGGTTTATAAACGTCACTCAAAAGACTGCGAACACAAGGCGGACAGGGCATTTCGCCGTTGCTCATGCCGCATGATGCTGGAATGGTCTGAGAACGGGAAACGATTCCGCGTCTCAGCTAAAACGCGCTCTTGGACAGAAGCGGAGCAACGCGCACGCGCCAGAATGCAAGACGCCCACGCTCGCACGATTGGCGAGCAACCGAAAGCCGGGGAACCGGTCTCGCTTGAGCGGGCGGTTGAAATGTTCACCGCCAAGAAAAGCTCAAAGCACAAACAGACACAGCGCAAATATCAATACACCCTCAGAAACCTCAAGGCGTGGGCAGTCCGCAACGGACGGCATTATCTGGCGGACCTCACCGAGAGCGACCTTGAAAAATACCAAGCCTCATGGACCCTCAAGAGCAACTATGCCAAGCGCAACGAGCAAGAGCGGCTCCGCTCATTCTTTCGCTACTGCTGTGCGTCCGCCGAAATCAAGCTGGCATACAATCCCACGGCACAGCTAGAACACTTCAACGTCACGAGTGACGAACCGGAAGACCCGTACACGGAAAAAGAATTCAGGGCGATTGTTGCAGCGGTTGACCGTGTACCTGGCTGGTCATTTCTTGCACACCCCAACAGAGAAAGACCGAACGAGCGAGACTCAGATCTCCGGTTTCGGCCAGAATCAGCGGCTGGTGCATATGCAGAGCGATGGCAAAGCAGTTCCGCCAGCAGGTAATCCCGCCCATTGCGCTCTGCTCGCTACTTCCGCTGGATGGACTCCAAATACTTGGTCACATTTTCCAGCCGCACATTGCCTAAGTCCTGATCAAACTCGATCTCGTGGAAGATCGGCCCCCAAATCGGCATCTGCTTGGAGCCGTGTGCGGGGAGGAGATCGTCTCCGCCAAGCATGATGATGGTTCGCACATGAATGGCTGGAAATGCGCCGTCATTGCGCTGCGAAAGTCTGGTCAGGTCGGGGACCCCACGCTTCAGCGCCTTGGACACCGGGCCATTGCCTCTCCCATCGAGTCCGTGGCAAGCAGCGCAAGAATTTCGAAAGATGCTAGCCCCGTCCACCGGACGAATTGGTGGTTGTCGTTGGTTCCTGGTTTGTGCGGAGGCCGAGACGACCAATGAAACCAATAAGAGCACCAGCATCGGCACTCGTCGCTGCACGGCGGCCCCCGACAAAGAAGTGCTTGCGTGTAATGCGACTCGCATCATACATTATGCCACTTCAGTGCGATGGTCGGTGAGGGGAGTAACAGAGCGGTGTGATGTCGTCGGGGCGAATGGTGCTGATCGGGTGATCGGGTCACACGAACTCTCCATCCGGTGGCCTTACTTGCAGGTGCCGGCGTGCCGATGATCTTCATTACCCTGCCGGGAATGATCGTTCTGCTTCTGCCCATAATCGCCGCTGAAACGGTCGTTGTTGTGCGCCGTACATCTCTGCCAAAGACGAGGACGCTGTGGGTCACGGCAGTAGCGAACCTTACGTCCACCCTTGTCGGGGTTCCGATCACTTGGGGCGTTCTTTTTCTCTGCGAGATGGGCTTGTTTGAGGCGCTCGCTCATACCACAAAATTCGGGGCCAGCAGTTGGAACAGTCCCATCGGCCGGATTGTCCGAACGATTCTCAGTGCCCCTTGGCTTACACCCGTTGGTTCGTGGGCAGTATCACTTGCCACTCTTGTACTTCTCATTCCATCCTTTTTTGTGTCGGTATGGGTTGAGCAAAAATTACGGAACAGTTCTTTTCCGTCACCACGTCAGCTGACGCGCAGCCCAACGAAGCAAACGAGAAGGTTCTACGAAGGGCAGTCCGCGATGCAAACCTAATGAGCTACGGGTTTCTATTTGCATTCGCAACGGTTTGCGAAGGTAGCCATGGCCCGCAGGTTAGCCGTTCAGATGTTCTGGAGGTTACGCAAGGGATGGGATTACGAGCAGGTGAAAAAGTTCGGTTCGCACGCGGGACAGCCCGGACATCGCGATGGTGTGCAGCAGAACGCCGAGCTATTGAGTGGGTATCCCGCTCCTCTTCACGGGGGAGTTCGAAGTAGTAATCATGATCGACGTTGTGTGACCGAAGAGATGCATGGGTCGGACTGAGTTCCTGACCTGAAACGATTGCGAGCGAGCCTTGGTTGGAACAGCACAGCTTAGACGAGAGCGAAATGGCGCGCTCTTCGGAGTGCACGGGTTAGTACGCTCAAGAAGTGCTTGACACCGCCGACATTGTCAGAGAGGCGATATTTCACCAGCTAAGTGACTATGATCGAGACTCCGAACAGAATCTTCAATTCTGAGAACATCTCTAGCCCGAAACAACGTCCCCGCGCCGCAATCCAACCGACGCGGAAGAAACAAAGTCGCTGCGATTCGCAAAAGCCTTGCCGGGCGCAGCACTTCAAGTCCGCTTAGCGGACTTCGACCGTAAGCGTTCGACCAAAAGCCGCGCCGCCTAGAGAAAAGATCGCAGCGAACGGAGACGGAAAGTGTGGCGAGAAATGCTAGGCAGCACTACAATTCCGGACACCATAGAAATCTTCATCAGCTGGCACGGCAAGAGAAGCCATGCGGTTGCGGAGGCGCTTCGAGACTAGCTCCCGCAAATCGTCAACGCCTTCAAACCGTGGCTCTCCTCAGCCGACATCGACAAAGGCTCTCGCTGGAGTCCCGAGATGGCTACCAAGCTCGGGACCGTAAAGGCTGGAATTATTTGCCTCACGCCCGGCAACCTCACGGCTCCTTGGATCCTGTTCGAAGCAGGGGCAATCTCGAAGACGCCCGAAAAAGCATACGTGTGTACGCTGCTCGTGGACCTCCAACTCACCAATCGCGCAGGCCGGTGCGCATTTTCCGTGTTCAATTGAGTCTTCCGATAGTCTTTTCTGCAGCCTCCAGTATCTTGCCGTCCTTTGCCACCCTGGTGAGGGTGTTGATGTCGTCGAAGAGTGGCCGGTCTTGATCAAGTTTCTCCACCTGACTGCGGACAACCTGGTACGCCGCCTCAGAGGCAGGCGAGGGTTTGACCGGCGCCCGCAGATCGAAGGCCTGAGCAGCCGCCATCAGTTCGATCGCGGCGACGTGCCATGCGTTCTCCAGAATCTGCCGGGTCTTGATGGCCGTAGTCATGCTCATGGAGACAAAGTCCTCCTGGTCGGCGGCGGCTGGAATAGAGCCGGTCGCCGCAGGGTGACACAGCACACGGTTCTCACAAACCAATGCTCCAGCGGTGTACTGGGAGAGCATGAGGCCCGAGAACATTCCGGCGCCTTTGGTAAGGAAAGCAGGCAGCCCCATCGACAAATGAGGATTCAGGAGCCGATTCAGTCTGCGCTCGGAGAGAGCCGCCACCGTGGTCACTGACATGCCGACGAGTTCGAGCGCGAACGCCAACGGAGTGCCTTGGAAGTTGGCGCCCGTGAGTACCAGATCTTCGTCCGGGAAGAAAACTGGGTTGTCGGCGGCGTGGTTGAGTTCGATCTCAAGCATGTACCGGCTCCACTGGAATGCGTCTTTGGCGGCGCCGATGACTTGCGGGCTGGAACGGAGCGAGTAGGCGTCCTGCACTTTCTTGCCGGGTAGCTTGAGGAGTTCGGATCCTGCGGTTAGCCTTCGGATGTTCTCGGCGCATGCCTGCGCTCCTGGATAACCGCGCACGTTGTGAATTCGCGGATCGTAAGCGGCCATGTTGGCGTTGAGGGCTTCAAGACTCATCGCCAGGCAGACTTCCTGCGTCTTGAGCCACCTTTCCGCATCGTAGAGTTCCAGGCAGCCCATGCCGGTGGTGAGATCGGAGCCATTGATGGTGGCCAAGCCATCCCGTTCGCGGAACGTAATCGGCAGTATGCCAGCGGCTGCCAGACCCTCTTTCGCCGGCAATCGATTCCCTTTGTAGAACACCTCGCCCTCGCCCATGAGCGTGATGGCCATCTGCGCCATCGGGGAGAGATCTCCGCATGCGCCCACCGACCCCTTTTGGCATACAACCGGGGTGACGCCCCGGTTGAGCATCTCGATCTGGATTTCCACGACCTCGCGGCGAATCCCGGAATGACCCCAGCAATGCGTGTTCAGGCGTGAAAGCATGCCCGCGCGCACATCTTCTTCACGGCAGGGTTCTCCACAACCCGCGGCATGGGAGTAGAGCAGGTATTTCTGGAATTGTTCAACCTGCTCTGGAGTCAGCACGACTTCTGCAAGTTCGCCAATGCCAGTGTTGACCCCGTACATGATTTCGCGGGCACGGATCTTCCGCTCGAGAAGGTCCCGGCACTTGTTGATCCGTGCAACCGCGTCCGGGTGTAACTGGATTGGCTGACGATGGCGGGCGACAGCAGCGACATTCTCAATCTTCAACGAATGCCCGTCCAATACCAGACTGATTCCTGCTTGGTTCGACCGCACTTCATGCAGAACAACGGTCATACGCTACCCCCGCAGAACGACAGTGAATCTCTCACGTCGAAGGTACCGCGCTCCTTCACAACCGGAAAGGACATGTGTCACCGCTTGCCGTGATCCCGGGTCCGGGAGCGCGGCAGTGGGTTTCTGAGTTTTGCCGGGCTGAAGTTCAGTACGAAGCTCAGTGCATCACAAGTTCTGCCTCGTGTTGCGTCTCCTGTTCTTGCATCTCGGATGCCAGCTCTGGACCACCCACTGCGTCTGTGGAAGGGAAGCCTTCGCGCGAGCTTGTTCGTGGTGGGTGCCGCAGGAGCAGCAGAAACGGCAGCATTGCCAGAAAGATGATCCCCATGACCCAAAATGCCTCGACGAAAGAAAGCATGGCCGCATGTGCCTGCACCATTCCGTAAGCCGCCGCCAGTGCCTTCCGCTGAGCGGAGACGGCGTCGATCCCATGGGAGTGAAACCACGCCTGCATCCCCGCAATCATCGCTTGCGCTTTCAGATTCCCCGGTGTGATGTTTGCCACCAGGCGTGATTGATGGAACTGGGTGCGACGAGCGAGAAATGTAGTCATGATGGCAATGCCGAAGCTGCCCCCGATATTGCGCATCAGATTGAAAATGCTGGTGGCATTCCCCATCCGCTCTTTGGGGACGCTGGCCATGCTCAGGGCCATTAGCGGGACAAACAAGAAAGCCAGCGCGACACCCTGCAACACTTGCGGCCAGAAAATATCCCAGTAACCCGCATTTAGGTTCAGGTGGGATAATTCGAACATGGTGATGGCCCCCAGGATGAGACCGACCACGATGATTCGGCGCGGATCGATCTTAGCGGTCAGGTATCCAGTCAAAGGCATGGTGGCCAGGGAGCCGATCCCGCGCGGAGACAGGGCGAGTCCCGCATTGTAGGCGGGATATCCCAGCAGCGTCTCAAGATAAATGGGGAGCAGGACCAGGCTGGCGTAGAGCACAAACCCGAGTTGCGCGATCAGAAAAACTCCAGCGCTGAAAGTACGATTGGCAAGGGCACGAAGATCGACAACGGGTTCTTTCACCATCAACTCGCGAATCACCAGCGACACCAGGCCAACCACGCTGAGAGCGGCAAAGAAGCGGATGTAATCGGAAGAGAACCAGTCCTTCCTCTGGCCGGTGTCGAGAACCACCTGGAGCGTGCCGAGGCCGAGTGCCAGCAGCCCGATTCCCCACAGATCGATGCGGCCAGCGCTGCGCCGGATGTAGGGCGGATCGAAGACGAACCGGCCGATCATCGCGACCGAGAAGACCCCCACCGGAAGATTCAGATAGAAAATCCAGCGCCAGGAGTAGTTGTCCGTGATCCACCCGCCCAGTGTCGGGCCAAGAATGGGTGCGAGCAGGATGCCAATGCCGAAAGCAGCCATGGCGTGTCCGTGCTTTTCTCGCGGGAACGTTTCCAGAAGAATGGCTTGCGCGAGCGGCTGGAGCCCTCCGCCCGTTAGCCCTTGCAGCACGCGGAAGAAGATGAGGCTGGGGAGAGTCGTCGCCAACCCGCACAACAGCGAAGTAACCGTGAAGCCACTCACGCAGATCAGCAGCAGCTTCTTGCGCCCCAGGTAACGGGCCAGCCAGCCCGACATGGGGAGAATGATGGCGTTCGCAACCAGGTAGGACGTGACAACCCAGGTGCCTTCTTCAACCGTCGCAGCCAGATTGCCGGCAATATGCGGAATCGAGACGTTGACGACGGTTGTGTCGAGTAACTCCATGAACGTCGCCATCATCACGGAGATGGTGACGATCCACGGATTCACGTGCCGGTGCACTGAACCGTCCACGGCTGCCATCGGGTCCGACCTGGTGGACCACTCTGCAATCTAGCGCGGTGGGCTCCACGATGCTGTGACCGGAATTACCCCAGACCTGGTCGCTCCACTCTCACTTCTCAACCAGGCAGTACGCGCCAATCATCTCGGCTGCTTCTGGTTTGTCTTGATCCCCTCGATAAATCTCAACGTTCTTGCAATCGTACATCCCGTAGTTCTCGGGAAGTTCAACCATCAGGTAGTTTCCGCTCGGCAGAGCCTTGCAGCCACTCATTCCCTCGTTGCACTGCAGTTCAAGAGATTTCGCGCCCTTCTGGACGTGAACAATGACAACCCCCGTTACAACCTCCGAGCTTTTCACCTTGACCGGCGTTCTCTCCTGCACGAACGCTGGTTCGGTAGCCAGGGTGACGAAAGCCGCGGTCAATACGGCAAACAGAGAAACGGTCCTTTTCATAAGTGCCTCCCATAATGCAAAGGCTCTTCAAACTCCATCTATATTTTCCGCCCTGGGGCGGTACTCTGTCTGTGATCTCTGATCACCTGTCTGTGATCTCCAATCACAGGCAGAGGTACGGGGGGAGCCGGCCCTGCCAACCCCTAACAGGCTGCGGAAAAAGTACTTTCGATGTTGAAGTCTCACCTCAGCGGCTAAAGCCGACTCTGGAAACAAGCCACTTATCGCAGCGGTAAACCGCTGCGCCACCCAAAATCAAGCGCAACACCGACTTTTTCCGCAAGCTGCTAAGCTTCTTGGGACGGTTCTTCTTGCCTGTCGAGGGTGAGGGTTTTGTTAGGCGCTCTAAAGAAGAAAGCAGCCGAATACGAAGAGGAGGCCAAGAAAGAGCGCGAACCTGTCGCTACCCGCCTCAGAGAAAAAGCGGAGCTGTGCCGTGAGTGGATCGCCGCGCTTCAAACCTGGAAAGTGGATAGTCATGAACACGAAACTCGCCAGCCCCAAGCCAGTCGTTCGGGTTGTTGATGTAACATCGGCATCCAATCCGACCTGCTTTGTGCTCGTGCAGAGGGTACTCGGGAATGTTAGGGTTCCATGCCTGTTGCAGTTGTTCTGCGGCGGTAAAACCTGTGGCGTCAATCGGGTAGGCTCACATCAAGCAAGGCGGGCAGAGGCTCGCGGTTTGAGACAAATGCATTTTTCTTCCCGCGTGAAGGGGATTGGCGGGCGTTCTCGTTCTATTTGTAAGGTGGAAGCCAACTTGGATCGGATTCACAAGCCACGCCGCAGATTCATGGCAAGTTGGGGGTCTAGAATTAGGCAACCATCCTGCCTCTGGCCCTAGAGGTTTGCACGCTTTGGAGCAAGGGTATGTACCGGGAGCACTTGCGCGGGTGCTTGGCCATCTCAAACGGGCCCTGCGGATGGAACAGCGGTTAACCCTTGAAGAGTTTTATCAACAACTCCAGCTTTCGGAAGTAATTATTGATTACGGGCGAATGATCCAAGCGTACTACCACTTCTCCGTGCCGGAGATGGCTTGAACTTGAGACGTCGGACCTGCTACCTGTTGTCCCTCCTGAGAATCCACAGCCCAGACTGTAAACATTGTAATGCTCGCGAAACGGGCGGGAATGAGATGCGAAAGCGGCTGGAAGAGTTGAGCTGGCGGACGCAGCCGCGTTCGCTCAAGAATGACGACCATGGAGAGGTGGTGGAGGAGCCCGATTCTAAGCTGCCGAAGTTGTAGCAAGTCCGCCGGGGGACACCGACGGAGAGAGCTTTCTCCTTTTTGTTCGGGTAATTGTCGAAACCAGATGGCAGCACCGACTGAAACGAGAACGCCCAACTTGCACCGAGCGAAGATTGCTCACAGAGAGTGCGGATGGAAGGGTGGCGACAGTGGCGGCTCGGCTGGGGAAAAACAAGTGACCAACAAAAACCACGCAGAACCAACTTGACACCGACCGGCCTTCTCATGGAAGGCGTGCTTGCTGAAAAAGGAATGCCAAGGAGAAATCACATCGCCGCCACGAGTACCGCAGGTACACGGAACTTCGCGGGGATGACGACTATCTGCTGGTTGCTTTGCTATAGCCAGCCGTCCGTTTTATGTTGACTTTCCTTTCTACATGTTGTAATTCCTCCCACGAGGTCCCAGGAGGAAATGGTGACGGTCTGGCACCAGGTCTATAACCCCTTCGGCAACGCCCTGCTCTCCACGCTCGTGGCGGCCATTCCCATTTGCACCTTGCTGTATTTCATCGCTCTCCATCCCCATCGCGACAAGCAGGGCGCGAGGCATCTCGGCATCAACGCTCCGTATGCGGCGTTCTACGGGGTCTTGGCGGCGTTCCTCGTCGCCTGCGTGGGGTTCGGGATGCCGCTCGGGTCGGCCTTCTCGGCCTTTGGCTTCGGGTGCTTGTCCGGGTTCCTGGCGATCATCTGGATCATTATCGGGGCCATCTTTCTCTACAATATGACGCTCATCTCCGGCAAATTTGAGATCGTGA
>Ga0208455_1000406_pt1 | contig 19353 bp, 29 predicted proteins | sample June2015DPH_4_50_FD_184690 | JGI IMG/M metagenome (GOLD analysis project Ga0208455, IMG submission 184690) | Peatland microbial communities from SPRUCE experiment site at the Marcell Experimental Forest, Minnesota, USA - June2015DPH_4_40... | ecosystem: Environmental > Terrestrial > Soil >... | reverse complement strand
AGCTACAGCTTTATTCGCCCCGGAAATTGGAAAAGCTACTGGTCCGTTAGTATCCAAAGTTCTTCCCTTCGGAAATCGTATTGCCGGAGCGGCAGCTATGGCGGGGGGTCAAGCCGCGGCGAACGTGGCAGCGGGTGCCCCGGCCACAGAGGGGGTAGGTCTAGCCTCTGTATTGGGGGCGGCAGGCGGCGGTAAGGAAGAAATCCCGGCAGATTTACAGCCCGTTACCCCACCCGTTGAGGCCAAAGTACCCGAAAATGTGCCTCTAAAAATTGCCCCCAAAGTCCCAAAAGGGATCAGGATCGCTGAGCCAACAGAGGGGCCGCTTTCAACGATGCTTAAACCATCTGAGCCTGTAGGGCCGGATGTTGTGCAGAAATGGCAAGAGCGGGAAGGTCCGCACTCACAGGTGCAGCCCGGTTGGCGTCCCGATTTAACTGTGCAAGACACAGCCTTGCGTAGACGGGCTGGACAAATTGTGAATCCGGCACAAGCGGTAGAATCAATTATTGGCCCACTTGGTCTACAGACGCCAGAAGAGAAAGCCACAATTAGTCTCTTTGGTCCCGGCAAACCGGGTGGAGACATTAATCCAACTCCACGTCCAGCACCACAGATTGCCGAAGGATTCCAAAGAGAAAACACTCTCGCCGCTTTGCAACAACCGCGTGAAGAAACTCCTATAGCCGCTCCAACCAAACCAACTGTGAGAGAAAAACTAAACGCGGCTGTACGGAGTATATTTCATCCTGAAGGATCACAGGCATTGGCAGAGCAATTTGGTACTGCGGCAAATGTGAAGATGAATCTCACGAATAAGATTGGAGATTTTGTAAAAGACTTTGGTAAGATGTCCACAGAGGAGCAAGAACGCAATCATCAATCGATGGATCAAACAGGCGAGTTTGTTACTCCCGATCTACAAAAACACGCCCCAATGATTCAGGCAATCAACAATGAATTTAATCGCCAGTTCGCCGCTTTGGGGGTTGATGCTAAAGAGTTGCGACCGAACTGGATGACGATGGCAGTGTTTGACAAACCGGCAAAGATGTCTGATGTTGAATATCAGCGAAAACTTAGCGATGCCGAAAACTATTTTAAGCAGCGTACTAATCCCACAATCGCAGATGCTAAGGAAGCTGCATCCAAACTTGGATTAGTAATGAACCCCAATTTGGCAGAAGGACAAATGCGAGCATGGAGCAATATGGCCGATTCTTTGGCCGCTCGCAATATGCTAATGGATGCTGTGAAGCGGGGATCAGAGACTACAAATGTGGCATCCATGCTTGGCAGAGCCACAGGTGGACGAGGAGCGGAAATAATCAAGGCTAGTGATCCCCTTCCCCCAAACATGGAAGAGTTGCCGGGATGGCTTGCAAACGATCAGGCTTTTATCAAAGCGACGGGACAGGACACAGGACAAGGCACACAGCGAATTGTTGTTGATCCCGGTTTGAAAGCAGCAATGGAAGGATGGAAACAATCTACTAGAGGAACTACTAATAGATTGGTCAGTAGCTCACTACGGTTGAAATTGATGTTTGATGCTGTGAACGGAATGCGAGCCGTCAATGGATTAGTTTCAGATGCTTTGACTGGACATGCACATGGAATACAAGAAGGCGTGACAGCGATGCGAGGACGACTTGATCCTGAACAAAACGCGGTATTAGCCCGTGCGATGGAACAAGGATTTCACAGCGATATACTTCCGAGTCCGAAAGATGTTACTACCAAACAAACTCTTTTCCCCGGTTCGGATATTCCCGGTAAAATATTAAGCGGCCCACGGAAGTTTGCTGAAGTCGCCAAAGTATCTGCGGTCATGGAAGGTACACGACATATAATGGGAGATACCGATCTTACTACAGAGCAACAGAATACCGCAATTCAAAGATTATTGAAATTGGCCGACAATCAGTACGGCGGAAAGACAAAACCGAATACTCTTCCTACATCTCTCCAAGCTCCATTAAATGTAATGTACCCACTATTGGGATATGAAACTGCACAAGCAAGAATGGCGGGACGGGCATTGATGGGGGATACAACGGCTCTCCGGGGACTGATTGGTAATGCTGCAATTTTTCTCGGCATCAATGGTCTGCTAACTTACGCCCTCACCGGCAAAGCTCCAAAGGGTGAAGATTTCTTACACTTTGCCACAGGGAAGAAAGATAGGGACGATGTAGAGATTCGCGGGCATCTACCGGGTATAATGTCTAATTTTGTGGACGACATCGTGTCTGCCGGTCAAGGCCGGTGGGGTGATATTATCTCTCGAAAGATCAATCCCCAAGTCACCGCGATTGCAGAGAGTTTAACTGGACGCGACTATCAAGGTAATCCACTCACTCCCGAAGGTAGAGCTACAAATATTGCAAAAAATCTAATTCCTTTGATGCCGACTCAGACTCATTTTTGGGAATCACCTGAGCAACGGGAGTACGAAGGACAAGGATTCCCATGGGAAGCACAGGCTATTGGAGTACGGGGCGAAAGTAAAAAAGAGGAAAGATCAAAATTTCTAAACGCGGCTTACGACATCAGGCAGGCAACTCGCAGTCCTCTTGATCCCACGGCTCAACAGGCACAGCAACAGCGATTTGAGTGGATGGACCAACTAGGAGATGAGGGGCTAACTAAGAATCTAGACTCTGTTATTGACGCAATGGCTAGGACCGGATATGATAAGGACCAGATCAAGAACTTAGTACGAACTTCACAAATGCCGGGTGGAATCCCCCGGATGGCTCAAGTCCTAGAACCGCAACAACTATCACAAATATGGGATCAGGCGAGCAATGAGGAAAAGGCACAGATGTTGCCAATCTTGCGAGACAGAATACATAATCGAAAAGACACCGAATACCCACAGACAAAACAGGGATGGGTTGATCTTATCGACAAGTTCTAAATAACCGGGGTTTGCATTGAACCCGAATTACACGGAATCCATCCGATTCCTACAATCCTTCCATCCAAGTTGTTACTGGATACTAACCGCGATCCAGCCGCGACAACCTGGATTCCCCAATGGTATTGTTACCACAACATTTGATGCGACTAAACAGGAACAAATTATCAATTGGTTGGAGAAGTTCGGGGCTAAGAAATGGAACATATATTTCACCGTCAATCCCCCCGGCGATGGATGGGATAAAAAACCCGCCAAAAAAGACATAAAGACTGTGTACTATTTTCATGTGGATTGCGATCCACAAGGAGGAAAAAATGTCAAAGAGGAACAGGATCGGTATGTAAAACTATTAAAAGTATTCAAACATGAACCCACTTTCATCGTGAATTCAGGGAGCGGCGTTCATGGATATTGGCGGCTATATGAGCCGACTAAGAAGATAGAGACTGCGGAACAAATCAACAAAGTCCTAGAAAAACAATTTACAAATGGGACACAGACTTTCAACATAGATCGCATTATGCGATTGCCGGGAACTATTAATTATCCCGATGCTGGCAAGATTGCAAAGGGTCGTGTTCCCTCCCTCTCTACGGTAATCAGTGAGTCCGATCATGTCTGCGAATTGTCGAACTTCCATATCGTAGTTCCTCCGAAACCCCCAACTGCTAAACAGATGGACAAGAGTCGTAGCGAATACGACTTTGCCCAATTCGGAGTAATGCTCAAACAAGGAAAAACCGATGAAGAAATCCAAACTTATTTTCTCGACCCGGCGTCTCGGCATGGCGAACGTATTAGAGAGCGGCCAGACCCCGCAGCATATTTATCTAGTGAATTGGCCCGTGCGAAGAACTATTACGACAAAGAAACCAAAATCGCCCGCCGTCTTGAGAAGTTCAAAGATTGGCCGGGGGGTACATCCACAGACGGATGGCCGGTAAATACCCGCGAAAATCTCCAATATGGCTGTGGGAAATTAGGAGTAACTTACTTCTGGAATGACTTTGACGAATGTGTATATGTCACAGGAATTCGTCAATTCCCCAATACCATTAAACTCCACGATGAAAGCTGTAATAATCTCAAGTACGATCTACAGGAACAATATCATCTCTACATGAGTGAGTTTCGGGGTGAATTGGTAAGTATCGCCCTAGAAACTCGTAAAAATCCTGTGATGGAATACTTAGATGGATTAAAGTGGGATGGGACACCTAGATTAGATTCGTGGTTAATAGATTATTGTATGGCTGAAGATACGCCGTACACACGGGCGATTGGTAGGATTCATCTCATCGCGGGGGTGAGACGAGTCAAACAGCCAGGATGTAAGTATGATACAATGTTGATCTTTGTGAGTCCGCAAGGATGGGGTAAATCTACCGCAATACGCTATCTTGCAAAACGGAAAGAATGGCTTGCGGAAGATATGAGCCTCAACAATGAGGCAAAGAAAATTATTGAAGATTTGCAAGGAAAGTGGATCGTGGAATGTGCGGAGATGAAAGGGAATTCTAAAGCGGAAGTTACGACTGTGAAGGGATTATTGAGTAGAACGAAGGACGCTGCCCGATTAAGTTACGGTCACTTCTCTAAAGACGTGGATAGGAAAAGCATTTTCTTCGGCTCTACCAATGACCGGAAATTTCTCTACGATCCCACGGGGGCTAGGCGGTTTTGGCCAGTCGATACGGGCAAGATCGACCTTGCCGCCTTACAGCAAGACGTGGATCAACTGTGGGCAGAGGCCGTTCACTGTGAGGCACAGGGCGAACCTACAGTGTTGTCAGAGGAATTATGGGCCGCTGCGGGAGAGAAGCAAGAGGCGGCGACTCGGAATACCCCGATCTACGATGGAGCCGAGCGACTGTTGACCGGACATACGGGGATGTTTGATCCTAATGAATTGTGGATCGCTCTTGGGTTTGGGGATGTTCGGAGTCGTGGTCCTACACAAAATCAGCAATTCGATCAAGCGATGAGTAAATTAGGATGGGAACGAAAGTATTTACCGATCAACGGACAGCGGATTTGGGCTTATATCAAAGGAACTTCCCATGCGATCATTTCGTTTTCAATGGATCAGCGGGGAAGGTGGAAAACAGAAATAACTAAGATTCCAATTCCTAAGATGCCGGAAAGGTGATATGAAAGTTCTAGTTGCATGTGAGTTTAGCGGCGTAGTTAGAGATGCGTTTATAAGGAGAGGACATGATGCATGGTCTTGTGATTTTCTACCAACTGAACGACTTGGCAATCACTTCCAAGCGGATGTGCGAACTGTATTGCAGACTAATCAATTCGACTTAATAGTCGCTCACCCGCCGTGTACCTATTTGGCTAATTCTGGTGTGCAGTATCTTCACACTAGACCTGGACGATGGAGATTGATGGAGGATGCCAGAGATTTTTTTCTGTGGTTGCTCAGTTATCCATGTGAAAAGGTGGCAGTAGAAAATCCTACACCGCACGGATATGCCAATCTTCCAAAATACTCTCAAGCAGTTCAGCCATACGAATATGGGCATTTACAATCTAAACGCACTTGTTTGTGGCTAAAAAGATTGCCGTTATTAAAAGCAACCAACAACGTCTATAGCGAAATGATGAAATTACCCCTTTCCCAAAGACAGTCGTTATGGTGGGGTGGAAAGTCAAATGCAAAGAATCGGAGTCGAACTTTTCAAGGAATTGCTGATGCGATGGCAGCACAGTGGGGGTAGTATGAAACACAAAATCCTGATTTTCTTTTTGATACTTTGGATTGTAGAATTACTGGAATGTGGATTTATATTCTACCGCTTTTGGCTATTCAGACCAGATTTGATTCCATATCCAGTTGTCAGACAATGGTTGGCTTAATCCCAATCGCTGCGATCAGTACCCGCCATGAAGCAGACGATGAAGAAAAGCAGTGCCGCCCACAAAGAGGCCCCGATTACTATCCACATATTAAATCCCAAACCATTTCCGAATTTTGGAAGTAAATATTCCCAACACAATCCCGATCAACGATGACCAGACCGTACCGCTAATCAGGACTTTTCCCCACATACTCTGTAGGGAACTTACCTTAGTTTCAACCGCCCCGAGCCGCCCATCCTGTGTAGTTTGCTTATCCGTTATCGGCTTCAGTATCAAATCAATTTTTGCTTCTAAAGCGTCAACCACTGGTTTGACAATGACTTCGCGGTACGCTTCCGCATTTTCCAACAATTCTTTCATGGAGTCGGGAGGCATACAGGATTGTAGTCGGCTAGAGTCCCGCAATCCACACACAAAATCTCTGCCACCTATTGAGGGTAGGTGGTAATACCACTCTTCCCCGCGATTTTAGTTCATTAACGAGAAAAACATCCAAAACCTCTTTCATCCACGGACGGGGATTCATCTTAATAGCCAAGGCGATAGTTTCACATTCGTATTGCCGAACTTCCTCTTTGGTGCGAGGTCGGGTAGGTATCGTACTCATGCCACATCCGCTTCCTTTACAATGGCGATAATCTGTGATTCGTGAATAATAGACAACGCCTCATTGCCACACACGAAAGCGATATTATCTTCCCGTAATTGTTCTCCTCCACCACCTAATTCACGATAAGATCGCATTTTTGCCTCACAGATTTGGCCACAACGAAGATCGGAAGTAGAAAGCATTGTGTTATTGATTGAGGTTGTGCCGGGACCGACACTAAGAATCTCCACTTCATCAATCGCTTTACTCATACCGTTGGTAACTTCAATCAACCCAATTTTCTGTGCTTTCTTTTGCAGCACACGGACTAGGACGTAATTGTTCCTCATTTGGGGGAAATTCATTGGTTTCTCCTATTCCATTATTGTATGAAGAATATGAAGTTCGGCTTTTACCGGCTGATACCCATACACATAACATTTCTTTCCATTCAAACTCGTAAATGGATATGACTCGGCATTTTCAAGGTTAATCGGGCCAGCATAAGAGAGAAGGTACACTCCTGATTGTCCTTCGATTGTTCCCTTAAACACGGTTCCGAATCCAATATTAGAAGCATCCCTTGTATATGTGTAGCTGGGGGTGGTATCAATAATCTTCATTGTTTCTCCTACAACAGAAATTTACCGATTGCAGTACAAATTATACATGCCACTATATAGTACCAATATGGCACTCCAAATTTGTACCACTTTGTTTCATCTACTTCAAACATAAATATCCTCAACGATTGATTCCAACTTGTGTACCTGGAATTCCAAAATGTTTTTCAGCAGCAAACTCCACGGCAATTAGAGCTTGATGCACTTTAAGTTCCGCATCTTGAATCCTGTGATTACATTCGTTTTGCAGTTTCACCAATTCGAGTTGTGCAAGACGGCGGGCTTTGAGAGCTTCGGCATAAATCTCTGAGGTATTCATTGTTTCTCCCAGTTAAAAGGCGGGGTCGGGGCCGGATTACCGTAACGGTTCGGGCTGTACGGCTCGTCTATCCGAGTCTGCCGCCGTGGTTAATGTACTACACTTTTGGAGTTGTGGCAACCAGCACAACGGATTTCCTGAAATATCGGATATAAATCCAATAGCAAAGAGCGGCTAGTCCTATAACTCCCACAGCAAGAAGCAGCCACGGAACAAAGGGCAGTATGATGATCCCAGCAAGCGTCCCCACTGTGACTACACCCGCCACAGCCGCAACGATGAGGCCGATATGCTCCAAAGGCTTATCCGCCTCCACCACACCCAACACCACGACGCCAAGCCCGGCCAGAGCGGCTAGGAAAGCGATAATGTTGATCGGCTCAAGAGTCTTTTGGGTGTCTGCAATCACAGTCTGGATATTGGTAATCGGGTGAGTAATGGGACGGGTAGTAGCGATTTGAGCGGGAGTAGGAGTATGGTGAGAGGCACAACCCCAAATTGCAAAGCATATCAAATCTACGGCCACTATGAGAAGAAGGGCTTTCCACAGCGACTTAGAGAACAAACCTATAATTACTGCCGCTGTGCAACTAACAACCAGACCTGTGTTAAACATATCATTTTCCTTTTGTTTGTTATTTCCACCAATGTAGTATTGCACATTCTGACGCCAGGATGACTATTCCAATCACAATTCCCACCCAAAAATCGTCAAAAGGATCGTCTTTCATAATTATTTTCCTTTCGGGAGTTTGTAAACGAGATTCCAATCGCGTCCTATTTTAATCTTCCCAAGTAAAATTGCATGGGCTTTTAGCCATCGTTGAGCGTTAGTCACACTCATTTTGCTGGCCATCGCAAACAGCGTTGTGGTCATTCCATCCTTCGGCATTTCATCCAATATTCCCTCTTGCTTTTTCCAAGCGGAAACAGCAGCATCAATAGCAGATTGGGGGACTATGATTGGCATTATTCCTCTTCTATTGAAATTATATCTTTCACAAAATGTCTCGTATGTAACTCTTCATCCCCCAATCGAATCAAACTGCCGCCGATCTGGGATGATCCAGTACGGCCCGCTGGAATTCTGTAGACATAAGGTGTCTTAGCTTGCCAAGCAGCGGTTGTAAAGACGGATTTGTAACCACCTTCAGACGGCAATCGGACTTCGATACATCTGTGTCGGTGGGATCGTACAACAACATCGGGAGGTCGTGTGCCAATACGTCCAGCATTAGTAAAGAAAGCGGAGATTTCTGCATTAACAGCAGAGCTTTCATGTGCCGATGATGAAGTGACTCCGATGTGGTGGGTAAAGTGTGCATTGTATTTACCTAATTTCTTCATTAATTCCCATCTCGCATATCTTCCTTGTGAATCTTTAACCGCCCCCAAACTCTTTGCGATTGCTTCTTCATATTCCCCACTCTGGCCCACATGGGCTTCTGTGCCGCGAATATGGTAGTATCGGCCTTTGCAAGCTTTTACAATCGGCTCTAACAACAATTCCGCATGTAGCCGTTGATCGTGGACATTGTGACTCCACTGTGTAGTAGAATGATGATGAACTCCATCTACGGTATCGCCGTTATTAACTACAATAAACGGTTCACCATTACACGCACGGGGCACCCATTCATCCCAAAATTCCCGCCACACTTTCCAAATTTCAAGTTGAATTGCAGAAGGCTTGTAGTGTCCACCGCCGTCTACACTTGCTCCGTCAGGATGGCACAAGGCAAGGCGACAGCCGATATGAGTATCACTGAAAACTATGATGTTACGGATCATTTGTTATCCTTCCACAGCATAAAAATTGGTTTTTCGGCGGTATAGTGAGCCGCTGCGAAATCCCACAGCGGATTCATACTCCCATTTTCACATTCAAATGTAAAATCTGGTTCAGTCTTTGCAATGAATCGGGCAAGAAAAAACTCACATGCAGCACCCAATGATTTCTCCCATCCATTTAACAAGTATATACCATGACAGTTCTTTAAGATTTCTTCTATGTCGCGGGCGGCACAGCCGCGGGAATTAGTACATAAGCCTAATTTACGATCTAAGTCAGCCGGAGAAAAAGGATTATCCCCTCTAGCCCGCAGTAAATCGCGGACTGCATCGAAAGCGGGAAAATTGTTATCGGGAAGGCCGGTCATGGGACCAGCGATGTAGATGGTTCTCATTTATCCCCCGCTTTCGGCAAACATTCTTGCTTTTGTTCTTCTTGCAACTGTAACATTGCTAATATTCGCCACGCCGCATGAGCGAGATGAGTTTCCCCATCTTCATCCAACTCATTCCGATTCAATAAATGTCGCCCCACACAATCGGAATGATCGGCCGATTTTTCCCGCGACCAATGAAGAGGCTCACCTGGATTATGCTTTTCATTACCTTTCCAGCTTACGCGGGCTATAGCAACTATAGCAAGAGGAAAGTAATCTAGGACGCCAGTGATAATCGGCGTTTCTTTGCGTTCTTTGGGATCAATATACATCTCCATTTTCCTTGATCTTTCGATCTTCATGTGGGGCCGTATGGCGACGATAGAATTCTTTGGCGGCTCCACTTAGAGCCTTATCTACATCGCTTAGTACATCCCAGGATTGAAAGCCGTGGGCTTTTGCATAAGAAATAGCGATCTTGTAAAAAACGTAACACAGTTCGGCGGGGGTTGCTGGCATCCTTTTGAGAGTTAACCCCAAGTTTTCACGATCATCTGGTGGTATGTAGGGCATGATTTGTGCCCGCAGCTTCGCAGGTGGCGGGCCAACCTATCTGTGGCACCAAAGATACCATTATCCTTTCTTATTTAGCCTCTCCAACCCTTTCACCCGAATCTCCCCCCACTGTGCATCGGTGATTTGCTCGTTAGGAGTAGATTCACCAGCAACCGCGTTAATGGTTTCATTCCACACGGTTTCAACCAATGTGGTATCGGCATTTTTGTTTCCATCAGGATCGCTGATTTCAGTCCACGCCACAACTTGGCTGCAAGGTTCATATTGTGGAGTGGCAGTAACCGGGGGTGTGCGGGCCGGGACAGTCGCCTTAGAAGGGGATGTCGGTGTCTTGGAAGTATTGGGGACAGCCGCATGGGCCGTAGGCTTGGCAGCAGGGACAACGGTAGCGGCTTGGGTAGGGTTTGTAGCCTTCTTTGCTGCCATCACCGGCTTGGCCGCAGCGGGTTTCACAACGGGCTTAGCAAACTGTAGCTTGGCGGTCGCGGCCTTCACCATCGCGGGATCAGAGGGGGCAAGATTGCGGGTGGGTGGGGCATCAGGAGCGTCGATCCACGATACCTGAATCCGTTGTTTGCCATTGTATTCTTTGGACTCCACCCGATACATGACTTCTTTCCCGACAAATGCTCCCTCATTCAACGGCTCAAATGACAGGCCATCCCACCCCAACGCGATCTTCAGTTGATCGTAATTCTTGAGTTTGTTTTCATCATTGTAGACTTCCACACCGGCTTTGAACATGGCAAAGAAACCGACAATGGTTTCCTCATAGCTTGACCAATCAACGTAAGCCGGTTCGGTGATTTGGAACTTTGCCATCCATTCAGGTTCATCGGTATATCGTTGAGCGGCGGATAGTTTGAGTGTCGCTTGTGGGCATCCGTTTGTCGAATAGTCGAACTTAGATTCGAGTACGGTGCCGCGATAAGTACCTGGGGAGTCGATCATTTTGAACATTTCGGTTCTCCAAAAAAGGTTTGTTCAATAAGAGTTCTTGCCACTTCCATTTCGATAACCAGTTAAAATCGGCATCATCAACTTTAGCGAATTGTCCTCGTGTAAGTTGGATTAGTTTCATTCAGTCTTTCGATCATTAAATGTTTGCATCCTTGGTGATGAAGCCGACGAGCTTTTTCGGCTACCAATTCTTGCGGTTCCTCTTTTTGTCGGGGACGGGCATAACGGTCTATCCATCTTACAAGGTATCTCATTGGTTGTCAACCGGCAAATTCAAATCTTCGGCCATCCGTTGACACATGGCGGCAGTATGAAGAAGCTCTTTTCTCAATGCAGCCATATTCGGGAATTGAGATCGTACTATTTCCCAAACTTCATCCAATTCTTCCAATATTACAGCGTATCCTTCGTGGCAGCTATGAATGGGAGCGTGTTTGATTCTTGCTTTTGTCAAAGAAAATATTTGATCGTCTACAAATCTATTTCTTAAAGGCTCTCTTATAATTTCTGCAATGCTCCTACTCATCTTACTCCTAGTATTGTCAAACAGAATAGTATGGCCATTCCTAATACCGCCCCCCACAGATACGCTACCAAATTATCCACATTATTCCTCAAATATGGTCGGATTTTCCAGCCCCCGCCAAAAGCTGTCATCCTGTGGGCCGGTGAAAGCAATAAGGGACGGCAATCTATGATACCCGCCTCCGACAAACACGGGGCGAGATTTGGCAATCACAGATTGATTTCCATCTGTAGTAATAAATCTTTCTGTACTACGATTATTAACTTTCCCGGCAATAACTTTACCCTTGGAGTCCGTTTGAGCCATAACGTCGGCGTCGGCCAAGGCAACTCGAATAGTGTGATCCGACCACGCAACCACGGTATCCCTACATGAATCATTTGCCGAGTGTAAGAGTTTCGGGCCAATTTGCTTATAGTCAACACCCATCGCATTTTTGTAATTGATTGTCGATTCGTGAGCCAAGAGTACCACATTTCGTTTACTCCTAATCACAGGGTCAAAATCCGATAGTAACAATCGTAGAGCTTCACTTGCACATGGAAATTTATCATATCCCAACTTTGACACAGATTCTACTTTGTGTTGGATTTTTAGGTAGTCAACAATAAATTCGTCCGCTTCGCTCACTGTGTCTACTACCAATGTTCCGTTTTCCGGCACAAAAGTAAGGGATTGTTGGACAGCGGCACGAAGATCAGCAAATGTCGTAATCCCCTCTACCACTTGCACAGATAGTCCGGTCAACCCTTTGTTCAAATCAAGGAACACGGGATTGGGAGCCATTGCGGCAAGAGAAGATTTGCCCGCACCGGCAGGTCCATAGATTACGAGCTTCTTCCCGAAATCGTTAGGGTCATTCTGCTTTACTGTGAATTTCTTATTGCTCACAGAAGAAACAGATGGAGCAAGATTAGGCTTTGGAATGTTCAATTTCGGGACAGAGACACTTCCCGGTTTTGCCGTCGATGCCATGCCCACAGATGCCACAGTATTCGTCCGCTTCGGAATGTCCATTTCGCTTCTCCGGTTTAGAAAATGCCCTTTCCCAATTTGTCGCGTAAGTGCTGTACGGTACAAGTCGGGGACGTTGTTGTGACCCTTTGCCCATTATACACCAGTTTGGCTAGGATGCAATGGTAATCTGCAAAAACCGGCGGGCGGCTCGGAATCCGCCGTCACAGATTCAGCACCGGGGCCATAGCAAATTGGAATCATCTCACAAGGATACGGCGATTTACAGGAGTGGGGGTTGGAAAAATAACACGACTCTTCGCCGAAGATTCGCACTGCTGTATAGACTGAAAATAACTCCCGTTCAAACTCCCCTATCTCCTGTTCCGTTCTCGCAATCTCCCGCCGCTGAAAATACTTTGCAGGATCGGCGGTCATAGTTTCCTGTAACCGAGCGGCAAACATGCCGGGAGTTTCGCGGAGGGTATAGCCCTTTATAAGTGGTTTAAGTTCCGCTGATTCCTTATTGACAAATATTGCAATTATCTCCCCATCTTTGACGGAATTTTCAACTGTGAATTCCTGTCTGAAATAAGTTTTACTGTGTTCAAAATGTAGACAATCAGCAGCAGATAACAACTTTGGTTCTATCTGTGGTTTCCTCCAAACATCGTAGAGCGTATTCCCCTGTGAGCCGGGAAACTTGTCTTGCATATTCCGTAAAGCCAAAGCGTAAATCAAGACTTGCTCGTTCTTCCTCAATAGATTCCAGTATTCCGCCCCCTCTGAAATATCGGAAGAAGTAGACTTACGCTCCAATACACAGAAATTGCCGTTGAACTTGACAATGGAATCCATACGGCCAGTAATGACAGCAAGTTTGGGATTTACCGGCATCCCAATACGCGGGTGCATTAACGGAATCTCGAATTTCTGTTCGGTTGCGACAACCTCTAGTTGTTGCTCGGCATAGTATGCTATATATACGCAAAACGATGTTAGTAGAATAGCCCGCTCTGCCGCCCATTCGAGTGGAGTTTTTCCGGCGGGGATTTTAGAGTAGGCGGTGTTGAGGTATTCAACTACGGCATCCATCGCTTGCTGTTTTTCAAATTCATCCCCGCCGGGTGTTGTTGATCCTACCAATCGTGCGGCTCGTAGAACATTAGCATAGACTTCATGGCATTTGTGCCACGATCCCCCAATTCGCAGACTGTTCGCATCCTCCACAGGTGCGATTTGACACACATGCTTGAGGCGGAATTTTTGGGGACACGCTTTTAGATCGCCGATGGAAGTTGCGTTGAGTCGGATTTGGTTCATATAAATTCCCATTCACAAGGAATACGAATCTTGGCTATTCGCAACGGCAGAGTCGTAGTAGATTGTAGACTTTTCTTAGTTTCCATTGCCGAGTCTAAAGTTACATGCAACCATATTCCGTTTGATGGATCAATAATGGCATTATTATCGCCGCCCACTACTACGAAGATTGGTAATATCATTTGCTTCATTCTGGTTCTCTCCCAAGGTATCGCGGAGGCCGACGCCCCGTGTGACGGCCTAATGGCGTACTATACATGATCCTTTGGTAAATTGCAATACAGCAAGCCTCTAAAATCCCATCATGTACCCCGCCCCTCGGCCAGGTCCACAGTTTATCGGACCCCGGAAATTCTCGGCTTACAAGTTCGGCCCGTTGCCTACATTCAAAATCTCCATCTTTCCCCGGCAACCCAAGTTTAGCCATCCAAACTTGCGGGGGGATTAAGTCTACTTCAAACCCATGTGCAAAGAACATTGCTCGTAATTCACCACTTTGGATTCCGAACCGCATTGTAAAATCCGGCACTTCTTCGGGACGACAGGTATTCCACTCTAAGCCTACTTTATTATGCTCCCCATCAAAAGTTTCATAGTGCGTTATTTCGTTAATAATCCCTGTCAAATCCCACAGATTTATTCCCCTATGTTGCTCTGGTGGCATCTCCCATACTTGCAATCCTTGCTCACTGATGAGAGCAATTCCGCCTTTTCGTCCGGGGTCTATGCCGATGAAGGTCATTATACTTTCCTAATTTGGATGTCTACTTGGATTTTCACATCGTCGAATGTATGACGAAAGTTGAATTTCAGAGTTTTAACAGAGATTATTACACTTAATCCCGCCGCCAATTTCAACAAATCCGTAGGTTCTAGGAGTTCTGCACTATCCATAAACTCTAGACATTGTTCTTTGGTAAGTATCATATATTTAATCCGTGCTTCAATTCTCGCGTTAGTCGTTTATAAATTACGCTAGATTCTACAAACGGAGCATCTGCCAAAGCTCTTTTGATGTTGCGTCTTGTTAAAGATAGGTCGAACGGGCTAAAGCGGGGCTGCGGTCTAAGATGCACAAAAGACAATCCCAATTCTCGTCGCCATTTTTCTCGGCGATTGCGTATAGCTGACATTGTTCTACCCAAAATAGCTACGCACTGTGTTACAGTTAGTCGTATATCTTGCGTAACCCTTTCTTCGCTTGGTAGCCATCCGTGATAATAACGAATAGCTTTTGTTCGCGTTTGTGTGTTGTGACGATGAAAAAGTATAAGAAGCCTCTTGTTCTCTTTCTCCCTAAATTCTACGTCAATCATTCTACGTCTAGCCCGCGTTAACGCTCCATCTCGTCGTTTAAGCAATCGTCCAGCTTCAGTAGTAGTATTGCGGGGCATAATTACACTCCATATCTGCAAGCAATCTTTGCTTTTCCCGCTAACGGTAAATCCAATGCCCACTTCGGAGGAGTACATAGAATCTTGTTTGCTAATACTTTTGCTTCCTCTATTCCTTCTAGGGGGTGTTGAATGATAACCTCATCGTGTACTCTATGCCTCACAGTAAGTCCTGCTGTATTGAGTCGCAATACACCTTCCATCAATATATCGCGGGCAACCGCTTGAGTCACGTTTTCAGTAATTGCCCCGCCCCAAATTGGCACATTACCAAGTTGTAAGTAGCCGCTACGGATACAAGCATTGTGGTATCGCAAGCGGCGAGTAGACGGTAGTTCGATTTCAACGGGGCAGTCCTTTGTTGCAAATAATTTCAACTTTCCAACTGTGACCGGCAAACCTTTATCCACAACGCGACGAAACGCGGATTCAAGATTTCCCCACAATCTACATACAGAGGCATACACTCGGCGATAAGTATACACCACTTTTTCCGCCATAGTCACGTCTAATCCGTTTTCTAAGAATAATTTGTTTGGCAAACTTTTATTAGATTCCGGTAAATATGCTCCCATTCCATAACCGCATCCTAACACTCCCACTTTTCCAATTTGCCCGCGTTCAGCATCTATAATTGCTTCTAGTACTTTCTCTAAACAAGTAGAAGCGAATTTGACATAAATATCGAAAGAGTCTAATCCCAAATCGAAGCGACGAAAATCCTCTAATCCTTGCTTCTCATCCGCCAACCAAAATAGACAACGCGGTTCGATTGCATTTAGATCGTCGCGGATTAATCGTTGACCGGGAGCAGTTTTGATTAGACCACGCATTGCAATCAGAACAGGTGGGCCATGTTTCGCCAAGTTTTGTAGATTTATCTTCTCCGCTCCTCCATCGCGGCCAGTATGTGCAGCATGGTAGTTCAATGGGCAAGGAAGCAATCCGTCACAAACCTTGGCAATTCGCATGATCCGTTCTACGCGGGCAATGTGCAACTGCCAACTCCTACGCCCCACCTTCGCCTCGCAAAGATCGCGTACTCTCTGTGACGGATGGTTCAACAATACTTCTCGCATTGAATCTTCTTTTGCCAACGCCGGGGCATATCCCCGCTTTGTCGGTTTGCAATAGCGTTGCAAAAGATCGCCACTCTCTACTAATGCCGCTTCTAAGTGAGACTGGAATGTAGCTTCACAGGAAATATCTTTCACGGTTAGACCAAGCCGCTCTATAGAAGCATTGGCCTCACGTTTCATACTCGATACCAATATATCACCGAGTTTATTATCGCAAACAAGCGTCGGTTTGGTTCGCATTTCGAGGGTGGCATGGGCGAGAGGAATTTCAACGGCGGGATTTGTGAGGCGGGGCAATAGAATCCGCAGCAATTTGTCCTGCAATTCAACGTCGTTACAAGCGTACTCGGCAAGGGCTTTTTGTTGTTCTGGCGTTGCATTTGCTTCTGTGACTCCTTCAAAGTCTAGGGTGCGACCCTTTCGCCCTACGTTAAAGGTGATTGCGAGAGTGTCTAGGTCATGTTTTGCTTCCGCGTCCCACGCACGGGCCAAGTCTAGTACATCCACGGTGTAACGGGGATAGATACCGAACTTTTTGGCGAGAATCCAAGCATCAAAGGGCAGATTTTGACCGGCGATAGTTAATTCATCCCATTTAATGGTGGATAATTGTGTTGTAACTCTTTGTGCCCCAAACTCAAAAAGGGAATGAATAGTCCCCACAACTTTGAATGCACAGCCGAGTACGGCAAACCGTGGATCGGCAACGTACTCGAATACCCCCATCTTCTTTAGTGAATAATCCTTACTAAAGAAGCATTCAAAGTCTAGCATCAATACAGACGTAGGATAGCCCGCCTGGTTGAGCGGGATTTGGTATGGGAGAAGGCGGGTGGGGGGATTATTCAAAGCATTGTCCAACAACGCGGGTCGTCACTTCCCCCACTATCCCACAATCGTAGCGTTCCTCGTTGTTCTCGTCGCATGGAAACAGCAAAAGCTACGGCATCTTCCCATTCATCGAAGGTGCGGTCACAATGTGACCACCCGCGATCTGTGACCCAACCGATCCAGGTGACTACAAACATTGTACCTCCAAGTATTGCGATACGCAATCTGTAAATGTAGGATTCTAACCTCACTTTTTACAGATTGCGAATCGAAACACTTACTCCGCAGCGGGTTCCTCACTCGCCTCCCGCTTTGTCTTGAGCGTGAGAGAAAGAACCTTGTCACTATTCTCGATAACATTGTTAACGAGCGTGACAGCTTCACCCAGATCGTCAAAGGTCTGGGTGTCGCCCTCAATCTTTGTCCCGGTTTGAGTCCGGTACTTCACAACAAACTGCTGAGCCATGACAAAACTCCTGTGTCTGAGACACAAAAAAGTAGAACTCTACAATAGCAGAGACAGGAATCGAACCTGTGACTTCCGCTTATGAGGCGTCGGTGATACCACTTCACCACTCTGCACAGTTTATGGCAATCCTCGCACAGCTACTAACCTACGCCCGTGGGGGATAACACGGGGGCGAACTGTGCGGCGGATTACCTATTCATCGCAAAGCGTGAACCGAACCTTTTTATACAATGCAACTTTGTCACGCTTTGCTGATTCGTTGCAAACCCTTGCGAGAAACGCACCGTGTATGGAGGGTGGCACGATGCGTCATTCGGAGGGGTTTCAGTGTCGGGGGAATCTCCATATTGCTTCTAGCGTGAGAAGCATCAACAACAACCAAAGCACACATTCCCAGAATTTCATTTTGTTTCTCCGTGTTGAATTATACAATGCCGTTCCAGAAAAGCAAGTGGCGTTTCACAGAATTTCCGGGGGTATCCATGCCGCCACCCCTCTAATCTAATCGCTCTACGTTCGCCGTAAGAGCTTCCACAGTGGTAGATTGTTGCGGTTTTGGCAAATAGTCATCCAACTGTGGAAACGACTGACCGTGACGCTCATAAAGGAAATCGTAAGCGGCGGAAATCACTTCGCCGATTGTCGGTCTCCTATTGTGGAACAATCGAGACTGGTCAAATCCGATTGCCGATGCAACGCCGGGATAATCCCAGTCGGATTGAATCAGCACAGAATCGCCGGGTGCTTCTCTGTGTGGATCAATGCCATCCCTTACAATGAGAAATCCGACAGGAACAAACCCGCGTTCAAAGTGTAGGTATGCCATGATTACCATCCTTCAAAAGCGTATGCGATCCATAATTCGTACACAATTCTCCACAATGGATGATCGCGTGGCGGAATTGGTATGTAATTCTCCCGTGCCCATGCTTCGGCATGATCGACAAGTGTCATTATCGTATCTCTCGTTCAGCGGTTTACTCTCCCTCTAATCCGCACGCCTTGAAAAATCGGCTCCGATCAAAGTTATCGTTGCAATCGGCAAAGTAACTAGCCAAATTCACACTGATTGTTATGACTGATGCTTTGCGAGCCGTACAGCAATCGGTATTTGCCCGTATCCATTCTACTTCGCGGCGGATGATTTTTGCAACCGCCTCAAAATGCGTTTTTGTGAGCGTAGGACGTTTTGAAAGTTGCCGCATAAAAGACCTCCACTTCAATATACGATACGATGAGAGAAAAAGCAAACCCTTCCCCCGATGCCCCGGCCATTATAGCAAGTGGGGTGGGGGAAGGATTGCATTCCTACCTAATCTGGCAGCGATCTCTAACTCGTTCCAGTGTTTCCAACTCATTGCGAAGAGGAGATATGGCTAATCCATAGCCTTCATGACCGCGTAAAAAGGCTATGACGTTATTTAAGCACCCTATCCCCGATTCTAAATCTTTGTCGGAAATGAAAGATTGCTGTATCGCAGTTGCAACCCGTAGATACTCTGTAGGATTATGTTGAGTCATATTATGTAACTCCAATTAAGTGTAAGTTTAGACATTGGTTGGCTATCCCAATAAGGTCTAAGGGAATTTTTGTCGCATCCGCCGCCGAAGCCGCCGCCTCAGCCGCCGTAGCCGCCGTAGCCGCCATAGCCGCCTCAGCCGCCGCAGCCGCCGGCCGTGGTTGAAGCGCCGCCATAGCCGCTGCCTCAGCCGCCGTAGCCGCCCAAGCCGCCGCCTCAGCCGCCTTC
>Ga0208455_1000403_pt1 | contig 19537 bp, 10 predicted proteins | sample June2015DPH_4_50_FD_184690 | JGI IMG/M metagenome (GOLD analysis project Ga0208455, IMG submission 184690) | Peatland microbial communities from SPRUCE experiment site at the Marcell Experimental Forest, Minnesota, USA - June2015DPH_4_40... | ecosystem: Environmental > Terrestrial > Soil >... | reverse complement strand
CTCACCTGAAACAGTGGCGCAGCCACATAAGCGCCAGTCCCCGTATCAACTGCCGCAATCACACGCTCACGCAAGTCCTGAGAATATGGCTTGCCCATCACAGCCTCCGTGTCGATTCGACACGAAGATTGAATCACAAATCCAGCCCGGCGAGAAACCCGCCGATTCCGTCAAACCTGAAAATGCTCTAGATGCTCAAGCTGCGCAAGCCGAACCTTCTTATGGTTCCCGTCGTTCGACAGACGGTGTGGTGCTGTCACGAAAACCATCCAGACCGCACAAGATCCAGGGAATCGGCGGGGGCTTCGTGTCGGATATAATCGATCGATCATCGACGAGATCGTCACGGACAGAAATCAGCGCGCATTCGATATTGCGCGTGAACTCGCTTGATTTGAGGGAAGTTTCGACGACATTTTCTCCTGCGCCGCGTTGCGGCTGCATTCTCCGTTAGGGCGCGACTAGAAATAGCCAGTACGCGTATCGTGGTGATCACACCGTCCTTTGCGGAACGCCATCTCTCGACGGGTCTGTTCGAGGGCCTTTAGAGCACAATCCGGCGAGGAGCGGATTGGGAAAAGTTGACGCTAGAGCCGCACGCAAACTTTTGATGTAACAGCTTACTGAGCAACCAAATCTGAAGATGGATGAAATCGTCGTGGCTATGCGCCGTTCAGGCGGTATCCTTCAGCCACTGCGTCACCGCGGCTTTAGCTGGAACGTTTTCAATAATTCGACCACTGCATTGTTCCAGAAGCCCCCGCAATGGCTGCCACGACTTCACTTGGGGTTCGATCACGCAAAGATCGCAACGATCAACGGACAATCCCTGTTCGAGGATCTCCTCCGGCGTGCAGGCGACCACCAATGCTTCACAGGCCGGATCGAGCAACAACCCCTGAACTCGTTCGGCCAGCCTGACATGCTCGATCGCCCGCGGCTCACCGCCGAGCAAGCTCGATGCATGTTCCACGAAGCCCACTGTCAGCCCTTGCCGCTGCAGTATCGGAACAACTTCTTTCACCTGGGCAGGCTCCGTGCTCACCACGACCACAAACGGGATTCGTCCGGTGGATGTGCCGGGGAACGTTCGCTCCAGCAGTAGACTGGCCTGCATATCTGCGAAAGGGAATGATGGCGACAAATTCACCTCAATTACTGCACACCTGACCTCACGCCAGGATTTGGTGATATCCGCGGTTAAGAAGTCTATCCCAACCGTGTCCAGCCGGAAACATCGAGCGATTGCCTCGGCCATTCCCCGGTTGTCGGCATGAACGCGGTCAGTAACGAGCACACGCGTGCCCCCTAGTCTTAAGCTTACCACGCTGCGCAACGTGACTATTTGATTGGCAGGCACACGGTCGTCCAGGCTTAAACCTTGCTTTCGCAAAATCGCAACCATAGCCGGATCGACTATGAGCCTCTTCGAGACTTCGGCTGGCGTCTCGGCACGCCGTTGGTTTTCCAGATCAATGAGCTCCATCACCGTATGCTTGCCATCGCTCACCAGTTGCGGTGGAGAGCGCAGAAACGCGCAAGCAAACTGACCACAATAGACCACAAGCCGAACGTCCTCACCTTCGACAAATCGTTCGACGATGACCTGTCCCGGTGAGATGGCATTCGCTTCGGCAAATGCGACCGCAACCTCTTCCTCAGAGGTCACGCCGGCCGTGACGCCTTGCCCCTGACGGCCGTCTATGGGCTTGATCACTACCGGATACCCAATCCGACTAGCCAGCCGTACCGCATTGTCGGCCGTATCGGCCACGCCGTGCTCGACCCCAGGAAAGCCAAGCCGCCGAACCAAAAAATTGCTGATCGCCTTGTTTTCCTGAAGCAGGGTCCCGGTGTAGGAATCACATTGGCTGCCCGCCCCAAGAAAATGTCGGCCGTATTTGCCCTGACCGTACTGGAACATCCTCTCGCCGGGCACGACTCGATAAAACGGGATCTCACGTGCTTGAGCTGCTCGGATCATTGCCCGATCAAGCTCGCGAGGTTGGCGAGCCTGCATGACCTCGCCCAATTGGACCACCCTCGCTACTAGAGCTGAATCGGCGTCGACCGCCTGCTGTCCCTGTGCATAGGAGACCAGTGCTAATTCATAACCCAGTTGCAGGGCTTGTGCTGTCGCCTGCTCATCGTAATACCCTAAATATACCAGCCCTCGACCCGATGGTGTGCGGCTGGTCTGGCACGGCAGATTGTTGGAGCCGTGCCAATCTTGCAACACTTGCGCCAGCCCGGCGACCAGCGTTTCGAACGGCGAGCCCCAGTCTAATGTCTGGATCCGGGCCATCACCGCCTCGGGCAGCCGAGCACAGATCACCTCAGGAAGTGCGCCGCCTCGCGACGGCTCCATTGCTGTCGGGATGGCAAACTCGGCGACGATGGCGGCAAAAGGCGCAAACACGCTCGGCCCTGGAAGCGTCCGCATTTCTAAATTCGGTTTCGTCCCTGTTCTCATGACGCTCGCGGTTTCGCCGGACAGCGCTTCAAGCAAAGGTCCCAGCAAGCGCTGGTAGGGGCGCCACGGTCCGACTGAGGTTAGCAAAATCGCCTAGCGCACCTCGACCGCAACCAGTGTTTACGCTCCGCCTCGGAGTACCCGATCAGTTCGGCGAGCCAGCCATCGCCGTGGCACTTCCGCTTCAGTCACTGACAACCTGATGCAAGCTAATGTAGGATCCCGCAGAGTGTTGCAAGAGTTTTCGTCAAGTTGTTCGATTGTGGTCTTGCATCAATGCCCAAGGCAGATCTGTGCGAAGGGCGGCCTGACCCTGTCGGACACCAAGCCAGATCGCCCAACCAGACATCATCTGTCAGATCGAGTCTCGGCTAATACATCTGAAGATGGATGAAATCGTCGTGGCTATGCGCCGTTCAGGCGGTATCCTTCAGCCACTGCGTCACCGCGGCTTTAGCTGGAACGTTTTCAATAATTCGACCACTGCATTGTTCCAGAAGCCCCCGCAATGGCTGCCACGACTTCACTTGGGGTTCGATCACGCAAAGATCGCAACGATCAACGGACAATCCCTGTTCGAGGATCTCCTCCGGCGTGCAGGCGACCACCAATGCTTCACAGGCCGGATCGAGCAACAACCCCTGAACTCGTTCGGCCAGCCTGACATGCTCGATCGCCCGCGGCTCACCGCCGAGCAAGCTCGATGCATGTTCCACGAAGCCCACTGTCAGCCCTTGCCGCTGCAGTATCGGAACAACTTCTTTCACCTGGGCAGGCTCCGTGCTCACCACGACCACAAACGGGATTCGTCCGGTGGATGTGCCGGGGAACGTTCGCTCCAGCAGTAGACTGGCCTGCATATCTGCGAAAGGGAATGATGGCGACAAATTCACCTCAATTACTGCACACCTGACCTCACGCCAGGATTTGGTGATATCCGCGGTTAAGAAGTCTATCCCAACCGTGTCCAGCCGGAAACATCGAGCGATTGCCTCGGCCATTCCCCGGTTGTCGGCATGAACGCGGTCAGTAACGAGCACACGCGTGCCCCCTAGTCTTAAGCTTACCACGCTGCGCAACGTGACTATTTGATTGGCAGGCACACGGTCGTCCAGGCTTAAACCTTGCTTTCGCAAAATCGCAACCATAGCCGGATCGACTATGAGCCTCTTCGAGACTTCGGCTGGCGTCTCGGCACGCCGTTGGTTTTCCAGATCAATGAGCTCCATCACCGTATGCTTGCCATCGCTCACCAGTTGCGGTGGAGAGCGCAGAAACGCGCAAGCAAACTGACCACAATAGACCACAAGCCGAACGTCCTCACCTTCGACAAATCGTTCGACGATGACCTGTCCCGGTGAGATGGCATTCGCTTCGGCAAATGCGACCGCAACCTCTTCCTCAGAGGTCACGCCGGCCGTGACGCCTTGCCCCTGACGGCCGTCTATGGGCTTGATCACTACCGGATACCCAATCCGACTAGCCAGCCGTACCGCATTGTCGGCCGTATCGGCCACGCCGTGCTCGACCCCAGGAAAGCCAAGCCGCCGAACCAAAAAATTGCTGATCGCCTTGTTTTCCTGAAGCAGGGTCCCGGTGTAGGAATCACATTGGCTGCCCGCCCCAAGAAAATGTCGGCCGTATTTGCCCTGACCGTACTGGAACATCCTCTCGCCGGGCACGACTCGATAAAACGGGATCTCACGTGCTTGAGCTGCTCGGATCATTGCCCGATCAAGCTCGCGAGGTTGGCGAGCCTGCATGACCTCGCCCAATTGGACCACCCTCGCTACTAGAGCTGAATCGGCGTCGACCGCCTGCTGTCCCTGTGCATAGGAGACCAGTGCTAATTCATAACCCAGTTGCAGGGCTTGTGCTGTCGCCTGCTCATCGTAATACCCTAAATATACCAGCCCTCGACCCGATGGTGTGCGGCTGGTCTGGCACGGCAGATTGTTGGAGCCGTGCCAATCTTGCAACACTTGCGCCAGCCCGGCGACCAGCGTTTCGAACGGCGAGCCCCAGTCTAATGTCTGGATCCGGGCCATCACCGCCTCGGGCAGCCGAGCACAGATCACCTCAGGAAGTGCGCCGCCTCGCGACGGCTCCATTGCTGTCGGGATGGCAAACTCGGCGACGATGGCGGCAAAAGGCGCAAACACGCTCGGCCCTGGAAGCGTCCGCATTTCTAAATTCGGTTTCGTCCCTGTTCTCATGACGCTCGCGGTTTCGCCGGACAGCGCTTCAAGCAAAGGTCCCAGCAAGCGCTGGTAGGGGCGCCAACGCCCAACCGAGGTGCGGTAGATCGGCTGCCGCACCTCGGCCGCACTGAGCGTTTGCACCGGGCGCTGCGTTTGGTGGAAGGAAAGGCAGGCATCGTCCCATTCAAGCCCGCAATGCGCGACGAGTCTGCGCGCCTGGCCCTCGAGGTCGTCAGTAACCTCCTCATATTGCACTTCGAGCATGACCCCCGGCGGAAGGACCCGTCGCCAATGCTCCATCAGAGCTTCATAGTAGCGGTAAAAGCGACCCAGTTCGGCGAGGTCGTAGCTATAGGGCTGGTCGCCTGCAAACAGCTTGGAGAAACACGAGAGGCAGGTGTCGATCGGATCGCGTCGCGCATGAATGATACGCGCATGCGGCAGTGCCAGATGAATGAGGCCGGCAAAGCGAAAATTCAATGGCGTCTTGTCGGTGATCCGCTCGGCCTTCGGTGCGAGATCCCGGATAGCGGCTACATAGCTCGCACCGAGTTGGCGCAGCTGCTCGCCCCCCATGGATAAGATCCCCTCTGGGAACGGGGCCACACCGCCGTCGGGTCGGCGCAGCGTCCCGACGGCAGCACCAAGGAGCGCAAGTTCTCCGGCGCCGAACACCTTGGGGTGGCTTGCCAGAATCTGCTCGATGAGGGTAGTACCGGACCGCGGCATGCCGACGATGAACACCGGCACCGGCGAGGGGTCGCCCAGGCCCCGCTTGTCGCGCATCAGGTCGCGGCTGAAGACCTCCGCTATGCGACCGTACAGCTTACGCACGGCCGCCTCGTCATACGCTACCAGTTGCCGCTTGAGTGCGTTGCCTTCAATGAGGTGCCGGAACGACCGCTCGTGATCCTTGAGGTCCCCGTAGGCTTTGCCCAGCGCGAAATGAAGATACATCCGATCCGTTTCCGCAAACGATGATTCCGACGCCTCCAGCTTCTCCATGGCTGCAAGGTGGACATCATCGGGAGTAAATCGCTTGGAAGTCGCATAGCTGAGATAAAAGAGGGGTCTATTCGGCGCGAGTTCGATTGCCTTCTCGTAGGCACGGTGCGCCTCTTCGAGCCGGCCCAAATCGCGCAACACACTGCCGAGGTTGTTGTATGCGTCGGCGTACCTCGGATTGACGGCCAGTGCCTGTCTGTACCGGTCGACTGCCGCGCCCAATTTTCCTTGCTCTTTGAGTGCATTGCCGAGGTTACAGTACGCCTCGACGACGTCAGGCCTGAGGGCCAGTGCCCGTTCGTAGCAAGTGACCGCTTCAGCGAGCTTCCACTGCTTCATGAGCACATTGCCGAGATTGTAGTGCACTTCGGCTAGACTTGGCTTGAGAGCGAGCGCTCGCCGAAACTGCGCTACCGCCTCGCTGAACTTGCCTTGTTCCAGCAATGCCACTCCAAGGCTGTTGTGAGCGTCGGCATCATCCGGCTTGAGGGTGAGCGCGTGCTGAAACTCCGCAACCGCCTCCTGCAGTTTGCCCTGTCGATGCAGAGCAATGCCGAGTCCGCGGCGCGCCTCGGCAGAATCCGGCTTGAGCGCCAGCGCTTGCTGGTATTGGGAGACCGCATCGTCGAATTCGCCTTGCTCTCGCAGCGCTTCGCCGAGATTGGCATAGGCAGCGGCAAAATTCGGATCGAACTTGGCGGCGCGAGCAAAATGCGCCGCGGCATCATCTAGTCGACCAAGCGCGCGTAGCGCCAAACCGATGTGGTTGTGGAAAGCGGCAACCCGATCGTTCAATGCAATTGCTTTGCCGATCAAGTCTATTGCCAGATCGTTGCGCCCGCTCTGCAGGGCGACGACGCCGAGAAAATGCAGACTATCGACGTGATTTGGCTCAATCGCAAGAATTTCTCTATAACCCTCCCCGGCTTGTGCAAGCCGGCCTGATCGATGATGCTGGAGCGCAAGGTCGAACAGCCGTGCGATCTGGATCGACCGATCGATGGCTGCAGACGGATCTGCCGCAGTAGGACTTTGACTTCCCAGTTTAGCCGCTGCCCGACGTTGCTTCCGGTTCACTGTCAACCTCCCACACTCAGCCAGCAAGGCATCCCAAGGTCACCATCATTCTGCGCTGCGCCCACCTGGCTCCACAGGCCCTCCCGGACGCTGGCGAGATGATCGCAGCGGTAATTCGCCGCCGACCTTCGGTCGGCACCGCGGGGGGAAATGAACGGATTCAGTACGCACTATTCTATCCCATACGCGCTATTACGGTAGCCAATTCGGGCGACGATGCCCTTTGACCCGCCTCTCGCTCGCTCCTATCAGCTCATCGAAACTGGGGGTTGCCGGCGGCAGCCATCCACTGCTGCCGTCGTTGTGAATTTTAGCCCATGGGTGCTCCTAACGAATCCTGTTGCGGCTGAGAACTGGTCCCCACGAAAAAACGACTGGGAGCCCTGCTGCGGAACGAGGTACCAGGCTCCTCACTTCGCTCACAAGGGATGTCACTTCACTTTCTCGCCGCCCGGCGCGGTTGGCGCAGGTGCCTGCTTGAACTATAATGGTCGCGTCAAAGGTCGCGACCTCGCCATCGGAATTCGTCATTTCGTAGCTAACGTGGCCGGGCCCGACATAGCCCTCGTGCGTCCGATAGAACACCGCCCGAGCCGGGCCTTGATTCTTTCACAGCCCGCAACTTTATCGGTGGTCAGCATGGCCTCGCCAGTACGTCACTCAGACGCCCAACGCCTTGATCAGGGGCCCCAGCAAATGCTTGTAGGCGTGCCATCGTCTAACTGAGGTGCGATAAATCGGCTGGCGTACCTGGACAGTGCTTGCCGTGCGCACCGGGCGCTCCGCTTTGTGGAAGGCAAGACAGGCATCGTCCCATTGGAGCCCGCAATGCGCGACGATCCGATGGGCTTGGCAGTCGAGATCGGCGACGACGTCCTCGTATTGCACCTCTAGCATGACTCCCGGCGGCAGGACCCGTCGCCAGTGCTCCATCAGAGCCTCATAGTAGCGGTAGAAGCGACCCAGTTCGGCAAGGTCATAACTATAGGGCTGATCGGCGGCGAACAGCTTGGAGAAACACGAGAGGCAGGTGTCGATCGGATCGCGTCGTGCATGAATGATACGCGCGTGCGGCAGCGCCAGATGGATGAGGCCGGCAAAGCGAAAATTCAGCGGCATCTTGTCCGTGATCCGTTCGGCGTTTGGTGCGAGACCACGGATTGCGGCCACATAGCTCGCACCGAGTTCGCGCAACTGCTTGCCTCCCATGGATGAGAATAGGCCCAGCGCCGAGCCACCGTTCGGCCGGAGCAGCCTCGCGACCGTATCGCCAAAGAGCGCGAGTTCTCCGGCGCCAAACACCTTGGGGTGGCTGGCCAGAATCTGCTCGATGAGCGTGGTGCCAGACCGCAGCATGCCGACGATGAAAACCGGCACCGGCGACGGGTCGCCGAGGTTTTTTTTGTCGCGCATCAGCTCGGGGGTAAAGATCTCCGCTATGCGACCGAACATGTTCCGCGCGGCCGCCTCGTCATAGGCTATCTGCTGTCGCTTGAGTGCATTGCCCACGAGCGGGTGGCGGAAGGACCGCTCATGGTCTTCGAGGTCGCCGTAGGCTTTGCCCAGTGCGAAATGAAGATACATCCGATCCTCATCCGCAAGCGATGATTCCGACGCCAGCTTCTCAATGGCTGCGAGGTGGACATCACCCGGAGCAAATCGCTTGGAAGTCGCATAGCTGAGATAAAAGATGGGTCTATTCGGCGCGAGCTCGATTGCCTTCTCGTAGACACGGCGCGCCTCTTCGAGACGGCCCAAATCGCGCAACGCACTGCCAAGGTTCTTGTATGCGTCGGCGTATCTCGGATTGACGGCCAGTGCCTGTCGGTACCGGCCGACTGCCGCGTCCAATTTCCCTTGCTCTTTGAGCGCATTGCCTAGGTTGCAGTACGCCTCCAGGAAGTCAGGCCTGAGGGCCAATGCCCGCTCGTAGCAAGCCGCCGCTTCAGCAAGCTTCCCCTGCTCCATGAGCGCATTGCCGAGGTTGTAGTGCACTTCGGCTATGCTTGGCTTGAGAGCCAGCACTCGCCGAAACTGCGCTACCGCCTCGCTGAACTTGCCTTGTTCCCGGAATGCCAGGCCGAGGCTGTTCTGGGCGTCGGAATAATCCGGCTTGATGGTAAGCACGTGCTGGTACTCCGCCACCGCCTCGTCCAGTTTGGCCTGCCGATGTAGAGCAATGCCGAGTCCGTGACGGGCTTCAACCGATTCCGGCCTGAGGGCCAGAGCACGTTGGTACATCGAGACGGCTTCCTCGAGTTTGCCATGCTCACGCAGCACGTCGCCAAGGTTGCCGTAGGCAGCAGCAAAGCTCGGATCAAGCTTGGTGGCTTGGGCAAAATGAGCAACGGCATCATCCAGACGACCAATCGCGCGCAGGGCCAATCCGATGTGGTTGTGGAAAACGGCAACCCGATTTTCAAGGCAATCGCTTTGCCGATCAAGTCTACTGCCACGTCGTTACGGCCCGTCTGGTGGGCAACCACGCCGAGACGATGCAAGCTCTCAACGTGGTTTGGATCGATGGCAAGAATTTCTCTGTAACCGTCCCAGGCCTGCGTAAGTCGGCTTGATCGATGGTGCTGGAGCGCAATGTCGAACAGCCGTTTGATCTGGCCCGACCGATCGACGGCTGCAGACTTACCTGCGGGTGCGGGCCTTTGCTTCCCCAGTTTGGCCGCTGTCCGACGTTGCTTCCGGTTCACAGCTCCCCTCACTCAACAAGAGGAATTCTCAGATTCACATGACCCAGCGTTACGCCCACCTGGCACCGCAGACCGTCCTGAACGCCGCTAAGGCGGTCGTAGCGTTCTTTCGCTGCGGCCTTTCGGCCGGTACCGCGGCAGAATGAACCATGGGCTCTGGTCTGCGCCATTTTACTCCACAGGCCTTATCGGTTGCCCATCCGTACCCACCGGCTTGATAGGAACGCGAGCCGGTGCAGCGCTTTTGCCATCTCCAATCACAGATGAAGGTTCGGGGAAAGGCGTTAGTTACATAATCACCCAAGTTGCTCAAACCATTAACAACATGATCACCTGTCTGCGCACCAGTTATGGTGGCGTACGATGATACACCCGTATTCAGTGAGCCAAATGTATCAGCATCCGTTGAGCAGCAACAGTGACTGTATCAGAACCAGTTCCCGTAATAATGGTATCACCACCAGTAGCGGGAAGATTACCGAATGAAGGGTTTCGCATCCTTGCCGCCGATAGCACCGAGGCCGATATCAATCTCAGCAGCAACGAGGGCCAACAGGCTCTTGAGCGCCATCTGGAGGGCATTGACCTCCTGATTTTGGACAACCTCTCCACGCTCCTGGCCAGCGGCAGCGAGGGTGCAAGCGATGGGTGGTTGCCAGTGCAGAACTGGCTACTGCGATTGCGCAGAAAGGGAATCGCTGTCCTCCTCATCCACCATGCAGGCGTCAACGGAAGGCAACGCGGGACGAGCCGGAGGGAGGACGCCCTCGATACCGTTCATCATCGAGGCCACGACGCCGTATAGCCACGACTCCCGAACAATGTTCCGAGAAGATCATCTCGATTTCGCTTTTCCGCGCAGAATGAAGCAGTATGACAAACTTGGCTGCGGTTTATTGCTGAAAAGGTTCAAGCACTATTGGCTGGGGGACAAAGACGCTCGGCTCACACGGCAATGGTGCGAGCAATTCTTCGGTGACCCCCGGAACTTTGTCACAAGACAAAGAAGCCCATATCTAAGTCCTCTTGATCCGTTCGCCCAACCCGAGCAAGGGTCGAGCCTTGAGGCGCTTTTCGCTGTGGGCGAGGAAACGGGCCGACGGCGTTGACGCCTCGAACCGTGAACGTCGTCAGCTCATCGAAACTGGACCGTATCGTCGCTCGGCAACTCAAAGAGGCTGTCGATGTTTTCGGGTAAGGCGGAAAGCGGTGGCGGTCGCAACTGCGCCTGCAGCCGCGCCAGGTGCTCGAACATGCCAAGCTGACCCGCCGATAACATTTGCGCGTAGGCGATTGGCAACGCCGATGCCTTGCGCAATTTCAGGAACACATCGTCGGCCAGTGCATTGAGTGCGACCTCGTCGACGCGATACAAACCAGTAATGGCCCGCTCGCCCTGCTCTGCCTTGAGCTTTAACGGCCAGGGCCGAATGACGCCGGCTTCGGCCAAGGCTGACACCGCCGCCTCGGTAGCCCGGCGGCTGCGCTCCAGCTCGTTCAAGAAATCGAGAGCCTTTTTCAGGGCCGGCGAGATGTTGCCGTCCGGGCCAATGAAATCCTCGCCGGCAGCATCGCCCTCGACCACGAGCCCGCTGTCCGTATCGATGCACAGCACGGTTTGGTCGGTGTTCGGCTGTGGCAGCAGACGAAACGGATAGCTGCGAAAGCAGGCCGGAACATAGCCGCCCAACCAGCGGCCATCAGGCCCAACCAGCAGGTTACGGCCGGGCGTGAGCGATAGCACCGCCACCAGAACGAAGCGGTCGGCTTCCTGCAAAAACGCCAGCGGCAGGGCCAGCGCCGCCCGGGCAAGCTCCACGCCGACGACCGGCGCCAACACCACCTTCGAAGCAAAGCCGTAGCTCTTGAACCGCTGCCATTTCTTGCCGGCATGGCTGTCGCGGCTGATGGCGGTGAATTGCGGCATTGGGTTCCCTGCAATTAGGGCCTGGCAGGCCCGCTAATCTCGCTGCTGAGGCTCACAGCGAATCGCCTTTCTGCTTGCTCGGCGGGCTTGGCGCTGGCGTTGGCGCCGGCTTGAGCGTGATGGTCACGTCGTAGACCTCGACCTCGCCGCCGGAACTCGTCACCTTGTAGACGACGTGGTCGGCCCCGGCGGAGCCTTCGCGCCCCCGATAGAACACCACCTCGGCCGGAATTTTGAGCCGTGGGCAGCCTGCAACCTTGTTGGTCGTCAGCATGGCCTTGCGAACCGTCAGAACACCCAACTTTGGCGCCTGCAGGACGTCAAACGTCGCCAGCGGGGCCGGCGTGCAATTCTTCTGCGCCGAGGCGTGGTAGGTCAGTTGCAAGAGCTTGCCGGCTGTGGCCTCGACGCTCGTGTAGTTGACGGCCTGGGCGAGTGCAGCCGAAGCCACCAAGCCGGCGATGGCGCAAGAAAGCAGCAAGGTGCTCGGGCGCATCGGCCTCATGGTCATCCTCCTGCCCCTCCCCACACCGCCGCAGTGAGCGTTATTGCCTCTCCGATCAGGCCCCCGGTCGAGCCGGGAGCGGCGCCGTTCCGGCCAGCCCGCGGTGCCCTTATGTCGGCGCTGCCTACGCTATGCCTACAGAGCAGCACCGCATTCGCGCCTCGCGCCTACCCGAATCGCTTGCGGAGCCAAAGGCTTGCTGCCTCCCGGTTGCCTACGCCATGCCTCCAGGGGGGCGCACTGGAAGTGCTGTCAGTTGGTGGCTTGGCCCGGTGCCGGCTGTTGCTGCTCGCGTATCTTCTTGTCGAGTTCCTGCACGGCTTGAGTCAGTGACTGCAGGATCTGCCTAACCTGGTTGCCGGGGATCAGCAGGGTGCCCGAAGGCCGCTCTTCGCTGTTGGGACCGGCCGCGACGCAGTCGACGCGCAGCACACCGTTATGAAAGGTGATCGCCTTGACGGCGTCGATGAGGGTTACGGACATTGGCCTGTTCTCCTCTACCAAAATGGAACGATGACACTTCTTTGATTGTTCAGCCCGAGCCTGTACCGACACGCCTGAGAGCGGTCGGCACTTAAAGGAAACGGCGGGGAGCCGAAGCCCCCCGCCGCAGGTCTCTTCGCATGGAACTTCCGGATTGCTCCGGAGGTTCCGTGTGTCCTCTCACGAGAAGAATATATTGTGCAGGTCCAGCTGCGACAGGGTGATTCCCGCTATGTGCACCAGGTCGACAGCCTCGGAGATGACGGCCGACCCGACTCCGGTATTGTGGATCGGGAACCCGTTCTCGTTCGTGAACTGCTCCAGTGCAATGTTCACGCCGCCCCCGGTCGCGTTGTAAGCGACCAGCATTTCATACGTATGGCCGGGTAGCATTGCATTCCCCGGCAACGTGAAGAAGCTGCCGCTATTAACGACGGCGGCAGAGAGCGCCGCAGCGTTGGCGTAGGACGCGATACCGTCGAGAATGACGTTAGTGAAGTCGTTGATAGGAGTGCCCGACGAGTTGATGTTCTGGAATATCGGGTTAGTGCTGTTCCAGATTCCAGAGGCGTTGAGATAGTCGCCCTCACCGTTGACCAACCCGGCCTGCAAAGCGCCGGTTATCGGGTTGTCCTCGTTATAGCCGAACGACGCCAGGGCGAAGTCGATCACGTCGCCATGAGGGCCGGGCACGAAGCCGTTGATGGTGAGCGTACCGCCGCCGAGAAACTGACCGTAGTTGTCGGTGACCGCCAGCGGCGCAGCAAACAGGCCATCGACGCTCTGAGACGAGCCGCCGATAGGACCACCGGCGAACTGACTGTAGAACACGATGTCGTTGCTGTCTTGGAGGGTGACGGTCGTTGCGTTCGGAGTGATCGCCAGCACACCACCAGCATACACGCCACTTCCAAAGGGGTCATTTATGGAGTCGTGGGCGAAGCCACTGTTGGTGGCGGCGTTGCTTTCGCTCACACCAAATCCAACCCCGCCGCCGGTAGTGAAGATGTAATTGCCGGCGGTCAGTGCGTCCGAACCAGTGTAGAGGGAGGTTACGTCCCCGCCGGTGATGTTGTCGGCGCCGCCGGCGCCGGTGTAGACGTTGGAGTGCTGAAAATCCTCAGACAGGGGATTTTCATAGTTGACGTCGACCCCCAGTTGGTCCGCAAGGGCCGAAGTGTTCGCGCCGTCAGTGGTGGAGCTGCTCGTCAGCAATCCCAGCGATCCCTGCAACAGGTTACCGGGGACCTCGGAGGTTCCGCCCAGGTGATCGTATGCGCTGAACTGATTGCCGACTTCATTGCCCAACGCCCCGGACGAGCCGATGACGGTGACCCCCTCTCCCACGTTGGTGTCGGGAGCGTTCATGGAAAGCCCGCCACCCGCACTGGCATCGATCTGGGAGGCGTCCGTACTGGCAATCGTCAGGAGCCCGGTATCGGTGTCGGTGATGACCCCTCCCGGTCCAACGGAGACCGACGGCGTCCCGATGGTGGCAATCGCGTTCGCAATGTCACCTTGAAGGCCAGGGCCGCTGCCGCCCTGCGTGAAGAACGAGGTGCCGAAGTCGAAGGACGCCATCCCTGTGATGATCACATGGGGAGCGGACCCCGGGTTGGAATCGAGGTCAAAGCCAACGAACGAGTTCTCCCCGCCGGTGGCGAAGTGGTTGACGCCGATGGCATCGATGGTCACCGTGGCGTAGCCGTTGATGGTCACCACGCTGTGGAAGCCGGTCGCGTCACTGCCGTTGAGGTTGCACCCCAGAATGAGGGTCAGCGCATCGGTCGTGCTCGTGTGGCTGGCGTCGCTGATCGTGATGTTGTTGTCGCCGAAGTCATTGTTCTGGAAGTTCACCGTGAAGATACCGGGCGTGTTGATGATGTTTAACCCGCCGGGAGAGTAGGTGATGTCGCCGTAGAAGATCAGCTCATTGGCGGTGGCGGGCAGGTTGGCCCAGTTGATCGTCCCCGCCATACCAGAGCTGAACCCGTCAGTGCCGGCGTCACCGATGATGGTGAAGCCAGTGAGACCGGGGATCGGCGCGTGCGCGCCGGTGAGCACGCTGTTGTCAAGCACCACCTCGTTGCCGGTGCTAGTGCCGCCGTTGATGATCGTCATGGCATCGAGCTGAGCCAGCGTGTAGCCACTCAGATCGATGAAGTTGGTGCCGCTGCCAAGGGTGACGCTGGTGAGCAGGGGAGAGTCGCTTAGGAGGCCATTACCGCCGTTGAGGTCACCGGTGATGGTCAGGTTGCCCGTCATCGTCGAGGCGTTGATGGTCGTGAGGTTTTTGAACTCACCATAATAGCTGTCGCCGAACAGCGTCAACGCACCAGCGCCGGTGATGTTGATCGTGGTCGTCGAGGTGGCGCCATCCGTTTCCAGATAGATATAGTTGGCGACGCCGCCCGAAGCGATGTTCCAGGTCACAATGCCGGCCTTCCCGGTATTGGGACCGTCAGCGATGGTGAATGTCTGGTCGATACCAAGGACATAGTCTTGCGAGTAGGTGTCAGTGCTGGGAGCCCCGCTGCCGGCGTTGGCCAGGTTCACCTGCACCGAACTGGTCGGGGTGAACAAGGAGGCTTGCTGGATGACGTTCACACCCGAACTGTTATCCCTATTGCCGCCAGCGTCGTTCGAGGCCCCGATGGTGGTCACCAGACCCTGGGCCCCATTGGTGCCGTAACCAAGCGGGTTGAAGTTGGGGCCGCTCGGATTGAGCAAGTCTCCGCCGATCACGAAGAAGGTCCCAACACTCGAATTGTTAACGTTCACCGTGGTCAAGCCGGTGACGTTCGGGCCGCCGTTGATCAAAACTACGGGGCCGACGCCATACACGTCGCCAACGCCGGTCAGGTTCCAGGTCGCAATGCCTTCGAGGGTGGCGTTGACGTAGTTGGGGCCAAAGGTGGTCTCCGTCTTAGCGGCGAAAAAGCCGCCGTCTTCTCCGAAGAAGTGAAAGAAACCGAAAGTTTCGGTTCCGGTGGCGAGCGGATTGAACGTCGCGTCCAGCACGGCGTTTGAGAGGGGACTAATCTCGATGGCGCTGTCACCGGATTGTAGCGTCGCCGACTGCGCGCCTACGACTCCGGCCAGCGGCGCCACGAAGGTGTCGCCGCCGTAGCCGGTCAAATTGTCCTGACCGGGAGTGAACGTAACTAGAGGGCTATCGCCAGGCCCAGTGCCGCCAATCAAGCCGGGGCCAGTTGCTAACGTCCCCCCGTTCGCCACAAATGCGGCAATGGCCTGATCGGCTTCGCTGATCTGCTCCGTAAGGCTGACTGAATCATTGACGCCATTTGCTCCGATAGAGAGAATGACGTCACGCGCCTCCGTTATGAAGGTCTGTGACACGCTGGTGGTGCCGATACCGGCCGCCGCCGTCTCCGAACTGAAGGTGTTCGCAACTGCGATCCTATCGGCCAGAACCGTCGTATCGACGCCGGTTGCGCCATTAGCAATATCCAAGATAGCCGAACCGAGCGGGACGCTGCCGGATTGGAGCTGGCCGACCCAGTAGGTTTCACCACCCGCATCCGGGTTATGACCGAAAAGATTTTGATAAATTTGGGTGACCAGAATTTGCAGGTCAGCCGTTGACAACGAGGTAATGCTGCCGGCCAGGAACGGATAGAGTCCCACCGTTTCGTTTTGCGGCGCGAAATCATTCGCAATGATATTCAGTGTCTGGTCTATAGTGTGATTCGACGCGATCAGTTGAGAATAATATTGCTCCCAGTAGGCAAGACCGCCCGCATCGGCAGCGCGACCGAAATAACCGATGTAGATCGCCTCGATTTGTTCGGCGAGTGGCAGTGTGTCGATAGCGCCCATCTTAGGGACTCCCTGTTTGATGCCTGAGCCACAACCACTACTCGGGCGTCCACCCGCGGACCGGCCCCAAGTGTCGGAAGATCTAACCCTGTACAGCAAAGGCTATACGTGCCCGCCACCCCCTGTCAACAAGCGTTAATCGAAAATTAACAAAATACTTAAGGGCGTGTCTGCAGGAGCACATGTCACGAAAAACTGCTGCCGAATCATGGGTTTCGGGGGATTGGCGGAGCCGTGCCTGGCCCGGCGTGTGCGCAGCATGCACAGAAATTCGATCTCGACGAGGCCAAGGGGCTTGTTGGGGCTTGTTCCGCAATCTCGCGCGGCAGCCTCCAGCACGACTGGCGGCGTTTGGGGCTTACCGAAGAGCGACAAACGATCGGCACAGCCAAGGGTGACTAGGGAAACGTGACCGGTCCGAGACGCTCGTTGACAATCTGATCGAGAGCGCCGTTGATCGGCGACGTCGCTACCATTTAGTTGCAAATTACCCGCTGCGCCGATCCGCGGCTGCCTCGACACCCCGTTACTTGCTCTTCGATAACGGCAGCCAGATAGACGATAGCCTATGCTTACGCTCGGACTTCAGGCTCCAGGCTATCCACCTGGCGTCGCCTTCACGATCTCAACCGCTATCGCTAAACTGGTCATGGTTGCAGCTTGCTGCGACACGTAGTGCTCAATTTTGGATTTTCGACGAGTCGCAAAAAGCGGTACCCCTTTTCTCGCCTGACAGAGAGAATGTTACGTCACCTGAGGCGACGCGGTTTTGGTGGCAAGCGGTTTGTCATCCATCGTCAACCCGCAGGGACCACTTCGCAGATTTTCAACATCACCAGAGCTCCGAATTACCGGGACGTTAGGGAGCCGAATTTCTGGATTTCGGAAGTTTCAGTCACGTGAAGGATCGAGGCTTGAAGGTGAATAACAGCAACGAAGCCGCGGCCGACCTCGGATTCGCCGCAGCTGCTTTCCCTGTATTCACTTTCACGCTTCTTGTCCTTCTACGTCGCGGCGCCGAATTGGCCGGATATGCCCCTAATCTCGGTGTGTTGCTTGTGCTTTCCGCGGCGGCAGTAGTTGTACTCATGTTGTCGCCGGCCGATCGGGCTCAACGATGGGCTTATGCAGGAATCGCCCTTTTTTTTGTGGGCGTAGCAACCACGGCAGCACTCGTATTTCGCAAAATCCCGGACAATGGTTTCGACGCTCAGGCCTATCACCTGCCTTCAGTCCTGCGGCTGTTGAACGGCTGGAGGCCAATGATCGAGGCGACCGATCTGACAATGTCCAACCACCAGCCGAGCGGAATGTGGACCATCCTCGCCGGCTCTGACTCCATTTTTGGTTTTGAAAGCGGACGAGCGATCGGACCCATCCTAATGCTGGCAGCCGGCGGAGCCGTCTGGACCGTGCTCCGCAGGATCGGCATGGCCGCGACCCCGCGCGCCGTGGTTACGGTTCTACTCGTTGCGAATCCCGTCACAATCTCGCAGATCTTCACGGCGTTTGCCGACGGTGTGCTCTACGAGCTGACACTCATCCTCATTTGCAGCCTGCTGATGATGCTCGAGGATCGGCGCCTCGCCACGGCCCTGCTGGCCGGCGCTGCAATGATCTTGGTATTCAACACCAAGTTGGCTGGATTCTTATTTGCACCGCTCGCGGTGGCGACTTGGGGGTCTTTACTCCTGTTCCGTCGCGGCCCGGCTGTGGCCCTAATGCGGGAGCGACGCTTTCAAGTTGCTGTGCTCGTCATGGCAAGCGTGCTGGCCTTGGGCTTCGTGGGCTGGCGGCCGTATGTTGTCAACGTCCTCGAGAATCATCGCCTCGTCTATCCACCGCCCGACGAACTCGGCTTCAAGCCCGGCACCGGAAATCAGCTTCCGGAGAACCTCAAGACGGCTGGGCGCGTACCTAAACTGGCCGCGCTCTTTTTCGCGCGAACAGACATGGATGGCGGTTCTGTCAAATTCAAAGTGCCAGGCACTCTGACTTGGCATGAGTTGCGCATGGCGACTGCCACGCGCAAAGGAGGCTTCGGTCCATTCTTCGGCGCCGCCGCCCTTGTGGCACTCGCCGCGCTGGTATGGGCTCCCGCTCGACGGACGAGCTCCGGGACGTCAAATCGTAATCGTATCGAAGTGTTGCTTGGGCTGACGGCGTATGGCTTCGCAACCACAATTCTCTTTCCAGAGCCGTGGTGGGCCCGATTTGTCCCGCTTGCGTGGGTGATCCCCATCGGGGCCGTATGCCTCGCTGACACGCTGCGGCCGAGCCTTTTTGTCCGCTCATGCGCAATTCTCTGCATAGCCTTGTCCACCATCAATGCGGCGATCGCCGGAAATTCTGCTGTACGCGATGGCGTGGCCAACGCTGCCGACATCAAACAGAAGCTGGAGCGCATGGTCCATGATCAGAGGCCGGTCTATCTGTCGCGCGGAACGATCTGGAACGCTAGCATCGGTGGCCAGCACGCAGCCGAAGAGGTCTGGCGCAAGCGCTTATGGGACCAGGGCAAGACCGCCGTCGTGATCGTGTCCCGCGCAGATTGTCAGAAACTAGAGTTCCTCAGCGTTGACGTCGAACGTTGCGCTCCCCCGAAGAGTCCACCGTGACAAGTATCCGCCTTTACGCAGGCGACCGTTTGCAGACGCTTTCCCAATTTAGTGCCCCGACGCGTCGGCCCCGTCGTCGCGCACTGACGCGCCAACGGCCAGAGCTTAAGGGGCCGCATTTGGTGAGAGACTTTGGCAAACGCTTCTTCAGGTCTTCAGGCGGCGTTGCGTTTTGCGATCTCTCGGTGATGCAACAATCCGGTAATATGAGGCGACCGGTGGAAGCCTAACAGCGAGGGTCGCGCCAACTCACGGGGAAACCGCCGCCTGACAGACAAACGCCGCACGTCGTGGTTTGGATCACATAGCCGGACGGCCTCGACGTGGTTCATGCGCTCGGCAAGGCGCTTGGCGTCTTCCCGGTTCTCCCAAGGCTTGCCGCCCAAGTCAGTATGGGCCCAAAAAGGCGACGACAGCATGGTCAGGATTCGCGCTGAATGCCGGAGCTCGGATTGCCTATCTTCGCTATCGGACAAACGTCGTCGGTTCGGCAGTGGGTCATGCGGGGCTTAGTCACTTACACGGAGCCGCACGCCATAAGCCGAGCTATGCGCCACGCTTGACAGCTGTTACTTGGTAAGCGGTGCCGCGACCACACGACCACACGCATCAGCGCCTGATCGCTATAGGAGCGGCGATCAAGCTGCGAGGCGAACTCTGGCCTGATCAGCCCAAGCCCACGGCAGGAGTTGATCGAGCTTCT